>Ga0181525_10000505_pt1 | contig 33981 bp, 24 predicted proteins | sample PEATcosm2014_Bin_48_FD_121100 | JGI IMG/M metagenome (GOLD analysis project Ga0181525, IMG submission 121100) | Peatland microbial communities from MTU Mesocosm Facility, Houghton, MI, USA - PEATcosm2014_Bin06_10_metaG | ecosystem: Environmental > Terrestrial > Soil > Wetlands > Peat | place... | reverse complement strand
CTTCCGGTGATACTTTCAATATCGATATCGCGACCGGCTCGTTCGTGCGCGGGGGCTGGTTCGGCCGTGGCCCTGGCGAGGGCACCATCAAACGCATCCTGCCCGAGGGCCATACCGATTTCGTCTTCGCGGTGGCGGCGGAGGAATTCGGCGTCTTACTATGCCTTATTCTGGTGGCTTTGTTTGCTTTCATCGTGATCCGCGCTTTGGTCAAGGCGATGCGCAACGACGATTCTTTCATCCGGTTTGCAGCCGCCGGACTGGCGATCCTGTTCGGGCTGCAGTCGGCGATCAACATGGCGGTGAATCTGCATCTCATGCCGGCCAAGGGAATGACGCTGCCATTCATCTCCTACGGCGGCTCGTCGCTGATCTCGCTCGCTTACGGCATGGGCATGCTGATCGCGCTCACCCGCGACCGGCCGCGCGCCAAGCTCGCCGGTGAAGTGACGCTCGCCCCGAGTCCGGCGTGATGCAGGCGGCGGACCGGTCGCCGGTCCTGGTCGCGGCCGGCGGCACGGGTGGCCATTTATTCCCGGCCGAGGCGCTGGCGGCCGCGCTGGCGGAACGCGGAACCTCCGTTCACCTCGCCACCGACCGCCGCGCGGCCCGTTACAGCGGCGCGCTCCCGGAAGGCTCCGTCCACGTCATTGCGAGCGCCACGTTGCGCGCTCGAAATCCATTCGCGCTCAGCAGAACGGCAGCGACGCTCGGCGTCGGCCTCGCGCAGAGCTGGGCGCTCATCGGCCGGTTGCGGCCGGCTGCGGTCATCGGTTTCGGCGGCTATCCAACCGTGCCGCCGCTGCTGGCCGCGGCCTGGCGTGGCGTGCCGACGCTTATTCACGACGCCAACGCGGTCATCGGACGGGCCAATCGTTTGCTGGCGCCGCGCGTCTCTGCGGTTGCGACGACATTCCCCGACGTATTCCGCGACGCGCCGCAACTTGCAGCCAAAGCAACACTGACCGGCAATCCGGTGCGCACGGCGGTGGTGGCGGCGGCCGCGACTCCTTATCCAGCTACCGGCGACAAGCTGCGCCTCCTGGTTTTCGGCGGCAGCCAGGGCGCGCGGGTCCTCGCCGACGTCGTGCCGTCCGCTATCGGATTGCTCGACCCCGGTTTGCGCGAACGGCTTGTGATCGTGCAGCAGGCGCGCGAGGAGGATTTGAAGCGCGTGCAGGACGCCTATCGCGAACTCTCCGTTACGACGGAAGTCGCCAAATTTTTTTCCGACTTGCCGATACGTATCGCTGCGAGCCATCTGATCGTGGCGCGCTCGGGGGCTTCGACCATCGCCGAGCTTTCAGCGATCGGCCGGCCCGCCATCCTCGTGCCATTGCCGCATGCTTTGGATCAGGACCAGTTTGCCAATGCCGGCATACTGGCAGGTGCGGGCGGCGCGATTCGGCTTGTGCAGGAAGACTTTACTCCCCGCCGCCTGGCCGCCGAACTCGGTGGGCTGGCGGCCGCGCCGGAGCGGCTTACCGGCATGGCCGGCGCCGCGCGATCGGTCGGCCGGCTTGATGCCGCCGACCGGCTGGCTGAGCTGGTGCTGAAGGTGGCGGCAAGCGGCGCAAACAAGTAGGTTCTGCCCGCTTCGCGCTCAAGGAGATTGCATGAAATTGCCGCTCGACATCGGTCCGGTGCATTTCGTCGGCATCGGCGGCATCGGCATGAGCGGCATCGCCGAGGTGATGGTCAACATCGGCTACCAAGTGCAGGGCTCAGATCAGGCCGAGAGCGCCAACGTCAAGCGGTTGCGCGATAAGGGCGTGAAGATTGCCATCGGCCACGCCGCCGCGAACCTCGCAGGCGCCGAGGTCGTCGTCGTCTCCTCGGCGATCAAATCCGACAACCCGGAGCTGATCGCAGCGCGCGCGCAACGGCTGCCGGTCGTGCGCCGCGCCGAAATGCTGGCCGAACTGATGCGGCTCAAAAGCTGCGTCGCCATTGCCGGCACCCACGGCAAGACCACCACGACCTCGATGGTGGCGGCGCTGCTCGACGCCGCCGGCTTCGATCCGACCGTGATCAATGGCGGCATCATCAACGCTTACGGCACCAATGCGCGGCTTGGCGCCGGCAATTGGATGGTGGTCGAGGCCGATGAGTCGGACGGCACATTCCTCAAGCTGCCGGCCGACATCGCGGTCGTGACCAACATCGATCCCGAGCATCTCGATTACTTCAAGAATTTCGAGTCGGTTCAGGACGCGTTTCGCGCTTTCGTCGAAAATGTTCCTTTTTACGGCTTTTCAGTGATGTGCACGGACCATCCGGTGGTGCAGAGCTTGGTCGGACGCATCGAAGATCATCGCATCATCACTTACGGAGAAAATCCGCAGGCGGATGTGCGGCTGCTCGATGTCTCGCATGCCGGCGGCGCTTCGCTGTTTAGCATCGCTTTGCGCAATCGCGCCGGGCAGTCCATGCGCGAGATCAAGAATGTCGCGCTGCCGATCCCGGGCCGGCACAATGCCCTTAACGCCACGGCGGCAATCGCCGTGGCGCACGAGCTCGGCGTCGGCGACGACGTGATCCGGGACGCGCTTGCCGGGTTCGGCGGCGTGCGCCGGCGCTTCACCCGCACCGGCACCTGGAACGGGGTCACTGTCATCGACGATTATGGACATCATCCGGTTGAGATTGCCGCGGTGCTGAAGGCCGCGCGCGAATCGACCAAAGACCAGGTGATCGCCGTGGTGCAGCCGCATCGCTACACCCGGCTTGCCGCCCTGTTCGAGCAGTTCTGCACCTGCTTCAACGACGCTGATGCTGTCATTGTCGCGCCGGTCTATTCGGCCGGCGAAGCGCCGATCCCCGGCGTCGATCGCGATGCGCTGGTGCATGGCCTGCGCAATCACGGCCACCGCCGCGTCGTGGCACTCGACTCGCCGGAAAAGCTCGCCGCGCTCGTCGCCGGTATGGCGCACGGGGGAGACTACGTTGTGTGCCTCGGCGCCGGCTCGATCACGCAATGGGCCTATGCGCTGCCGGGAGAATTGGCGGCGTTAAAGACTTGAGGTCAGCCCGCCATGATCAAAAAATGTCTGGCGGTGCGCCACGTCGCCTTCGAGGATCTCGGCCTGCTTGGGCCGCTCGTAGCCGGGCGCGGCTATGGCGTGCGTTACCACGATGCCGGCGTCCAAGCCTTTCACGCTGAAACGCTGCTGGAGCCCGAGCTCGTCATTGTGCTCGGCGGTCCGATCGGTGTTTACGAGCAGGAAGCCTATCCGTTCATCGCGGAAGAGATTGCCGCTATCGCCGCGCGGCTTCAGGCGGATAAGCCGATTCTCGGCATTTGCCTCGGGGCGCAAATGATGGCGGCGGCGCTCGGCGCCAAGGTTGCGCCCGGTCCGGTGAAGGAGATCGGCTGGGCGCCTTTGACGCTCACCCGGGATGGGCAAAGATCGCCGCTCGCCCCGCTCGGTGCGACTCCCGTTCTGCATTGGCACGGCGACAATTGCGAGCCGCCGAAGGGTTGCAGGTTGCTCGCCTCGACGCCGCATTGTCCGGTGCAGGCGTTTCTGCGCGAGCCGGCGCAACTTGGCTTGCAGTTCCATCTGGAGACGGAGCCGGCGCGGTTCGAAAGCTGGCTTGTCGGACACACCGTCGAACTCGGCAAAGCCGGCATCGATCCGCGCGAACTGCGCAAGCAGGCGCGCACGCTCGGACCCGCCACCCGAGAGCTCGGGCAAAAGGTTCTGGCGGCCTGGCTCGACAAGGCGGTCGAGGTTGCTGCATGAGCTTTCCCGATATTGCCGGCGCCTTGCGCTCGAAAATGTCGGCCTTGCGGGGGCGGCTGATGGCGAACCAGCCGCTCGCCGGGCTGACCTGGTTTCGCGTCGGCGGCCCGGCGCAACTTTTGTTCATGCCGGAGAACGAGGACGACCTTGCTTACACGCTGGCGCATCTGCCCGCCGAGATTGCGGTCACCGTGATCGGGCTCGGCTCCAATCTGATCGTGCGCGACGGCGGCGTGCCCGGCGTCGTCGTCAGGCTCGGGCGCGGCTTCGGCGAGATTGCCATTGAAGGCACCAGCATTCGCGCCGGCGCGGCGGTGCCCGACGTGAAGGTGGCGCGCGCGGCGCAGGAGGCCGGCATCGCCGGGTTGTCGTTCCTGCGCGGCATTCCCGGCGCCATCGGCGGCGCGCTGCGCATGAACGGCGGCGCCTATGGTCGCGAAACCAGGGATACGCTCGTCGACGCAAGGGCAGTCGATCGATCGGGCCGCGTGCACGTGCTCGGCGTTGCCGACATGGATTACGCTTATCGGCATTGTGGCGCGCCCGACGATTACATCTTCACTCAGGCGACTTTCCGCGGCGAGCCCGGCGACCCGTCCACCATTGCGGCGGAAATGGACAAGATCACCGAGAGCCGCGAAGCAACCCAGCCGGTCAAAAGCCGCACCGGCGGCTCGACCTTCAAGAATCCGCCCGGCCCGAAAAAGGCCTGGCAGCTCATCGAGGCCGCCGGTTGCCGCGGCCTGCGGATAGGCGACGCGCAAGTTTCCGAGATGCATTGCAATTTTTTGATCAATCTCGGCCGCGCGACCGCCGCCGACATCGAGACGCTCGGCGAAACGGTGCGCCGCCGGGTCAGGGACAATTCCGGCGTCGATCTCCAATGGGAGATCAAGCGCGTCGGGATAGCGTAGCAGCGCCGCGAAATTGCTAGTCTTCTGCCATGGCCAAGCGCGATCCCATTCTTATCGTCGGCGGCGGGCTCGGCGGGCTCACGACCGCGCTCGCTTTGGCGCACCATGGCTGGCCGACGCGCGTGCTTGAAGGCGCGCCGCAATTCGGCGCTATCGGCTACGGCATTCAGTTCGGGCCGAACGTCTTTCATGTGTTCGATCGCCTCGGCCTCAGCGAACAGGTGCTGGCAATAGCCGATTTTCCCGTTGCGCTGTCTATGATGGATGCGCTCAGCGGCAAAGAACTCGTCCGCGTACCGACCGGCCCGTCGTTCCGCGCACGCTTCAAATATCCTTACATCGTCGTGCATCGCATCGATGTGCACAATGTCCTGCTCGACGCCTGCCGGCAGCATGGCGCCGTCGAGCTCGTTCCTGACGCGATGGTGACGGGCTTTGAAGATCGCGGTGACGACGTCGCAGTCGCGGTGGCGGACGGGCGATCCTTCTCCGGCGCGGCGGTCGTTGCGGCTGACGGGTTTCGCTCGCTGTTCCGCGCTGAGTTGATCGGCGACGGCGAGCCGCGTCCGAGCGGCTACGTAGCGTTTAGAACCATCGTGCCGATGTCGGAGCTGAAAGCGGATATCGCGCGTGATTGCGTTGCCCTGTGGGGCGGGCCGGGGCTGCACATCGTGCACTATCCGCTGCGTCACGGTAGCGAGTTCAACATCGTCGCGGTGTTTCGCACGGCGAGCCACACCGAGAGGGGCGACCCTGCGGCCTATCGCGCCGAGCTTGAGCGCACCTACCGTGACGTCTATCCCGCGGCGCGCGCTTTGATCGGCATGCTGGATTTGCGCTGGCGGCGTGCGGTCGCCGACCGCGATCCGGTGCATCACTGGCACCGCGGTCGCATCGTCCTCCTCGGCGATGCCGCGCATGCGCCGCTGCAATCGTTGGCGCAGGGTGCGGGCATGGCGATTGAAGACGGTCTCTGTCTTGGCGAATTGATCCACGCCGCCGGCGGCGACTTCGCGACCACGTTCCGCCGCTTTGAATCGGCCCGGCTCTTGCGGACTGCGCACGTTCAGCTCGAATCCCGATCGCTCTGGGACTTCTACCACCTCGACGAAGGGGTCGCGCGCGACGTCCGCAACGCGACCATTGCCGAGTGGGACGAGGCGCACCTGTTCGACTGCCTGTCCTGGCTCTACGACGGCGCCGCCATACCCGACGCCAAAAGGCCCTGAGACTCTCGATTTTTCGCCAATAGTGGATTCTATTGGTGACCCAGCGAATCAGCGGGGATCGCTGACGGACAGGCTGGGGCATGACCAAGCACGTCGCCGTTCTGATGGGAGGCTGGTCGGCCGAGCGCGAAGTCTCGCTGCGCTCGGGCAAGGCCTGCGCCGAGGCGCTCGCCCGTCTCGGTTATCGCGTTACCCCGATCGACGCCGGCCGCGATGTCGCCGCGGCGTTGACGGCGGCCAAGCCCGACGTCGCGCTTAATGTGCTGCATGGCCGCCCGGGCGAGGACGGCACGTTGCAGGGCGTGCTGGAAGTCCTGGGAGTTCCTTACAGCCATTCCGGCGTACTTGCGTCAGCGCTTGCCATGCACAAGGGCTACGCCAAGGCGATGTTTCGGGCCGCGAGTATCCCGGTCGCGGACGATTTGACGGCTTCGCGCCTGGAAGCGGCCAAGCGGCACCTCATGATGCCGCCCTATGTGGTCAAGCCGATGGCGGAAGGCTCCAGCGTCGGGGTCTTCATCGTCACTGCGGAGCATCCCCACCCGCCGCAGGAACTCTACCGCGACGACTGGGCGTTCGGCGATAAGGTCATGATCGAGCGTTACATTCCGGGCAAGGAACTGACCTGCGCCGTGCTCGGCGACCGGGCTCTCGACGTGATCGAAATCGTGCCGGCTACCCGCTTTTACGATTACGAGGCCAAGTATGCCGCCGGAGGGTCCAAGCATCTGCTGCCGGCACAAATTTTACCAAATGTTTACCAGGAGGTCCGCAGATTGAGTGTGGCTGCCCATAACGCGCTCGGCTGCCGCGGCGTGAGCCGCGCGGACTTTCGCTACGACGATCGGGGAACGGGAGAGCTGGTCTGTCTTGAGATCAATACACAGCCGGGCATGACCGAAACTTCGCTCGTGCCCGAGCTTGCTGCGTATGCGGGCATCACCTTCGATGAGCTGGTGCGATGGATGGTGGAGGACGCCTCGACCAATCGCTGATGCGGTCGGGGCAAAACGCGGCGGAACAGATCGGCGCGCCGTTTGACGAGCCGATGCGTCCGCGCGCGCCGGATCGCTTTAGCCGCCTGGCGGCGCATCGCCGGCGGATCGCCCGTTTATGCTCGCGGATTGCCAAGTTGCCGCCGCCGCCCGGCCTCGGCATCGCCGGATCGATGCTCTTGCTCGCCGCGACGCTCGGCTATGGCGCGATTGCCGGCGGCCATGCCGCCGACATCGTCGCCTGGCTCAAAGATGCCCGCGATGAAGCCGCCAATACGGTCGGCTTTCGGATCGCGGCCGTGTCGCTGAGCGGACCGAAGGAAGTCAGCCGGGAGGAGGTGCTCACGACCGCCGGCGTGACCGGGCGCGCCTCGCTCCTTTTTCTCGACGCGGACGCGGCGCGCGAGCGCTTGATGGCGAATCCGTGGATCGCCGACGCCGCGGTGCTCAAGCTCTATCCTGATCGGCTGCAGATCACGATCACCGAGCGGCAGGCTTTCGCGCTTTGGCAGGAGAACGGCCGCGTCAGCGTGATCGCCGACGACGGCACCGTGCTCGAACCGTTTGTCGAAGACCGCTATCGAGGTCTGCCGCTGGTGGTCGGACGCGGCGCCGAGCGGCTGGCCAAGGACTTTCTCGCCGTTGTCGCCCACTATCCCGACATTCGCTCGCAAATGCGCGCCGCGATTCTGGTGGCGCAACGGCGCTGGAATTTGCGGCTTATCAACGGCATTGACGTCCGCTTGCCGGAAACAAATGTCGCGCAGGCGCTCGACCGGCTCGTCGCCCTCGATCGCGAGAAAAAGCTTCTGTCGCGCGACATCGTAGCGGTTGATTTGCGGTTGGCCGATCGCGTTAGCGTGCGGTTGTCCGATGGGGCGGCGCAAGCGCGCGAGGATGCGCTTAAGGACAAGAATAAAAAGAAAAAGGCGGGCGACGCATGAGCGCGCTGCATTATGGCCTCACGCCGAAGATGAAACCGGTCTCGCCGCGCAGGAGCGCGCTGGTTGCCGCGCTCGATATCGGTTCCAGCAAGGTCGCTTGTTTAATCGCGCGGCTGCGTCCGCATCCCCCGCAGCAGGTTCTGACGCGCAGGAGCCATACCGTCGAAGTCGTCGGCTTCGGGCATGCCGCCGCACGCGGTACCAAAGCCGGCAACGTGGTCAATCTGGCGCAGGCCGAGGATGCCATCCGCCAGGCTGTCGACGGCGCCGAACGCATGGCGTCGGTCGAGATTGAATCGGTCGTGCTTTCGGTATCGGCCGGCCGGTTGGCGAGCGATTTGTTCGCTGCCGAGATCAAGATCGCCGGCTCGGCGGTGTCCGAAGCCGATATCGCGCGCGTGCTCGGCGCCGGGCATCGGCATTCCATGCGCGATGGCCGCGCCGTGCTGCATTCGCTGCCGATCGGCTACTCGATCGACGGCGGTAACGGCATCCGCGATCCCCGCGGCATGCTCGGCGAACGGTTTGGCGTCGACATGCATGTCTCCACCACTGATAGCGCCGCCGCCCGCAACCTGATGCTCGCCGTCGAGCGCTGCCACCTCGACGTCGAGGCCATGGTGGCGAGTCCGTATGTGTCCGGCCTCTCCGTTCTGGCCGACGACGAAGCCGATCTCGGTGCTGCGGTCGTCGACATGGGCGCCGGTACCACGACGATGGCGGTATTCCTCGGCGGCCGTTTCGTCCATTCGGAAGGTTTCGCTGTGGGCGGACTCAACGTCACGCTTGACATCGCCCGCGGACTGAACGCGAGCGTCGCCGACGCCGAGCGAATCAAAACGTTTTATGGCAGTGTCCTGATCGGTGGATCGGACGAACGCGACATGATCACGGTGCCGCCGATCGGCGAGGATGAGCGCGAACAGGCTCAATTCGTGCCGCGCTCGGCGCTCGGGCACATCATCAGGCCGCGCGTCGAAGAAATTCTGGAAATGGTTCGCGACCGGCTGGCGTCGTCGTCATTCGCCGCGGAGCCGCGCGGACGCGTCATCCTCACCGGCGGCGCGAGCCAGATCACGGGATTGTCCGAACTCGCATCGCATATTCTGAACCGGCCGGTGCGGATCGGGCGGCCGCTCGGCATCGCCGGTCTGCCCGACGCGGCCAAGGGCGCGGCGTTTGCGGCCGCGACCGGCCTCCTGGTTTATCCGCAAGCGGCGCATCTCGAATATTTCGAAGCACGCAGTAGGCGGTATCTGATGAATGGCACGGGCGGCGGCTACTTCGCCCGCGTCGGACAATGGCTGCGCGAAAGTTTCTGATGGCCCCCAGACGCGCAGACGAAACATCACAACGGCCGGTGGCGGACCGGCCGGGGCCGGGCGTCGACGACGCCCGCGCATGAAAGAAGAGGCAACCATGACCATCAAATTGAAAATTCCCGACATCCGTGAGCTCAAGCCGCGCATAACCGTATTCGGAGTCGGCGGCGCCGGCGGCAATGCCGTCAACAACATGATCAACGCCGGCTTGCAGGGTGTCGATTTCGTAGTGGCGAACACCGACGCGCAGGCGCTCACCATGTCGAAAGCCGAGCGCATCATCCAGATGGGCACGCAGGTGACCGAGGGGTTGGGCGCCGGCTCGCAGCCCGACGTCGGCCGCGCTGCCGCGGAGGAAGTGATCGACGAGATTCGCGATCATCTTTCCGGCGCGCACATGGTGTTCGTCACGGCCGGCATGGGCGGCGGTACCGGCACCGGCGCGGCGCCGGTCATCGCCAAGACTGCGCAGGAGGCCGGCATTCTCACCGTCGGCGTCATCACCAAGCCGTTCCATTTCGAAGGCCAGCGCCGCATGCGCATCGCCGAAGGCGGCATTATCGAGCTGCAAAAATGCGTCGACACGCTGCTCATCATTCCGAACCAGAATCTGTTCCGTGTGGCGAATGAGAAGACGACATTCGCCGACGCCTTCGCGATGGCGGATCAGGTTCTGTATTCCGGCGTCGCCTGCATCACCGACCTGATGGTCAAGGAAGGCCTGATCAATCTCGATTTCGCCGACGTCCGCGCCGTCATGCGTGAAATGGGCAAGGCGATGATGGGTACCGGCGAAGCCGAAGGCGAGAAGCGGGCGCTTGCGGCTGCGGAAGCGGCGATCTCCAATCCGCTGATCGACGACGCCTCGATGAAGGGAGCGAAGGGACTCCTGATCTCCATCACCGGCGGCCGCGATCTGACGCTGTACGAAGTCGACGAAGCCGCGACCCGCATCCGCGAAGAGGTCGATCAAGACGCCAATATCATCGTCGGCGCGACTTTTGATGAAAGCCTCGACGGCATCATCCGCGTTTCGGTCGTGGCGACCGGCATCGATCACGCCTTGGCGGCGCAACGCTCGTCCGCAGCGGCGGCCGAGGGACGCATCGCCGAAGTCGCGCACGTTTTGCGCGCGGAAAGCATCAAGCGGCCCGAGCGCGTCGACCGGCCCGAACCGGCGCGGCACGCCGCTGCCGCGCCTGCCGCCGCGGTGCCCGCGTCGGTCAACGATTCGATTGAATCCGCCAAAGCAGCGGTCGCGGCGGCCATTCTTCCGCAAGGAAATAGCGACGTGACCATCCGTCCGCTCGGTCTCAAGCCGACATTGTTCATGGATCCGCCGGCGAGCGAGCCGGAAGAGCTTGAGCCGGAGGCGTTCATTCCGCCGCAGCCGGAACGGATGCCGGCGCGCGGTGTGCGCATGCCGCGCATCGACGAGCTCCCGGTGCCGGCGCAAAACGAGCTTCGCGCCAAACGCGGTGAGTTGCCCGAAGAGCATCCGGAGAAGCGCCGGATGACGCTGCTTCAGCGCCTCGCAGCGGTCGGGCTTGGCCGGCGCGACGAAGAGGAAGAAGCGCCGGCGGCGCCGCGCAGCCCGCCCAGCCTGCCGCAAGTGGCGGCTGAACGGCTTCCCGGCCGTCCGGCGCCGCGGCCGGAATCACGGCCTGAGCCCGTCTCCGAATACGCCAAGCGGCCGTCCCCGCAGGGGCTCGACCAGCACGGCCGGCAGGCCCCTGTGCATAACCGCAGCGAGGAGGACCAGCTCGACATCCCGGCCTTCCTGCGCCGGCAAGCGAACTGAAGTCTCCGGGCGCAAGACCTGGCCCGCGCCGCGGCTGATGCCCCGGCGCGGGCCAAATTTTTCCGTTAAGCTTTTGAAGTTTATTGACTAACGGCCCGGTTGAGGGTCGCGAGGCCGAGCCGGATTGCGCCAGGCAAGTGTCGGCGCGGCCGGCCGTTGCCGCCCCTTTGGGCGGCTTGCCGACGATAGTGCGGCGGGAACAAGGTAACAGTCGGTAAGAAAGCGTGAGTTGGCCGGAAACCGTGCCGCCAGTATGGTTTGCGGGTATCGGGGAGTTGTGTCGGGGGTAGGTGTATCGGGGGTCTCGCGGCTGGCGGACGGCTCCCTTGTACAGACCTTCGCGTTCCTCAGGTTGGGGTTGCCGATTGCTCACGCGATCCGGCTATGAGGTGTAGGGCATGACAAGGGGCACGCAAGCCGGCAGGCAGACGACCCTGCGCGAGCAAGTCACCGTTTCCGGCATTGGCGTGCATTCGGGTTCGCCCGTTACAGTTACCCTTCATCCCGCGGAAGCCGATACCGGCATCGTGTTCTGGCGCGCCGCCAGCGAAGGCCGAACGGACCGCGAGCTTTCCGCCAATTTCCAATCCGTGACCGCGACCGAATTCGCCACCGTGCTGGGCGATCAGAACGGCCCGGCCGTTTCCACCACCGAACACATCTTGGCCGCGTTGTATGGTCTTGCGATCGACAACGCCGTTGTCGAGGTCGACGGTCCCGAAGTGCCGATCATGGACGGCAGCGCCGCGCCGTTCGTCGATGCGATCGATCAGGCCGGCATCCAGTCGATGTCGGCGCCGCGCCGCTGCATCAAGGTGCTCAAGCCGGTTCGAGTCGACTCCGACGGCTGCTACGGCGAATTGCGGCCGCACGCGCGCGGCCTGCGGGTGGAAGCGGAGATTGAATTCGATCATCCGCTGATCGGCCGGCAGACATTCGCGCTCGACGTCGAACCGCACGCCTTCCGCAGCGAGTTGGCACGGGCCCGTACCTTCGGCTTCATGCGCGATGTCGCCAAGCTCTGGAGCGCCGGCTACGCATTGGGCGCTTCGTTCGAGAACACGGTCGTGGTCGCGGAAAACCGGGTGCTCAATGCCGAAGGCATGCGTTTCCCCGACGAGTTCGTCCGTCATAAAGCGGTCGATGCCATCGGCGATCTGGCGCTCGCCGGCGCGCCGCTGATCGCCGCCTACCGGTCGGTGCGCGGCGGCCACAAGCTCAATCACGCGGTGGTCACGGCGTTGATGGCCGACCCGAGCGCGTGGGCCTATAGCGAGATGGAAGAGCCGGCGCGCCGCACACGCGGCCATGCCGATTTGGCGGCCGGCTTTGTGGCGCCGGCCTACGGCCCGGATATCTCTTGATTTCCTTAAGGTTTTTGCCTTAATCCGGGCCGATTGTCGGCCTAATTTACGTTGGGCCGTCGGGCGTTCCGGCAGCGCGCGGATCGCGCAGCGTGAAACGGGCCAAGCGGCGGTGGGACGAGATTTTCCGCGTTCATGATGTGGCGGTTGCAGGGATCGTGGCGGTCCGGTCGCAAGTTGCGCGCTTTGGCGAGCTTGCTTGCCTTGGTGCTGCTTGCCGCGCCGATCATGGGCTGCGGTCTGTTCAGCAAGGATGAAGATCTTGTCCCCGAGGACTCGGCCGACAAGCTTTATAACGAAGGCCTCTTCCTCCTGAACAACAAGCAGCAATACGAGGATGCGGCAAAAAAGTTCGATCAGGTTGACCGGCAAAATCCGTATTCCGACTGGGCGCGCAAGGCGCTGCTGATGTCGGCTTATTCCTATTACCAGGCGCAAAAATACGACGACTGTATCAATGCCGCCAAGCGCTACGTGACGCTGCATCCCGGCAGCCCGGACGCGGCCTATGCGCAATACCTGATCGGTGCTTCCTACTACGACCAGATTCTCGACGTGAACCACGACCAGGCACGCGCCGACAAGGCGGTGGCCGCGCTGGAAGAGGTGGTGCGCAAATATCCGGATACCGAATACGCGCTCAACGCCAAGAAGAAGATTGACATCGCCCGCGATCAGCTCGCCGGCAAGGAAATGGAGGTCGGCCGCTTCTACATGAAGAAGCGAGACTTCACCGGCGCCATCAACCGCTTCAAAGTGGTGGTGACGCAATACCAGACCACGCGCGAAGTCGAGGAAGCGCTGGAGCGCCTGACCGAAGCGTATATGTCGCTCGGCATCATCGACGAGGCGCAGACCGCCGCCGCCGTGCTCGGGCATAATTTCCCCGACAGCCCCTGGTACAAGGACGCCTACCGGCTGGTGAAGTCTGCCGGTGTCGAGCCCAACGAAAACAAGGGTTCCTGGCTGAGCCGCGCCTTCCGCGGTCTAGGGTAGGATCCGACGGCAGGCGCGGGACGACAGACGGCGGAACGGGGAATCGCGTATGATCCCTTGTCTGTCCTCTCGCGTCCGTCCCCTGACATCATGCTCGCCCGCCTATCCATTCGCGATATCGTTCTGATCGACCGGCTGGACATCGATTTCAGCTCCGGCCTTGCCGTGCTGACCGGCGAAACCGGCGCCGGCAAATCGATCCTGCTCGATGCGTTCGCGCTGGCGCTCGGCGCGCGCGGCGAAGCGACACTGGTGCGCGCTGGCGCCGAGCATGGCCAGGTGACCGCCGCCTTCGACATCGGCAAGAACCATCCGGCGCGGCGCGTGCTCGCCGACAACGATCTTGCTGTCGGCGGCGGCGAAGACGAAGACGAATTGATTGTCCGCCGTGTGCAATTCGCCGACGGCCGCACCCGCGCGTTCGTCAACGATCAGCCGGTTAGCGTGCAGGCGCTGCGCACGCTTGGCGGCGCGCTGGTGGAAATCCACGGCCAACACGACGACCGTGCTTTTGCCGAGGCGGCGACGCACCGGGCGCTGCTCGATGCCTTCGGCGGCAATGGGCAAGCCGCGGGCGATACCCACCGCCTGTGGGAAGAGCGGCGCGCACGTGAAGCTGCCGTCGAAGCCCATCGCGCCGAGGTCGAGCGCGCCCGCCGGGAGGCCGACTGGCTTCGCCACGCGGTCGAGGAACTGAGCCGGCTTGCCCCGCAGGCCGGCGAGGAGACCTCGCTCGCCGATCGGCGCACCGGCATGATGCAGGCGGAAAAATCGGCCGAGGATTTGCGCGCGACGCACGAGACCGTCAGCGGGCCACAATCGCCGGTGCCGCCGCTCGCCACCGCGGTGCGGCGGCTGGAGCGGCGTGCCGCGCAGGCGCCGGCGCTGATCGAGCCGGTCGTCAAGGCGATTGATGCCGCGCTGACCGCGCTCGACGAAGCGCGCGTCCACCTCGAACACGCGCTGCAGGTTGCGGAATACGATCCGGCCGAGCTTGAGCGCATCGAAGAGCGGCTGTTCGCGCTGCGCGCCGCCGGGCGCAAATACAATGCGCCGGTCGATGAGCTAGCTGCGTTGGCGCGCCGCTATGAAAGCGATCTGGCGTTGATCGACGCCGGCGTCGAGCGGCTTGTGGCACTAGAGGCCGAAGCGAAAACGGCGGCGACGCGTTACCGCCAGGCCGCCGAAGCCCTGTCGGCGGCGCGCCGCCGCGCTGCCGCCGCACTCGACAAGGGGGTCAATGCCGAATTAAAGCCGCTTAAGCTCGAACGGGCGCAGTTCACCACCCAGATCGACGCCGAAGGCGAGGGCCCGCACGGTCTCGAACGCGTCGAGTTCTGGGTGCGCACCAATCCGGGCACGCGGCCGGGCCCGCTGATGAAGGTCGCCTCCGGCGGCGAGCTGGCGCGCTTCCTGCTGGCGCTCAAGGTCGTGCTCGCCGACCGCGGCTCGGCGCCGACGCTGGTGTTCGACGAAATCGATACCGGCGTCGGCGGCGCCATCGCCGATGCCATCGGGGTGCGCCTGGCGCGGCTGGCCGCGGGCGTGCAGGTGATCGCGGTGACGCACGCGCCGCAGGTAGCGGCGCGCGCCGATCGCCACTATCTCATCGCCAAGGACGCGCTTGCCAAGGGAAAGCGGGTCGCCACGCGCGTCGCCGAGCTGAAAGCTGAGCGCCGCCGCGAGGAGATCGCCCGCATGCTGGCCGGCGCCGAGATTACAGCCGAAGCCCGCGCCGCGGCCGAGCGCCTGATCCGCGCGGCGGGTTGAGCCCCGTCATGCCGCGCCGCGAGAAGAGCGAAACATCCGTCGAGGATTTGACGGAAAAACAGGCCAAGGCCGAGCATGCGCGGCTCGCGGCCGAAATCGCCGAGCATGATCGCCGCTATTATCAGGATGATGCGCCGACGGTCTCCGACGCCGAATATGACCGGCTGCGCCGCCGCTATGCCGCAATCGAGGCGCGCTTTCCGCAGTTGCGGACGCTCGAAAGCCTGACGCAGCGCGTCGGCGCCGCGCCATCGGCGCGGTTCGCCAAGGTGCGGCACGCGGTGCCGATTCTTTCGCTCGATAACGCCTTCGCTGACGAAGACGTGGTCGATTTCGTCGCCCGCATCCGTCGCTTCCTGCGGTTAGCCGACGACGAGGCGATCGCGTTTTCGGCGGAGCCGAAAATCGACGGGCTGTCGATGTCGCTGCGCTATCAGGACGGCACGCTGATCACCGGCGCCACGCGCGGCGACGGCAGCGAAGGCGAGGACGTCACCGCCAATGTGAAGACGCTGGACGACGTCCCCAAAAGACTCAAAGGACGCGGTGCGCCGGCCGTGTGCGAGGTGCGCGGCGAAATCTACATGACCAAGGCGGCATTCCTCGAACTTAACCGCAAGCAGGCGGACGCCGGCAAGCCGCTCTATGTCAATCCGCGCAACACTGCGGCCGGCTCGTTGCGCCAGCTTGACCCGACTATTACGGCATCGCGCCCGCTCGGGTTTTTCGCCTATGCCTGGGGCGAAATGAGCGACATGCCGGCCGATACCCAGTCCGGCATGATCAAATGGTTCGAGCATTGCGGCTTCAAGACCAATCCGCTCACCAAGGTCTGCCATTCGGTCGAGGAATTGCTCGCCTTCCACCGCAAGATTGAGGCGCAGCGCGCCTCGCTCGACTACGATATCGACGGCGTCGTCTACAAGGTCGATCGCCTCGACTGGCAGGAGCGGCTCGGCTTTGTCTCGCGCAGTCCGCGCTGGGCGATCGCGCACAAATTTCCGGCCGCGCAGGCGACCACCATCGTCAAAGACATCGAGATCCAGGTCGGCCGCACGGGATTCCTTACGCCGGTCGCCAAGCTCGAGCCGGTGACGGTCGGCGGTGTCGTCGTGCAGAACGCGACCTTGCACAACGCCGATGAAATCGAACGGCTCGACGTCCGCATCGGCGACACCGTGACGATCCAGCGCGCGGGCGACGTCATTCCACAGGTGCTCGGCGTGGTCGCCGATAAGCGGCCGCGTGGCGCCAAGCCCTATCAGTTCCCGAAGAAATGCCCGTGCCCGTTGCATACCGACGTGGTGCGCGAGGTCATCGCCGGCGGCGAGGAGGGTGCGCGGGTCCATTGCACCGGCGAGTTCGCCTGTCCGTTCCAGGCCATCGAGCATCTCAAGCATTTCGTGTCTCGCCGCGCCTTCGACATCGACGGGCTCGGCGAGAAGCAGATCGAACTGTTCTACGAGAAGGAATGGATGCGCGAACCGGCCGATATTTTCACGCTCGAGGGGCGCAACAAGAAAATCCATTTGGAAGAGGTTGAGGGTTTCGGCGAGCTTTCGGTGCGCAATCTGTTCGGCGCCATCGCCGCGCGGCGCGAGGTCTCGCTCGAACGCTTCATCTACGCGCTCGGCATAAGGCATGTGGGTGAGACCACGGCGGTGGCGCTCGCCCGCGGCTACGGCAGTTGGGCCGCCTTTCACGACGCCTGCCGTGAGCTCGCTGACGGCGATGACGAGACCAAAGCGGAAATGGATGCGCTCGATCAGATCGGCGACACCGTAATTGAGAGTTTGTGCGATTATTTCGCCGAGACGCATAACCGCCGGCGCGTTGAGCGGCTGGTCGCGCAGGTGCGCATCCGCGACGCCGAGAAACCGCGCGCCGATTCGGTGATCGCCGGCAAAACTGTGGTGTTCACCGGCACGCTGGAAAAAATGACCCGCGACGAGGCCAAGGCGTCCGCCGAACGGCTCGGCGCCAAAGTGTCAGGCTCGGTCTCCAAGAAAACCGATTATGTCGTCGCCGGTCCCGGCGCCGGTTCGAAACTCGCCGAAGCAAAAAAGCTCGGCGTCAAGGTTTTGACCGAGGACGAGTGGGTGAAGCTCATCCGCTGAGCTTCGCGCCGTCAGGCGCGTGTGAGCGGTGCTGTGGCCGCGATCAGCCAGGCGCGCGTCGGCGCATCGAGCAGCGGCGCAATCGCGTCGCGCACGCGCGCGTGATAGGCGTCGAGCCACGCAGTTTCGTCTTCGGTCAGCATCGCGGGGTCGATCAGGCGCGCGTCGATCGGCGCCAGCGTCAGCGTCTCGAAGGCGTTGAGCGGCTTTTCCGCGCCCGGCACGGGCGCGGCCTCGGTCACCAGAATCAAATTCTCGATGCGGATGCCGTAGGCGCCGGTGCGGTAATAGCCGGGCTCGTTGGATAGAATCATGCCTCGCCTGAGCGCTGCGCCGCCAAGCTTGGAGATGCGCGCCGGCCCTTCATGCACCGACAGATAGCTGCCGACGCCGTGGCCGGTGCCGTGGTCGAAATCGAGCCCGGCCTGCCAGAGGAACTGTCGCGCCAGCGGATCGAGCTGCGCGCCGGTGGTGCCGTCGGGAAACACCGCCCGCGCCACCGCGATGTGGCCCTTGAGCACCAGCGTGAAGTTGCGCCGCATGTCCGGCGTCGGTGCGCCGACCGCGACCGTGCGCGTGATGTCGGTGGTGCCGTCCTCGTACTGGCCGCCGGAATCGAGCAGAAACAGCTCGCCAGGCGCGATGCGCCGATTGCTCTTGCGGGTCACGCGGTAATGCACGATGGCGCCGTTGGCTCCAGCGCCGGCGATGGTCGGGAATGAAACATCCCTGAGCAGGCCGGTCTCGCGCCGGAAGCTCTCGATCGCCTCGACCGCGTCGATCTCGGTCAGTTCGCCGCGCGGCGCCTGTAGATCGAACCAGGCGAGAAACCGCGCCACTGCCGCGCCGTCGCGCAATTGCGCCGCGCGCGCCCCGGCGATCTCGGCCGCATTCTTCACCGCCTTCAGCGGCGCGATCGGATCGGCGCCGCGGACGATCTCGCCGCCGCTGCCGGCGATCACCCGCGCGATCGCTTCCGGACAGCTGGCCGGATCGAGCCGCACGGACCGGTGCGCCTCGCCGAGCACAATGAGATCGCGCTCGAACGCGGCGTTCGGGCGCACATCGGCGATCGCTTCGAGGCGGGACCGGATCTCGTTGCCGAGCTTCCGCAAATCGACAAACAGCGCCGGCCGGCCTTCCTTCGGCACGGTGGCGAAGGCGAGCACCACCGGCGTGTGCGGAATGTCGCTGCCGCGGATGTTGAACAGCCACGACACCGCCTGCGGGTCGGAGACCATGAGCGTGTCGGCTGAGGTCTTCTGCAGCTCCGCGCGGATGCGCGCGAGCTTGCCCGCGGTGTCTTCCCCCGCATAGCGCAGGTCATGCGCCACCACCGCGCCGAGCGGCGGCGCCGGGCGATCGGTCCAGATCGCATCGACCGGATTGTCGTCGACCGGCACCAGTTTGGCGCGCGGGGCGGCGCAGGCTTTGGCCAGCCGCTCGGCGCCGTCGACCGTATGCAGCCACGGCGAATAGCCGAGTTGCGCGCCGGCGTGGAGATTGGCTTCGATCCAGACCGGCGGTGGATCGTCGACGAGATGCGCGATGGAAAAAAGCGCAAGGTCCGCTTCCTCGCGCACCTGCACCTGATAGCGGCCGTCGACGAAGAGAACGGCGCGGTCGGCCAGCACGATGGCGAGGCCGGCCGAACCGGTAAAGCCGGTAAGCCAGGCGAGCCGTTCGGCGCAGGGCGGCACATATTCGTTCTGGAATCGGTCGGCGCGCGGCACGATGAAGCCGTCAAGCCCGCGCTTCCCGAGCTCCGCGCGCAAGGCCGCCACGCGCGGCGCGGCATCGCCGCGGCCGGCGCGGTCTTCGAACGACTGGAAGTGCGCTTCGAACATGCCGGCAATTTAGGGCATGACCCCGGAAAGTGGAAACCGGTTTCCCGCCGTCGTGAAGCCCGCTTCGGTGGGCGAAGCAAGGTCGGAAAAAGGTCATGCCCAAACAAATAATGAGCTTGTTCAATCGCCAACAATCGCACGCCGCCGCATACGCCGAACGAAAACGAGCGTGGTCCAGCCGTCAAGATCGATGCGCCGTTCCAGCGAAAGCGGCCGGTAGGCGGCGATCACTGCATTCGACTGCGCTGCCAGCAAGCCGGACAGGACGACGCGGGCGCCGGGGGCGGCGAGCCGCCGGATCGGCGCGGCGAGACGGAGCAGGGAGCCGAGCAGGATATTGGCGAAGATGAGGTCGAAGGCGGCGCGCCTGCGCAGGCGCCGCGCGGCCACCCCGTCCGCCCGCGCGACGTCGATCATCGCGCCGGCGCGGTTCCGCCGGGCATTGGCCCGCGCTGTGCGCACCGCCTCCGCATCGATGTCGGTCGCCAGCACGCGGCCGCGCAGCGCGCGGGCGGCGGCGATGGCCAGCACGCCGCTGCCGGCGCCGAGATCGAGGACGCGGGGTGCGCGCAGCCGCGAACTGCGCGATTTGCAAATGCCATCGAGCGCCAGCAGGCAGCCGCGCGTGGTGCCGTGATGTCCGGTGCCGAAAGCAAGCGCCGCCTCGATCTCGATGCCAATGCGGTTGACGGGGACGCGGGCGCCGTCATGCGCGCCATGAACGATGAAACGCCCGGCCGCGACCGGCGCGAGGCCCATGAGACTTTCGCGGACCCAGTCCGTTGCCGCGAGAGGCAGTAAACGCAAAGCCGCGGCCGCCTTGGGCCCGGCGATCGCTGCCACCGCTTCACGCACCGCCTTTTGATCGGGCGGCGCCAGGAAATAAAGCGCCACTTGCCAGCGTCCGCCGCTGGCGTCGGTCAGGCTTATTCCCACGTCCTCACCGGCAAAATGTTCCGCGAAATGGTCGGCGATTTTGTGCGCCGTTTGCTCGGTGGTGTCGCTGTTTGAATTTCGGCGCATCTTGACACCGATCTCGAACGTGCAAACGGTCGTGGTGCGCGGGGCGGCGGTCATACTTCCGGGTTACCCATTGGACCAGTGCCGCACAATACACACAGGCTCCGAAAAGGCCGGAAGCATTGCGTGAGGTTTTGACCAAACGAGTAACCTTGAATTTTTCATATACAAGCTTCGAGAAATCGCCGAGCGGGCACCATGGAGAAGCCTTGAAGAAAGGGTCGTCAGACTGCTGAGACAGCATTTTCCGATCGATCCCGCGGTTAGCGCAGCGCTTAAACAGTGGGCGCAAAACTCACTGATTGGACTTGAAAGGGAGCCCAGAGAGGAGCTGAGCTCGTTCGTGGTCCCCGGAACCGGACAGCGCACAACTCACATCAGCCTGGGCCCTAATGACCGCCTCATGACCGTGCTTGAAACTACAATCAGCGAACTCGAAATAGCAGAGAAACGCAGAGCGCGGGAAAGGCCTTCCTCCGCCAAGTAATTTACAATCGAGTGCTGTATCTCTGCCGAGACACGACCGTCTGTTCGGTCGCTTGAACTGCGCGACAAAGGAAGACCGGCGATCGGCGGCCGCCGCAAAGACCATTGTTGCGGCGTTTCCCGGCCAAATTATGATGCGGCATGCGGAAGCTGCTGCTGTTGGTCCTGTCGGTTGCGATGATCGCCGGCGGCCTCTACTGGCTGGCGGCTGAATTGCTCTTCAGCGATACCGTTTACTATCAGTTTGTCGTTGGCGGCGTCGCGCTGGTGATGCTGGGCGCCTATCTTCTGTGGGCGGATTTTGCCGCGCCGTTGCTCGGCATCAAGACGTGGGAGGATGAGTAGGGCCCTGATCGTGCTTGGGGAAAAGCTGTCGATAAGCTGTTGAAAATTCAAACTGAGACACTACCCGGTATTCACAGGGCATCCCTAGCTTATCCACCGATCGTCCGCGGGGAAGTGCAGCGGGAGCGCACAGCCTTGCCGGCTTGCTACGGTTGTCAGGCTCAGTAGCGGTTGTAGGGCTGAAGCACGTAATATTGCTGCTGCGGCACGACATAGACCGGTTGCCCGTAATAGGGCTGTTGGGCCTGACCGTAATAAGGCTGTAGCGGCTGGCCGTAACCGGGCGGCGGCTGGCGGTAATACGATTGCTGGTCGTAGGGCGGCGGTTGCTGTGGCAGCAGCGGCGGCTGATCGTACCGCGGCGCGATGTCCATGGGCTGCGCCGCATTGTCCGCGACCGGCGCGCGCGGTTGCACCGCATTCAGGTTGCGCTGCGCCACCATGGGCGGCGGCGTCTGGCCGGAAATGACGACGATCGCTTCCTTCATGCCTTCCGCCGCGACCAGCTGATAGAGCGTGGCGGCGTGGTCGGGGGAAATCCGCACGCAGCCATGCGAGACCGGCAGGCCGAGATGCTTCACGTCGAAAAAGCCGTGGATGGCGTGGCCGTGCATGTCGAAGAACATGGAATGCGGCATTGGCGCGTTGTCCCACTCCTGCGACAGGTGGTCGGCATCCATGCGGTTGACCTTGAACGTGCCGTTCGGCGTGTCGTAGCCGGCGCGGCCGGTCGAGACCGGCCACTCATAGCGCGGCGCGCCGTCGACCGAGACGGTCATGCGCTGGGTGCTTTTGTCGATATTGACGACGATGTCGGCGCGCGCCGGCGAGGCGAAAGCCATGGCCAGCGCCGCGAGCAGCAGCGAGGCCGAAAACACTGGACCGGAACGCATCAACACACCTGCTGGGACAGCCGCAACAATCGCCCTCAATTACACAAGTGTCCCGCGGGCGATTGGTTCAAATCAAGAGCGTATTATCGCGGATCAGCACGGACAGGGCGGAATAGTGAAGGCCGCGGGCGGAAAGCGTGCAGAAAAAGGGCGGCGTGGTTAGCGCCGAGGCGCTTGGGCGGGCCGTTCCCGGGCGGCGGGATGTCGATTCTTTAACTTGACCCCTCGAAGCCGTCCGGAAGTAAATGCCGGGTGCGGATTGGCCACCTGGCAAGGAGCCTCGGATGATGAGCGCGCCTGTTTTCATCAGCTATTCCTCCAAGGATCGCGACATCGCGGAAACCATCTGCAAGGCGCTCGAGGCGCGCGGGCTCGAGTGCTGGATCTCGTCGCGCGACGTCCATCCCGGCGAAAACTTCCAGGAAGCCATCGTGCGGGCGCTGCGCGCGGCCCGCGTCATGCTGCTCGTGTTCACCAGCAACGCCAACAATTCCGACGAGATCAAGAAGGAGCTGGTGCTCGCGGGCCGGCACCGCGTCACCATCGTGCCGGTCCGCGTCGAGGACGTCGTTCCCAACGATGCCTTTACCTACGAGTTCGCGACGCGGCAATGGATCGATCTCTTCAACAATTGGGAAGACGAGATCGAGATGCTGGCGACGCAGCTCGGCCACGTCTTGCAAACCCCGAAAGCGGGCGATGGCGCCGGCGGCGAAGCCGCGGGCGCGCCGCTGCCGCGCCGGCGTTTTGTCGCCCGCTCGTCGAACCGGCCGCTGCTGGCGGCTGCGGCGATTGTCGCGGTTGTGGTCGTTGCCGGCGGCGGCGCATATTTTCTGCGCACCGATGCGCGGGTATCGCCCGGCGCACCGGCGAAACCCGTCGCGACCGCGGAGCAACCGGCCGCACCCGCGCCGGCGACCGCAAAACTGCCGCCGCCCGCCGCGTCCGCGTTGCTGCCCCCGGCTCAGCCGGCCGCAGCGCCTGCGCCATCACCGGCACCCGAGCCGGTCGTGCAGCCCGCCGCTGTGCCGGCGCCGCCGCCCGAGCCCCAGCCGAGCGCCGCCAAAAGCCCCGACGAGATTGCCTGGGACAAGGCCGCCGCCGCCGGCACGCGGGCGGCGCTCGCCGATTACGTCAAGGACTTTTCGAATGGCGCGCATGTACAGGAGGCGCAACTGCGGATCGCCGACCTGATCCTGAACGGGCCGGCCACCGGCAAGAACTTCGACGGCGAGTGGCAAACCACCTGGACGTGCACGAATGTCGGCAATTTCCCGGGTTACAGCTACCGCTTCGCCGGCCAAGTAAAGGACGGCGTCTATCACGGCGTCAAAGGCGTCAAGGGCGAACCCAGCTCGATGGTGCTTGACGGCAAGATCGAAGCCGACGGCGCGGCGGGTTTCTACGGCGAGATCATCGTCGGTTCGAGCGTGGTCGCGCTGGGCGCCGCGCGCGGCACGCCGAGCGACTTCCATGCGCTCGCGCATTTCGACGGCAGAAGCGCCAACGGCAAGCGCCTCGAAGGCCGCGCCTGCACGCTGACATTTGCGAAAGAGTAAGGGCGGCGCGAGCCGGTTAGGCCGCCGGCTGCCCGAATCCGGCGCGTGTCAGCCGCACGATGGCCCGGTCCAGCGCCGAGAGAAAGCTGGAACGGTCGCGCGGCGCAAACGGCTTCGGGCCGCTGGTGATCTCGCCGGCGCTGCGCAGCGAATCCATCAAATTGCGCGTCGCCAGCGTCATGCCGATCGAGTCTGCGGTGAACGGCTTGCCGTTCGGCGCGATGACGCTGGCGCCGGCCTTCACGGCGCGGCTGGCGAGCGGCACATCGGCCGTGATCACGATATCGCCGGCGCGGGCGCGCTCGGCGATCCAGTTGTCAGCCTCGTCCATGCCCGAACCGACGACCACGCGTTCAACCAGCGGGCGGCCAGCAAAAGTGGTCCCCGGTTTTGCGTCCGGCCGTCCGCCAACGAATAAGTCGCGCGGCACGGCGATCGGACTGTTGCTGACGACAAGGACCTTAAGCGCAACGCCTTCGAGCGCGTGCCGCTCGGCGACACGATAAATCTCCTGCTTCACAGGGCAGGCGTCGGCGTCGATGTAGATGGTGATGAGCTTTGGCAACGGCGAATGGCTCACACCCTCTCGACAAAACTATCCACCACGCGCTTTTCGCCGGCCTTGTCGAATTGGATGGTCAGCTTGTTGCCGTCGATGGCGGTGATGTTGCCGTTGCCAAATTTCTGGTGAAAGACGCGGTCGCCGGCCGTGAAGGCCGAGACGGTGCCGGTCGATTTCGCCACCAGTTCGCCTTCGATGGTCAGCGGCAGGCGGCGCGTTGCGACGCGTTCCGCGCGCGCCCGCCACGGAGACGGCGAGGAATTGTCGTCGTCCGCGCCGCGGCCGGAGGGCCGGTCCCCCTCACCCGACCGGGCCCCGCCCGATCGACCTCTCCCCGATGGGGAGAGGTGAGATAGATCTTCGTCGGCTCCGTAGCGCGAACCATCCTCCGAAAAACCGCCCTCACCCTTTTTCGCCTGCGCGCGCTGCCAGCCGGGCGTGCCGTAATTGGAGCCGAACGAGGTCATGGCGTCGAAGCGCGAGGCGCGGTAGCCGCCATAACCGCCGAAGCCGCCCTTTGCCTCGGTGACCTCGACATGGCCTTCCGGAAGCTCGTCCAGAAAACGCGACGGAATGTTGGTCTGCCACAAACCGTGCATGCGCCGGTTGGTGGCGAAGTAGATTTTTGCCCGCTTGCGCGCGCGGGTCAGTCCCACATGCGCGAGCCGGCGCTCCTCTTCCAGGCCGGCGCGGCCCTGGTCGTCGAGCGCGCGCTGGTTGGGAAACACGCCTTCCTCCCAGCCGGGCAGGAACACGGTGTCAAATTCCAGCCCCTTGGCCGCATGCAGGGTCATGATGCTGACCGCGTCGGCCTCGGCGGCCTTTTCGTTGTCCATGACCAGCGAGATGTGTTCGAGAAAGCCTTGCAGGTTCTCGAACTCCTCCATCGAGCGGACCAGCTCCTTGAGATTCTCCAGCCGGCCGGCGGCGTCGGCGGAGCGGTCCTTCTGCCACATCTCCGTGTAGCCGGATTCGTCGAGCACGATTTCGGCCAATTGGGTGTGCGGAACGGCGTCACGCTGCTTGCGCCAGCGGTTGAGCGACTCGATCAGGCCGCGTAGCGCGCCGCGCGGCTTCGGCTTGAGTTCGTCGGTTTCGAGCACTGCGCGGGCGGCTTCGGTCAGCGGCACGCGGCGCTTGCGGGCATGGTCGTGCAGGAACTGCACGGTCGCGTCACCCAGGCCCCGCTTCGGCACATTGACGATGCGCTCGAAGGCCAGATCGTCGGCCGGCGAATTGATCACGCGCAGATAGGCGAGCGCATCGCGGATTTCGGCGCGCTCGTAGAAGCGCGGGCCGCCGATCACGCGATAGGGCAGGCCGAGCGTGACGAAGCGGTCCTCGAATTCGCGCATCTGGAACGAGGCGCGCACCAGGATGGCGATCTCGTTGAGCGCATGATTCTCGCGCTGCAATTGCTCGATGTCCTCGCCGATGGCGCGCGCTTCCTCCTCGGAATCCCAGGCGCCGGTGACGGAAACCTTCTCGCCCGGCACGTCGTCGGTGCGCAGCGTCTTGCCGAGCCGGCCTTCGTTATGGGCGATGATGTGCGAGGCGGCGGCGAGGATGTGGCCGGTCGAGCGGTAATTTCTTTCCAGCCGGATCACCGTGGCGCCGGGAAAGTCGTGCTCGAAGCGCAGGATGTTGTCGACCTCGGCGCCGCGCCAGCCGTAGATCGACTGGTCGTCGTCGCCGACGCAGCAGATGTTTTTGGCTTCGTCATTCCGGGACGAGCCGTCGGGCGCGGACCCGGAATCCATATTGCCGGCGTCGGGGGTTATGGATTCCGGGCTCGCCGCTTCGCGGCGCCCTGGAATGACGGCCTTACCGGCGCCCGTCCGCTGCGCCAGCAAGCGCAGCCAGAGATATTGCGCGACATTGGTGTCTTGATACTCGTCGACCAGGATGAATTTGAAACGCGCCTGGTATTGGCGCAGCACTTCGGGATGCTCGCGGAACAGCCGGATGTTCTCCAGCAGCAGATCGCCGAAATCGGCGGCGTTGAGGATTTTCAGCCGCTCCTGATACGCCTTGTAGAGCTTTAGGCCCTTGCCGTTGGCGAACACGCCGGCTTCGCCCGCCGGAACCTGCTCGGGCGTCAGCCCGCGGTTCTTCCAGCCATCAATCAGCGAGGCCAGCACGCGGGCCGGCCAGCGCTTCTCGTCGATATTCTCGGCGTCGAGCAATTGCTTCATCAGCCGGATCTGATCGTCGACGTCGAGGATAGTGAAATCGGTCTTCAGGCCGACCAGCTCGGCATGCCGGCGCAGAATCTTCACGCCGATCGAATGGAACGTGCCGAGCCAGGGCATGCCCTCGACCACGTGGCCGACGATCTCGCCGACGCGGCCTTTCATCTCGCGCGCCGCCTTGTTGGTGAACGTCACCGCCAGAATCTCGCTAGGCCGGGCGCGGCCGGTCGCCAGGATGTGGCCGATACGGACCGTCAGCACGCGGGTCTTGCCGGTCCCCGCCCCGGCCAGCACCAGCACCGGGCCGTCAAGTGTCTCGACCGCAAGCCGCTGCTCGGCGTTGAGGCCTACCAGGTAGGGCGCACCCGCTCCGTCCGGGCGTGCGCGGGCGGCGATACCGCCGGGCAGCAGCGCGGGCGCCGGCTCAAGCGGCTCGCGAGCGTGTTTCAAGGGGTCAGCCAAGGCGCGCGGCTTTCGTGATTCTCACAGGCGGAAGATGGCATCTATGCGGGGCTTTTGCGAGGCGAGGGAAAAGCCGCGCCAAGCTTACGCTTTGCCCGGCATGGCGATGCGCCGGCCGACGCCGTCCGGGATCGGCAAATGTGCGTGCGCGGCCTTCATTCGCCCCAGCCGCGCGGAGATAAAGTCGGGGAACGGCGCGGTCTTTCTGGCAGTCATGTCCACATGCAAGGTCATGTTCTCGGACGTGGCCGACAGCCAGCCTTCCTCGGCGTGGCGCAGCTCTTCGAAATAATGAATGCGCTTCGTGTCGTAATCGAGCAACTGAAAGGTCACGCGCACCGGGTCATTGGCGTGCAGTTCCCGCAAATAACGGACATGCACTTCGGCGGTGAAGGTGGAATGCCGCGTCTCCTCTACATAGGCGAGGCCGCAACCGAGCAGCTCGTAAGCTTCGTCCACCGCGCGATCGAACAGCACATTGTAATAGGCCATGTTGAGATGGCCGTTATAATCGATCCAGCCCAGCTCGACGCGCATCACCGACGAGACGAAGGGCGCGAAAAAAGCGGGTTCAGGATCGGGACGATCGAGCATGAGGCCGCACTGTGGCCAATCCGGCGCGCGATGCAAGTCCGCCCGCGCGCGCCGCCCTTGACCCGCGCGGCCGCCACGGCCACTTTGCAGCGAACGCACGGAGCCGATGGTCCGAATGGTAATGACCGAAGCGAGGGAGGGGCTCAAGCACGACCATCAGGCGGTCGAGGCGGTGATCGCCGCCCTGGCCGCCAATTTCGGCAACCGGCTGGTGACCTCAAGCGCGGTGCGCGAGCAGCACGGCAACACGCTGACCTGGATCGGCAACCAGCCGCCCGATGCGGTGGTGTTTCCGCAGAGCACCGAAGACGTGCAGCAGATCGTCCGCCTGTGCGCGGCGGCGCGCGTGCCGGTAATCGCGTTCGGTACCGGCACCTCGCTGGAGGGCCAGGTCAATGCGCCGCGCGGTGGCATCTGCCTCGATTTCCGCGACATGAATCGGGTGCTGGCCGTGCATGCGGAGGATCTCGATTGCGTGGTCCAGCCAGGCATCACGCGCAAGCAGCTCAACGAGCAGCTGCGCGACCAGGGCGTGTTTTTTCCGATCGATCCCGGTGCCGACGCGTCGCTCGGCGGCATGGCCTCGACGCGCGCGTCCGGCACCAATGCCGTGCGCTACGGCACGATGAAGGACAACGTGCTGGCGCTCAAAGTCGTGCTCGCCAACGGCGAGGTTATGTCAACCGGGAGGCGGGCGAAAAAATCGTCGTCCGGCTACGATCTCACCCGTTTGATCGTCGGCGCGGAAGGCACGCTCGGCATCATCGCCGAGCTTACCCTGCGCCTTACCGGCATTCCGGAAACGATCGCGTCCGGCATCTGCCCGTTTCCGTCGGTGGAGGCGGCCTGCAACGCGACGATCCAGACCATCCAGTCCGGCATTCCGGTGGCGCGCATCGAACTCCTCGATACGTTGCAGGTGCGGGCATCGAATGCCTATTCGAAGCTCTCCTTGCCGGAGACGCCGATGCTGTTCGTCGAATTCCACGGCACCGAAGCAGGTGTCGCCGAGCAATCGCGGCGTTTCGGCGAGATCGCGGAGGAATTCGGCGGCGGGCCGTTCGAGCGCGCGACGCTGGCGGAAGAGCGCAGCAGGCTTTGGCAGGCCCGCCACGACGCCTATTGGGCGCAAGTCGGCTTGCGCCCCGGCACCCATGCGCTTGCGACCGACGTCTGCGTACCGATCTCGCGGCTTGCCGAATGCGTGACCGAAACGCAACGCGACATCGCGGCCAACAATCTGGTCGCGCCGATCGTCGGCCACGTCGGCGACGGCAATTTTCACGTCGGGTTGATGGTCGATCTCGACGACAAGGACGAGGTCGCGCGCGTGCACGCCTTCCTTGAACGGCTGGTCGACCGCGCGCTGGCGATGGACGGCACCTGCACCGGCGAGCACGGCGTCGGCCAGGGCAAAATGAAGTATCTCCTGGCCGAGCACGGCGATGCCGCGCTCGCCAGCATGCGCGCGATCAAGCGCGTGCTCGATCCGCTCGATATCATGAATCCGGGCAAGATCGTCGCGCTCTAGGCTTCGCGCTCAAAAATTCGACACAGAATCAACTGCAAATGGCGCCGTTGCGGCCGTCCCAGCGTGCATTCCGCGTTGCCTTGCCCTAGGCTCCGGCGAGCACGCGCGCGGCTCAAGGAGCGGTAAGGGAAGCTTGCGGTGCAGACGACGCTGCTCGGATTGGCCATTGCCATCATTCTGGCGCTTGTGTCCGCGCTGGCCGCCCCGTTTGTGGTCGATTGGAATCGCTATCGCTCGTCCTTCGAGGCGGAAGCGAGCCGGCTGACCGGCCTGACCGTGCACGTCAATGGCGGGATCGACGCGCGCATCCTGCCGTCCCCGCGCGTCGAGCTGCACGAGGTTGAAGTCGGCGAAGCCGGGCGGCCGCAGGTGCAGGCCGGCTTTATTGCACTTGATATCGGCTTGGGTCCCCTGCTGCGCGGCGTGGTCCGCGCCACCGAGCTTCGCCTCGTCGCGCCGCAGATTGACCTCGGCCTCGACAGCGCCGGAGCGATCGATTGGCCCGCTTTGCCGCCGTCGTCGCATGCGGACGCGCTCACCACGTCGCGGTTTCGGATCGAGGACGGCCGCGTCACGCTCACCGACGCGAGGTCCGGCGCGAAGCTGGTGTTGCAGAAACTCTCTTTCGACGGCGACGTCCGTTCGTTCGCTGGACCATTCCACGGCGAAGGCACCTTTGTCGTCGGCGATGAACCCTGCGGCTATCGGATTTCCGGCAGCCGCACCGAGGAAGACACCGGCCTTAAGCTCAAGCTCAGCGTCGATCCGGCCAATCATCCGCTGACGACCGAGATCGAAGGAACGCTGAGCTTCGATGGGAGCGTTCCGCAATTTGATGGCGCTCTGTCGCTGACGCGGCCGGTCGGGGTCACGCTGGCGGGCGGCGAGCGCGTCATGAGCGATCCGTGGCAACTCGCGGGCAAGGTTCACGCCACGTCGGCATCGGCTTCGCTCCACGACCTCGCCCTGCAATACGGGCCCGACGAGCGAGCGGTCAATTTCACCGGCAAGGCTGAGATGACCTTCGGCGCGCATCCGCGCGTCGATGGCGCGATCGCGGCGGTGCAGCTCGCCGTCGACCGCATGCTGGCCGCGCCGGACGTGACGCACCGGCTGCCGTTCGTCATGCTCAAGAGCTTCCTCGAGGCCTTCGTGGCGGCGATCAAGCCGCCGATCCCGGTCGCCACCGCCGTCGCGATCGAGGCGGTGACGGTAGGCGGTACCACCATCGGATCGCTGCACGGCGAGGTCGGGTTCGACGGCCAAGGTTGGAGCGTCAAGGACTTTGCGTTCCGCGCGCCCGGTTTCACCGACGTCAGTCTGAGCGGCCGGCTCGCCAGCGGGCCGCAGGGCCTGGCGTTCAGCGGCCCTGCGAGCCTCCAATCGGCCGACCTGAAGATGCTGGTGGCCTGGCTGGAGGGCCGTGGCGGCAGCGACCGGCCATCGGGCCCGACCGAGACTTTGGTCGCGCGCGGCGACGTGGCGATCGGCGGCGGCCGTCTTGCGCTTGACCATTTATCGGCGGCGCTCGATCAGGAGAATATTGAGGGGCGGCTCGCCTACACATGGGCGGTCGATGACCGGCCGGCGGCGCTCGATGGCGAGTTGCATGCGACCAAGCTCAATGTCGACGCGCTCATTGCTTTTGCCGAGGCGGCGGCGGCGGACAACGTCTTTGCGGCGCCGCGCGAAGTCGCGCTTGTTCTCAAGGTCGGCAAGGCGACGCTTGCCGGCGTGGATGCGCGCATGGTCGACGCGCGGCTGAAATTCGACGCCGGCATCGTCCACATCGACCGGCTTTCGATCGGCGACCTGGGCGGCGCCGCGCTCGGCATCAGTGGACGAATTGACGAATTGTCCTCGCAGCCGCGCGGTCGGCTGACGCTCGATATCGACGCCAAGACATTGGCCGGCTTGACCGATGTTCTCGGCAAGTTCGCGCCGCAAGTCGCGTGTGCGCTACGGCCCTTCACCGAGCGCCTGGCGCCGGCGAAAGTCCGCGGCGTCCTGACCGTCGACCGGGCGCGCGCCGGCACCGTCGCCAAGCTCGATTTGGGCGGTGATTTGGGGGCGTTGCGCCTGTCGCTCAACGGCAGCATGACCGGCGAGCCGCGGAATGCGGGCGCGGCGGCGCTGCAGCTCAGCAGCCGGCTCGATACCGATGACGGCGGCGCGCTGGTGCGGCTCCTCAATCTCGATCGTGTGCTGGCAGTCGATCAGTTGCCGGGTCAGATGACGATCACGGCCAGCGGGCCGCTCAATGGCGATGTCCAGATCAGCGGTCTCGCCAGCGCTGGAGGGTTTTCGGCGGCGGCAACCGGCACGCTCCATCTCAGCGGTGATGGGGCGCCGACCGGCAGCGTGCAATTGAAGGCGTCGGCCTCCGATCTGCGGCCGCTCCATCTCGCGCTGACCGGACAGCCCGGTTCCGCCGCGGCGTTTTCGGCGAGCGCGATCATCGGCGTGGCCGGCGCCGATCTGTCCGTCACGGATCTGGTGGCGACCGCCGATAAAACGGCGCTGCGCGGCCGGTTCGACCTCAAACTCGCGAATCCGGTGGCGATCGATGGAGAGATTGCGGCCGATGACCTGGACGCCGCTACGGTCGGCGCGCTGCTGCTCGGACTGCCGAGCGCTCCGCCGAATGCCGCCAAGCTCTGGTCGTCGGCGCCGGTTGGTGCCGGTACATTCATCGCCCTGAACGGCGATGTCCGCTTCGTCGTCGATCGCGCTGCCTACTCGCCCACCTTGGTCGCGCGCGATCTTAAGGGCGTCGTGCATTTCCAGCCGCGCGGCATCGCCCTGCGCGACATCGACGGCAGCCTCGCCGCCGGCCGCCTGACCGGCGCGCTCACCTTCCGCCGCGATTCCGAGAAACTCCTCGCGCAGGGGAAGATCGAGCTTGCCGATGCGTATTTAGCCGCCATCGCCGGCAAGAATTCCATCGACGGCAAGTTGACCGTGAAGTTGCAGGGCGACGGCGCCGGATTAAGCCCTGACGGTCTTGTCGGATCGTTGCACGGCAACGGCACGATCACACTTCGCGATGCGCAATTCGTCGGCATCGATCCGGCGGCGTTCGAGGCCGCCATGCGTGCCGCCGACCAGACCGGTTCGACCGAAGCCGCAAAAATCGCACCCGTCGTCGCCGTCGTCATGGACAAAGGCCGCCTTGTCGTGCCGCAGGCCGATGCGGAAGTCACGATCACCGCCGGGCAGATCCGTCTCGCCAACGTCACGCTGCACGGGCAAAGCGGTACCGCGCTCGGGATCGAAGGCGTTCTCGGTCTCGACAAATCCGTAGTCGAGGCGCACATGACCTTGTCCCAGCAGCCGGCGGCGAATGCGATGATCCATACGCCGCCGGAAATCGCGGTCGTCGTAAAGGGGTCGCTGGCAGCGCCGGAACGGCGGCTTGACGTCTCGGCGTTGGTCGGATGGCTCACGTTGCGCGCGACCGAACAGCAGACCCGCCGCCTTGAATCGATCGAAGCCAACCGGCGTGCCGATGTCCTGGGCGCCGCCCTACGTCCGGTGCCGCCGTTGATCCGGTTTATTCCGCAAGGAACGGTGATGGAGATAGCGAGACAGGCCAGCATTCCGCCGGCAGTCCTCGGCGCGCGCGGAGTCGAACGCCTGTACCCCCACCAAGTGCCGCCGGCGGCCAAGCCGGCCGCCGCGCGCTCGGTGCGGAATCCAGACAATACCACCGCGACGGCCGGAACCGCGCAGCCGGCGCCGCAGCCTGCGGCGCACTCCCCGCTCGATTTGCTATTCCACTCGCAGAACTGACGCGGCCGGCGGCGTCACCAGCATCATCTCGCGCCGCGGCTGGCCCGCTTCGCCATTGCCGTTGACCCGCGTTTGAAAGTGGTCGAGCACGAACAGCCGTATCGCCGACGACAGATTGCCATGCTGCCGCTCGGCATCGATCGCGCCGACCAGGTCGGACAGGGTCGCGCGCCGATTCACGGCGATGTCCTTCAATCCACTCCAGAACGCATCCTCGAGACTGACGCTCGTCTTGTGACCGGCTATGACGATGGAGCGCTTGACGACCGGCGATTTCATGGCCCGTCTCCTGTTTCGATCCGGTGCCGGTCAAAATCTTTGCGGGTTTTCTCGCCTTGTGACTGCTCCAGCGCTCGTTCGGACTTCGAGCGGCCATGCGCAAGGCGGTTGGACGCGGCCTTTTGTTCGGCCTTACGCGTTTGGCCCGCTTGCGCGCGGTGCGGAGATTGACGAGGTCGCCCATGCAAAGTTCGGCGGTACCCAGATCTATGGTTTGGGCATCCTGGCCTGTGTGGTCTGGAAGAATTACGCCGACACGGTGACGCTGGATCACGGCAACTGACAGCCGAAGAGGTCACAATTCGAGTTGCCGGCGGAAGTGTGGCTATACCGGCTGCGCCGGGCAAGACACGGTTGCTTGAATGAAAGAAATACCTCCGACGTCTATACGGCAATTCAGAGAAATATAGAGCAAAAGGATCGGCCATATTTGCTTGTCGAGCCAATAATTCTTAAGCAATCTCATACAGCGGGTCTGTATACACGAGATTTTTGACGAATAACGCTTCGGCGGGCGGCAAATATTGAACGAATTCATCTTACGGCTGGTATGACGATAATGCCGCAAAGGGGCACGAAAACGCCAGTGAGCGCGCCCGCGGTTTGCGCCAAGCAAAAATACAATCAACGGTCGTACGTTCGGCAGTGACGTTGCGGAAGGCGGCATTGCGGCCGCCGGACGCGACTACGGGTCGGGCCGGGTCATGCGCGCCGGCTGTACCAGGCGATCGAACTCCTTGCCCGAAACAAATCCGAGCTTGATCGCCTCCTCGCGCAAAGTCGTGTCGTTGGCGAGCGCCGCTTTGGCAATTTTGGCCGCCTTGTCGTAGCCGATGCGCGGCGCCAGCGCCGTGACCAGCATGAGCGATCGCTCCATCAGTTCATGGATGCGCGGCTCGTTGGCGCGGATGCCGGCGACGCAATGGTCGGTAAACGACACGGCCGCGTCGGCAAGAAGACGGATCGACTGCAATGCTGCATAGGCGATCACCGGCTTGTAGACGTTGAGCTCAAAATGGCCTTGGCTGGCAGCCACCGCGATGGTGGTGTCGTTGCCGAACACGCGACAGCAGACCATGGTCAGCGCCTCGCACTGTGTCGGATTGACCTTGCCGGGCATGATCGACGAGCCCGGCTCGTTTTCGGGCAAGATCAGTTCGCCGAAGCCGGAGCGCGGGCCGGAGCCGAGAAAGCGGATGTCGTTGGCGATCTTGAACAGAT
>Ga0181525_10000504_pt1 | contig 34057 bp, 23 predicted proteins | sample PEATcosm2014_Bin_48_FD_121100 | JGI IMG/M metagenome (GOLD analysis project Ga0181525, IMG submission 121100) | Peatland microbial communities from MTU Mesocosm Facility, Houghton, MI, USA - PEATcosm2014_Bin06_10_metaG | ecosystem: Environmental > Terrestrial > Soil > Wetlands > Peat | place... | reverse complement strand
CGTTGTCACGCCGCGTTAGCCACTCGATGGCGGCAATCTTAGCATCCAGACAGCCGTTTGCGCCTCGCAGTTGCACAACATCTCCGGCTCTCACTCGCAAATCAGGATTGGTGAGAGCGACGGGCACGACGACGCAGCCACGTCCGGGGACGGTAAATGCGCATTCTATCTTTGCAAGAAAAATCATTACAAATTCGAGTTTACGACGGTGCCCTCTGGGGCACGAGTCGAACATCGATCCAAAGAAATCGGTGGTTCCGGGCTAGTTAAACCGGCCATTGTTGCATGATCTCGATTTAGACTCAATGTACGGTTGGCCGACGATACAGGAGCTATTGAACTCTCCGAGGACAGGCGGTGCGTTGGTTACGTCTGCGTTTCCAAGACTAGTTTTGAGATTCTCTGAGCAACCTCGTCTTTGCCTCCTCTGGGAGATCGTAATAGTGGTAGTGGAGGCTCATGATCGGTTCGCCGCCGATGGTTGAGTCACGCGGACCCTGCCCTTTGGGCACACGGAAAGAGAAGGGAATCTCCATATGCCAGGCGTTAGCCCGGCTCCCAAGGTGGTCGATTGGAACGCTAAATAGCGTCGATTCGCCAGGCCCTACCGTTACCGCTCCCGACACCTCGGACGAATAGCCCATCGGCATCCTGCTAGCTGGTGGTGGGTTCGGGGTTTGTTTGACTTCGGAGCCGCGCGTTTCCGAAGCAGGTTGATGCAGAACTTCTGGCTCGGCGCTGTCTGCCGTAATCATGAGCATCGGCGGATCAACGACCACCTCATCCATCACCCCCACTTCGCCCGGAAGGCCGCCGTCAGGGACACCATAAACTCTAAGCTTTATTGGCACGTTGCTGTTATTTACGAAATGGAGCCAAACTCTTAACGCAGGCTCGTCTTCGTTTCGCCGCATCCCCGAAGCGATATGGTCGAATCTCAAGTAAACGAAAGGTCTGTTCGCGTCACGCACGAACGAGGCAAAATCCTTGTTAGTCTGGCTTCGAAGGACGGGCGTTCCCACAATGCAAAAACCAAACAGAACGCAAAAAGAAACGGGCTTGAAAGTCATCAGACGCTCCTGGACCTCAGCCAATTCTACGTGATCAAGTACTTCCGATTCCTGTACCGGGCGGTTGACCATCCGCCGTGACGCGAATCGGGCGCCTGGTGGCCCAAATCCGGATCGTGTCCAGATAGGCGACGCCCACAGCCGAGGTCTATTGGTGCTCTGTGGCACAAAACGAGGAAGCTAGACGATAGCCGTCATCCAACTGGCGCACTCGCCCTCAGTCGGATTGTGCAACGTTCTATTTTTCGCACCACAGCTCGGTATGTCTTAGCGTGGGATGGATGCAGGGCTTGTTGTCTCCAACGCGACTGGGTGTGGGGAGTGGTTCACCAGGTTTCCATAAACCGAACCGCCTCTCAATGTTGGGCATTTCGGAATCGATCACCGCCAGAGGGTTGCCATCGTTGTACAAAGTGGCGCTGCGGTATTTGAGCACCTGACGATAAGCTCCTGCGGGAGTAAGCCTATTCACCACGATCCAGTAGCCGTAAGGAGAGTGATCCGTTGGCTCGGCAGTGATCACGCTCCCCTGAAGTGGCCCATCGGAAATGAAGCGAATCTCCTGATTGTTATTGTGGCCGGTGCTCTTACTATAGATACGTCGAAACTCATCGCGGTCAATGTCGTAGCTGACCAACTGGGTGGATATAATCTGATCTCCGTCTCCGGCGTTCAAGCTACCAGTGACAATCAAAAGAAGTGGTGCGGCCTTCGGACCCCTTGGATAGACAACCTTGGCGTCAATCAGGTAATGCGGCTCCCACGCGATTGGGTCATCGGGTGAAGTGGTCCGGAGTGGGAGGGTGACTGGATCGAAGACACATGGCGTCCCTGGGGCTCTATATAAGCAGAGGGTGAGAGCTCCGGGTGCGTCATTGCCGCCGTAATCCTGGACTGCCGCCCCCTCAGTCACTTCAAAGTGCCAGGGAGAACGGGCGTGGAACGGCTTTTCCAGATCGAGTTGCATTTTCTGAGCTGGCGTATCAGGTATCGTCGATAAAGTCACACTTTGTGCTGTCGCGGAGGCGTTCACCAGCGTTGTGGACAGCGCTACCAGCAGAGCGATCCGAATTGCATCACCGTTAGCCATTTGATATGGCGGAATAGTAGCACAAATCAAGTGCCAGATTATTCCGCTGCAACAGTGATTGTCGGACGGAAAGATGCTTGCCGGAATGTCGCTCTTGCACGATGTAATGTCCTCCTTTACCGGCAACTCTTCTCCAATGCTTCTTTCGCGATCCCGGGGATCACCGCCGGCCTCCAGGCAGGGTCGGCGAAGGTTGGCCAACCGACCGGAACGGCTGGAATGTATCCTGTCTACATCTCGAATGAACGGTCTCTGAGGCAGAACGACCATGTCCTTGGCAACGGAAGAGAGCAAGAAGAGCGTAGGCGAGCCAACGTTGCTGTCGCTGACCTGGAATTCATTGTCGGGTAAAAAGTTAATTGGCGGGATATCGATTCCTTCCATTCTTCTCGTCGCCGTCGCAATATACTTAGCAATGAACTTCGAAATGTACTTCATTGACCCACGGATGCGGCGAGAGGGAATCGTCTTTGGTTCGACCAACCTGGCGACTTGGTTGGTGCTCTTCCTGTGGCTTTTTGCGATTCAGATTGCGCGACAGGCGACGCTCCAGCGAGCACTTGAGGGCCGTTACGAGGATGCACTCCGGTTGAATCGGTGGTTTTCTTGGGCGCCGGGTTTTGGTGAAACTCTTAGGTTCTGGATTCTCCTGGAAGCCGGTAGATATGGCGACTTACTGGCAGCAACCAAGCCTCGGGCATTTGATCGGAACGGCATACCGAAGCTACCCAACAGGAAGCTCTATTACCATGCGATGGCGCTGTCGCATCAAGGCCAAGGCGAAAGAGCGCAAGAACTCCTCGAATCAGCGAGTCGATTGGCGCCTCAAATTGTGCCAGAGATCGGATTCATTCAAGTCGGGTTGGCGGATTGCCTCCTTGAGCAAAATAGGGACCCGGAACAAGCTCGTTCGCTGTTGAGCTACACGCTGGGGAAGTGGCCGGAGCAAATCGATCCAAATCGAAGGAAGGCGGACTTGGCCCTGAGGAAATGCAGACATGCGTGGGCATTGGCGCGCTGCGCCCGGCGTGACAAAGCGATTTGGGAGATGTGGCATGCCTCAGAGGACTCGGACGGGTTTTTAGACCGTGACCGGGCCTGGTTGCGGTACTACGCCGGAGAAATGTCGTTGGCATTGGGCGACACGCAGGAGGCGTTGGCAGCATTTGAGGAAGCAAATGCGCTGCATCCGCACGGGCAGTTAGGGATGAGAGCTAAAGAGAGACTGTCTAAAGTGTGCCAGTCGATTGGGGGATTGTAAATCAACCCCAGAGTCACCGGAGATTCGATCGCTGACCACGTTATCTACGACGGTCGACCGTCAGTTCAGATCTGCCAATTGCCGGGTTCACGCTGGAAGCATAGAACATTCGCCACTTCGGGGAGCAATATTTGGAATACGCCGATAAGGTCTCGCTGCTTTCACCGGAAGAGAGGATTCGGTTCTTCCATCTGATGTCTCAGGGGATTTGCCTACACGCTCGCCGTCTCGCCGCAGATGAAGGAAAAAGCCAGGAAATGCGGCTTCTGCAGTGCGACGCAATAGTGGAAATGCTCCACCGGTTGTTTGAGCAAAGTGAGCACTATTACAGGAGAACCAGCGCACAGAGACCGGAGCAAGACCTATTCGATGTCCTCCTGAATTTGGAGTCTTTTGCAGAGCTCCATGGCCTGGTGTCATCCGCATTCACTCTTGCAACGCGCCGCCTGCGCGAAGGAATCATCTGATAGCTTCGGTCGAATTATCGGCCGTACGCCGTTGCGCGAATCGGCCACCCTGCGGGAGCTTTTGAGGATCGTGAGAGGATCACCGGCCATGCGCCGTGATCGCGGTCGTGACCGGCCATAGGTACAAGACGCGGTTCACGGCCAACCTCGGACGGCTTCCGGGGAGAAAATCTGTCAAAGGGACGAGTCGGCGACAAACCATTCGGAACTTGGAAATCAAGGAGAGCCGAGGATTACCTGCGATTTATTGGACTGGGAGCCTCTTCAGCTCCGCCTGCTTGCCCAGATCGAAATGAAGCACGACGTGTCGGACGACCTGGACCGGCTGCCCGTTCCGAATCATCGGCTTGAAGTGCAAACCAACGAGATAGTCATGCATAAAGTCGTTCAGAGCGGAGTTGTCGGATATCGTGTAAAACGGTTCCCGAATGTGGCCTTCACGGTCGATCACGAGATTGGTCCAGATGACCCCGGAGGCTCGGGTATTGGGCAGATCAGGCCATACGAGGGCAGGAGGCGGCTCCGCCAGATCGGTAGAGAGGTCGGTCGTTTCGACGGCGATCAATGCGATTGGGTGAGGATCGCCATCCGGCGCCGACGCATCGAACCAGCCGGAAGGAACCGGTGGCAGATCCTCCATCAAAACAATTCTCGCTGTCACCTCAGGGCTACCGTGTGTGACCGTCCGTGGAACTTCGCGCCCATTAAAGCTGGCATAGTCCTTAAACAGCGCCCCCCAGCCCAGACCGCCATCGTAGAACAGAAGCCCGGTGGCTTCAGTGATGGCCACAACCTGCTTCGAGAGCTGCATGTCCATGGGGACCGGCTTTTCCCAATTCAGGTAGATGCTCCCAAACATTGTCTTCGTGAGTTCCGGCGGTTCGCCGTGCATGGCGGCCGACTCCGCCGGAAGCGGATGCAACAGAGCACGTGCAACAGCGTCCAGCCACTCAGGCATATACTCGCCCTCATTTTTTTGCCAGATGCGTTCGCCGCTCACAATCTCAACCTGATGAAATCCGGGGGCACGCAGTTCGCGACGGTATTGTCCCGGAGCTTTCCACCATATCTCAATCTCTCCGGTACGGTTCGAGGCCATGTCCCGTTCAAGCGATGGCGCGACTGTAGCGCGAAGGTGGAATGGATGGGTTCCGGGCTGATCGAGCGTGCTCTTTTTTGCAGCCTTATCGACGAGCTTCAACATATTCTCCGCTCTGGCCGGATGGCATTCGGCAAACAGGAAGAGGAATGTCACAAATAGTGCGACCCGATCTCGCATGCACATACTCTAACCTGAATCTCCTATTTTGAAAGCGGTTCAGGAGAATAGTATCACTCCTGAGGCGAATTGACGCTAAGAGAAGGTCTACCCCGAAAGGCCAGCGTGAGGGGTTCCGCCTGGATCACCGGCCATCGGCCGTGGCGCGAACCGGGAGCCCTGTGGCCCAAACCCGGATCGTGTCCAGATGGCCGACAAACCACCGAAAGCACAAAATTGCGGCCGGACAAGGACAATTCCAGTCTGAATCGTTACTTTCGCGCCGAATCTGCCACCGAAAATGTCTGCGGTGCGAGAATCGCTTTCAAGTCAGGATTGTAGTAGTCGAAGAGCGTGGCCGGCGCGGCTTTGGCGCGAATGGCATAGCGCGGCGTAAAGCGGAAGCGGAAATGCGAGCCCTCGGCCTTCCACGACCAGAGATAGAAAACGATGCGGTCCGGCTGCAATTCGTAGCGCGAGATCGTCCAGTCATCCAGCAGCTTTGCCAGCGAAGCGCGGTCCACATCGGCTCCGGGCGGCAGGCCCACCTCGGCAAGCAGCATTCCATAGCCTGCCGAGCCAAAGCGGCGCACGTCTACTGTGCATTCAATGGGCTGGCTCACCTTTGCTTTGCCGGCCGCGCAATTGTAGCCGAAGTCGAGGCCGTACTCCTTGCCGGTTTGTGTCTTTGTCTGAGTAGGCGTGGTTACTGGGAGCCACGGAACATAGTAGGATGCCGAGGTCTCCGCGCTGGCAAGCACAACCGTGCTCGTACTACTGAAGACGAGTTCATTGTGTCCGGGCTTGAGCCAAGCGGTCAAGTCAAGTGAGCGTGGCGCGTCGAGCAGTTTGGGATCGGCGCGAAGAGCCTCCGCATCCGCACCGGTGAGTGATGTCCCGTTGACGGTCAACTGAAACTCCTGCGTCTTGCCTGGCGTTTTCATCTGCTCGATCGCGATCGGCAGCAGCGCCTGCAGCACGCGTACGGTGGCCTGCCCGCTATACCAGATGCCGTAGCGGTCCTGGCTGCGCAACAGATAGAGGAGCGCATCGTTGACCAAAGCCTGGTCCGCTGATGAGGGTTCACCTTGCCGCAGCGCGCCCAGAACCAGCGCCGAAGTCTCCAACTCACCCGCGGAACCCCAGCCGTAGAAAGGCGAGTAACCCGGACTGCTCCAGTGAACGCCTTGGCGGTCGCGCTGCGCGGTCTGGGCCAGCTCCGCCCGCAAACTCGCAACGGCCGCGGAGTCGCTGGCAAGCCGCAGTTGCAATCTCAACCTCAGGGCACTTGCATAGGGATCGTGTACGGCAGCCGCCGAGGTTGCCGCCCAGCCGATCGCACGCGCTACGGATTTGTTCACACGCTCGCGAAGGTCCTTAGAGTCATTCCCGGCGAACGCATTGCTTGCCATCGTTCGACTCAACACCTCGGCAACATAGAGGTCGAGGTCTGCGCTGGTTTGCCCATAGTGCGGATTCCAACTGCCGTCCGCTTGCTGATTGGCGACGAGCCAGCCTATGGCGTCAACGATGTGGCTCCGGTCCACTTTGATATATGGCTCGGCTTCAGTAAGGAACTCGATGCCGTAAGCCGTCAGCGCCGGGTCGGGAGTTTCGCCGCCCCTGCCCCAGTAAGTCAGCCCGCCGCCCGCAGCGAAGTAGCCCAAGAGACGGTCGTAGCCTTGTTGCAGATAACTTTGCGCGGTAGCCTCAAGCGGCGAGCTTCCGTTGGCAGCCTTCAACAGTTCGAAGAAGAGCAGGCTCGGGTAGGTTGAAGAAATGGTCTGCTCGCCGCAGCCGTAGGGCCGCTCCAGGACTGCTTTCATAGAGTGCAGAATATGCGCGCCAAGGTTGGGATAGAGCAGTAGTTCAGCATGAATGGAACCACGAATTGCATCCGCGGGCAGGTCGAGCGTTAGCGTCGTGGAGCCTTCACGCAAGAGGCCGGATGCGGTGACGGAGCGCGGCTCACCGTCGGGATGCACACGAACGGTCTTCTCTACTGCATCGCCCTCGTGCCCATTGGACGCGGTGATGTCCAGAGTCCCTGCCTCGACGGCTCTCGTTGCATGGAATCCGAAGACGGCGGGAGTCGTTCCGTTCGAGGGAACCGTGGCGTTGACCACTGAGGGCGTGAACAGAGTGAACCAGTCAGCCGGCTTCACGGTAACTGGAAGGGAGAGGCTATGAGCCGTATAATTGCGCAGATTGGCCGGCAGCGTGATCTCGTCTCCCACCGTCAGTACCTGCGGCGCATCAAGATCCACAAAGAAAGGCTGGAAGGTTTTAAAGGTCCGATCCAGCGCGGCAACGCGCCCATCCGCGGTCGAGGCCAGCGCATGCAGCTTCCACGTGGTCAGGCTGTCAGGTAAACGGAAGTGAAGGCGAGTGTGCCCGCCAGCATCGGTTTCAAGCGACGGCGCCCAGTAGGCGGTCTCTTCAAATACGCGGCGCAGGCGCGGAGTGAAGGTGGGTGACGAACTCTTTGCCTGCCCCTTGGTCCCCGCGGGCTTGGCCACACTGGCGACAGAGGCGGATTCGGTTTGCACTTGTATTGCATCGGCCGACACCGTGACCGTCTGCGTCGACGAGCCGATGGTCAACGTCACTTCCACGGTCGTCAATGTACCCCAAGCGACACTGACCTCACTCAGCTCATAACCCTCAAATCCCTTTGCGATGATTTTCACCGTGTAAAGGCCAGGCAATAGATCGGAGATCAAATAGCTCCCGTTCGCGAGCGACATGCCACTGGCTGATTGGCCTGTAGCCGTATTGAAGACAGAGATCTTTGCGCCCGCGACCACCGCTCCCGTCTGGTCTGTAACAATCCCTTGAATCGCACCGAATTTCGCGTTGAAGGTTCCTTCATCGACGCTATGCTGCTTGAGGTCGCTGCCGCTCTGCGCGGTGAAGGGTTGAATGAACTGGGCGATGATATCCGCATTCGGGGAACCAGCTTGTTGATCCAAGGGGCGCAGGATTTGAATGGCGTGCATCTGGTGAGTGACGAGTTTGGTTTTCTCTGCGACTCCTGCGCCAGCCTTGATGCTTTCTACGTGTGTGTATGCCATCAAGTTCAATGTGCGCAGTTTGAATGGCTGGCCGAGAGGGTCGCGTAGCGAGTCAAAGTCGATTCCCGCCGCGGCAAAGGCCCGCTTCGCCTCTGCCTCGGTCTCGGGAAATGGCTTGCCGGCCTCGTCCAAGGAACGCAGGGCAGCGCTCAAGCGGGCTTCGGCTTGAAGGAAATAGTCGAGGGATGGGCTGCTCCAGGCTCCACAGCATTCGTAGCCTCCGTCCTGCTGCATCACCGCATCGTGGGGAAATACGTGAATTGTGTAAGAACGCTTCTGTACCTGTACCCGGTAGTGATACGGCTTACCCTGCGGATCGAGCGTTGCACCTAGGTCCAGACCGCCTGCGCGGGCAAACGCCTTCAATTCTTCCTCGTTCTTCGGCAACGGACGTCCAGCTTTTACGGCATCTTTCGCTAGCTGAGTCAGCCGCTCGCCGGGCAGCGCGAAGTAATTCCGGCGGGCCAAGCCAAAGGTGAAATCATCATCGCTGCCGAAGCGCTTGTCAGGTCCCGCGCTCTGAAGACTCACTACCTCTTCATCTCCTGAGATACCGGTCGAGGCCTTATAGGGAGTGCCCCAAGGATCGAGCAGCAGCGCATCGTCGAGTTTAGCGGCGCGTGCGATGCTTTGCACGGCCTCAAGAGTTGCGGGCAACCGCTCCGGCCGGGCTGCCAGCACCGCACCGCCCACTGGCTTCAGGGATTCTTGCATCGCCGATTCATAGACATCCCGCGCGCTATCATTGTCCTCGTAGTTGTTCAGGATCGTGATCTGTTGGGCCGCGTTTCCGCCAATGAGCGTCTCAGCGACCAGATCCAACTCCTCGGGGATGGGCTTCGAGGTGTCGATGCGATTCAGGTCTTCAACCGTCACACCTGAGACGTTTTCGTCATCCTGCCACCACATTGAACTGGGCCAGCGATCGTTCTCGTCCTCCTCAGTCGCGGCACGCTGCTCGACAGCCTTATCGAAGACTGAAATGCCCACTTCGCCCGCCGCGCCCTGAAGATTCAAGCCGGCACTCACCTCAGATCCCGGCGAATACGAGCGCTGCAAACCTGTCAGCCGAATCTTGAGTGCGCGATCTTCCGGATAGAGAACGCTCTTGAAGCTGCACGGTTCCCATTTGCTAAACGCGGCAAGCTCGCGGCTCATCTGGCAGGCCGTCAACGTGATCTTCCCATGAAAGGCCGCGCTGGCGGGAATCTCAACCGGCTCGGTGGCGTGCGCCATGTGAATCTGCTGATGATGAAGCAGTCCGTCCCGCGAATATGCTTCGATGTCCAGCGTGATGCCCTGGGGTGCGTGAACCTGTGCTTCAATCGGCTGACTAGGCTTGAGCAATGTGTGCGCGACGGAGAACCAGATGGGATCACCGCGGGTATATTCACTGTCGTCGAAGCGTGAGATGCGGCCTTCCGCGTCGCGCGCTGACAGGCGAATCTTGAATTCATGATACGTTGCACCTTCCAAGTCCGTTCTACCCTCCAAATAGGATGGATAGCGCAAATGCACCTTGGCCAGTCCATAGCGGTTGGTGACGGCGCTGGCGGCGTGCGTGGGATGTCCTTTCTCATCCAGCCAATCGAGAGAGACCTTGCAAGAGACAGGTCCGCCCTCCGCGTGACTGGTCGTGATGACAAAGTCGCCTTCGCTCTTGTCCCCGTCCAGTTGACGAAGATAGGTGTGCACGGGATCGTGGGAGAGACGGACCTTGAATTTAAGCGGCTCGCTGCGGCCCGTCGAAGGATCGGTCACAATGGCGCGGAACTCCAAGTCCTGAAAACGTCCATAGGCATATGTGTCTTCATTGGCCTTGAACTCGTCGTAGTTCTTCTTCACATCGAGGCGCACTTCGGCGTCGCCGTTCGAGTCAAGCATAGCGGTCTGTTCCGGGGCGTCCGTTGATTCATATTGGCGTGTCTTGGGATTCCACCTCTGATCGTCGGAATGAGTCACGCGCACTGAGCCGCCTGCCAACGGTTTTCCGAATAAATAACCCGCATGAATATGCGCGACAGGCGTCTGGCCTTCAAGATAGTATCCGCGATCCATCGCCGCAGAGACGGTAAACTCGGGCAGATCATAGCGCCGTATTGGAATGGTGATGCTGGCTAAATTGGCATCACCGGAATTATCACCTTTGAATCTCACAAAGTAGTCCCCGGTTGCCAGCTGCGGGCTTGTCTTCCAGTCGTAGGCTGCAATGCCGAAGCGGTTGGTGGTCAGTGGAACTTCGAGAATCGTCTTGCTATCCGGGTCTTCGATGGCCAGTGATAGCGCTTTGTTGGCGGCAGCCTGACCGTAGACAGATACCAGTGCGCGCAGATGCACCGTCTCTCCCGGCTTGTGCAGCGGTTTATCGGTATCGATGTGAAGATTGGCGCGATCGTCCTCTGCGAGATCGGAGTGGACCGATGCTTCTGCATAACCCCCATCCGGGCTCTTGAGGCTTCCATGTACCGTGACAGACACTGACTCGATCACAGCGTCTTTCTTGAGAAAGGTAATCAGTGCCTCGCCGCTTCCATCCGTGGTGGCCTCGCGAACGGTCGTCCGCTTCGAGGTTTTCTCGTCTCCGGATGAATTGCTCTCCAGTTCCAGAGTTGCTTTCAGTTGAACGCCCGAAAAGGGGTTCCGAGTGACGGGATTGCAGGCATAGACCCGAAGTTGGATCGGCCTGCCTGCTACAAGTGACACCGGCTTGGCCAACCGGAGTTCCATCAAATTGGTGGCTATTGCGCCGACAGCCAAAATGCTATGCGTAACAGCCTCACCCGATATTTCTAGTCGATACGCGATGCGATACCAACCCAGTTCATCGACGAACTTGCCGTGTTCATCTTTCGGCCTCGGTAGGTCGATGTTAACCACTGTGGCGCCTGCGCGCAGAGCTACCGCCGTCTCGCCGGAAGGCTTGTTCTTGGATGAAAGCAACCATGCAATCGCACGCTCGCCTGCGACCGCCCGGGCCGCCAGAGGCAATTCGAATCGAATCGAGTCTTGCGCGAGCACCGCGCGCGCTTGGGACTCGATGACAGCAGCGTGTGAAGCGTTGGGGGAGGTCTGAGCAGTGACGGCATGGACACCAAAGAAAGCGAGCCCAATCCAGAATCCAGCAACGAGCAACCGGTTCGTCATGGCGCATCTATCCTATCAAAGCAGTGGGACGCAGGGAGCGAGCCACCGGCAATACTATTGGGACGATGCGGAACAAGATTCGTCTTCAGGTAAGATAGCTGGCGATTCAATCCTCAGTTATCGATTTGAGCTCTGCCTAAACATTTCTAAGGACGGTTTGATGGGAATTGTACCCGCCGGCTTCACTTTCTTGCCGTTTTGCACATCTCTCGTGCTTTGAGCTGAGTTGCCGTCGCCGAAATTTCATTGTCAAGGTCTCGATTCCTGGCATGGAATGACGGAAACTCCGCCGAAAGCGCGAATCGAGCATCAACAGGACAAAGTTCTGAGGTTCCGAGTGACCGGCAAGTGGGACCCAACGTGATCCCGCTCACGTTGGGTCAGGGTGGGCGACCACTCGGAACGAGGATCTCGAACAAAAGATCCCAAAAGTTGAGGACTATTTGACAGACTCAATTTCTGATAAACCTGCTGTTTGCATGCAGGTGCTCATTCGCTATTGGTCCTGCGGGGTTATTCGGAGCGTATCGCCTGCATGGGTTCAATGAAAGCGGCGCGGCGGGCGGGAATGTAACTGGCCCTATTACGTGTCGCTTTTCCGCAGTGACGACACCGCTTGAATCTACGGCAGATCGCTGTTTTGGCGATGCAGCTCCGGTTTCGATCTAGTCGATTCCAAAATCGAAGACCGCTACGGCGCCGACCATCAGATCGTTCCAGTTGACTGCCACATTGGGATCGTCATCTGCCAGCCCTGTTGCCGCGACAAACGCATATTCACCCGGCTTCAAGGCGGCCGCCGGAGTCACCTTATAAGTGTACGGGCCAATCTTTTCGGCGTTGAACTTGACCGCCTTCTTTTCGTCGATGGCGTCTTTCTCGCCACTCCACATCCCCATCTTTCCAACTTCTATCTCCCGGTGGTCCTTCTTATCGTCCATGGACATTAGGGAAAACTGCGCGGGAGTGCCCATCGTGCTGGATGCTCCCGCAGCCGTTCCGGCTTTCATGAAGGCTGCTGAAACATCATAAATGTAGCCATTCTCCGGGAGATACATATAGAAGACTGGGGACTTGTCCTGGGTTTGAATGGCGGCGTGAGCTCCCGGTATCTGGTCTGTGAGTTTGGCTTTGTGCATCCCGTACGAAAAGGCCATTCCCAATACACTGCCGATCCCGAGATTTGGATTTCCCGAATCGGCTTGCTTGATAAGCACCATCTTGGCTTTGCCGTCCGGCGTCGAGGTCATCAAGTAGATGCCGGCCTTATGCAGCGACATAGGATCGTTCGGATCCTGCGCGGCCATGGTCGCCAGGAGCGTTGAGGAATCGGGCTGCGCTGGGCCGCCCGTCTTCTGCACGATGGCTGCGATCACACTATCGCTCACTCCAGCTTGTTTGAGGACAGCCAGCCCGTCCGGCGAAGCATCGTAGCTCCCGGATGCCTGCGCGATGATGGAGAGAATTGCATCGTCCGAATTCCCAGCCTGCACCAGCTTGACGATGGCGGCATTGTTCTTTGTCTGAGCGAGGGACGGCGGTGGAGCGGACGACGCGGCGGCAGCCTTCAGGACAACGAAGGAGATCACTTTATCGCTGGCGCCAGCTCGTTTGAGGGCCGCCAGCCCGCCCGGGGAAGTATCGTAACCCCCAGAGGACAAATAGATGGCGGTGAGAATGGCGTCATCCGAAGATCCAGCCTGCAGCAGCTTGACGATAGCGGCATTGTTCGTTGCCTCAGGGGTTGATTGGCCGGCTGGAGATAGGGCAGACGACGCGGCGGCAGCAGCCCGCTGGATGATGGCGGAGACAACCTTGTCGCTGGCTCCGGCACTCTTCAAAGCGATCAGCCCGTCCGCTGAAGTGTTGTAATTACCCGGCGCAGCGTTGATGGAGGAGACGATCAGGTCTTCCGACATGCCCGCCTTGACCAGCTTGATGACTTCGTCGTTATTGAGTGACTGCTGGGCGGCGAGAACGTAGCTGAAAGCCAGAAATACGGCTGCGAGAATGGTCTTGCGCATAGTTTCCTTCCTTGCGATTCAAAACTTCTTCAAATCTGCGGCTCCTGTCGAAGAATGGAACAGAATCATCCTCTGAAACCCCGATCTACACAAGAAGTTTCGTCGAGGAACAAGAGGGTTCTTGAGGGCAAGGTGAGAGCGCGACGGCGACGGAGTTCTTGCGCATGACTCTTCTCCTTACGACTAAAAACCGCCAAATCTGTCAAAGGTTGGCAAGAGAATCATCAACCTGAACTCGGTTTTTCGCCAGAGGTTTTCTCGAGCGCCGCAAAGCTGGGTGCTCCGCGCGTGCGTCTGTTCATTCGGACCGACGGAGATAAGGTACAACCCCGGGGGTGTTTTTGTCTGGCGTTGATGCCGGTCGCGCAGCCGGGAAACGTAAAGCTGAGGATTCGAAAACTACTCGAAGTCCAGGCGGAAAGTCGATCATGACGGTCGCCGTGAGTCGTCCGTTCAGAGCGGAAACGTCACTCGTAAAGCCCGCGTCAGCGAATGCCAATGCGTGCGCGCCGATCTGATATTCGCAGGACCAGTGAATCACATTATCGACGAAGTTGAGCTTCACTTCGTCAAGCGGGAAATCTGTAATCGCATACGAAGCCAAGGAAAGCGGCTGTTGATACCTTGCGGACATGCTTCTAGATCCTACTTCCACTCAACTCCTGAGTCACCGGCCAACCTTCACTGACCCGCTCCTTTCCGTCTGCAGAGCAGAAGAGACGTCAAAGTTCCGAGTCGAAGACCGATCACTCAGAGCGCCAATTCGCTGCGAGCGGAGTCGCCGAGCGGTAAGCCCTGTTACCGACAATTGACATCCAAATGTCGGATTTGTTAGCGATTCGGGCCGACTTAATGTGAAGGATGGACTCTGATTGTATCCGCGGCCTCGCGTGAGAGATGCAGAACCTGAGCAGATCCTCCAATACTCACAGCGTAGACACCCTCTGCCTGTGGCTCTCTCAGCCGCAGTTTGACGCCGTGTGCGATGCCGCTCGTGCTGAGCAACTTCACTATGGCAGCATCGCGGTCGGAGATGCTGTCCACCTCAAAAGTTCCTTTGCCAATAACTTGCGTCAGCAGAACGGAATTCTTCTTGGCCATTTTCCCGTCCATTGCAGGAATGCGATGCCCATGCGGATCGATCGTCGGGTTTCCGAGCTTGGCGGCGATTCGCTCCTCAAACCGTTCCGAAATGAAGTGTTCCAGCCGTTACGCCTCTTCATGGACTTCTTCAAGCGGGTAGTCGAGTACTTTGTAGAGAAACGTCTCGATGAGGCGATGATGACGCAAGACTTCCAGTGCGCGCCGTCTTCCAGCCTGCGATAGCCTCGCCCCCCGGTGCCGTTCGTACTCGACCAGCGGCGTGGGTAGAGCCGCGAGCTTCTGCAACATGTTGGTCACTGATGCCGGGGCAACCCCCAGCCGGTCTGCAAGCGCTGTGCTCATGGCGCGCTCCCCCGGCCCCTCCAAGGCCAGAATGGCCTTCAAATAGTCGTCTACCGATTCGGAGTGCGGATTGGGTTGGCGGCGTGCTGCCATGATTGGGTCTGTCCTCCAAATACTTGACACTTTTTCAATTTTAGGTGAATCTAAGAATTAGGCAAGCCTAAATGTGAACTCGCCTGCTATTCTTCCCTCTTTCGCGCCAAAGCCGCGATGGCTCGCCGGCAAGCCCCAACCGATAACCGGAGGTCCATGTGGCACGCAACCGAACCGCGATAATTCTCGTCCTGGCCTTATTCTTAACTATGGTTAACTCTTTTCGTTTGTTGGCGCAAAGCGGCACAAGCAGCGCCTTGGCGGGGACGGTGGCGGACAAGAGTGGGGCCGTGATCTTCAATGCTCAAATCAAGGCGACCGATGTAAACACTGGGGCGGTACGAGCTGTTCAGAGCAATCCAGACGGACGCTTCCTCTTCAGCCAAGTGAACCCAGGAACTTACCGGATCGAGGTTCAAGCCCAGGGATTCGGTCCCGGACAGTCACAACCCACGAGTGTTGCTGTGGGCCAGACCGTCACGGTGAACTTCACGCTGTCTCCCGCTGCAAGCGAACAAACTGTCGAAGTTACGGATCAATCGGCTCTAATGAGCCTGGAGAACCCAAACACTTCCACGACGATTGAAGCCGAAACGATAAAGAGTCTTCCCAACCCCGGCCAGGATCTGACTTATGTCGCCCAGTTTGCTCCCGGCGCATTGATGAATACGGCCGGGTCGTCGAATGACGCAAAGGCCGCAGGCGGCTATGGCAACGTCGAGTTCAATGGACTGCCCGCAACCTCGAATGGATACATTTTGGACGGCTTCGATGCCAACGATCCCTTTCTTGGGTTGAATATCGGACTTTCCACAAACCTGGTCATCGGTCTGGACGCTTTGCAGGAAGCAACCGTGAACACCAACTCTTATGCGGTAGATCTGGGGCGCTATGGAGCTTCACAGGTTAACTATTTCACCAAGTCTGGATCGAACCGGTTTCACGGAGATTTGTACGAGGTTTGGAACGGATCGCTGTTGAACGGAACAGATTATTTTCTTCATGCCAACGACACACCGGGAAACATTGCCAAGAAGCCGCGTTCGACCGTGAATGAATTCGGAGTCAGCGTGGGTGGACCGATTCTGAAGGACAAGCTCTTCTTCTTTACCCACTACGAAGGCATCCGGATGGCTCTGCCGCTGGTGGCGCGCACTACTGTGCCTACGCCGGTCTTTCAGCAATATGTTTTGAATCAGTTGAAGACGCAGCAGGTAGGGACCGATTGGATCAACTGCACTGTGGTGCCGGGCAGCAACCCAGTTCAATACAACTGCCCCCACCTGGATGCGCAGCCGGATGAGTTCGCCTTCTACAAGAATATGTTCGCCCTCTACAGCAATACCGCAGGCACGCCGACAGCGGTACTGACCTGTCCGTATGATGAGAGCGGTGCGCTCATTCAGGGCACGGAATCTCCGGCCAATCTCTTCGACGGCAAGGGTTGTGCGAACATTCGCACCCAGTCGATGAACAACAGCGACAGCGAAAACCTGATTGTGGTCAAGATCGACCACACCATCAATGCAAACAACAGCGTATGGTACCGCTTCCAGCAGGATACCGGCTTGCAGGCTGCCTACACCGATCCGATCAATCCGATCTTCAATGCGTATTCGCCGCAGCCGCAGCGAACGTTGGTGCTCGGGTACACGCGTGTTCTCACGCCGAATGTGGTCAATCAGTTCAACCCTGGCGTGAGCTGGTATTCGAGCCTGTTTCTGCCCAACAACTTCGCGCAGGTGCTCAATACCTTCCCCATCGTGTTGTCCGGAGGCAGTTCCAACGCACCTTTCACCACGGTTGGCGGCAACGACCAGACTTATACCCAGGGCCGCAAAGTGACGCAGTGGCAGATCAACGACAACCTCGTATGGATCCATGAACGCCATACCTTCAAGTTCGGCGAGAACTCGCGCAGACTCGACGTGAGCGATTACGATCTGGGCGAAGGCGTTGTGCCCACCGTGGTCTATAACGATCTTGCGCAGTTTACATACGGCACGGCTTCGACAGCGACGGCAGGCTTTCCGGTTACTCAAAAGGAGCGCATCGCCCTTGGCAACCTTGACCTGTATGCGATGGACACATTCAAGGCTGGCCAACGATGGACGCTGCTGGCCGGATTGCGCGCAACATGGAACACGAATCCGGTCAACCAGCACGGCTTGTTCGCACGGCCTGCGGGATCGTTCCTCGATATGGGGCACTCAATCGATCAGCCGTTGAATAGTGCTATTCAGACGAATGTGCGCTCCCTGTTTCCCGGCACGCCACTTTTCAGTTGGCAGCCACGTGCTTCGGCGGCATACAAACTGTCGGATAAGATGGCGCTGCACGCCGGAGGCGGTGTATTCAACGACATTATCCCCGCGCAGATTGCCGACCTGGGCGCGACAAACGCTCCGTATGCGCCGGTCTTTGTGGGCGGCATCAACGGGCAAGTGGGCGGCGTCGGCATTGCGCCCGGAGTTGCAAACAGCGCCGTGGATGCGACGGCTGCGGCCAACCGATCTTTTCAGACGGCGTTCTCGGCGGGAACCGCAACGCCTTATGCCGTGAATCTGAACACCTTTCCCAGCGGCAAGCTGAAGACGCCGTACTTTCTGCAATGGAGCCTGGGAGTGGAGCACGAGTTGGGCGCTCGCGGCTCGCTGCGCGTGGATTACGTCGGCACGCGGGCCGTCCAGGAGCCTTATCAGGTGCAATTGAACGGCTATCAAACGGTGTGCGATGGCTGTTTCGCGCCCTTCGCTTACAACCAGCCACTTGATCGGCGCTTCGGCAACGTTAACGAATTCCGCACCGGCGCGGGAAGCCACTATAGCGGCCTGCAAGCCAGTGCAGGCAAGCAATTCGGTGGGCTGACGCTGCGCGGCAACTACACTTACAGCCATTGCATCGACGAAGTCTCGAATGGCGGCCTGTTGGCTTTCTCCAGTCTCGGTATTCTTTCGCCGCTGCCGGGCGACCTACGCAAGGAGTACGGCAACTGTGATTACGATGTTCGCCATAACCTTTCGGCCTTTGGCATCTATGAGATTCCATTTCACTCCAGCCATAGACTGCTGCGCAAAGCGCTTGGCGGCTGGCAGCTCTCGCAGACAGCCTTCCTGCATAGTGGATTGCCATTCAGCGTGCTCAGCGCACCCTATACAGCCAATAACAACGGTATCTTTCAAGGCAGCGGCCCACAGTATGCGAATCGCATCCCCGGCGTTCCGCTCTATCGCAAGACAGCGGTCTCTGGCGTGACGCAGACTGGCACCCGCCAGTGGCTCAACCCGGATGCCTTTGCTTCGGTCGTCGATCCCAGTACCGGCGCATGTGCCGGTGGAGATTCGCCAGCCAACTGCCAGTTCGGCAACTCCGGCCGCAACAACGTCCGAGGACCTCATTTCACCTACTCCGAGATGTATCTGGCGAAAAGAATTCCCATCACGGAGCGCGTAAGCTTTCGATTGGACACACAGTTCTTCAACGTCTTCAACCATCCAAACTTTGCCTTGCCCAGCAATCAGGCCGGCACTCCGGGAAAACCTGCGACCCAAACGGGCTTTGGCGCGCTGACAAGCACCATCTCGCCGCCCACTGGTCTACTTGGAGTCGGCCTCGGCGGGGATAGTTCACCGCGCATGATTGCCTTCCAAGGCAGGATCGAATTCTAAGCCTTCAGACAGATGCCGGGGAAATGCGCCAACTGCAAAATGATCGGGAACCGAAATCGCACAGTTCAACTCAGGCGCGGTAGTCGCGATTTACGCTCTTCCGCAGACGAACATCAGCTATCCGAGTTTCGGTGCCTTGACGGCTTGGTTGCCGCGGGGCTCGAGCGGCAACCATACGGGACACTTGGCGCTCCAGCCCGACTTCTAAACTTGATCAGTCACTCAATGCGGGCTAGCAATTCATCGATCGCCAGCCTGATGATTCAGGAATCCACAATGGAGGATCTCATGCTGAAACGCCTTTTGCTTCCAGTCCTGGCCGCTGCGCTTTTGGTGAGCATGGGCTACGCGCAGTCCAGCACGAACGCGACCATCACGGTCAAGAAAACAACCGCCACCAGTGGTCAGCAGATGTATTTCAACTACTGCGCGTCGTGCCATGGCGTGAACGGCAAGGGCGATGGGCCCGCTGCCGCCGCGCTGAAGATGCCGCCGACCGATTTGACGGCGTTGAGTAGGAACAACCACGGGGAATTCCCGGAAACGCACATTGTTACCGTGTTAGAGTATGGCTCGGAGATTCCGTCACACGGTTCGGCCGGAATGCCCGTATGGGGACCGATCCTTGGCAAGATCGAGACGGTAAATCCCCAAGTCAAACAGCTCAGGATCAGCAATCTAATACGATACCTGAAGACCCTTCAAGCCAAGTAGGGGCTGGCGGCACATTTGCTCCCGGTGTCAAGCGAGCAAAATGAGCAAGCCGCGCGAATCGTCGGCAACAGCTTACCGGGTGGTGGTGCAGTTTGAGAATCAGGCTCTCAACAACATCCGCAGGCATGGCCTTGCCAAGCCGATCTGCCCTCCTTCACGAGGATGGGAACAGCCAATAAAGCGGCAACCGAATCGAACCATGCGACATGGAATGCCGCATTGATGGCGAGGCCAGCCAGCGCGATGAGCGCAAGATAAGCGCAAGTTGCGGATTGCACTGCATCGGCGGCTAAGGCTGCATTCTTACTGCGACGAGCCTCACGGCGCTTCAGGAAGGCTAGAACAGGCATTGCGATCAGCGCCGCGATGGTGATTGCTATGCCCGCGTAACTCGCTGCAGGCCGCAACCGCAGAGCCAATGACACAACAGCAATCGCTACAACCACGAAGGCGAGCACAAAAAGCAGAGATCCGGCAGTTCGGCTTGCCCTCCTTTCCGAGATAGACATGCTCGGAATCCACTGTAAGACCACGACAGCAGCAGACAGGAGCTCTACCAGGCTGTCGGAGCCAAAGGCCAACATCGCTGGGCTGTGAGCCGTTACCGCAGCATATACAGAGACGCCGAACTCTACAAGCATCCATGCCAGCGTGACACCCTGTATCCAAAGCACAGAAGCGCGCGGCTTCGGAGCACCGGCGATGGCAGGCTTCAATGGCTGAAAATCGATCTGTACGAGTTCCGGCATCTTGCATTCATGATGTCAGGCTCTCCGAAGAGACGCAAGGGCGCGGGCCGGCTCCAGAGCCAACGCCGGAGCTTCAAACTGCACCACTACCGCTTACCGCGTATGATTGCTCTTCAGGGCGGGATCGAATTATCACCGGCAACTGCGTAGGTCGTTCTTCAGGAACGTGCGGATGAACAGAGAAGATAAACAAGCGGAGATGGAAGTTAGATCTCGAATCGACCGCGCTGAGTCGGCAGCGAGCAGCCAGGTGTCTTTGGAGAACGTGCACGGCTCAGTCGAGGTGCCGCACCACCAGGAGGGCTTCTGGAAGAAGTGGCGGGCTTTTGTTGGGCCGGCGATTCTGGTTAGCGTTGGCTACATGGACCCCGGTAACTGGGGAACAGACCTGCAAGGCGGAGCTCAATTCAAATACGGGCTCTTATGGGTGGTGGGACTGGCCAGCCTGATGGCGATCTTTATGCAGGTGATCTCCGCCCGATTGGGCGTGGTGACCGGGAAGGATCTCGCCCAATGTTGCCGCGACTGGTATCCCAAGTGGACCCGCTGGCCCAACTGGTTGATGAGCGAAGTTGCCATTGCTGCCTGTGACTTGGCAGAGGTGCTGGGAAGTGCCGTAGCGCTCAACTTGTTGTTCCATATTCCCCTACTATGGGCGGTCATCCTCACTGGCTTGGACGTGCTGCTGCTTTTGGGCTTGCAGCGGTTTGGGATGCGCACCATCGAGGCTCTTGTCCTGCTGCTGGTTGCGACCATCAGCGTGTGCTACTTTATCGAGATTTTCATTCTGCCCCAGACCCAGCCCAGTTTTCTGGAAATGGGACGGGCAATGATTTCGCCGCACCTTCGTCAAGCCGGGCTCGTCTACCTCGCCATCGGCATCATCGGCGCCACCGTAATGCCCCACAACCTGTATCTGCATTCGGCCCTGGTGCAAACCCGAAAGTTCCAGCAGGACGAACCGTCAATCCGTAGCGCGATTCGCTTCAACACTGTCGACTCGGTTGTGGCTCTGACCATTGCGTTCTTCGTCAATGCCGCGATCCTGGTACTCGCGGCGATGGTGTTCTTCGGCAAAGAGAGCGTTACCGCGCCGGGCGGAGTGGTGGTCAGGTTCAGCGCCGATAGCGATTGGATTCGGGTTGCTTACTTGACGCTGGCGCCGTTGTTGGGGGCTACTGTTGCCAGCACGCTGTTTGCAGTGGCGCTGTTGGCAAGTGGCCAGAGCAGCACCATCACCGGCACGCTCGCCGGGCAAGTCGTGATGGAAGGCTTCATGCATTGGCGAATCTTGCCATGGGTTCGACGGCTCATTACCCGTACATTGGCCATTCTGCCGGCTGTCTTCATCATTGGCCTGCGAGGCGACAGCAGCGTTACCGATCTGCTCACACTCAGTCAAGTGGTGCTGGCGCTCCAGTTGCCATTCGCCATGTTTCCACTCTTGCAATTCACAAGTTCCCGCAAACGAATGGGAAGTTGGAAGAACGGTTGGTTCCTGCTGATAGCCGGGTGGGGCAGTGCTATCCTGATCACCGTTCTGGACATTTACGGCCTTCCGGACTCTCTGAAAGCTGCGTGGCAAGTTATCACCGGCGGTTGACGCCTAGCGAAAAGGATCACAGAAACGGAACAACCATGTACAAGACCATTCTGCTGACATTGGATTGCACGCCCACGGACCGGGCGATGATCGAGCACATCAAGCAACTTGCGAAGCTCGCACAGAGCCGTTTAGTGCTGCTTCACGTGGCGGACGGCTGGGCCGCCAGAACCTATGGTCCAGATGCGGTCAGTCCAGAAATTGCCGAAGACACCGCGTATCTGCAAAAAGTTCAAAAGGAGTTTCAATCTCTGGGTATCCCTGGTGAAATCGAGCTGGCTTACGGCGTGCCGTACAAGGAAATCATCAAATGGCTTCGGCAGAATCCTTGCGACCTGGTAGCCATGAGTACACATGGGCACCGTTTGCTTGCCGACATATTCCTCGGCACAACAGCGAGTCGAGTGCAGCACAGTGTCAGCGTGCCCGTCCTCCTCCTCAGAGCAAAGTGAAGATTTCAGTGAACCCTCGTTCAATCCAGTTGCACCAGCCCATTGAACTTTTCGAATGCAGCCAATTACCTGTTCGAGAAGGTGCACAGCATGGTAGAGTCAGCTCGCGATCGCTGATGGGTCGGCCAGGAAGGTCTCCGGAACCTCCAAAAGACGTATCGAGTTGAGAAGTTGATCCAGGCGAAGCACACTCATGAGAAGACTCAGGGGAGATTTCCACTATCGCGAGTACTCTGCCTCGCCTGCCGAGTCTTGAGCGAATCAGAATAATGGTCACGGTAAACTTCGTGGAGTGCGAACCAAAGGCAAAGTGCCATCAATATAAGGAAGAGCAAGACGGCGCTGACGATCTCGCGGCGCTTCCATCGGACCTGCCGGAGCCGCCGCTTGCTGCCTTTATCGAAGTTGATGACTCGCGCCACCGCAGCCTCCCTTCAACGCGCAATCGAGACAGCAGCTGCGTACCGTCCCGATTGCAGCCGGAGGTATTAGGTCGTTCTCCCGTTAGAAATGGAAGCCAATCTCAGCTGTGAGCGCGCGTGGAGTTACGTAATGTGTACCGCTGAACGTCGAAAGGAAGTTATAGAGCGCATATTTATCAGCGATATTGATGGCGGTGACTCGGGCGCTCCACTTGTACTTTTCTCTCTTGAAGATGTTGTCGTCCCCGAGGGATATGTCGAAAAGGCTCCTCGTCTGAATGCGCTGGGGATTGTGATCGTCATTTTCCGTGTTGGGCTTCGGAACCTGGATCAGAGTGGACCCGAAATCCGACGCCAGACAGGAAGCCGGGAGAGGCGAAGTCGGTGTGGCTTTCAATCCGCCGCAATAGAATCCGGCCTGAAACTCCTGATCGGCAGTCAACGGGGCGCCACTGATCGTGTTGATCAAGGCAATGGCTGGTTGCCCGTTGAGGGTAGTGGATGCCCCGGCACAGGTTGCAGTCAGCGGGTTATAGCAAGGCGTCGCGCCAGCCACCAGTCCGCTGTCATAGCGCCAGTTGAACCCCATCCACGGACCGGCCTTCCATGGTTGGTATTGCAGGTGTGTCGTCTGATTGAAGACTTCGTCGTGGTCGATACGAAAGACACCCGTGGCCGGAGGAATGATTGGAAGTCCTGCGACCTGGGGAAGGAAGAAGCGAGCAGCTACACTGGACATGACCACCTGCGCTGTAAACCCATGATGTTCCGGCACGGCCACACGAAGTGCATATCCAGGGATCTTGGAGTTGTGCCATTCAATTGGGAACGTGATGGGCGTACTTCCGACAGTACCGAAGTCGTAGCCATTGTGTGTGTACTTCCAAATATATTCGCCGCTCACCACCAAATAATTTCTGAACGCCTGTTCTAAACCGGCATGAAATTCATTGCGGAATCCAGGAGTGACCGGACCTGAAACGCATGCAACGCCTGGCGGCGGTACAAGCGCAGCAAGAAAGGGGATGTTGCAGCCCGTGCTGGCAATTACGAGGTTCTCGTTGAATGGACTCTCCAATGTTCGGGCGTACGATACGCGCAGGATTGAGCTGCTCGGCTTGATCTTGTACGAAATGCCGACGCGAGGCTCCGCTTGGCGGGCGGTGGAGATTCCGTTGTAGAGATCGCCCCGCAGTCCCAGGTTGAAGGACCAGTTCCCTTTGGTAATCGAGTCTTGAACATAGAGAGCCAGTTCCTTCACATCTGTGTGGCCCTTGAATGCGAATATGCCTCCTAAGGCGTAAAGACCTCCTCCGCCCGTCAAATCGTAGGGCGCCAGTATGGCACAGGGCGTGCCGACGATGGGCTGATTAGTTGTTGGATCCAGGCAGGAAGGCGAGATTCCGGCAACAAGCCCCGGATCGACGATCCCGATTCCATCATTCTCTGTCAGGAATGTATGTTCATAGGTTGCCCCCGCCTTGATGTTGTGAATTCCCTTCGAGTAAGTAACATTGGTCCGGAGCCCGGCATTCGTGAGCTTTCGATCCTGATTCACAGATTGGCCCTGAAGATCGGGAGCAAAATCGTTGAAGGGATTGTCGCTAGGGTAATAGTTGTACTGATCGCGCCGAACAAATGCGCCCAGCGTAAAAACAGCATCCTGTGAGATCAGGTGCGTCCAGGCTGGAGCAACATTGAATGTATTGATTTTGGAAACCTGATCGGTCAATCCCAATGGCGTGCCGGTCACCGGATCGTCGAGCTGGACGCCGTTCACGGCATGAAACTGCTGATCATACGAATTAGGGTTCTGAAACCAGGAGCGCGAATAGTTGAAATTGAAATGAATGGAGTCAGCGCCCGGGAGTTGATAGTCCACGCGATCGAAGAGGTTCTCCTCGTTCCCCTTGTCATGGAAGACCACGAACTCTGGCGGATCGAGGAAGCGGCTTGTGTTGAGTCCGCTGGCGGAGATGTAGTTTCCCCAATTCTTGCGTCCGTAGCCTAGATTGAAGCCGCCACTGGAGCTTCCAAACGATCCGTAAGAAGCTGTCACGGCTCCATGAGGAGTAGTCATGCCCTGGCCGGATTGTGTGGTCACATTGATGACCACGCTGGTCTTCCCGCCGTATTCGGCAGGAGGTGCGCCCGCGATAACTTCCATGGACTCGATCGAATCGAGCGGAACCTGATTGGAAAAAACCTTGCTTTGCTGATCTGTGATCGGTTGTCCATCGACCGAAAACGAATTCTCCGCGTGATCGCCCAACCCATGGAATAGACCGTTGGAATCGGCCGCAATTCCGGGCGTCGCCAGCGTGACGAGAGAGCTAAGGGAGCTGGCACCAATGTTGGGTGCGCATGGCGGTAAACATCGTGGCTGGGCTGATTTGTCTGCTGGTGTTCATTATTGGAACGGACCCTTGGTTGGTGACGGTAAGAGCGTGAGCTAGGAATCAACCAAGGCCCAGCCGAAATAGAATCCGAGTCTCGGACGTGTCAGCTTCAATAAGTCAATTAGCCAATCGGAATCTGTTTTGAAATGAAGCCAGGTTCAGGCTTTTTGCAGGATACGACCACCATATGGACATTCGCGTCGGCGCCTATCAGCACGTCGGCTGCGTCGGCCCCGTGTCCGCACGGGATCGTGTCATGCACCACTTCCTTCCACACGAATGGAAGCTCGCGCGGATTCTTGTAGATTTCGTACATATAGGGCGTGGGTGCGCCGCCCCAAATGCCCGGATACTGAACGATCCGGTAGGAGGCAACAGGAGAGATTCGCCCTTCAGCGGTCGGTACTTTCGACGCATCCAGTATCGTCGCCAGCACCATGAGCCAACTGGCGAAGCTACCGATCCAAAACGAGAGCGAGACCATGAGACCCGCGAAGAAGGTATCGCGGTTTCTGTGCCACAGCAGAAACATCAGGAGGACATTCGCAAAGCAGGCGATGGCGACGATGATCGGCGGCCCCCAAACGGATGCCAGTGAATAGCCAGAAATGGACTGGACTGGTACCAACAGGATGAGACAAACAGATGGGACCGCGACGCAGAGTTGCCATCGAGTGTGGAGTGATACGAGTTTTCGCATCAATATCCACGAGGAGCAGAGCAGTACAATCAGGAATCCGAGAAGAAGAAGACCTATCATCGCGCAGCCCTCCTCACAAGTCCTTGTTTCAGTCTAAACGACGGGAGATTGTCGATTTGGCGAATGCTCGACTCTAAGATTTGAATTGTTGATGGCCGGCTGTCAGCTACAAAGTCGGCTCCTGGAGGTTGACCGGCCGTACGCCGTTGCGCGAGTCGAGCGCTCGGCGGGCGCTTTTCAGGATCGTGAGAGTATGACCGGCAAGTGGGACCCAACGTGATCCCGCTCACGTTGGGTCAGAGTGGCCGACAAACTGGAACCGCAAGATGGGGTCGGGTTGAACCTGGAAATGTGCATGGGGCTCTTATTCCCAACCCGGTTTTCAATCTTCGGGCACCGGTCAATTCGTCGCAATTAGATTAACTTTTTCCGATCGGCAACCGGCATCGGGCGATATGCCGCTCTATAACACTACCCGTGCCTTGAAAGCACGGGCGCGGTCGCGGGCGACGGTGAGGTCCGTGCTCTTGCCATCCTTCAGGCGAATGTTCAGAGCTCCTCCTGGCAGCGACATCACTTCTTTGATCCACGCCAGATTCACCACCGTGCTGCGATGGATGCGGGAGAATTGGCTCGGATCCAGTTTATTCTCCAGTTCAGCAATAGTTGGGTCGATAAAGTAGGCCTTGCCTTCAGAGACCGCGTAGGTCAGCTTGTCCTCGGCATAGAAATGACTCACTCGATCCAGGTCTAAGAACCAAAGCCGGTCTCCGAGACGCGACGCAATCCTCCTGGGATATTCGGGCTTGCTCTCGCGAAGCGAGTCCGCGATGTGGCGGAGCAGAATCTGTATATCCGGTCGAGCCGGCAGTTCCGCCCCCCGCAACCGCTCCACCTGGTTCAACGCGCGTGTCAGCATCTCCGGTTCCACCGGCTTCAGCAGGTAATCGGCGGCGCTCACGCCGAACGCCTTCAAGGCATACTTATCGTAAGCCGTGGTAAAGACCACAATCGGCGGACTCGTCAACTTTGCCAGAACCTCGAAGCCGGTCAAACGCGGCATCTGGATGTCGAGGAAGCACACATCGGGAGGGTTCTCAGTCAGCGCCGCTACGGCTTCCTCGGGCTTCGTCGTGAAACCGGTCACTTCCACCCGTCCCGTATCCTCCAGCAACCGGCGCAGGCGCTCGAGCGCCAGCGGCTCATCATCCACCAGATAGGCACGCAGCTTCATACGCGAGGTAAAACCATCTCCACCACAGAATAACCCTCCCGCCGAATGACGTTCAGGCTCGCCCGGTCGCCGAATAACGCATCGAGACGCTGCACCAGCTTATCGAGACCATGGCCGGGGCAAAGTTCGGCCAGATCGAAGCCCGGCCCCGAATCGCCGACCTCGATGCGCACGTGCCCTGCATCGCTGCGCGCCTTCACCAGAAGATCCCCACCCTCGGTCAGCGGGGTAATTCCGTGCTTCACAGCATTCTCCACCAGAGACTGCACCGACATGGGTGGAACCATGGTCTCCATCAGCTCAGAGGGCACCTCCACTCGCCCGCGCAGCTTTTCGCCCAGTCGTACCCGTTCGATGTCCAGATAGCTTTCCACCATCGCGATCTCCTGATGCAAAGGGATCAGCGAATGATCGCTGGAGTCCAGCGAGGCGCGCAGTAACGTCGCCAGGCGACTTACAATTTGATCCGCTCGAGCAGGATCGAGAGCTATGAGCGCGCTGATTGAATTGAGCGTGTTGAACAGAAAATGGGGATGAATCCACGATTCTAACGAGCGCAGGCGCGCTTCCGCCGCGAGTTTCCGCGACCGCTCCTCGGCGATTTCCTTTTCATGTAGTTCCTGTTCCATCCCCTGCACGCGACTTAGCAGGGATGCGTGGGTCATCGCTCCGAGACCGAAAACCAGCGCGAGCGGCACCGAGATGCGCAGCGTGTGATAGTAGTCGAGCCAGAAATGTTGCGGAGCTGAAAAGCCGGCAGCCGCCAGTAGCGCTTGCGCCACCAGACAGCCTCCCACGGTAAATAGCAGGATGCCTGGAATCAGAACCTTCCACGGCGACACCTTGCGGACTACCGCTTTTTCGATTAGCCAACCCAGGGTCAAAAGCGCGAGAATGCTGGTCAGGTTTGCGTAAACAAACGTAAAGATCAGGGTGTGGAGCAGTGAGGAGAGGGTGGGAACCTGACCGCTCGCGATCACGATCAGGTTCACCAGCGCCACTGCCAAATTGGTCCACAACAACGAGAATGCAAATCTGTGCTTGAATGGAGCCGTTTTCGTCGTCGTCATGCACTGCCTCAATTCTTCGCGTTCAGCAGTTCCAGTGATCCGACGCGGAACACGCTCATGAGCTGTGGGGTATCCTGCCCAGGTAGCTTCATTTCCCCGGAGACCTCTTCATAGATTGTTGCGTACTCAATCTGCTTGGTCGCCGACGACACCCAAATCTCTCCCCAGAAGTCGCTTCGCCCTTGCAGAGTCATGCCGCCCACGGCAAGCTGTATCGGATTGAAAAATGCCCGGTATTCGATCAGAGCGCAATCCTGGCCGTTTCTCTGGGAGCGCCCAACCCATTCCAACACAATATCGCGGGCATGAAACGTACCTACGGCTGACATGTTGATGTCCTGCTCCGTGGCGGTATGCAGCGGCACATTCAGCTTGAGTTTGTCGAAGAAATCCTGGCCGAATCCCTCCATCATGCTGGTATCCCAAATCAGATTACGCTCCAGTACAGCGGTCGCGGGGAAGGATTTGAAGAATTCCGGTTTCAGCGTGTCAGCGGACCCCACTAGATAGTGAAATCCTTCGATAAAATCGCGCTTCTGGGCTGGGGGAAAAGAGGCAATGGCGCCGTCAGCTTCAGCCACGCCAACGTTTTTCCACTCGACCTGTCCATTGGCCAGGCCGCGCGTATAGTCTCCCGTCACGCGCTGGCGGTGAATGACCTCGCCTATACGGTTGGCGGTGTTGTAATCCACTGTGAACCGGTAAGTGCGAGGACCGGCATCCTTCACAACCGTCTGGTGCGGCAGGTCCCAGGTCTGCGGAGAGGAAGTTGGCAAAGAGGTGGACTGGGCAAGCAGCGGTTGCGCAGGCAGGCCGGACGCAGCCCCAAAGAAAGCGGAAAGCAGAATCATTCTGTTTGGCATCGCGGTGATACCTCCTAGTGCGTAATGTCCCATTCACAGTGTAGGCATGCACCCATTCAACGATGAAAGGCAATAACTTCCGACCAAGGGCCGTCACAGACCGATTAACCGCACTCTCTCCGCGTTGCGACGGGACGAGTCTTGGCGAGGGCAAATTGTATGCAGACCGATATTGTTCACCGTTTATGCAGATTGCCGAGGCGAGAAGCGAGCTTTTCGCAGGAGCTATTAAGGATCGTGAGAGAATGACCAGCTACACTTCTCCAACCCAGGATTTTGGCCCATTCAGGTTTGAATTCCGGCGCCGATGGGGTCGGAGACGAATTGGCGACATAGCTCGCCCGGAACTCACAACACCTGACTGAATCGAAGTCGGAAACTCTCCTCGGCCTGTTATCGCAAACGGAGACTCGATTGCGCGCTCTGTTGCTTTGCCGATCGATCATGACCAGCACCCAAAGCCGACCTCATTGCGCCACTGCGTCATCTCATTGCACGAGAAACTTATGCCTCTTAAGCACCCGGATCATCTAGCCATTTAGGGTTTCCAAACGTCTATCATCGTATCGGACCGGCCTCCCGGGATCCGGACTTGGCGCCAGAGCCCTGCCGGATCGCAATCTCTGTGTACGATCACCTTTCCAAACGTGGAGAATTCCCAATAACGATGACTAGATCCGCCCCCTTTATTTCGACGGTGACGCTTCTTGGCGATCTGCAGCAGGTCTGTCGTCAGATCCGCAACGCTCCAGGGTTCGCCGGAGCCGTAATTCTGGTGTTGGCTTTGGGATTTGGCATCAGCACCGCGATCTTCAGTGCTGTGCGCAGTGTGCTTCTTGCACCCCTGCCTTACAAAAATCCCGGCCGCCTAGTGCAGATTGTCAGCAAGTCGACCAATACAGGTGAACTATTCGACGGGACTGCCCCCTTGCGCGACGCGCTCGATTGGAAAACGACCGTCCCGGGACTACAAGATGTTGCGATGTATCGCTACGCTCTGCTGAACCTTAGAACAGGAGGCCGGGCAGAATCGCTCTACGGCGCAGCTATTACAAGCAATCTGTTGCCCATGCTGGGCGTGCGCTCGCAACTTGGAAATTGGTTCCCAGCCGAATACGACCGACCGGGTAGCAACCATGTCCTCATGCTGAGCGACGATCTCTGGCGTCGTCAATTCAATGCAGATCCGCACATTGTCGGCAAAACCGCGCAGATGAATAACGAAGATTACCTGGTAATTGGAGTCATGCCGAAGGGCTTCAACTTTCCCTTGAAGCTTGCCACCACTGCGTTGTTACCAACTGATCAAATGCAATACTGGCTTCCGCTTGGTAGAGATCTAGCCAAAGAACCGCACGGAGCTGCATCCTCTCGCGTAATTGCGCGCTTGAAGGACGGTGTAGCGCTGGCGCAGGTTCAGCAACAACTGGAATCTGCGTGCCGGCTGCAGCAGCATGATTTCCCCGAAACCAACACAAACTTGAGTGCCAGCCTTGTACCGTTGCGCCAGCAGACCGTGCACGAAGTAAATGAACCGCTCCTCGCCTTGCTCGCGGCAGCTGGCATGGTCCTGCTGCTCACGTGTGCCAATATTGCAAGCCTGTTGCTGGCCCGGGGCGAGTCCCGCGCGAATGAACTGGCTGTTCGGATGGCGCTCGGTGGCACCGCGTGGCGTGTCGCGAGTCTGCCGATGTTGCATGGAATTCTACTCTGCTGTTGTGGATGTTTGGTGGGAGTGCCTTTGGCCATCGCCTGTTTGAGATTTTTGATCCAACTCGCGCCTGTCGACGTTCCGCGCCTGGCTGATACCAGCATCGACTATCGTGCGATGCTCTTTGCCGCAGCACTCGCTCTCATCTGTGGATTGCTCGTAGGCGGATTGAATGCCCTGCAGGTCCTGAGACGCTCGCCGCGCGAAGTGCTCTCTCACAGATCGCGCATCTCGCCCGGTCGGCCGCGGACCAGATTGCGCAGTTCGCTAGTTGCGGGCCAGGTCGCGCTTGCTATCATTCTCGTCAGCGGTGCGGGGCTCATGCTTCGCACCTTTATCAACCTTCTCTCCACCGATATCGGCTATCAGCCGAGCGGCGTCCTATACGGTGTCACTGTGTTGCCGCAGTCTCAATATCCGCGGCCGGAACAAAGAGAACTTTTCTTCAAAAGAGTTCTGGATAGACTCAGGAACGCGCCAGGAGTCGAATTTGCATCTGCTGCCACCGGCTTTCCTCTCGTCGGTCAATATGACGAGGCTAAGGTTGAAACGCCGGGTTTCGCCACTGCGGATCCAAGCGCCAGCGTCATCGTCGATTTCAACGCCGTCTCCTCTGGCTATCTTGAAGGAATGGGTGTGCGCCTTGTTCGCGGCAGGCTCGTCGCTGAAACAGATAATACGGATATGCCCAGGGTGGCTGTCATTGATGAGACGCTGGCTAAAACATTGTGGCCGGGCCAGGATCCAATCGGAAAACTCATCAATAAAGACGATCCTGCGAGACCGATATGGCGCCAGGTGGTCGGCGTTGTCGCACCCATGCGAAACAGGTCTCTTGATGTTGCAGCGCGCCCCAATGTCTTCGCTCCGCTCTCTCAGGGAGACGGATGGGTAAACTTTGTGGTCCTGAAAAGCTCCCTCACTCCGCAGGCAGCCACCCTCATTCTCAGAGATGCTGTTGCTGAAGTCGATTCGAGTCAGGGCGTTTTCTTCACCCAAACTTTTTCAGAACTTGTACAGGACACCGTCGCAATCCGCCACTTTCTCTTTGTCGTACTTACATTCTTTGGCTTAGCTGCGCTTGTTCTCTCCGGACTTGGTATTTATGGCCTCGTGTCATTTATTGCTGCCAGCCGCGTGCGAGAAGTTGGCATCCGAATGGCCCTTGGGGCGACGAGAGCGAATATTGCCGCTCTCGTCCTCTCCGATGGTATCCGGCTGACAGTGATCGGAGGAGCCGTAGGAGTCTCCGCATCGCTGCTGCTGAGCCGCCTCTTATCCGGCCTGCTCTATGGAGTCCGATCATCTGACGCAGAAACGTTGCTGTTTACCATCGTAGTTCTCGGGTTGACAACCACAGCCGCCGCCATCATTCCAGCATGGCACAGCGCCCGTCTTCAACCCATGAAGGCCTTGAGAACTGAATAGACTGCGACGCCAAAGGTTCAGGACCACGACCGGATCGGAGACGGAGGAGAAAAAGGCGATTCTCGATTGATGCATAATCGCCATCCGCGAATTGAACTCGAGAAAGGCAGATTTCTGAGTTCCGGGCAGATTACCGGTAATAACCGGCCAACGGTAGATGATCCCGATTTCGGCTCAATGTTCGGTTGGGCGACGATCCAGGGAGCGCCGGGATAAACCGGCATGTTGTAGGGGTTGCAAAAGCCCTGCAGGAAAGGAAGTAGCGAATCCATCCTGACCTCTAGTCTTGCAGGTGTCATCGTGAGGTGCCGCTTGAAGTGTACGCGCCGGAGCAAAAATAGACCACGTGACGCCGCGTTAGCGGTGTGACGTGGCGGAGTAAAAGTAGACCACCCCGCCAGATTGAAGTTTCACAGACAAGCAGGTTTTCTTTGGGGTGCCGAACGAGGTTCGGCACTGCTAGGAGACGTGTTTTCTGTGGGATACCGGAGGTATGAAGACGGTGGAGCTATACGCGAGAGTGCGGCGGGCGGTGTTGGTGGAGGGGATGAGTCGGCGGGCAGCGGCGCGGGAGTTCGGTCTGGCGCGGAAGACTGTAGGCAAGATGCTGGAGTATTCGGCGCCGCCTGGCTACCAACGGCAGCAGCCTGTACGACGGCCGAAGTTGGGCCCTTGGCAGGGCGCGATCGATGCGATTCTCGAAGACGACAAGCAGCGCTCACGCAAGCAACGCCACACGGCCAAGCGGATCTTCGAGCGGCTTCGAGCCGAGCACGGCTATACCGGCGGTTACACGATCGTGAAGGACTACGTGCGCTCGTCGAAGATCGGTGGTCAGGAGATGTTTGTGCCGCTGACCCACGCGCCAGGTGAGGCACAAGCAGACTTCGGTGAAGCCCAAGTGGTGATTGCCGGCGTGGAGCAGAAGGCGCACTTCATGGTCTTCGACCTGCCGCATTCGGATGACTGCTTTGTGCAGGCCTTTCCGGCCGAGACAACCGAAGCGTTTCTCGAAGCTCACGTCCGCGCTTTCGAGTATTTCGGCGGGGTGCCGACTCGGATCCTCTACGACAACACGACTCTGGCCGTGGCCAGGATCCTTGGTGACGGCCAGCGGCAGAAGACACGGGCCTTCTCCGAGTTACTCAGCCACTACCTGTTCGCTGTGAAGTTCGGCCGACCGGCCAAGGGCAACGACAAGGGGAAGGTGGAGAACCTGGTCGGGTATACGCGGCGCAACTTCATGGTGCCGATTCCGCGCGCGGCAAGCTGGGAGGCGCTCAACGAGCAGTTTATTTGCGACGCTATGGCGCGCCGTGCGCAGCGGCTGCGCGGCCATAGAGAGACCATCGGCGAACGCTTCGAGCGCGACCGCGCAGCGTTTCTGCCGCTGCCGGCGGCTCGCTTCGAGGCCTGCGATAAGACGACCGCGCGCGTCAGTTCCATCTCGCTGGTTCGCTACCGCACCAACGATTACTCGGTTCCGACCCAGTTCGGCCACCGCCAGGTGCTGGTCAAGGCATACGTCCACCGCATCGTGATCGTAGCGGGGAGCGAAGTCATCGCCGAACACAAGCGCAGCTACGACCGCGAAGCTGCCATCTACGATCCACTGCACTACCTGGCTCTGCTCGAACACAAGAGCCGCGCGTTGGACCAAGCCGCGCCGCTCGCGGGATGGCAGTTGCCCGAGTGTTTCGCTCAACTGCGCCGTCTGCTGGAAGCGCGATTGCGCAAGCACGCCGGCCGGGAGTATATCCAGGTGCTGCGACTGATCGAGCACTTCGCGTTCGCGGATGTCACGGCCGCCATCGAGCAGGCGCTTGCGCTGAACGCGATCAGCTTCGACGCCGTGCGGCACCTGGTGCTCTGTCGCATCGAACGCAGGCCGCCGCGGCTGGACATGGCCAACTGGCCGCACCTGCCGCTGGCCGCAGTGCGCACTACGCGTGCTGTTGACTACATGAGCCTACTGTCGATGCCCGCGGCTGAGCCTCCCACACTGGAGGCAACGCTATGAGCGCAACCACTACCGACACCCCCCAGGTTCTTCTCGAACATCACCTGAAGGCTCTGCGGCTGCCCACCATGCTGCGCGAGTACGACAAGCTGGCCCG
>Ga0181525_10000503_pt1 | contig 34183 bp, 39 predicted proteins | sample PEATcosm2014_Bin_48_FD_121100 | JGI IMG/M metagenome (GOLD analysis project Ga0181525, IMG submission 121100) | Peatland microbial communities from MTU Mesocosm Facility, Houghton, MI, USA - PEATcosm2014_Bin06_10_metaG | ecosystem: Environmental > Terrestrial > Soil > Wetlands > Peat | place... | reverse complement strand
GATACGACTTTGTGCGGCACCATGTGATGCTCTCCGCTTAGGCCGGTGTCATCCAGCCGATGCCGGCGCCGCCGGGCTCCATCAGGATCGCGATGCGGCCGACGCCGGGCACGTCGAAGACGGCTTCATCAGCTTGGCGCCGGCCTTGGTGGCTTTGACGACGCGGGCATCGACGTCGTCGACGGCGATATAAGGCATCCAGCATTCCGGAACGCCTTTGTAATCGGGCCCGCTGATATCGAACAGACCGCCGGCCGGCTCGCCGCCCATCTTGGCGACCCAATAGGTCGCGCCGCCACCCATCGGCATGGCGTCGAAACTCCAGCCCATCGTGTCGGCGTAGAACTTCTTCGCCTGCTCGACGTTGCGCGTCATCAGTTCGTTCCAGTAGAATTTGCCATGTGACCAGGGCATCTGTGACTCCTTTCATCTTGTAGCCCGGATCGAGCGCAGCGAAATCCGGAGCCAACTCGCCGTTTCAAATTGTTTCCCGGATTACGCCGCGCTCGATCCGGGCTACGTCTGTGTCACGCGAAGGATTTCTCCATCTTGTCGAGCGCGCCGATCCAACCGCCCTGATGCCGGTCGCGCGCGTCTTCATCGAAGAATTCCTCGTGCATCAGCGTGAGCAGCGTGCCGTCGCCATCCGGCTTGAGCAGCACGGTGACCAGCGACTCGCGTTCCGGCGTACCCGCCCACGCCCAGGTAAAGACGATCTTTTCGTTGGGGACGATCTCGCGATAGACACCGCCGACGCTCATCGGCTCGCCGTCCGGCGCTTTCATCGTCCAGTCATAACGGCCGCCGACCCGCGCGTCGCATGCGGCGGACACCGCTTTGATTTCGCCGGGACCCATCCAGCCTTTCACTTTTTCCGGATCGATCCAGGCCGCGAAGACTTTGGCCGGCGGCGCTTTGAGCCGGCGCTTGAGCGTGAGACTCGGTTTGACGGCGGTTTGGGTGGCCATGACTTTTCCTTTTCCAAAGAAGACGCTTCGTCTTCCTTTTGCTCGAGATAAGCGGCCAGGCTGGACAGCCGCTCGGACCAGAACTTTTCGTAGCGGTTGAGCCATTCGAAGGCATCGCGCATCGGTTTGGCGTCGAGCCGGCAGGCAACGACGCGTCCGGTTTTTTCGCGCGCGACGAGTCCGGCATCGGACAGCACGCCGAGATGCTTCATGATCGCCGGCAGCGATACCTCGAACGGCGCGGCGAGTTCGCTCACCGACAGGTCAGGCACCTCCGCAAGCCGCATCACCAGCGCGCGGCGCGTCGGGTCGGACAGCGCCGCGAAAGTGCGGTCGAGCGGCGAGCTTGAAACCTTAACCATGTGGTTAAGTATAGGCGGCTCCGCAGCCGTGTCAACCGGGATTCACCCGTTCTTAAACATCGGGCCCTCGAATCATCCGACCATGGATACGACGAGCCTCATCACCGCTCTCATGGGCGCCCAGACCGGCATGTTGCAGCTTGCCGTCGCGGCAAGTCTCGCGCGGATGAATGCCGAAAATTCATCGTCAGTAACGCAATTGATCGACGCGGCGCAGCATGGCGCCAATTCGCTCGCCAATGTCGCCGCCACGATCGGGACGAACCTCGACGTCAGTGCGTAGGCGCTCCCGAGGGAACGGCGCGCATATATTCAGTCTTGGGAGCTTTGTGGCTCTTCTGCTTTGCCGGCGCAGCTTCCGCCGCAAGGCTGGCTGAGACGATCAGCGCAAGACTGGTCGCCGCCCCGATCAAAAAGCGCATTTCCGCCTCCTCGGATGAGCTGTCAGAGAATGACGCTCACGTCTTTTAGAGCCCGCGGCCTTTTCGGATTGCGGACTACAATGAGTGATTGCAATGATGCGATGTGCAACAGTAAAGTAGTAGTCCCCAACTGAGCGAAGTGGGAGGCCGATCATGGATATCCAGCTCCAGATTCTGCAACAGGCGAATACGGATTTCACTCAGATTACGGTCGATCCGCAGAGTGGACCCGACATCCAGGTGACGGCGCAACTGGTCAAGCGAACCCTGAGCGTTTCGAAATCCAAGACGGTCCTGGACGCGATTATCAATGTGGGCGGTGCAATCCTAAATGATAATCCTCCAAATAAGGCCGGCACTCAGGCGGTGATCAATACCGCACAAGCCGAGGGAAAAGAACTCGCTGGAATCGTTACAGACTCAGACTCGCTGCACTTCGTGATTCCGATCGATATTCCAAAAGGTCACAAATGTCTGGTCAGCTTTAGTGCACAGATCAAGACGCTGACGCGCGACACCGGAGCAAATGAGCAAGCTCTCGCGGACCTTTCGCTCACTTGGGATGACGGCGCTCCCGCTCAGGTTTCAATTGATAATACGAGCGGATCCACTCAGCTGAAGACACAATTTCTCAGTGTAAATGGCGTGGCGAACGTGAGGGATCACGTCGACCTATTTATCAACAGGGTAGTCACCACGGATGGCGCGATACTGACGCCGACCACAAGCGAGGTCACCATCTCCAACCTCGTGTTCAACCTGTCGGAGTCCTAGCAAGCGTAGTTCCGAAGCAGCGAAGCGACATCCGCGCTACTGCGCCGCGATCGCCGCACTCACCAATTTCACCCCATCCTCGCTCGCCCAATCGGCTGGGCCGGCCATGTTGCCGATCTCGCAGCCGGCGCGGTCGAGGATCACGGTCGTCGGCATGCCGAAGGCTTTGCCGGCGGTCTTCAGGTCTTCGAAAACCCGGGCGCTGTCGTCGGTATAATAGGCGAGGTGGCTGATGCCGACGTCTTTGAAGAACGCCAGCGGTTTTTGCGGATCGCGGGTATCGATGTTCACCGCGACCACTTCGAAATCCGGCCCGCCGAGTTTTGCCTGCAGCGCGTCAAGCGCCGGCATTTCGCGGCGGCAGGGCACGCACCAGGTGGCCCAAAGGTTGAGGAGCACGGTGCGGCCGCGCCAATCGGCCAGTGTTTTGTCGTGGGCTTGGGCGTCCTTGAACGTCAGATTCGGCACCCGGAACGGCGTCTGTGCTACCGCTAACGCGGCGACTTCGCCGTGAACCAGCGGGGCGAGGCGGGTCGCGGCATTAACCGCGGGTTGACAGGCTGCATCGGCCGGATTGCTTCGCAGACGGGCAATCCCGTATACCCCCGCCAGGACAACCAGAACTGCAATCGCCGCCGCGGCTGAAACCAGCCGCAAACGGCCGATTTTCCGTAACGCAGGGTCATCGCGCGATTTGGCGGATTGCTCTGTCATGAGAGACTGAACCTTAGCGCAACCGTTATAAGCATCACGTCATGAGCAACAAAATGTGGGGTGGGCGCTTCGGATCCAAGCAGGATCCGCTGATGGAGCACTTGAACGTCTCCATCGACTTTGACTGGAGCCTCTATCCGCAGGATATCGCCGGCAGCAAGGCCCATGTGGCGATGCTCGCCAAAAAGGGCATCATCACGGCGCAAGATGCAAAGAAGATCGCTCACGGTCTAGACACGATCCTGTCAGAGATCGCAGCCGGCAAGTTCGCGTTCAAGCGGGAACTCGAAGACATCCATATGAATGTCGAGGGCCGGCTCGCCGAGCTGATCGGGCCTTCGGCGGGGCGGCTGCATACCGCGCGATCGCGCAACGATCAGGTCGCGACCGATTTCCGGCTTTGGGTGCGCGACGCGATCGACGGCTTCGACGCCGTGCTGGCCGACTATCAGCGCGCGCTGGCCGCGAAAGCGCTGGAATATGCCGACGCCGTGATGCCCGGCTTCACCCATTTGCAGCCGGCACAGCCGGTGACCTTCGGGCACCACCTGCTCGCTTACGTCGAAATGGCGGCGCGCGATCGCGGCCGGTTCGCCGATGCGCGCGCCCGGTTGAACGAAAGCCCGCTCGGCGCGGGCGCGCTTGCCGGCACGTCGTTTCCGATCGACCGCGGCATGACCGCGAAGGCGCTCGGCTTTAAGCGGCCGATGGCAAACTCGCTCGACGCCGTTTCCGATCGCGACTTCGTGCTGGAGCCGCTGGCGGCCTGCGCCATTGCGGCCATCCATCTGTCGCGGTTCGCCGAGGAGATCGTGATCTGGTCGTCGCCGCTCGTCGGCTTCATCCGGCTGTCCGACAGGTTCACGACCGGCTCCTCGATGATGCCGCAAAAGCGGAATCCGGACGCCGCCGAATTGGTGCGCGCCAAGACCGGCCGCGTGTTCGGCGCGCTCGGCGGACTCTTGATGGTGATGAAGGCCTTGCCGCTCGCCTATCAGAAGGACATGCAAGAGGACAAGGAAGGCACCATCGACGCGTTCGGCACGCTGTCGCAGTCCATCGCGGTGATGACCAAGATGGTGGACGATATGACGCCCGACCTTGCGCGCATGCGGCAAGCGGCCGGAGCGGGGTACTCCACCGCCACCGACCTTGCAGATTTTCTGACGCGCGCGCTCAAGCTGCCGTTCCGCGAGGCGCACCACGTCACCGGCCGGATCGTGGCCAAGGCGGCCGAAGCCGGCGTTGCGCTCGACAAATTGCCGTTGAAGACGATGCAGGCCATCGAGCCGCGGATCACCAAGGCGGTGTTCGGCGTGCTGTCGGTCGAAAACTCGGTGCGGAGCCGCTCAGCCTATGGCGGCACCGCGCCCAAGAACGTGCGCGCCCAGGCCAAACGCTGGCTGCAAAGGCTGAAGAAACGCGCATAAACGCGATGGCAATAGGTTGCCGACACAATGTCGCCGCGGCGCCGCGATGTAATCCTGTGACCGTGCGAAGGGGCGTGGGGAACGTGTCTTGATTGGCTTTCGCCTGAATGCGCGTGTTGCGCTCGCCGCGGCCGGCATCGCCGCGCTTGGGCTTTGCGGCTGCGGGCGCGCCGGACCGCTCGAATTGCCGCCGGGCCCGGCGACCGGTGCGCCGAGCGCGCAACTGACGCAGCCGGACGGTTCGCCCGCGCCCGGCTCGCCGCAGGACGCGGCGATGAAAAGCGGCTTCGACGCGCAGGGCAATCCGGTGGCGACGCCGGGTCAGAAAAAACCGTTCATTCTCGACCCGCTGGTGCGGTAGCGCCGGCGCCCGCCGCCGCGCCGCTGTAGCGGACCACCCGTTCTCAAGCTAAACACGTGTCATGCATCACTTTGCTTATCGCGGCGGCGTGCTCCATGCCGAAGCGGTCGATCTGAACGCGCTGGCCGACGCCGTCGGCACGCCGTTCTATTGCTATTCGAGCGCGACCATCGAGCGGCACTATAAAGTGTTCTCCGGCGCCTTCGCCGACGTCGATGCGCTGGTCTGCTACGCCATGAAGGCGAATTCCAATCAGGCGGTGATCGCGACGCTGGCAAGACTCGGCGCCGGCGCCGATGTCGTCTCCGAAGGCGAACTGTTGCGGGCGCGCGCCGCCGGCGTGGCGCCGGACAAGATCATGTTCTCCGGCGTCGGTAAGACCGCGCGCGAACTGGCGCTTGCCGTCGAACAGGGCATCCTTTGCGTCAATGTCGAATCCGAAGGGGAACTCGAACTGCTCGCCGGCATCGCTGCAGCGAAGGGCCGCACCGCCGACATTTCCATCCGCGTCAATCCCGATATCGATCCGAAGACCCACGCCAAGATCGCGACCGGCAAGGCGGAGAACAAATTCGGCATTCCGATCAGCCAAGCGCGCGGAGTCTATGCGCGCGCCGCCAAGCTGAAGGGCGTGCGCGTCATCGGCGTCGACATGCATATCGGCAGCCAGATCATCGAGCTCGATCCGTTCGGCGAGGCGTTTGCGCTGCTGGCGGATTTTGTCGGCACGCTGCGCGGCGACGGCCACCACATCAGCCATATCGACGTCGGCGGCGGCTTGGGTATTCCCTATCGCGAGGACAACGAGCCGCCGCCCGATCCCGAGGCCTATGCGGCGATCGTCAAGCGCGCGACCAGGGGGCTCAATTGCAAGCTCATCTTCGAGCCGGGCCGGCTCATCGTCGGCAATGCCGGAATTCTCGTTACCCGCGTGCTCTACCTCAAGCGCTCCGAGGCCAAGACTTTCGTCATCGTCGATGCCGGGATGAACGATCTGATCCGCCCGACGCTCTATGACGCGCACCATGACATCCGCGCGGTGCGCGAGCCCGCCGTCGGCGCCGCGCGAATCATCGCCGACGTGGTCGGCCCGGTTTGCGAGTCGGGCGACTTCCTCGCGCTTAACCGTTCGCTCCCCGCGCCGAAGCCAGGCGATCTCTTGGCCGTGATGACCGCCGGGGCTTACGGCGCGGCCCAATCCGGCACCTATAACAGCCGGCCGCTGATCCCCGAAGTGCTTGTGCGTAAAGACGAATGGGCGCTGGTCCGGCCGCGTGTCACGGCCGAGGAACTGATCGCGCTCGACCGCCTGCCGCCCTGGTTGTGAGCTGGCTTTGATCTTGCTTGCCTGAGCCTTGCCGGCGTGGCCGCGCGCCCGGATAAGTGCCTTGAAGCGGCCCTCATGTTAACGTGGTGTCACGCACAATTGTCGGCTTTGCCGCCTTTGGAGCCCAAATGACAGGACTGTTGTGACGGAACCGCCGGCGCTGCAACCTGACCCCGACCCCGCGGCCGATCCCGCCGCGCGATCGTTCCTTGTCGCGGCGGTGCGGCGCGCGCGTCTGACGATTTTCTGGGAGCGGCTGTGGCCGGCGCTGGCGACGCTCGCGACCGCGCTCGGGCTGTTCCTCAGCCTGTCCTGGCTCGGGTTGTGGCTATGGCTGCCGCCGCTCGGCCGCGCCGTCGTCCTGATCGGTTTTGCGATCGTCACCGTGGCGGCGATCGTGCCGCTCGCTTTGCTGCGCATCCCCGCGGTCAATGACGGCTTGCGCCGGCTCGATCGCGGCAGCGGCGTGCGCCACCGTCCCGCGACCGCGATTGCCGACACGCCGGCGGGCCCATCGAAGGATCCGTTTTCGCTGGCGTTGTGGAATGCCCATGTCGAGCGCGCCTTGGCGGCGGCGCGCACGCTCAAGGCCGGCGCGCCGTCGCCGCGTGTCGCCTGGCGCGATCCCTACGCGGTGCGCGCGCTGGTGCTGATCGCCGCCATCGCGACGTTTATCGCCGCCGGCGGCGAGCGCTGGCATCGCATCGCGGCGGCGTTCGATTGGCAGGGCGTGGTGCTGCCGGCGAATTTCCGCGTCGATGCCTGGGTGACGCCGCCCGCTTATACCGGCAAGCCGCCGATCATCCTGCCCGGCATCCATCCCGGCGAGACGGCGACGGCGCTGATACCGGCCGACGGACCGATTGCCGTTCCGGTCAATTCGACGCTGACCGTGCGCTCGACCGGTAAGCTCAACATCACCGTCTCCGGCACCAGCGGCGTCACGCCGTCCAAGGACGCCGTGCATGCGCCGGCCGGCACTGAGGAGCATCGCTTCACCATCACCGCGACCGGCGCGGCGACGCTGCACGGCGCCGGCGACGATCTCATATGGCCGTTCAACGCCATCCCCGACCTGCCGCCGACCATCGCGCTGACCAAGGATCCGGAGCAGCAGAACCGCGGCTCGCTGCTGTTGTCCTACCGGCTCGAAGATGATTACGGCGTGACCCAGGCGGAAGCGACGTTCGCGCGCAAGGACGAGCCGGGGGAGTGGGCCGACCGGCCGCATCCGCTGTTCGGGGCGCCGGATTTTGCGCTGGTCCTGCCGCAGGCGCGCACCAAGAACGGCACCGGCCAGACCATCAAGGATCTGACCGATCATCCCTGGGCGGGCGCCGAAGTGACGATGACGCTGGTGGCCCACGATGAAGGCGGCAACGAGGGCAAGAGCGAGCCGTTTTCGTTCCGCCTGCCCGAGCGCGTCTTCACCAAGCCGTTGGCGCGGGCGCTGGTCGAACAGCGGCGCATTCTCGCGCTCGACGCCAATTCGCGGCCGCTCGTCATCACCGCGCTCGACGCGCTCGCCATCGCGCCGGAAAAATTCACGCCCGAGGCCGGCGCCTATCTCGGCTTGCGCACCATTTTCTGGTCGCTGGTGCGCGCCAAGACCGACGACGATCTGCGCGAGGTGGTGGCGCGGCTGTGGCAGATGGCGGTCGGCATCGAGGACGGCAACGTTGCCGACGCCCAGGATGCTCTGCGCAATGCCGAGAATGCGCTGCAGCAGGCGCTCGACCGCGGCGCCAGCGACGACGAGATCAAGCAGCTGATGGATCAGTTGCGCGCGGCCATGGACCGCTTCATGGCGGCGATGGCCGAGCAGATGCAGAATTCGCAGCAGCTCGCCCGCCCGCTCGATCCCAATGCCCATGTGCTGAGCCAGCAGGATCTGCAAAACATGCTCAACCGGCTCGAGAACATGGCGCGCAGCGGCTCGAAGGACGCCGCGCAGGCGCTGTTGCAGCAGCTCGAGCAGATGATGGAGAATCTGCAGGCGGCGTCGCCGGATCAGAACGGCGACGACAGTGACGACATGATGTCGGAGCTCGACGAGCTCGGCGACATGATCCGCCAGCAGCAGGATTTGCGCGACAAAACTTTCAAGCAAGGCCAGGATCAGCGGCAGCAGCAGGCGCAGCCCGGCCCGCACGGCAAGCCGGGAGCGCCGCAGCAGCCGGGCTCCGGCGCGATGGGCGAGCTGCGGCAGAGCCAGCAGGCGCTGCGCGACCAGCTCGGCAAATTGCTCGATCAGTTGAAGGAACACGGCTTCGGCGATAACGCGCAAGGACCCGAGGGTCAGGGCCAGGGTCAGGACCAGATGGACCAGCTCGGTCACGCCGGCGACGCCATGGGCGATGCCGAGGGCGAGCTCGGCCAGGGCGATGCCGACAATGCCGTCGACTCGCAGGGCCGCGCGCTCGACAATTTGCGCAAGGGCGCGCAGGGCCTGGCGCAGAGCATGCAGCAGCAGATGGGGCAGGGCCAAGGTCCCGGCCGCAATGGCCGGCTCGGCTCGGCGCGCGCCCAGCAGGACACCGATCCGCTCGGCCGGCCGCTGCGCGGGCGCGATTACGGCGACGACACCACGGTCAAAGTGCCGGGCGAGATCGACGTGCAGCGTGCCCGCCGCATCATCGAGGAACTGCGCAAGCGCTTCGGCGACTTCGCCCGCCCGCAGGAAGAGCTCGATTACATCCAGCGGCTGCTGAAGGATTATTAGTTTTTTCTGCCCTCGCCGCTCGCTACTCCTTCTCCCCGTGTGCGGGGAGAAGTGAAGTCACCCGCGTTGACACTCCGCGCCATCGGCCTATTTTAAGTCCGTTCCGAGGGGTGCCCGGAAGCGGGCTGAGAAAAACCCTTTGAACCTGATCCGGGTCATGCCGGCGAAGGGACGGAAACTTCTTTCACATCCCGCCCCAATTCCGCCGCTCCCGGATCGCTCGCAAGAGCGAACCGAAAAGGAATGCGACCATGAATAAGCCACTCTCCGGATCCGATCTCGCCACGCCGCAAGTGACCACCGGCCCGATTGCCGGCTCCCGCAAGGTCTATTCGTCGCCCGCGGCGGCGCCCGGCCTGCGTGTGCCGCTGCGCGAGATTCCGCTCTCGGAGGGCGCGGCCGAGGACGCGGTGCGGGTCTACGATCCGTCCGGCATCTATACCGACAATGACGCGGTGATCGACGTCGAGCAGGGTTTGCAGCGCGCCCGCATCGAATGGGTCAAGGAGCGCGGCGGCGTCGAGGAGTATGACGGCCGCCCGATCCAGCCGGTCGACAACGGCAACGCCACCGGCAAGCATTTGGCGCGCAATTTCCCCAACACGCCGAAGCCGCTGCGCGGCACCGGCAGTGCCCCCATCACCCAGCTCGAATGGGCGCGCAAGGGGATCATCACCAAGGAAATGATCTACGTCGCCGAGCGCGAAAATCTCGGCCGCAAAAAGATGCTCGACGTCGCGCAGGAAGCCCATGACGACGGCGAGAGCTTCGGCGCTTCGGTGCCGCTGTTCGTCACGCCGGAATTCGTCCGCGATGAAGTCGCCCGCGGCCGCGCCATCATCCCGTCCAACATCAATCACGGCGAGCTCGAGCCGATGGCGATCGGGCGGAATTTTCTCACCAAGATCAACGCCAATATCGGCAACTCCGCCGTCACCTCTTCCGTGGAAGAAGAAGTGGAGAAGATGGTGTGGGCGATCCGCTGGGGCGCCGACACGGTGATGGACCTCTCCACCGGCCGCAACATCCACAACACCCGCGAATGGATCTTGCGCAATTCCCCGGTGCCGATCGGCACCGTGCCGATCTATCAGGCGCTGGAAAAGGTCAACGGCGATCCGGTCAAGCTCGACTGGGAATGTTACAAGGACACGCTGATCGAGCAATGCGAGCAGGGCGTCGATTATTTCACCATCCACGCCGGCGTGCGGCTCGGCTACATCCATCTGACGGCGAACCGCGTCACCGGCATCGTCTCGCGCGGCGGCTCGATCATGGCGAAGTGGTGCCTGGCGCATCACAAGGAAAGCTTCCTCTACGAGCGTTTCGACGAGATTTGCGACCTGATGCGCAAATACGACGTGTCGTTCTCATTGGGCGACGGCCTGCGCCCCGGCTCGATCCGCGACGCCAATGACCGCGCGCAATTTTCCGAGCTGGAAACGCTCGGCGAATTGACCAAGGTCGCCTGGGCCAAAGGCTGCCAGGTGATGATCGAAGGCCCCGGCCACGTGCCGCTGCACAAGATCAAGATCAATGTCGACAAGCAGCTCAAGGAATGCGGCGAGGCGCCGTTCTACACCTTGGGCCCGCTCGTCACCGACATCGCGCCGGGCTACGACCACATCACGAGTGCCATCGGCGCCGCCATGATCGGCTGGTTCGGCACCGCCATGCTCTGCTACGTCACGCCGAAGGAGCATCTCGGCCTGCCGGACAGGAACGACGTCAAGGACGGCGTCATCGCCTACAAGATCGCCGCCCACGCCGCCGATCTCGCCAAGGGACACCCGGCCGCGCAATTACGCGATGATGCCCTCTCAAGGGCCCGCTTCGACTTCCGCTGGATCGACCAGTTCCACCTCTCGCTCGATCCCGACACCGCGCTCAAATACCACGACGAAACGCTGCCCAAGGACGCGCACAAAGTGGCGCATTTCTGCTCGATGTGCGGGCCGAAGTTTTGTTCGATGAAGATCACGCAGGACGTGAGGGATTATGCGGCAACGTTGAATGATAAAGAACAAGGCATGGCTTCGATGTCGAAGAAGTTCATTGATATGGGGGCGCAGGTTTATGTCGAGGCGGATAAGGTGAAGGAGAGTAATAAGGCGCTCTAAGCGTCATCCTGAGGTACCCGCCGCAGGCGGGCCTCGAAGGATCGCGGCCGCGCCGCTCTCTCTCCGCCGTCCTGTCCGACCTCGACTAACCGCCCCCGCGAAGCGGGTGAGGGAAACCACCCGAAGGGGGTGGAAGGGGGCGTCGGAGCGAGAAGCTTTCGGGGCAACTGCTCCGGACGAAATCATTGCCTTGCAGCGTCCTGCAGGATCGCAATCATGCGGTCGATAACCTGATCCACATTTGATCCGGGCGCGAATGTAACTATTTGCGCCGGATCGTCGTTCCACATTCTGTTCGGCTGCTTTTTTTGACCTGCGATTCGAAAAGAGGTGCCATCGTCCTCAATAGTCCAAAATGACATGCCGCGCTCGAACGCCGACCAGGATCTAACACCCGCATATTTTAGCAACACAGGTGGCGGAATTTCACTTCGCCGCAACATCGGGACAAGGGGATTGCCACGAAGGATCGTCGCTTGCAGCGCTTGTCGCATTGCATCGGCATTTGAAACGGAGACGGCGATCACTGGTTCGACCCCGCGAAGAAATCCTTCGGCCATTTTTCCCATGGTCGGCAGGTAGAGTGTGTCCTTCCTCAGATAGAGATGGCAGTTCATAATTGCCCCTAGAACTCCGTACGTGGCGCTCAATCCGGGCTATTCGCCACTGCATTGTATTCATGACCCGGTGATGAAGGAGAGGAAGCCCGCAGGCGCACCAAACAGAATGGCCGGGGCGAACCCCGGCCATCGCCGCTCGAACACCGCGACGCTGCGCCGCTTACTTCAGCGACAACACCAGTCCGCTCAAATCCGCGCTGACGATCAGGCCGGTCTGCTCGCCGGCGAGGGTGAGCACGGCGCCGCTTTGGTTGGCCAGCACGATGCCCTGCGCGCCCTTGATGATGGCGGCGCCGGCGCCGCCCTGGCCGTAGACGCCGTTGACGTCGGACGGGCGGTTGATGTTGCTCACGGTGCCATGGAAGCGCGTCTCCGAGGCGCCGAAGGTGAAGCCGTAACTCAAGCCGCCGATCGACAGCGGATAGTTCTGGCCGTGGAACGTCAGCACGCCTTCGCCGGCCGAGCCACCGATGATAAAGCCGGCCTTGAAGATGCGGATGCGAATCGTGGCGCTGTCGGCGTGCGCCACCGACACTGCGCCGACGAGCGCCGCCATGGCGAGGAGGCCTGCTCTCATTCCCGACAAAATTTGCATCGTAAGGTTCTCCATCAAATAAGGCGCCGCAGCGCGGGGACGATTCGGCACTCTACCTCGGCGCCATGACGGGCGCCATGACTGGCGCCATGCCGCTACGCTCATGCGGGCCACGCACTACTTCGCCTTGATCTGCGCCGGGTCGTTCAAAACGATCTCGGGCCGACCCTGATGGGATTTGATCGCTCCCGTGATATCGACGGTCTTTCCTTCAAGCGAATCGACATCTGGGAACTTGGGTGCGTCGCCGGAAAAGATGACGCCCGCGAACGCATTGTCCGGATAGCGTCCGCCGATGTCGATGAATATCACCTTGCCGGATGCGGCGTGGTGAACCTCGCTGACGACGCCTTCGACGGTGACGGATTTGCCGACATATTTCGGCGTGTCGGAGGGTGTGATCGTTTCCGCGAGCGCGGGAGTTACGGTGAGTGCTAGCCCAAGAACGGAAGCTAAAAGTCCCATTGCGCCCTCCCTGCAAAGCGGCGCGGCCACCAGCCCTGCATTATTGAAACGGATACATCGAATACGCGGCGCCGGCGCGGAGATAGCCGGTGCCGATGGAGTTGAGCAATCCTTCGATGCGGTCGACGGCTTTGCCGATCAGGCTGGGTGAATCGCCGGCCCGAAGCATGTTCTTGAGTTCGAGAAGGGCCTGGTTGGCGCCATCGAGACGCCGCGCCAGGCCCATCGTGATGTAGAGCAGCACGACCGGGTCTTGCACCATGAGCGCGGCGGCGTCGGCAACATGAAACTCCGACGTTTCCAGGGTGAGCACATCGGCCGAATGCGACTGATCGAGCAATGCCGAAAGGTCGCCGAATACCGCGCCGGGTTCCGCCACCTTGGCGATCTCGACGCCGCCCTTGACGATGCTCACCGCGCCCGTTTTGAGGATCATGAGCCGCCCGGTATTGGTCCCTTCCGTGAACACGGTCTCGCCCGGGCCATAGCTTGCGAGCGGCAGCGCGGCGAGCCTGATTTGCCAAGCTTCGGTGTCGTGGTTCAGTGGCATTGTGGCGCCCCCGTTTGCCGCATCCGGTGCGGACCGTGCCCAGGCAAGCGATGCAAAAAAGTACCATGAGCACGCGCAGATTGGCAACGGAGCGCCAATGATCGCCCTCTACTCCAGCGCCGGCCGGCGTGGCTGCCGGCATCTCCGGCTTCATCGGCAATATTTATTTCTACGCCATCGATTCGCCGCTCAAGCACGTCGCGAAAGCCATCGTCATGTCCGCGCGAAGGAACAATAAAGGCGGCCCGAAGGCCGCCCATATTGATCAGGAAGAATTCGATCTTGCGGCGCCGCCAGCTCAGCCGTTGCGGCCCTCTTTGTCCTGGCCGTCGAGCCAGTCCGACAAGGTGCCGGATGCGCCCTTCTTCTTGGCTTTGCGTTTCGGCGCGACCGCGACCGGCGGTGCGGCGGCGTCTCTTGCCAGGCGCAGCGCTTTGAGCCGCTCGGTCTTGGCGCGCAGCGCGGCGGCCGCGGTTTCGTACTCGGACGCAGCTTTTTTGGCATCTTCGGCGCGCTGTAGCTTGGCGAACTGCGCGCTGGCCTCGTGCTTACCGGATTTCTCCATCGCCGGCACCATCCTTTTCTAGGGTTTGTTCGGGTGCCTATGGCGTAACAGTTCGTCACACCGGTTGCGAGGCTTACTTCCGCTTATGCGAGGTCGCGGGCGGAAATGGATGATCGTGGTCAATGCCGAGCGGCCGGGCCGCTGTCATCGGGCATGAAAGTGGATCGAGGCATGCGTGCCGTCGCAAAACGGCTTGTTTTGCGATTGGCCGCAACGGCACAGCGTCACCCGATTGCGCGTCTCGTAGGCAAAGCCGTCGGCGGCGATCAGGGTCACGCCGCCGCGCAGCCAGATCGGGCCGCTGCAATCCTCTTGGGGATCTTCGATGAGCCCGATCGAGACCGGCAATTCGCGCTCGATGGGTTGCCGGGTCGCTTTGTCCCAGGCCACCAGCCGCCCGGACGGACAATCATTGACCTGCCGGAGAAACATGGCACGGACCGCAGGATCGTCGGTGGCGGCGGCTTGCGTCCATACTTTTCCGTTCGGATCGCAAAAGCGCGCGAAGGCGCACAGGCTCGTTACATCGGTGAGCATCAGTTCAGGCCCGTCGATGGCTTTGGCCTGATCGATATAGGGCGCCCGATCCGCGGTCTCGCTGCCGTCGAAGCCGATCGCGACATGGCTGCCGTCGCAGAACGGTTTCTTCTGCGACGCCCCGCAGCGGCAGAGCGCGTAGGTCGCCGCCTTGGCAAAGCTGCCGCTCTCTTGCCAGGCCGTCGAATCTCCGCTGGCGTCCGCGCCGATGGTTTGCGTCGACAGCGGCACAGCCCCGGTGACGATATAGGGGCCGTCCTGCGCGATGACGACGCGCGCTTGCGTTTTTTCGCGATGCGATTCTTGATCCATGCTTCGCCTCTTCGCCGGCGTCGGCCGCAGCGCACAGGCAAGCGTAGTCCGTCAATTCCAGGACTTCAACACGGCGGACCGTGAAGCGGCGATAACGCTCCGCGACAGATTACACGGGAAATTGGAATGAAATGATTTGCAATGAACGCAATTAGCCCACCGGGAAACCGGCACGATGGCCGGCTTCCCGGTGGCGGTTGTTACTTCTGTTGCGAGCTTTTGGTGTTCGCGGTCTTGGATTGCTCGTTGGCGTTCTGCGCGTGCTGCTGGGCTTGAGTGGCGTACTCCTTACCCTTGGTATGGTCGTTCCTGCCATGCGACTCGGCAGCGGCGCGATGGGACTTTGCCGCGGCTTCGTGAAGTTCCGCCGCCTTGTTGTGCGAGTCTTTCATTTTTGAATTCTCCTGTTGGCCGCAAACTGCGGCACCGACAGAAGCGGCCTCAATAGTGGCCGAATGGCGCGTCAATGTTGTTTTATTGGCGAGGGCCGGGCGGCTAATCGTCCCGGTTAGGAGCCGGCGTGGCGGCTCTTCAGCCAATCCGCCAGCGACACAGCGGGGCGCTTCTTCTGTTTTCTCTGTTTTGTCTTCTTGCGCACCTTCTTCACCGCAACAGCCGGCGGCGCGGCAAGCGCGGCCGCGTCGCGCGCCAGGCGAAGCTCCTTGAGGCGCGAGATCTTCGATGAAAGCGCGTCCGCGGCCGCCTCGTATTCGGACTGGGCGCTCTTGCCGTCCTCGACCCCCGGCAGCTTTTTGAAATGAGCGTCTGCCCGGTGCTTTATCTGAATGTTCGACACGCAACCTCCTTCGAGCGGCCCGCTCCTTAGCTTTGCGGCACTGCGGGTCCGGCGCGCCGCAGGGGCGAGGGCGGGGCTTTGACCGGCAATAACACGGGCCAGAGCGCCGTGCGGCAGGCAGCGAGTGCGATCTCCCACGCTGTTGCTATTATTGTCATAATCTAACGACCGCTGCCAACTCCGCGTTACAATTATTTCACTTGGCCGGGCTCCGGACTGTACCAAATTGACCACATTCGCCGACAAATCGGCAGAGCGGATTCCGCTCTCGCCTGCGGCCGCGCCCTTGATATCCTTGTCTCGCTCAATCCGGAAAGGGAGCAACACAGATGGTCGGGCTTCTGCCAAACCACATCGCGGTCGTCACCGGCTCAGGGTCCGGAATCGGCCGCGCCATCGCGCTCGGTTTTGCGCGCCAAGGCGCCGAGCTCGCCGTGCTCGACGTCAACGGCGAGACCGCGGGCAAAACGGCTGAGGACATTCGCGGCGCCGGCGGCAAGGCGCATGCCTTCAGGCTCGATGTCACCGATCGGATGGCTTGCCGCGACATCGCGGCGGAGGTCGCCGCGAAAGTCGGAGCGGTTTCGATTCTGGTCAACAATGCCGGCATCAACCGGCGCAACGCATTTACCGCCGATGCCGACGCCGTGATCAAAGATTGGCAGGACATCATGGCGGTGAATCTCAACGGCCTGTTCAACGTCACGCACGCGTTCCTGGCCGCGCTGCGCGCCGCCAAGGGCCGTATCGTCAACATCGCCTCGATCCAGTCTTTCGTGCATGTGCGCACGCCGAACTCGCCGGCCTACACCACGTCGAAGCACGGCGTGCTCGGTTTTACGCGCGCATTGGCCGCCGAACTCGGCAAGGACGGCGTGCGCGTCAACGCCATCGGTCCCGGGCTGATCGAAACGCCGCTCAACGCCAATGTGCGCGCCAACAATCCGGAGCTTGTGAAAATCTTTCTCGATCACACGCCGCTCGGCCGCCCGGGCAAGCCAGAAGACATTGTCGGGCCGGCGATCTTTCTCGCCTCCGATCTGTCAGCCTATGTCACCGGAGCGATCGTCATGGCCGACGGCGGTTACCGGGCGATTTGAGCGCGGCGATAACCGCACTATCATTGTCGTTGCAGGCATGCGCTTCTACCATTATAGGTAGTGGACCTGCAAGTTCCGGGTTGTCTTCGTAGCGTCGTCCGTTGCGTCGCTGCACCCGTGCCGCAGGCCGTTACGCCAAGGCGGGCTCACATGGGTCTACTTCGCGCCTACGAACCCCCCGCATACATGTCGGACTTCGATTCCATTCCGGGCCAACGCGAGGCCTGGCACCGCTTCGTGCTCGAGTCCTTCGACCTCAATATCCAGTTGGTGGCCGGCAAGCTGCAGAAGCTCGATCCCAGCCGGCCCGCCACGCCGCAGTTTTATTCGGCGGTCCGCTCCGATCCGCCTGGACCGCTGGTTGAGCAGGCGGTTGTCTGGAACGCATTTCCAAAGGAGCTGTTGCGGCGCTACGGGCGCGACCGCGCGCTGGTCGAAGCGGATTGGCTGTGGCCGCTGTCCGCTTACGGCTACAATTGGCGCTACGATCCCGGGGTTCCCGCCGACACCGGCGCTGGAACGCCCGGCGACATCTATCCCGACACGTACCTCTACCAGCCGGCCGTCGAATATTGCCAGTGGCATATCGATCGCAATCCCCATTCGGGGCGCATCCGGCGCGTCACCTTCACCTCGGAGCCGCCCGAATACTGGCAAGCGATGTTCGGCGGCACGCTCAAATATTCGAGGGTCAGATTTCCCGGCGACAAAAAGTTGCTGCTGCACCTTTATCGCAAGTTGGTCGATCCGAATATCGCGCTGTCCGACCTTCTCGTTGCCGAACCTTTCCTCTCGCCGTACGGCAAGCTGAAGAAGGGCGACTATAACCCGCATAACAAATGGAACACGACGCACGGCATCGTCCATCTGTCCGCCCCACCGAACGCGATCAGGGCCGAGATCAATCTCGCGGCCGTCGCAACGGTTCTTTATGAGGATCAACTGAACAACCCCGTGGTCGATCCCGACGCCTTTATCGCCGGGACCGACATGGGCGGCCCAAACAGAAACAGCGATCCGACCATCGCAGCGACAGTGAATGCGCTCGCGCGCGCCGGCGCGATGGTCACGTTGGCCAATCCCGTCGGCCTTTATATGGATCATATCGATGTGACGGGTTGGGAGATTCCCGGCGGTCTTGCACCGCGGGATTGCGTTCGCATCGTGCGCGGTGAAGAGCGCCTGATCGAGCGCCTGGTCGTCGAACTGCCGACCGACGAATTCGATGTTTCAGACATCCGGATCGGCGGTGTTCCGGTCATTTACGGCGGCCAACTCGCCGAGTGCATCACCGTCAAGCTGGTCGGCGTCGCGGCAGCGCTTGGGTCGGTCCACAACGGCCGGCTCAAGCTTTCAACCGCGGGCTATGTCGATCCGGCGAACGCCCGTGAGGTGTACCCGGGCGAGCGTTACGAAATTCCGGTCGGATCGGTACCGGCCTTTATCTACGAAAGCGGCGAGGTGGTCACGAACGCATCCCGCGGGCGGCGATCTCGCGTCACGTCCCCTGGCGGGCCTGTGCGATGACAGCAAAGCCGGCGCCGATCTGGCCGGAAGAACCCGTTCTCGATATGGCGGACATCCAGGGCATTGCCGTGCCCGGGTTTTTCAAGCCGTATCAGACGCTGCTGGGCGTCCGCTACACGCGCGCACCGCAACCCATCGACGCCCTCAAGCAATTCCTTCGCAAGCTCGCGCCCGATATTGCCACGGCCGCGGCAACGCTGCGCGATCGCCGCCAGCATCGCGGCGCAACGCCGGCGGCCAAGCGGGCGCCGAGATCGCCGCCGCTCATCGCCATCGGATTTTCCTACCAAGGCTTGCTCGGGCTGACGCCCGGCGCATCCGAGATTCCAAGCCTGGCGTTCAAGAACGGCCTGGCGCGCCGCTCGGCGCTGCTCGGCGATCCGACGGATCCGGCGGATCCCGGCAACCCGGTCAACTGGAAGGTCGGCCAGCCGAACAAAGAATTGGATATTCTCATCATTATCGCCGGCAACGGCCGTGCCGGCGTTGCAAGACGCGCCCATACGATCGAACGCGCGCTCGCTGGCATCAAGGCGCATGTGATCCGCCAGGACGGCAATGTCCGCGACGACGTGCCGGGGCAAAAGGGCCACGAGCATTTCGGATTTGACGATGGCGTGTCGCAGCCCGGCATACGGGGGCGCGCAACGGCGCGCGCGACCGACTTCATCACCGAGCGTCATATCGACCGCTCCGAATTTCCGGCCGCGGCTTTGTTCGGCTATCCGGGCCAAGACCTGGTCTGGCCCGGGGAATTCGTCATCGGCTATCCGCAAACCGGACCTGATCCGCTCATTCCCGGTCCCGTTCTCGCGCCCCAGCCGTCATGGACGCGTAACGGCTCGTTTTTGGTTTACCGGCGGCTGCGTCAGGATGTCGGCTTGTTCTGGAGAACGATGCGGGCCGAGGCCGCGCGTCTTGCGCGATTGCCCGGCTTTGCGAATCTCGATGACGTTGAACTCGCCGCAAAGCTTGTCGGACGCCGGCTGAGCGGCGCGCCGGTGAACCGAACACCCGCCGGCGACGATCCCGCACTGGGCGGCGACCAGCTTGCCAACAATCATTTCCGCTTTGACTCGGACACGCCGCAGTTGACCCTGGTCGGCGGCAAAGACGGCTTCCCGCCCGCCAAGGCCGATCCGATCGGGTCGGTCTGCCCGCTCGCCGCGCATATCCGCAAGGTGAACACGCGGGACTCACCGTCCGATACCGGCGGGCGCAGCTCAACCTATGAACGGCGCATATTGAGAGTCGGCGTTCCGTTCGGTCCGTCGGCAACCGATCGCTACGCGGTGTCGAGGTCTCATGGTCCGGATCGCGGCCTGCTATTTCTGAGCATCCAGAGTTCGATCGAGGAGCAATTCGAATTTCTGCAGGCGCGCTGGATGAATGACGATAGCCGGCCGAAATCGCCCAGCGGCAATGACATGGTGGTCGGGCAGAACGCGCCGACCGCGGACGGCGTCCGGCGCTGTTCGATCTTCGGCTCCGGCCTTCAGCAATCCGCCGTCGAGGCGACCGGCCAGTTCGTGATCCCGACGGGCGGCGGTTACTTCTTCGTTCCGGCCATCGGCGCTTTGGTGTCGGTCATCGCGGCAAGCTCGCCGCGCTGAGCACGCGCCCTAAGTACTTTTACTCAATAGCCGCCCGCCCGATCCGCGGGCACTCTCCCATCGCCCGGCTGGCGCTGATTCGATTATTTCCAAGCGCTTGCGGATTTGTCGATTGGCGCGGCGTATCGGGCACAAATAGTCAGTGTGTTTTTGGCGACGGCGCAGTCGCCCGCTCAAGCGGAACGGACACACCATGCACACGATCGCCTTGGTTTCGCAAAAGGGCGGCAGCGGCAAGAGCACGCTCGCTATCGGTCTTGCGATCGCGGCGATGCAGGACGGCCACAAGGTTTGCCTGTTGGAGACCGATCCGCAGGGCACGGTTTCGAAGTGGCGGCGGCGGCGGACGCACAGCGAGCCCGTGGTCGAGACGATCAGCGCCGGTTATGAGATCGAGCAGAAATTGTCGTTGCTCAGGCACAACGGCGTGACGCTGACGATTATCGATACCGCCGGCGGCATCAACGCCGCGACGGCGGAAGCCATCCGCGCGTCCGACTTGTGCCTCATCCCGGCGCGGCCCAGCCCGGCCGATATCGAGGCCGCGGCGCCGATGCTTAACGCCGTTCGCACGCTCGACAAGCCTTTCGCCTTCATCCTCAATCAGACGCCGGGACGCAGTCAGCGCCCCAATATCGCTGCGGCGGCGCTTGGCGAAGCGTCAATCTCGCGCCACGAGACGCCGTGCAACGAGACTTCGCGCGACGAGACTTCGCGTGATGAGACTTCGTGCGACGAGACTTCGTGCGACGAGACTTGGCTCAACGACATGGGCATGCTGGCGCTGCCCTACATTGTGCTGCGCAACGATCAGCAGGATGCGCTCGGCGCGGGGCTGGCGGTCACAGAATATGCGCTGCAAGGAAAGTCCGCGGAGGAGATCCGCAGACTCTGGCTATGGGTTCGGATAAAGCTCACGTTCGGGCCGCCGGCCTTTGCCCGGCCGGAATCGGGCGCCGCGCGCCGGAACGTGGGTGCTTTAAGTTGAAGCTCTGCGACTTACTTCCCCGCCGCTTTTCGTAACGCCGCGTTGATGCGGTCTTGCCAGCCCGGGCCGTCCTCCTGGAAAAAATCCAGCACATCGCGGTCGATGCGCAGCGACACCATTTCCTTCACGCCGGGCAGCGAGGGCGGCGGTTTCGGCGGACCTTCCACCGGCTTGGCGGTCGCCGACTTGAAGGCTTGCTCGGCCGCGGAGCGAGGATCGGTTGGGCGACGTGCCATGATGATCTCCCTGGGGACTTTCGCATCGTATCAGAAAAGACGCGATCGAGCGGGTGTAACGAACGCCGATTAGCCCCGACCCGCCGCATCGTTGACCGCGCGCAGCAGCGTGAGCAGCGCATGGTTGAACGGAGTAGGGACGCCGTTGCGCTTGCCTTTTTCGACGATGACACCGCTCAGCGCTTCGATTTCCAGCGGACGGCCGGCGATGCGGTCGAAATACATCGAGGTGCCGAGCTCGCCGGAAAACGTGAATAGCGTGGCGAAGGCGCGCTGCGGTTCATCGTCGGCGAGCTTTACGCCGTCGGCGCGCGCCACCGCCACGGCCTCCTGCAGGATTGCGCGGCCGAGCTCCTGAATATCCGCCCGCCGCAACACCGCCTGCCGCTGCAAAGTGAGCGCGGTGATCGGATTGGCGACGGCGTTGATGAAAAGCTTGCGCCACGCCAGTGTCGTGAAATCCTTGGTGAGGAGGACGCGCAGCGGCGTATCTGAAAAGAGCCGCGCGAAGGCTCGTCCGTCATCGTCGTCCGCCACGGCGATGTCGTGATCCGAACCCTGCCGCAGCCGCACGCGATCGGGCGCGATCCGCTCGCCGTTGTAGTAGACGATCACCGGCATGACCGCCGCTCCTGCGACAAGCGGCGCGACGCGCGCGACTTGATCGATGCCGTTCTGCAGAACGGCGACGCGCGTTCCCGGCGCGCACAGGCGCTTAAGCCACGGCGCCGCCGCCGCCGTCTGATGGGTCTTGGTGCACAACAGCACCCAATCGGCCGGTTGCGCCTGCGTCGGATCGGTGAGCGTGCGCAGCGGCACGTCGACCGCGATCATCGCGCTGCCGTGCGGCCGTTCGAGCGTGAGCGGCGTGATCGGCTGTCGGATGCAGCCGATCACGTCATACCGGCCGATCGTAGCGAGGCAGCCGGCGGCGACGCCGCCGATGCTGCCCAGGCCGACCACAGCTATAGTTGCACGGCGCTGCATCTGCGAAGGCGCGGACATATGCCCATCGTCGGATAGATTTCGGCAAAGTCAAATCGCAACCACTGGCGCGGTTTCGACGACGATCGATTCGGGTTACGTTCGTCGTGCTGATCGCCGCGTTCCCATGCCAGTCCCGGCCAAGTTCCGCACAGGACCCGCCATGCCCGATTATCTCGAATTCGATCCCGCCGTGGTCGACAAGCGCCAGGTCTATCGGCTCCTCACCGGCGCGGTGGTGCCGCGTCCGATCGGCTGGGCTTCGACGGTAAGCCAGAAGGGTATTACCAATCTCGCGCCGTTCTCGTTTTTCACGGTGGTCTGTGTGGTGCCGCCGATGATCTCGCTCACCATCGCGCGCAATCCCGACGGCAGCGAGAAACACACGCTCAAGAACGTGCGCGAAACCGGCGAGTTCTGTTTCAACGTGGTGACCGAGCCGGTGTGGAAGGAAATGGTGGATTCAGCCAACGCCTTTCCCGAGGACGATTCCGAATTCGCGGAAACCGGGCTGACGCCGATTCCGAGCGTGAAAGTGAAGCCGCCGCGCGTCAAAGAGGTGCCGATTCATTTCGAGTGCAAGCTCGAACGGGTCATCGAGCTCGGACCTCATCGGCACCCGCTGGTGATCGGCGAGGTGATCTATATCCATGTCGACCCGGCCTGCATGACCGGCAAATATATCGACATGAAGAAGCTTAATCCGATCGGCCGCCTCAACGGGTTCCTTTATGCGAACCTCGGCGAGATATTCGAGCGCACGTTCGAGGACGGCCAGCCGCGCTGACCGGGTCAGTACCTCATTTCTTGAACATCTCGACGCGCAGCGGCAGCACGGCGCCGAACCAGGCCGCGTGCGCGGTGTGATCGGTCAGATCGTCGCCGGTTTCGGGGTGGAGGAGGACGGTCAAGCCGTCGCGGTTGAGCATCAACCACGGCACGAAAGAAGCCAATATCCCGCTCGGGAACGCGATCTGGTACATCGATTGCGGATGCGGTCCGACCAGTTCGTCGTGCCAGCGCCCGAGTTTGGCCTGCGGGAATTCCGCCCCGACGCGCCGGCGCAGCCGCTCGGCGCGGTCGCGGCTTTTTGCCGGATCGTAATAGACATGCGCGTGATAAAGGGCGATCGCGCTCGGATCCATAACTGCTCGTCGCCTGTGCGTTTTCTACGGATGCGGGGTGCTATTGCGCGCTCTTCCGAAACGGTTTGCAAGCCATAGGGCAATCGCCCGCGCGATCTCCGCTATCCCGATTGTGCCGCGCGCGGCCGCGAATAGAAACTTGCCAGCAACACGGCAAGGATGCCGGTCAGGAAGATGCCGTCGAAAGTCCCGGCGCCGCCGATCGAGGCGACCGGTGCGCCAAGCCCACGCACCTTGTCGAGGTTGGTCAGGTCGGCGCCGATCAGCGTGCCGAGGCCGCCGCCGATATAGGCGAGCGGCGCGGCTTCGTCGCGTGACAGGATCCGCGCTACTGCCGCCGTGATCAGCGCCGGCATGAACACCGGCACGGCGATGCCGAGGCCACGGACGGGAGTCGCGAGCCAATGAATCGCCAGCGCGACGATCGCGGTCGCCACCAGGCCCTTGGCCCATAATTCACGCGTGATGAGCAGATAGAGCGACATCACCGTCGGAATCACAGCGCCGCCGACATTGACCGCGACGACCGTGCCGGTCCAATTGCCTGGCGGCACTGCGTAATGCATTCCGAAGAAGGGCACGGCATGGGCCGGCATCATCGGCTCGGCCGGCAGGTCGGCGACCGGGATGTTGAAAAAGCTGCCGATCAGCGAGCCGAACAACAAAAAGAGTGCGGTGCGGGAGCTGACACCGAGGCTTTCATAGGCATAGCGCACCGACCGCAAGACCAGCACCAGGAGGAAAATTCCCACCAGCAGAGCAAAGAAGTTGGGTGTCAGCGGCAGGTAGTGCATCTGACTCATCTGCATCGGCGCCGTCCTCTGAAATCCGCAATCTGGCCGGGGTCTTCCCGTTAACCGATCCCGCTTATCGCGTTGCTCATACAGGCTAAACCAAATTAGCCGTCTTGCGCCTCCAAGGCGCGGGTCTATAATGCGGCGCTTCCTTCGCGCAGGGGAATTTTGTCGTGGCGCCGCCGGAAGCGAAATCCACACGCATAACGAAGTTGGTGGCCATTATCATGGGCAGCCAGTCCGACTGGCAAACCATGAAACATGCCGCCGAGACGCTTGACGCGCTCGGCGTGCCCTACGAAACGCGCATCGTTTCCGCGCACCGGACCCCCGATCGGCTTTATGCCTTCGCCAAAGGCGCCAAGGCCGAAGGCTTCAAAGTCGTGATCGCCGGCGCCGGCGGCGCCGCGCACTTGCCGGGAATGACCGCTTCGCTGACCAGCCTGCCGGTCCTCGGCGTGCCGGTGGAGTCGAAGGCGCTGTCGGGGCAGGATTCGCTTTATTCCATCGTGCAAATGCCGCCCGGCGTGCCGGTCGGTACGCTGGCGATCGGCCAACCCGGCGCGATCAATGCGGCGTTGCTGGCGGCGAGCATTTTGGCGCTGAGCGATCCGGGCTTGAGCAAGCGGCTCGAAGCATGGCGGGCGCGCCAAACCGCGGCCGTCGCCGAAGCCCCGAAGGACGGGGCGTGAGCGAAGCCGCGCCGGAACTGAAGCCCGAGGCCACGATCGGCATTCTCGGCGGCGGCCAGCTCGGCCGCATGCTGGCGCTCGCCGCGGCGCGTCTCGGTTTCAAGTGTCATGTCTATTCGCCCAATCCCGATTCGTCGGCCTTCGACGTGGTGCATCGCGTGACCTGTGCGGATTATTCCGATAAAGCGGCGCTCGACCGCTTTGCGGCCGAGGTCGACGTGGTCACCTATGAATTCGAGAACGTGCCGGCGGAGACCGCGACTTTTCTATCCGCGCGCGTCCCGGTGCTGCCGGATCCGGATATCTTGGCGACGACCCAGGACCGGCTCGCCGAAAAGAACTTTGTCGCCGGACTCGGCATCGGTACGGCGCCTTTCGCCGACGTCGCGGCGCCGGCGGAGCTCGAGGCGGCGATCGAGCGGATCGGCCGGCCGGCCGTCCTGAAAACACGCCGCTACGGCTACGACGGCAAGGGCCAGGCCACGATCAGGAACGGCGGCGATCCCGAGGCCGCATGGCGTGAGGTCGGCGGCCAGCCTTGCATCCTCGAAGCCTTCGTGCCGTTCGTGCGCGAAGTCTCCGTCGTTGCCGCGCGCGCGCGTGACGGTGCGGTCGAATGCTTTGACGTTACGGAGAATGAGCACCGCGATCATATTTTGAAAATCTCGCGAGTTCCGGCGAAGCTATCGGACGACGGCGCGAGGCAGGCGCGGCATATCGCCGAAACGATCGCGCAAAAATTCCGCTATGTTGGCGTGCTTGCGGTCGAAATGTTCGTGTTGGGCGACGGCGGTCTCCTGGTCAATGAAATCGCGCCGCGCGTGCACAATTCCGGCCACTGGACCATCGACGGCGCCTCGGTCTCGCAATTCGAGCAGCACATTCGGGCCGTCGCCGGCTGGCCGCTGGGCAAGCCGATCCGGCACGGCCGCGTGGAGATGACGAACCTGATCGGGCATGAGGTCGAGGATTATCGCCGCTTCCTGGTCATGCCCGGTACCGCGGTGCACCTTTACGGCAAGGCCGCCGTGCGGCCGGGCCGCAAGATGGGGCACGTGACGAGGGTGTTCCCGGAGTAGATCGGGTTCTTCGGCTTATGGACTTTCCGGCGCACTTCTGCTAAACGCCGCGCCCAGTTGGCATCGGTGTTACGCGCCTTTGCCGCTATGCAATCCCCGAATCGACCGCATAAGGAGCACGCGTGCAGGTTCTCGTCCGTGACAATAATGTCGACCAGGCCCTCAAGGCGCTGAAAAAGAAGATGCAGCGCGAGGGCATTTTCCGCGAGATGAAGCTTCGCGGCCATTACGAAAAGCCATCGGAGCGCAAGGCGAGGGAAAAGGCGGAAGCGATCCGCCGCGCCCGCAAGCTCGCGCGCAAAAAGTTGCAGCGCGAGGGCCTGTTGCCGATGAAACCGAAGCCGACCACCGGCCCAGGCGCCGCCCCCGGCAGATCCGGCCCGTCACGCGGCGCCCCCCGGTTCGGCTAAAGCACGCGACCGCTTTTGATGCTGTGCGCGGGCGGGTTGAGCCCGCGCCGTTTTTTTGGCGTGCCGGGGTGCTATCGTTTCCTTGCCATGACCCGGTCAGCCCAGGCCAGATCCGACAATCGGCGCTTTGCGTCCGGCATCGCCGTGGGATTGGCTCTGCTGGCGGCTTTGCTCGCGCTGCCCGGCTGCGCGACGATGGGCAATCCGCCTGCTTCCGACGTCGACAGCCCGCTTGACGCCACCTCGCAATCGAACCTGACGTCGCTCAGCGAGGTGATCGAGAAACATCCCGATGATCCGCAGGCCTACAACATGCGCGGCTCGGTCTTTGGCGAGGCCGGGCGCAACGCGGAGGCGCTCGCCGATTTCGACAAAGCCGTCAGTCTCGATCCCAATTATGCCCAGGCCTACGCCAATCGCGCGCTGATCTATCGCAAGACCAATAGACTCGATCTGGCGCTTGCCGACGACAACAAGGCCTTGGCGATCGACGCCAATTACGTGCCGGCCTATCTCGGCCGCGGCATCGTTTACCGCGAGCAGGGCCGGTCGAGCCAGGCGCTCAGCGATTTCAACAAGGCGATCGCGCTCCGACCCAACAATGCGGAAGCGTACTACAATCGCGGGCTGCTCTATCAGAGCGAGGGCCAGCACCAATTCGCCGTCGACGATTTATCGACCGCGATCGGCCTCGCCAACCAGAAGGACGAGCCTTATGTGGCGCGTGCGCTGAGCTATCTGGCGCTCGGCAGCAACAAATCGGCGGCGGACGATCTCGATCAGGCGGTGCAGCTGAACCCCTTGGATCTTCGCGCTTGGACGAGCCGCGGGCTCGCCTATGAACGGCTCGGCGAAAAGGACAAGGCCGCCGGGTCTTACGCCAAGGCGCTTAACATCAGCGATAAATATGAGCCGGCGCAGACCGGCTTTGCGCGGGTCGGCGGCAAAGTCGGGCAGACCTATCCGACGTTTTAGTCGCTTTAGTCATTCCGGATTGCCGGAATGACGGCTCAATCCAAATCCCCGGCGAGAAAACGGCCGACGGCGTCGAGCGCGCCGTTGGCGTCGAGATCTTCATGCCCGCCGTCGAGGAAGCGCACCATGTGCTTGGGCTTATTGGCGAGTTCGAACAGATGCTCGCCCATGGCGTAGGGAACCGTCCGATCGTGCACGCCATGCAGGATCAACAGCGGCGCCGTGACTTTGCCGATGCGCTCATCGGAGCGGAATTGATCTTTCATCAGGAGCCGCACCGGCAAATACCAATATCGCATCTCGCCGACCGCGAGCGCGGAGGTGAACGGCGCTTCCAGGATCACGCGGCCGACCGGTTTCTCGGCGGCCAGCGCCACCGCCACGCCGGTGCCAAGCGACTCACCCCAGACGACGAGCTGTTGCGCCGGATAGCGCGCGGCGGCGAAGCCGTAAGCGGCTTCGGCATCGGCGATCAGGCCCGGCTCGGTCGGATCGCCGGGCAGGCCGCCATAGCCGCGATATTCGAGCGCGACCAGTCCGATGCCATCGGCAATGAGTTTGCGAAAACGTGCGACGCGATATTGCAACGCGCCGCCATTGCCGTGGAAATAAATGATCACCGGTTTGCCGTCGCGCGGCGGGACGTACCACACCGCAATCGGAGCGCCGTCGGCGGCCTTGAGCGGCACTTCCTGCGCCTCGGGCAGTCCGGCCGCGGCCGGCGTGGTGTGGACCGTCTCCGGAAAATACATCATCGAGCGCTGCGCGAAGTACATCGTCGCCGCGACGCCGACATAGAGAGCAAGCGCGACCGCGGCGATCCATCCGAGTCCGGTCATCGTATGCGAGCCCAATCCCACGCGCGGCCATTGGGGCCGATGGAGGGCGTGCCGAGGCCTCTCGGCGCCGCGCCGCCGCGCGCCGGCGGTTGTCGTCGTCTCTAACGGCATGGTCGCATGGCAAAGCCGGGATTGGCGCAGTCGTCTAATCTTATTCGTGTGAACGGGAAAGATGACAGGAGTGAAAAAACGAACCGACCGGCTTTTTCAAGCCGGCCGGCCAAACTCAACGCGCTGCCGCGTGGACGAAGGCAGATCCGTTACCGACAGACCTGCACGGTGCGCCGCTGGTAGCCGTAACCTTCGATCCAGACTTTGCGCTGGCCCCAATAGCAACCGGGCGCAAGTTGCGCATAGCCGGGACCGGGCGGCGGGGGCGGCGGGTAATAGGCGGCATCCGGCGGCGGCGGCGGCGGGTAATAGCCGGGCGGCGGCGGGGGGGGCGGGCTGTTGGCGATGGCGCTGCCGATGATGGCGCCGGCGGCGACGCCGCCGATGATGCCCGCACCCACGGCGCAACCGTAGCAGTTTGCATTCGCAGTGCCCGGGCCGGCCAGGGTCGCCAAGCCGACGGCACTCGCCGCCGCAAGCCCGATGAGCGATTTACGCATGTGTTTTCCTCATGCGACCGGCCGGGTGCCGATCGAGAACGTGGATGAGCGGGAAGTCCCCGGAACCCCCCCGATTTCTTGTGTCAGACCCGAATCCATTCAAATTCGACTATTTGGCGGAAGTTTGGTGCCAACGCCGCATTGCCGATCACAAAACCTGCCACCGCTGAGGTCTGGCATTGCCCGTCCAGCTCAGACGCAGGTATGCACCCAGGCATAACCGTTCCATGCCCGGCGCCAGTAGCAGGGGCGCCCGTAGTAGGGATACGGGTAATAGCCGTAGGGGTAGTAGTAAGGCGCTGCCAATGCGCTGCCGATCAGAGCTCCGGCGACGAAACCGCCGGCTCCCCAGCCCCAGCCGCCACCACGCCAGCCACCGCCGCGCCAGCCACCGCCCCAGCGCGCTTCCGCCGTGCCTGACGTCGCCACCGTCACCGCGGCGACGCTCGCGGCCGCAACAAGAGCAATCAAAATCTTTCTCATGACATTACCTCGACCAGGGGTGTTACCAGGGGTGTTTCACCCGGAAATCCAACCGCCCCTCGGTGCCCTAAGTTCCCATTATTGGGTGAACGCAGACTGAACGATCATGCCTGATTGCGGCCATCATTAGACCGCGCAGCGGTCATGGCGCGCTGCACAAACGAATTGGCGCGGCGCTAGCGGACGCAAGCCCAAGCAAAATCCTTAGAAGATTGGCCCCGATCTAGAATGTGCGTCGTGTCACTCGCGATCACCGCGCGGCGAAGCGGGACTGCCGCCGCAGCCGGTTACCAGCGTCTCCGCGGCGGCGGCAGACCGCCTGGAGGAGATTAAATTATTGTAATGTTGGGTCTTTTCGCAGCGCGGGAGGATTCCTCAATCGGCCCCGCGCCGTGCGCTATTCTGACTTGCGATTCGTCCGGCGGGAACTTCACGGCATGAAATCGAGAGCGGCGAAATCCGACCGCAAGCCGAGCGCGCCAACAGAGCGGCCGAAACCGCAGCGCGCTCAATCCGGCCAGCGCGACGATCCGGACCAACTCAGATCATCACGGCCGCCGTCGCGCGCGACCGTCATGCGGCTCGCCGCCGAAGTCGACGCGCTTGCGGCCCAGCTCGAAGCCTCCCGTGCGCGCATCGTCGACCTCGAGGCGCGCGTCGACATCGATCCGCTCACCGATATCCTCAACCGGCGCGGCTTCGAGCGCGAGCTCAAGCGTTCGCTCGCCTACGTCAAGCGCTACGGCGCCAGTGCGGCGCTCGTCTATATCGATCTCGACGGCTTTAAGCCGGTCAACGACCGGCACGGCCACGCCGCCGGTGATGCCGTGCTGGCGGCGATCGCGGCGGCGTTGACGCGCAACGTGCGCGCCTCCGACGTCGCGGCGCGTCTCGGCGGCGACGAATTCGCGGTGCTGCTGTGGAACGTCACCGGCCCGGCCGCCGCCGCCAAAGCCGGGGCGCTCGAAGCCGCCGTCTATGCGACGCCGGTGCGCTTTAATAGTTCGACGCTCGTGGTCGGCGCCTCCGCGGGCGTCGCGCTTCTTGGCGCGCTCGACACGCCGGCGGACGTGCTGGCGCGCGCCGACGCGGCCATGTACGCGCGCAAGGCCGGGCGCACGGCGTCTAGGCAATGATATCCGGCGTGAGTTCGTCTTCGATGAAGGTGATGCGGTCGCGCAATTGCAGCTTGCGCTTTTTCAGCCGCTGGACCTGAATAAGATCGGAGCCCGGCGATTCTTGCAGTGCGGCAATAGCGGCATCGAGGTCGCGATGCTCCTGCTGCAGGCGCGCCAGTTGTGCCCGAAGCTCGCGTTCTTCCTCTTGTGTCATCGCCGCCTTGGTCGCGCCTATGCGCGGTCGTAGGCCGTAAGTTCCTATGGATTATCGCGTTTTGGTGATCGCCCACAAGTCCGTAGGGCTTATCCCTGAGCCATGCGTAACGGGCATTTTCGTAAGCCCGGAAATGGAGTATGGTTGGCGCGGTTGTAAGGGTGTGGACGATCCGATCAGGCAATAATCCGATGCAAGGAGGCAGGCCACATGGCGATTGAATCGCATCTTGCGGAACTCGAGAAACGGCACCAAGCGCTCGACCTGGAAATAAGCGAAGCGCTCAACCACCCCTCCACCGACGACCTTCGACTTGCAGAACTGAAACGGCGCAAGTTGCATGTAAAAGACGAGATCGAGCGGCTACGGCAAGGCGTCCTCGTCCATTAAGTGGTTCAGTCACAGCGGCTAGTCTCAAGCTCGTTCCTGCGAAAGCGGGGACGCAATTAGTATTTATCTCTCACCCCCGAACACTTCGCGGGACGCGCTCCTTGATCGCGCGCCAGCGAGCGCGGTGCTTCAGCTTAGCCCCTTCACCTTGTCCCGCAGCTTGAACTTCTGCAGCTTGCCCGTGCTCGTCTTCGGAATTTCCGCGAACACGATGGTGCGCGGGCATTTGTAGGAGGCGAGGTGCGATTTGCACCAGGCCATCAGTTCGTCGGCGCTGGCCGCCGTGCCGGGCCTCAATTCCACGAACGCGCACGGCGTCTCGCCCCATTTCTCGTCGGGCTTGGCGACCACGGCCACCACTTGCACGGCGGGGTGTTTGTAGAGCGCGTCCTCGACCTCGATCGAGGAAATGTTCTCGCCGCCGGAAATGATGATGTCCTTGGAGCGATCCTTGAGCTGGATATAGCCGTCGGGATGGATGACGCCGAGATCGCCGGAGTGAAACCAGCCGCCGGCGAAAGCGGCCTTGGTCGAAGCCTTATTCTTCAGATAACCCTTCATCACCACGTTGCCGCGGAACATGACTTCGCCGAGCGTCTCGCCGTCGCGCGGCACCGGCGCCATGGTTTCGGGATCCAGCACATCCAGACCTTCGAGCACCGGATAGCGCACGCCCTGCCGCGCCTTCTTCGCCGCCTGCTCGGCGGCTGAAAGTTCGTTCCACGCCCGATGCCAGTCGTTGACGCTCGCCGGTCCGTAGACTTCGGTGAGGCCGTAGACGTGCGTGACGTTGAATCCGGCGGATTTCATCGCTGCGAGCACCGCTTCCGGCGGCGGCGCCGCGGCGGTGACGAATTCGACGACATGCGGCAGCGGCTTGCGCTCGTTGTCCGGTGCATTGAGCAGCGTCGACATGACGATCGGCGCGCCGCACAGGTGGGTGACCTTGTGCGTGGCGATGGCGTCGTAAATCGGCGCGGCGCGGACTGCACGTAAGCAAACATGAGTGCCGGCAACCACCGACAGCGTCCATGGGAAGCACCAGCCGTTGCAGTGGAACATCGGCAGCGTCCACAAATAGACCGGGTGCTTGGCCATGCCGCAGGTGATGACGTTGGCGAGCGCGAGCAGATAAGCGCCGCGATGGTGATAGACGACGCCCTTGGGATCGCCGGTGGTGCCGGAGGTATAATTGAGCGCAATCGCGTCCCACTCGTCGTTCGGCAAGAGCCAGGCAAAGTCGGCATCGCCCTCGCGCAGGAAATCCTCGTATTCGAGATTGCCGAGCCGTTCGCCGGCGCCGCTGAATTCCGGATCGTCGTAATCGACCACCAGCGGCAGCGCCTTGCAGCCTGCCAGCGCGGCTTTCACCGTCTTGGAAAATTCCCGATCGGTGATCAGCACCTTGGCTTCGCCGTGGTCGAGCTGGAACGCGATCACCGGGGCATCGAGCCGGGTATTGATGGAATTGAGCACAGCGCCGGCCATGGCGACGCCGTAGTGCGCTTCCAGCATCGCCGGCACGTTGGGCAGCACCACAGCGACTGTGTCGCCGCGTTTGATGCCGCGCTTGGCCAGCGCCGACGCAAATCGCCGCGCCCGCGCGTAAAACTCGCGATAGGTCCAGGACCGCGCGCCGTGCATGATGGCGGTCTGGTCGGGATAGACCTCGGCCGCCCGCGCCAGAAACGACAGCGGCGTTAGCGGCTGGAAGTTCGCAGCGTTGCGGTCGAGATCGGTATCGTACGGCGTCGCCATAGCCTTCCCCGGGCTGTCGTTCACTTAGCCTATGATCGGCGCAGCACGCTTGCAAACCCGGCGCCGGAGCGGAAGATTGCCGCTCCCGGCGTGCGGGAAGAGGGAGGAGAATCGATGGACGCCCGGTCGAGCCGTTATCACGAGGTCTACGCCCGCTGGCAGCGCGATCCACAAGGCTTTTGGGGCGAGGCGGCGCAAGATATCGACTGGATCGAAAAGCCGAAAACGGTGTTCGATCCGAAGGCCGGCATCTATGGCCGCTGGTTCACCGACGGGGTTTGCAACACGTGCTTCAACGCGGTCGACCGTCAAGTCGATGCCGGGCGCGGCGAGCAGACGGCGATCATCTACGATTCACCGCTCGCCGGCGTAAAGCGCACCATGACCTATCATCGCCTCCTGACCGAGACGCAGGTGCTCGGCGGCATGTTGCGCGACCTCGGCGTCGGCAAGGGCGACCGCGTCATTCTCTATATGCCGATGGTGCCGGAGGCGGTGATCGCCATGCTGGCCTGCGCGCGCATCGGCGCCATTCATTCGGTGGTGTTCGGTGGCTTTGCCGCGCGCGAACTGGCCACCCGGATCGACGACGCGACGCCCAAAGTCATTCTCTCTGCGAGCTGCGGGCTCGAGCCCGGCCGGGTCGTCGCCTACAAGCCGCTGCTCGACGAGGCGATCAAGCTCGCGCGGCACAAGCCGGGCGCGTGCCTCATCCTGCAGCGTCCGCAAGCGCAAGCGACATTGGTCGAGGGCCGCGACCGCGACTGGGCGGCGATGCGCGATCACGCGCTCGTTCACGCCCGTTCGGCGTTCGATTGCGTGCCGGTCAGAGCGACCGATCCGCTCTACATTCTCTATACGTCGGGGACGACCGGACGGCCGAAGGGCGTGGTGCGCGACAATGGCGGCCACATGGTCGCGCTGAAATGGACGATGAAAAATCTCTACGGCATCGAGCCGGGCGAAGTGTGGTGGACGGCATCCGATATCGGCTGGGTGGTCGGACATTCCTACATTGTCTATGCGCCGCTGCTGCACGGCGCCACCAGCATCCTGTACGAAGGCAAGCCGGTCGGCACGCCCGACGCCGGCGCGTTCTGGCGGGTCAACGCCGAGCACGGCTGCGTGGCGATGTTCACCGCGCCGACCGCGTTTCGCGCCATCAAAAAAGAAGATCCGCACGGCAAGCTGTTCGTGCAGCACGACCTTTCCAAGTTCCGCACGCTGTTCCTCGCCGGCGAGCGCGCCGATCCGCCGACGCTCGAATGGGCGGAAAATCTTCTGAAGAAACCGGTGATCGATCATTGGTGGCAGACCGAAACCGGCTCGCCGATCGCCGCCAATCCGGCGGGGCTCGGCATGCTGCCGGTCAAGCACGGCTCGCCGACGGTGGCGATGCCCGGCTACGACGTGCGCGTCGTCGACGAGGCGAGCAAGGAGGTCGCGCCCGGGGCGATGGGTTCGCTGGTGATCAAGCTGCCGCTGCCGCCGGCCTGCCTGCCGACGCTGTGGCAGGACGATGCGCGCATGCGGCAAAGCTATCTCGAGGAATTTCCCGGCTATTACAAAACCGCCGATGCCGGTTTC
>Ga0181525_10000501_pt1 | contig 34221 bp, 27 predicted proteins | sample PEATcosm2014_Bin_48_FD_121100 | JGI IMG/M metagenome (GOLD analysis project Ga0181525, IMG submission 121100) | Peatland microbial communities from MTU Mesocosm Facility, Houghton, MI, USA - PEATcosm2014_Bin06_10_metaG | ecosystem: Environmental > Terrestrial > Soil > Wetlands > Peat | place... | reverse complement strand
GAGAGCCCCGGCGCGGGCACCAGCGTCAACTCCGGCTCGTCGGTCAACCTGGTCGTCTCAACCGGCCCGGCGCAAATCGCCGTGCCCAACGTGGTTGGCGACACGCAGGCAGCCGCAACAACAGCCATCACCGGAGCTGGACTTGTGGTCGGCACGGTCACCACGGCGAGCAGCTCCACCGTCGCATCCGGCAACGTGATCAGCGAGAGCCCCACTGCGGGCACAAGCGTCAACTCCGGCTCGGCTGTCAATATCGTCGTCTCAACCGGCTCGGCGCAGGTAGCCGTTCCCAACGTGGTTGGCGAGGCCCAGGCAACCGCAGAGGCAAACATCACCGGAGCAGGACTCGTGTTTACAGTCACCAACGCGAGCAGCTCCACGGTCGCATCTGGCAACGTGATCAGCGAAAGTCCAAGCGCGGGCACCAGCGTCAACTCCGGCTCGTCGGTCAACCTGGTCGTCTCAACCGGCCCGGCGCAGGTAGCCGTTCCCAACGTGGTTGGCGAGGCCCAGGCAACCGCAGAGGCAAACATCACCGGAGCTGGACTCGTGTTTACAGTCACCAACGCGAGCAGCTCCACCGTCGCGTCCGGCAACGTCATCAGCGAAAGTCCGACCGCTGGCACAAGCGTGAATTCAGGCTCTTCCGTCAATCTTGTCGTCTCAACCGGCCTGGCGCAAATCGCCGTGCCCAACGTCGTTGGCGACACGCAGGCAGCCGCAACAACAGCCATCACCGGAGCTGGACTCGTGCTTGGCACGGTCACCCAGGCGAGCAGCTCCACGGTCGCATCCGGCAACGTGATCAGCGAGAGCCCCAGCGCTGGCACAAACGTGAATATCGGCTCTTCCGTCAATCTCGTCGTCTCAACCGGCGCGGCGCAAATCGCCGTGCCCAACGTGGTTGGCGACACGCAGGCAGCCGCGACAACAGCCATCACCGGAGCTGGACTCGTGGTTGGCACGGTCACCACGGCGAGCAGCTCCACGGTCGCATCCGGCAACGTGATCAGCGAAAGTCCGAGCGCTGGCACAAACGTGAATTCCGGCTCTGCCGTTAACCTGGTCGTCTCAACCGGCGCGGCGCAAGTCGCCGTGCCCAACGTGGTTGGCGACACGCAGGCAGCCGCGACAACAGCCATCACCGGAGCTGGACTCGTGGTTGGCACGGTCACCACGGTGAGCAGCTCCACGGTCGCATCCGGCAACGTGATCAGCGAGAGTCCGACCGCTGGCACAAGCGTGAATTCCGGCTCTGCGGTCAACCTCGTCGTCTCAACCGGCTCGACGCAGGTTAACGCGCCCAGCTATACGCTCAGCGCAAACCCGTCCTCACTCACCATCAAGAGCGGCTCCACGGGATCTACGGTGATTACATTAGCGCCAACAGGCGGATTCACAGGCACCGTCAACTTCGCCTGCGGAACGCTGCCGACTCTGGTGACCTGTAGCTTCGCGCCCACCAGCTTGACGGTCCCTTCCACCGCGCCGCTGACCACCACGCTAACCATCGGGACAATAGGGACGGCCACCGCTTCTCTCCAGAATGGCCCGTCAGGAGGCCTGCTTCCGGGGATATTGGCAGCCCTGATTCTGCTGCCTTTGAGCTTCATGCGGCGCATCCTTCGCACCAAAAGAGCCGGAAGTCCGTGGCTTGCGTGCTTGCTTCTGCTCGCAGGAACAACCCTTGCCGCAGCAGGTTTATTCGGAATGGCCGGGTGCGGCGGATCAAGCAAAAAATCCACACCGGCAGGAACCTACAGCATACCCATCACCGTAACCAGTGGCGGAACAACAGTCCCATTGAACCTGTCGATCACTATCCAGTAGCAAGCCGATATAACGAGACGCATTCGAGAAGAGGTGCGGACCAGCGAGATGGTCCGTGCCTCTTCACGGTTGCGGATACAAGGGAAGCGCCATCGGGCCTGTCAGGGGTGCGGCTGGAGGTATGTTGGCTTTTTCGCCTGACCAGTACCGAGGACGCCGCAAGGGTTAGGATTGATGCTGCGCCCGGATTGTCGCCGACTCTTCTCCGGTCATGGCCAATGCTCGCTGGAGAATAGCACGCATGCAAGGAGTGAGTGCAAAGCGATTGAGTTTGACCTCTTCCACGCCATGCGCCACAGTTCTGTCGACCAAGACGGAAGATCCAAGAAGCAGCGAGGCGAGATCATCTGATAAGTGTATTTTTAGGATATATATAGGCTGATCCGGCAGATGCAGGCGAACAAGAGCAAAAAACAATAGCAGCACCAGAATCTGCTCCTCGATACGTTGGTACCGTGCCTGGAACGTGGTTTGCGAGCCGGAAAGAATCTGATGCATCCTGTAAGAATTTGAGTATAAACGAGTTATTGGTGGACCTGATCGGGATCGAACCGATGGCCTCTTCCATGCCATGGAAGTTCCAAGATGGCGCTTTGTTGACGGCAAAGGACTTATGAGTCGTCTGAGTCGGCAAAACCGGCCCAATGGGCGCTAAATGCTACCAATTTGCTACCAAATCTCTAACCGAGCGGGCTCGGGCTGACCTGTGGGGGATCAGCCCGATTCTCTTCACTTATCTCCCGGTTCGCGGCCGCATCCAGAGGATCGGCGTCTCCAGCATCGCAGGTTCCTGGCGGGATTCTGTACGTTGATCTAGATCTGTACCGGTCGGGAATTGACGAATCACCGTTCATGGTAAGCCACTATTACGGTCAGTGAGGTTGAAGGCAAGACAGGCAAAGCTCCCCATGTCTTCGCTCTTTTCCTTCCCGCCACGATCATTTCCCGCCGAAGTGCAGCACCAGTCCGGTACTGATGCGGAGGTTGTTCTGGTGGTTGTTGCTTCCGTTGTCGAAGGTGGTGAGCAGGTAGTCTGCCTCCACCAGTCGAATGAAGAAGCGTGGGTTGGCGCGCAGGTCGAGGCCAGCACCGAAGTTGGAGGCGAAGGCAGCGTCGGCGTTGCCCACTCCGGGATTCGTTTCCTCGACCAGCGTTCCGCTGGAGTGCGCGAGACCAATCAGCGCCTGGCCGAAGGGCTGAAGCGGAGAGTGGCCAAGCTTGGGCAGATACCGTCCTCCCGCGGTGAAGGTGCTCAGCGTAAGGCTGTCGCCGGTGCTGGAGACAGTGCCTGCGTGGGTGATCGCGATGTCACCCACCAGGGCAAAGCTTCCCGGCTTGACTGGCCAGGCGAAGGTGGCGTTGCCGCCGTTCAGGTTGAAGCAACCGCAACCGCCCGGAGGCACGTTGCTGTGCATGTAGCTGTAGCCCACGGCCAGTTCGGCGCGGAACGGCTTGTCGCCCGCGGGCTCGGGCTGGGCGCCAGGGGTCTGTGCAACGGTTGGGCGTGTGGAGACCGCAGCAAGGGCCAACAACAGGGCGAATTGGCTTTTGATCCTGAATCGCATGGGGTCTCCTTTTACTGGACCGTGAGCTGCACGGTGGTGGTTTGCTGTTCGGCGCCGCTGGTTCCGGTCACTGTGATGGTGTAACTGGTCGGGGGTATGACTCTAACCAGCCCAAAGCCGCCTCCGCACGCGGTGAGAGCGGTGAACGCGCCCAGTGTAGCGAACAGCAGCAGAGTGAGCGTGATCCAGCGGCGATGCTTCTTGCCGGGCAGGAAGAACAGGCCGATGAGCGCCAGCACTGGCGCGGCCAGCGGCCATTGCGGGTTCTTCAGCGGTGTGGCAGTGGCGACGGCCGAGGTTTGGATGGTAAGCGTCGAGGATCCCGATGTGCTGCCAGGGGTGATCGAAGTTGGCGAGAAACTGGCCGTCGCGCCGGTGGGCAGGCCGCTGGCCGCGAGTGTCACCGGGCTTGGGAATGTGCCGTTCTGCGCGGTGGCTGTAATGGAGTAGGTCGCAGCGCCGCCGGGCTGAACGGTCTGCGCGGTGGCGGTTGAGCTGACGATGAAGCTTGGAGCAGCCGTTCCGGTGCCGGTCAGGCTGGTGGTCTGCGGCGAGCCGGAGGCGTTATCGGCAACTGTCAGTGTTGCCGCATAGCTGGTTGCCGAAGCTGGCGTGAAGGTGACGTAGATGGAGCAGGTGGAGCCGGCAGCCAATGAGGCGCCGCAGGCGTTGGTGCCGGTGGTGACGGCGAAAGCAGTTGGATTTGTTCCGGCAATCGTGATGCTGGCGATCGTCAACGTAGCATTACCCGTGTTCGAAAGTGTCGCAGCCTGCGCCGCGCTGGCTACGCTCGTGGTCGATGTAAAGCTGAGGGATGGAGGAGCGAGCGAGGCTACAGGCGCAGTCACAACCACTGCACTAAAGTTGGCGGTCACGCTCTCGGGCGCGCTCATGGTGATGGTGGTGGAGGCGCTGCTGGAGCTGGCCACGCTGCCCGTCCAACTGGTGAAAGTGTAGCTCGAGTTTGGCGTGGCCGTCAGGTTCACAACGGTTCCTGCCGCGTAATACGTACCCGATGGGGGCGTAACGGTTCCGTCGGCCGATGGATTGGCTGCCGTTGTTAACTGATAGAAAGTGCTGAAGGTGGCCGTGTAATTTGTCGCTATCGATGGCGCCGTCACCGAGTGCGAAATCGCTCCACCATCGGACCAGGAGGCAAAGGTGTTCTGTGTTCCACCGTTCGTCTGCGGCGAAGTTGTCGCAATGGTGTGGCTGGAACCGACCGTCCAGCTCAGAGTTTGCGCGCTGGCGTAACTCGTTCCGTCCACGGTAAACGCGAGCCCTGCCGGACTCGTGCCCACAGTTACTTGCACAGTGGCTGCGGTCACCATGACTGAATTCGTTCCCGTAGCGCTGTTATAGGTTGAAGAACTAGCAGAATCAGGCGTGTAAGTAGCCGTCAGCGTGTCCGTGCTGGTGGCCAGCGAGCCGGCGGGAACGGTAATCATCGCATTGCCGCTAACGAGGGTCGTCGCCGTCGAGGTATAACTTCCGCTACTCAGAGTCACTGACCCGGTTGGCGTTGGATTGCCGCTGCCGCCGCTGACGCCGATCGTCACTGTTAGCGATTGCGCCGTTGTGATGCTGGATGGAGACGGCGAGACCGTCACCGTGGGTGTAGTCTTGGCTGGTGTGATAGCTAACGTGCCAGTCGCTGTTCCTGTGTAGTTGGGATCGGTGACCGTTGCTACCACGGTGTAGTTACCGGTTGCAGTGGGCGGCATCGTGCTGCCGTTGTAGGTGATGCCGACGCCTAAGCCCACGGGTGCCGTGGTCGCGGTCACGGCAATCGGCGATCCGCTATACGCCTGCGAAAGACCTCCGAGGGTCACGGTGGCGGGGGCCTTCGCGATAGTGAGCGTCCCGGTCGCGGAGCCGCTGTAGCCGGCGGATGTCACGGTGGCGACCACTGCGTATGTTCCGGCCGAGGTCGGGGGCGTGGCGCTGCCGTTGTACGTCAGCGAGACATTGAGACCGGCAGGACTCGTCGTTGTAGCGGCCGAGATGGGCAATCCACTGTAGGTCTGCGCCAGGTTGCCGAGCATTACGGTCGCCGCCATTGCGCCGGTGATAGTGAGCGTCCCATTGGTGGAGCCGTAATAGTTGGGGTCGGTGATAGTTGCAATGACTGCATAGCTGCCGGGTGCCGTGGGAGGGGTGGCGCTATTGTTGTAGGTGAATCCAACGGCCAGGCCCGCCGGTACGGTCGTCGCGCTCGCGGAGATGGGAGAGCCGGTGTAAGCCTGCGAGAGCGAGTTCGAGTTCAACGTAATGCTCGCGGGCGCGTTGGCGATGATCAGCGAGCCGGTCGCGGAGCCGTTATAGCCGGCAGACGTAACGGTCGCCACCACTGCGTAGGTTCCGGCCGCCATGGGCGGAGTGGCGCTGCCGTTATAAGTCAGCGCCACAGTTAGACCGGCGGGACTAGTCGTTGCCGTGGCCGCAAGGGGTGACCCGGTATAGGTCTGGATCAGGTTGCTCAGCGCGACGGTTGCCGGTGTGCCCCCGGTGATCGTGAGGGTTCCTGTCGCTGATCCTGCGTAGTTCGTCCCCTGGATCGCCGCCACGACGGTATATGTGCCAGGATTGATCGCTGGTGCGATGCTTCCATTGAACGTAAGCGAATAGCCCAGATTCGCCGGCACCGTCGTAACGGACGGGTAGATCGGGGAACCGGTATAGGCCTGGGTTAGATTTCCCAGCGTGACCGTTCCGGTTGCCGGCGCGATGATCAACTCTCCGGTGGTCGAGCCGGTATAGCCCGGCGAGGTCACCTCCGCGTACACGGGATAATAGCCGGCATTTTGTGGAGCATAGTTAATTATGCCGCCGACCGTAAGCAAAACCTGGAGGCCCGCCGGAGTGGTTGTGGCAGTCACGGCGTGCGAGTATCCGGTGTAGGTCCCGCTCAGATTCCCGAGGGCAATGGTGGCCGAGGGAGCGGTCTGCAGAATATTGAGCGTGCCGGAGACTGTGCCGCTGTAATTTGGGTCCGTGATCGTCGCGATGACCCTATAGCCTCCCACTGCAGAGGGCACCGTTGGAGATCCATCGTAAGTCACCGAGTACGAGAGGCCAGCCGGTACGGTCGTTGCGGTTACCGCATGGGGTGTTCCGTCATAGAGAAACGACACGTTATTGAGATAGATCGTGGCCGGATTTGGATTGATGGTGACAGGAACGGCGGTTGACGTCGAGGCCGCGAAGTTGCTCCCGGAAGAGGGAGTAAATGTCGCGGTGAGGTTGTACGTTCCGGCCGCCAGCGATGTGGTGTATATGGTTGCCGCGCCAGCCGAGAGTGTGACTGATCCATTGGGGATCGCAACGCCGTTCAAGTAAAACGAGACGGTTCCATTGATGGTGCCTGTCGTCGAACTTGCAACCGCAGCCGAGAACGACATAGCCGTGCCGGAGGAACCGATATTCGTCAACGTCAATACGGTGGTGACGGTCGGCGCGGGCGCGGAAGCCGAAGTCGCCGTCCCAATCAGGGGAATCGTCTGCGTCGCATTGGAGACGTTCAGGTTGTTGTCGGTCATCGTGTATGTGCCGTTCACGGTACCGCTCTGGCCGCCGGCCGGAGAGAAGGCGACCGACATATTGCAGCCTATCTGGGCCGGGACGTACTGCGGCGACGTCACCACTGTTGCGCCATAACAGACGGTCGTTGGGGTGAAGCCGGTCGAGGTGATTCCGATGAGTCCCGCCGTCGTGTCGTTCAGATCAAGTTCGCCATTGCCTTCGTTCTGGAGGATGAAGCTCTGCGCCGCCGAGGTCGAACCAACCTGGGTTGGAGGAAAGGTCAGCGTGGGAGGCGTAGCAAAGTCGAACTGCTGGATCGCGGTCGTGAAGGGCAGATCGTCAAGGAGTCCCGCAGTGCTAAAAAAGGGTAGGAAGGAGGAGAACTCTGCGTAGAGGTGGCCATGACCGTCGCTGACGACTGCGCTGATACTTTCGGTGGACACGAGGACTTCGTTTTCACCAGCCAGTCCGAGCCCTGAGTTGTAGTGAAAGAAGGCGTCGTTATAGTTGGCGACGAATAGATCGCCGGAGGGCATGATGGCTGCATCGAGGAAGCCATCGCCGCCGAAGTAGTCGCTCTGCGGGTAGGTATAGGTGGAGGCGCCGGGCTGTACGCTGCCGTTGGTGGCGTTAAACCGGATGATACCGCCCGTGGTCATCAGATAAAGATTTTCTGCACCATCCACTCGAATATTGATAGCGAGCGACGAAGCGTAATTCACAATCACGTCATTCGATATCACGGTCGGCGTGCTGTTGGGCACCACTACACCGTTGACCGCAACCAGCTCGTACAAGACGCAGGCGCCGACAGGGGACAAGGATGTAAAAAATATATTGCCGCCATCATCGACTGCCAGCCCGGAGATGCTGGAGAACTGGTCCACCAAGACGACCATGGGAGAGGTCGAGGATAGGACGCCGTTGGTGGCCACGAACTTCCTGATAACGCCTGCGCCGGCGTCAACCACGTAGAGATTGCCTGCGCCGTCGATGGCCATGGCCGCGGGCGAAACCAAGCCGCTGAGCAGCGTGGTGATCGGCGTGCCGGGAGCGATCGCGCCGTTGGTCGCCGCCATCATCTTGATGGTGTTATCGACGCCGTCGCTGAAAAAAAGATCGCCCCTGCCGTCGATGACCATTCCGTGCGGTGGGCTGGTCAGGGTGGGACCGCCATCGGCACTGAGGGGTGTGTCTCCGTCAGAGAAAGAGGCGATCGTTGTGGGTGTGGCGTTGCTGGTATACAGCAGCATGGGCCCGGTGCCATTGCCAACGAGGTTGACGACTGAACTCGGGTTCTGGCCGGAGGCGTTGAGCACGACGGCGCCCGAGCGGTGACCCACTGCGGTGGGAGTAAACAACACGTTTACCGTGCAACTGCCACCCGCCGCGTAACCGTGTGCTGTGCCATTCGTCGTGCAGGTGCCGGTTCCGGCATCGGTAAAGTCGAGTCCGCTGGCGCCGGTGGTGAAAACTTGCGGAGCCGCCATGGTTCCGGGAGCCTGGAAGGTGAATGTAACGGTGACCGGGCTGCTCGTACTTCCAAAAGGCGTATCGGGGAAGGCGGTCATTCCCTGCGTTGTCGATGCCACCGCCGCCGGCGTCACGGTCAGGTTGTTGGTGATTGTGCTTGCGGTCTGCAGGTAATTCGTATCCGCAGCTACGGTTGCGATAAGCGTGTGCGTCCCTACGGAGAGCGAAGACGGGTTGTTGCTCAGGGTGCAGGTCTCGGTTGTGCTCGAAGAGCTTGCACACGTCCCGGCGCCGACATATGTTCCGTCCAGTTCGAAGTTGAGCGCGCCGGTTGGCGTTGGGCCGCCAAACGTCACCGTAGCGGTAAACGTGGTCGAGGTGGTTCCGGAGATTACGGACACCGGATTGACGGCGACCGAGATGGAGCTGCCGACCGTTGCGACCAGCGGGATGGTCTGCGTCGAGTATCCGGGCGAGGCGGCGTTCCGATCGGTATCGGTCGTCACGACCTGTCCGGTGACAGTGCCGGCAGAGCCCGTCGCCTGGAAGGTCACATAGTCGTAACAGACATCCCCGGCGGCGAGCATGGATGGGTTCGCTCCCGGCGACAATTGCGGACAGGAAATGAGCACCCCCCCCAGGTATGGGTCCGTGCCAACGGAAAAGTTCGCAGTCACGACGGGATTTGTCCCGCTCGCTGGCGGTTCAAAGGTCAACGGACTGTTGCCGATGTTCAGCAGATACCCAAGCTGGGAAGCGGCAGATCCGGAGGCTGTCAGAGGGAAGGAGAGTGCAGGCGGCGTGCTGAGATCTGCCTGGACAAGGTAAAGCTGATTGTCAGCGCTTACTACCGTGGCATAGAAGTGTCCATTGCCATCATTGGCGATGCCGGAACTCTGCAAGATTTGGGGATTGTTAACCGTTGGGACAAAGGCTGGAAGAAGCGTGGCCGGGCCCGAGACGTCAACTGCGCCGGTGATGGCATCCGTCAGGAACACGTCGTCGGCCGCATCCAGCGCGAGGTCAAGGCCTTCAGCCGAGTTGTTGGGATTGTTGGGAATCAGCTCGGAAGTCGTTGAAACGACGCCGTTGGTGGCGAGGATCTCATCCACCACCCCGCCTGAATCGTACGCGTTGAGATAGCCATTTCCGGTGAACTCTCCCGCCCCCACGAAGATATTGCCCGCTACATCCACCCGGATTCCGACGGGATTACTGTTATAACTGTTGAGCGGCAACAGGTAAATGAGGCTAACCGTTGAAGAGGGCGATACGTTTCCATTGACCGCGGCCATCTCATAGATCGCTCCGGTTGCCTCGTCGGTAAAGAAGATATTCCCCGCACCATCGAGCGCGATACCCACGAGCTGGCTATAGCCGGTGGGCAAGGTGGCGCCCACGATCTGGCTGTATCCAGTGGTCAGGGTGATGACCGGCGAGCTCGCCGAAAGAATGCCATTTACCGCGACGATCTCCTTCACCGCGTTGTTGTCGATGACAAACAGGTCGCCCGCACCATCGACTGCGATGCCCTGAGGGTCGGTCAGTCTGCTGCCGACCATGACGACCTGGGAGGCAGACGTGACGGTTCCATTGGAAGCGATCACTTCTCGGATCACACCGTTGGTATTGTCGCCAAAGAAGACGTCGCCCTTTCCGTCTGTTGCCACCCCTCTCAAAAAAACATCAAACTTGCTGGGAATGGAGGTAATTGTGGTGCTGGCATTCTGCCCTGGGAAAATCAAATGGGGTCCGGTCCCTATGCCATTCACCGCAGCGCTTGCTACAAGCACTCCGCTCGGTGTCGTCAATTGCACCGCCCCAACTCGCTGGCCGGGCACCCTGGGTGTGAATACTAGATTGACTGTGCAGGACTGACCCGTCAGGTACACAATGGTATCCGCGCCCGTTGTACAGCTTCCACCGCCAGCATCGGTGAAGTCGAGACCAGTCGCTCCCTCGGCAAGGACGGTCGGCGCAGCGATGCTCGTACTCGAGTCGAAAGTGAAGGTTACTGAAAGAGGGGCGCTCGGTGTCCCGACCGCCGTCTGGGGGAATGACACCACAGAATTCGAGTGAGCCGACTGGGCGGATGCGGACAGACAGGACATTACAACTGTCAGCGCAAGAACAACCGCTCGCAATCCCCCACCCAGGCGGCACCGAGGAATGTTCAGGACAACCGTTGCGGCCGAGCGCAGCGAGAGTGCCACGCGACGGCAGGTAAAAGCAACACGCAGATGGGAGGAAAACAGCCGCTTGATCGTCACGAAACAACCTCCAAGGAGCTTTCAGTTGAAGGACCAAAGGGGAAACCCGCAGGACAACGCACTACCTGACGGTTGCGAACCTGAGCGAAAACGTGAAGGCGCTGGTGCCGGGGGAAGCGGCTTGCGCCGAGGGTGGCAACGGCGGCGGCACATATCGAGGCAAGAACCGACGCCGAACCTCCGCGGGCTATAGATGTTGAACTCATGGACAAGCTCCTACTGTGGCTCGCGCTATCTATCTGATAAATGCCTCAATTTCTTTTGCGGCTGCGGATTGCCGGCGGAAACGGCCTATCCACTGGATGTGAAAACGGTAGTGAAAGTGTTGGGCCGGCAGCGGCAGAACCTCAGGAGCACCGCGCACGGAGGCGGCTTTGCCGCCAGCCGTGAAGACATCGTCGGCGATAGCCTTACCTAGCGGTGTCTGTGACGGAGTCTCCCACGGGCCTGACCTTTGAGGCCCAGGCAACCGGCTCGACAGACGTGGCCCAAACGGTGACGCTAACGAATACCGGAACGGGCGCGCTGGCGGTCGGCCCCATTGCGGCGAGCGCCAACTTCGGAGCGACGAATCCGTGCGGTTCGAGCTTTGCTGCGGGAGGAATTTGCACGATCCCGGTAACCTTTGCTCCAACCGCGGCGGGCAGTGTCACCGTCACGGCTTCGACTGCGATCTCACTCACTTTGCACTGAACGGACCCAAAACAACGCTTTGTTGCCCAGTCCCGGAACCACGGGTCATTGCCGGGACTGCCAGCTTTATGGAGAACAGGGGAGGTGATGCGCGGTTTTGCCGGGGCAGTTTTGTGAGGTTATTTGATCTCATTGCAGCCAGAAAGCCTCAGAATTGTCTATACTTCCCGGTAAGGACTCTTCTACATGCCGGAAGCGGGAGAAATCACGGTTCTGCTCCGCGATTGGAGCGCGGGCAATCCCGCGGCAACCGAGCACCTTTTCGAGATTGTCTATCCGCAACTGAGGAAGATTGCGGGGGCGCTGTTTCGAGGGGAGCGGCCGGAGAATCTGTTGCAGCCCACCAGCGTGGTCAATGAGCTGTTCCTGAAACTGATCCGGCAGCGCAGCTTGCGATTCGAGGATCGCGAACACTTCTACAGCCTTTCCGCGCGCCTCATGCGTCGGGTTCTGATCGATCAGGCCCGCTCCGAGGGAAGAGAGAAACGCGACGGTGGGGCTCGCATTCCTCTTCACGCAGACATGGCCTGGATCAATGCCCGGCCGGCCGAGATGATGGACCTGGATCGCGTCCTCGAGAAACTGGAACAACTGGACCCGCGCAAATGCAGGATGGTCGAGCTTCGCTTCTTTCTGGGGTTCACGGCGGAAGAGACGGCAGAGTTGCTGAATACCTCGAAGGCTACGGTGGATCGGGAGTTGAGGTTTGTGCGGGGTTGGTTATACGACCGTCTCCACTCGTCCTAAGATCTCCACGCGTTCTTGAGCGTGACGCACTTCTTCTCTGTTTCGCGCCAACCAGTAGAGCCAACCTGGAAAGAGGGTCATGACAGAAGACGCTCACAACTGGCAGTTGCTTCAGGATTTGTTTGATCTTGCCGAGGCAACGCCCGCAGCAGACCGCGAACGCGTAATGGCCGAGAAGTGTCCCGATGAAGAGCTGCGCCGCCGGGCGATGGAGATTTTCACAGCATCGAGTATCGAGGATGACTTGGGGACGCCCGCCCAAGAGACGGCTCAAGTCGAATCTCTGACCGGTAAGATCGGCCCTTACACCTTGCTCAAGCATCTCGGGACCGGCGGCATCGGCGCGGTTTATTTGGTGGAGCGCATGGTGGGCGGCGCTCTGCAACGGTCGGCTTTGAAGGTGCTCGCGCCACACTCGGCCGGCCCTGCTTTTATTGAACGGTTTCATCGCGAACAGTACATCCTTGCCTCACTGGATCACCCCAACATCACCCGCATGATGGATGCGGGACTGAGCGAGCGCGGGCAGACGTATCTGGTGATGGAATATGTGGACGGCGTGCACCTAGACGCATACTGCGATGCGCACAAGCTGGGAATCGCGGAACGGCTGCAACTGTTTCTTCGCGTCTGCGACGCGGTAGCCTACGCGCACCGCAATCTCATTGTGCATCTCGACCTGAAGCCGTCCAATATTCTCGTTACCCCCGATGGCACTGTAAAGTTGCTGGACTTTGGGACTTCGAAGCTGATCCGGACGGACAGCCTGCTGACGACCACCGTTATGGCCACTCCGGCCTACGCGAGTCCCGAGCAGTTGCGGAACGAGCCGGTAACGACCTCCTGCGACATTTACGCGCTGGGCGCCGTGCTGTTTGAATTGCTGGCCGGATCGAGACCCGGCCACGGAGCATCCGTAGCCGCGATGATCGAACGGGCTATCAATGAGCACGAGGCGGAACGTCTGCCGGATGCGGTAACTGGCGCCGCAGCGGAAGACCGCGGACTCTCGGAGAATCGTCTTCGCCAGTTGCTGACCGGCGACCTGGCGACGATCGCCCAAATGTGCCTGAACCCGCGGCCCAAGGATCGCTATCCATCGATCGATTCGCTGACGGGCGACATTCAACGGTATCTCGGCGGCAGGCCCGTGCTGGCCCGCCCGCAGACGGCGCTTTACCGGTTTGGCAAGTTTCTGCGCCGCCACCGGGGGTATGCGGCGGCAACGGTGCTCGTGGTGGCCGCCCTGCTGGCCAGCCTTGGCTATGCCGGGTGGCGGCAGCAGCAGGCGTTGCGCGAAGGCCAGCGGGCGCTGCGCATGCAGACCTTCATGTACAGGCTCTTCAAGCTGGCGAACTCCAATTACACCGGCAAGCCGGCGGCCACCGTGCCGGAGTTTCTGAAGCTGGGCGCAAAGATGCTGCCGGAGTACATCAAAGACCCCTCCGATTTGCGCGAGGCGCAGATGGGCCTTGCCGAATCGATGTACGAAAACGGCGATTTAGACAGCGCCCAGACGGTGCTTACGCAAACCATTGCGAGCGCGAAGGCCGCGAAGGACATTCCCGCGGAGGCGGAATCGGAGGCGTTCGCAGGGAACATCGCCTACCTGCAAGGGCAGATGGACGCCGGCGAAACGCTCACCGCCCATGCGCTGGAACTCTCTCGCAAGCCCGGTGTCTCGCCGGTTGTTCGCGCCTGGAGCGCGATCTTCTATGCCTGGAACCGTGACAATAACGGCTATCGCAACGATGAAAATGTGCGCCTGCTGCAATTCGCCGTGAAGGAGTGTCGCGATAACAATCTCTCTCCGCGCGAGACCGCCGACGCACTCTACACGCTGGGCGAGGATCTTGAGTTGCGCGGCCGGCTGGATGAGGCCGAGCGAGCTTTCAATGAGGCCCTGCAGGTCTATGCCAAGGATCCTGCGGCGTTATGCGAGCAATCCGAAGTCTACGGGGATTTGGCCTATGTAACCGAAATGCGCGGCAATGTCTCGGCCAGTATCCCCGTCTACCAGCGCTCCTACGATGGGTACGCGAAGTGTTCGGGCGCGGAGAGCCGCGGTGCGCTCGAAGAGCAGGAGTATATGGCCGGCGCACTGATGAAGCTCGGAAGGGCAAAGGAAGCCTTGTCGATGATGGAGGCGGCGATGCCTGCCTGGAGGAAGATTCTGGGCTCCAGCCCCGACCTTGCCGAGCCGCTTTATTTTCTCTCCAAGGCGTATGTTGAAACGGGGCATTTTGCGGACGGGGAGAAGGCGGCCAAAGAACTGGTCGCAGTGCAGGAAGGAAAAGTTGCACCCACCGATCGGCGGTTTGGCGCTTCCCATCTGGTCTGGGCGCGAGCGCTGGTGGGGCAGCATCGCGATCGTGAGGCGTTGCCGCACGCTGAGATCGCCGACAAGTTGCTCGCAATCGGCGCGGTTTCTCCAGGGGCAAAGCAAATGGGCGCCGAGGCGCACCAGGTGCTCCTGGAGATCCAGTCCAAACTCTCGAAGTAGGCCGGAATTCAGACTCGAAAAGCTCTCGCCGTATCGAATCTCTTCTTCTTTCAAAAACCATGACGCATTTTCGGAGCCCGCGACGCGTTCCAAACAGAGGATCGGATCGCCCATTTCCCGGCGGCCGCTCTCGAGCAAAACCAGGGATGCTATAACCCGTCTGACATCGTTGAAGGTCGCCGCTCTCTGCTGGTCGCGTCGACTTGAGTGCATCGGTTCCGGAGTACGCCGCCCCTGGTTTTGCTATAAGCCAATCGACGAGGAGGATGCGTGATGAGTACAACAGAGTTTCCGGCTCCAGGGCCGGGTGCCGGCATCAATTCCCGGATCGAAATCAATCGCGCCCAGCCGGCGGTCCTGCGCAACAGCAGGTTTCTGATTGGGGTGACTCTGTTCGGGAGCTTGAGCGCCGCTATCATTGCTGTGTGCATGTTGCTCATGGTAGTTTCATTGGTCTTTCTGAGTGGCGGCATCAATACCGCGACAGGTTGGAGTGCATTCCGATGGGCGATCAGTGCAGTGGCGATGGGCTATATGTGCCTGAGTTTATGGAATCTGGGCCGCGCCATGGCAGGTTACCAAGTCAAACTGGATAGCCGGGGCGTGGACTTCAATCTGGGCACGAAGAGGAAGCCGGCACAACTGTTTATGGAATGGGGCCAGATAGCCGCAATCAAGCAAAGGCGTGTCGGCAACGCTCAACAGTTTTGGGTTGAAGGAAAGGACGGGAGCGAGGCCAGATTCTCGTCCTACACGTTTTTCCGTCCCAAGAAGGTCGCTCGCCTGATCGCCGCCCGCACGGGCCTAACAATCCAGAGAATCTGATCGTCGCTCATTCCGTGTCAGGCATTCGCAATGCAGTTTGCCTTGCGTGTTGAGCCGAAACTTCTACGTTTTTCCTCCGATGTCTTCCTCTTGAATCGCTGGCGCACTTTTCGGCTGAATGACGCGTACAAGGCAGGAGACTCACGTTCCCAAGAAAGAGAAACCAATGTCCTCGATTGCAGCAGAGGCTTTCCAAGGGCCGCCCCCAACCTACACTCTATTCGACGCCAACGCGGTGGGGACCGCAACCTTCTTTGGCACTCCGGTTATGGGTTGCTATCTGATGGCCGTCAACTATCGCCGCCTGGGGCTGGCGGGCCGCGCGGCGACGGCACTCATTCTGGGGATTGCCGTCACGGGATTGGTGATCCTGCTCGGATGGAATCTGCCGCAGCCTGTATCGTTGCCGATTGCCCTTGTGCTGGTCTTCGCGACGCGCTGGAGCGCTCAAACCCTGCAAGGTACGGCGGTGAAAGACCATCTCAAGCGGGGTGGGCGGCTGGGATCGAGATGGATGGCCTTTTGGTTCGGCACAGCGTTCCTGGCAGCCTTGTTCGCCGGCATCTTCGCGTCAGTGTATATCGCGAACCAACGTTCAGGGGTCGTGATTGGAACCAAGGACGAAGTCTTCTACTCAGGCGCTGCGACCAAGGACGATGCTCAGGCGCTGGGAGATGCACTGAAGTCCATCGGCTACTTCACCGACAAGGGAGCAAATGTCCTCGTAGAAAAGGGAAAAGACGGCACAATCGTTTCGTTTGTGGTCGCAGACGGAACCTGGAACAAGCCCGCCATGGTTGCCGCCTTCGAGAAGATTGTCCGTCAGCAGGCGCCCACCGTCGGCGGCCTTCCCATCACGCTGCGCCTAGTCAATACCTCGCTTGCAGTCGAGAAGAGCGAAGTGCTCAATTGAGGCGCTTTTCTGTAAGAAGGCGCGTACCATGCAGAAGAGTAAGACGCCTGGTGCATCCCCACTCGCCGGTTTGGCGTTTTTGAGAAGCAGAAGTTCGGTTCCAGAACCAGGAAAGATGTGGCATGGTCACGGAGGTTTTTCGATGATGAATACCGAGGGAAGACTGGCAACAATTCTGATTGCACTTGTACTCTTCAGCTGCAAAGGGCCGATGCAACATCGGCCGCGAGCGCTGGCGGGGGTGCGAATGGCGGGGCGAGCAGCGGCTCGTCGGGCGACGGCGCAGGCAGCGCCTCCTCATCTAGCGGTAGCACGCGCGTTGAGTACATCAAAGACCCGACGCTGAACAATATGGACGCGATTCCGGTGAAATATCCGGCCAACTGGAAGTTTCAGGGAGTGCTGTTTCAACCGGGCGATTGCATCAATAACACTTACGTAGTTTGGCGTGCGACGAGCCCGGACGGTAAAAGCTTCAATGAGCGGATGCCACCGCTTGGCTGGACCTATGGAAGTGGGCCGTTTTTTGCAGCCTATCCGAAAAACGGATGCCTCCCGATGCATGGGGCGATAACAGCAGTAGACTTCGCGAAGTATATGACGAGTCTTTTACACGTGCAGGCCGTGGAGGTTAAGCCATTTCTCGATGCGGAAAAGGCCGCGTTAGAGCAAGACGCACAGCAAAGGCAGCAGAGGGCGGAAGGGGCGAACGTGCTTGTGCGGTTCATGAATGGCTCAACCCCGATGAAGGGCGGTTTGAGGGTGGTGGTGAGATGCACCGAGACCATCGTTGGGGCGTTCAGCGGACCTGGGTCTGGGTCGACAATCGACCACTGCGAGGCGAATGTCGGGTACGGGGCCAGCCCGGAGAGCCAGTATGCGGAATTGCAGCGGCTATGGTCCGCCCCCGGAATGGGGCAGTCCTTGGGAACCGACGCATGGCAGCAGGCGTGGACGCAACGGTTCGTCGCCAATGCGCAGAGGCAAAGGCAGAACATGGTCAACAGCGCAAATGCCTTCACGAATGCCCAGAATGCTGCATTCAACGCTCAGCAGGAAGGGTACCGCCGCCAGGCTGCCGTGCAACAGCAGATGCATAACGAGTTCATGAATACGATGCAACGCGGGACCAACATGTCGATGCAGCGCACGTCGGACGCCATGAACGCGCGAACGACGGCGGCTTCGGACTGGGTGGATTATGCGCTCGATCGGAAGACGGTCATGGATACGAATACCGGGCAGATTTACAAGACGGGGAACCAGATTACGCCAGGCGGGGCTGCGGTGCAGGTACATGGGAACGGGACGCCGTATTGAAACGCAACAGAGTTGGGCCGGTGAAATTCCCTGTCCGGCCCGCTCAAGCAGAGGCTGGCTTCAAAGCCAATTCACAGTACATGCAGGCCACGGAGGTTATCGAGATGACTGCCAACGGCAGATTCGCAACAATTCTAATTGCACTCACGCTTTTCGGCTGCAAAGGGCCGCTCGCAACATCGGCTGCCAGCGCTGGTGAGGTTGGGGGCTCGAGGTCCGCCTCGACCGGCGGCACGCACAAGGAATTCGTCACCGATCCAACCCTGAACAACATGAATGCATATGACGTGACGATTCCGGCCAAGTGGCACTTTCAAGGGACGCTGTTTCAGGGGGGCAACTGCGCGTCGATCCCCTACGGCGTCTGGAGGGCGACAAGCCCGGACGGGCTGAGCATGGCGGAACGGATGCCGGCGCTGGCCTGGGTGTGGGGGACGGGGCCGATGATCGGTTTCATGCCCAAGACCGACTGCCTGCCCTTGAAAGGGCCGATGAGCGCGCAGGAGTTTTTGAAATACCTTGCAGCGACCATGAAGGTGGAATACGTGTCCGACGAACCGGTTCCCGCGGAGCTGAACGCAACAGCCCAGAAGGCAGTGCAAGACGCGGCTGCGGTCTATGCGCCGCAGTACTCGGCGAGGAATCAACAGCCTCCGAAGAATACGCGGGAGCTGGCCCGGGCGAATGTCCGCTACAAAAACGGGACGTTCACCATGAATGGGCGGCTGGACGTGCTGGTCGATTGCACGGAGACAATCTCTCCCGGAATGCCGGGGCTTTCCAAGTGGTCGCCGAGTCATCCTGTCCAAGCAACCACCGGGCCTGGGTCGACGGTGGACAAATGCACGGCGGGCGTGCGCTACATAACCGCTCCGGAGAGCCAGTTTGCTGGGGTGATGCGGCAGTGGGAAATGCCTGGGATGGGGGGACATTCCGAGGACGCATGGCAGGATGCATGGGTCAAGCGGAACACCGAGCAGACGCAGCAGGCGATCAACCAGATGTGGAAAGATTCGAGTGCGCGGATGCAAGCGCAGCAGCAGCAATTCAATCACGACCAGGCAGTGCGCCAGCAGATGCATGAGGACTTCATGGCCACCATGCAGCGCGGGACGGATATGTCGATGGACCGGACCCGGCAGAACATGAATGCGCGATCGACGGCGACCTCCGATTGGGTGGACTATGCTCTGGACCGGAGGACGGTGGCAGACCCGAACACCGGGCAGATCACCAAGGTGTCGAGCTCATACAACAACACATGGGTTGACAGCACCGGGAAGACCAGCTATCAGACGAACGACCCGAACGCGAATCCGAATGGCGTATTGCAGGGAACCTGGACCAAGCAGACGGTGGTGCATGGGGACGGTACGCAGTAGGCGCCGGAGAAATGGCGCGGTCGAGGAAGACTCCATGGCCGTGCTGCAGTATGGTGTGCCGATCTTGTGAAGACTGGAACGCGGATACGCGAGTTAGTTACTGAGTTAGGAGGCATTTCTTGACAGGATTTCGAGTTCTTCTTCTTGGTTCTCTTTTGCTGGCCTGCGGAGCGGCGCAGTCTCTTGGGCAATTCAATATTGAGCTGATCAACCAGGAGGGTGCAAAAGCGCCTTGCATGGGTATTGGCCCGGTCGGCGGCCCGCTGGCCAAGAAGTGCGCGGAATTGGCGGAACAGGCAGGCTTCATCCGGGTCAATGATGCAGGATTCGCTGGCCTGACGATCGGCACTACGGGCAAGGACGACGGGGTGATTCTCGCTGTTCAAAAAGAGTCCGCGGCGGCGCATGCCGGCCTGGAAGTGGGCGATGCGATCACCGCGGTGGAAGACAAGCCTGTGAAGCCCACACCGGGAAACATCGCAGCGAAGGCTATCTTTGGCCGGCGTGGAGACGTGCTGCACTTGACGGTGCGGCGCAACGGCGCCTTGCAAGAAGTTAGCTTGGTGCGTTCCCCGCAGAGCGCTCCCGCGGGACCGAAGTCTCCCAATATGTTCATCATGGTGAGGCCGATGATCAACTGGCGCGGCCAGTTCGTTCCCTGCATGGGCGCAGGGCCGCTTGCCCCTGCCGCATTCGAAATGTGTAACAGCCGTTTCAAGCCGTATGGTTACATCAAGACCGGAGAATTCTCCTCGACGGGCCTTCAACTCGACCTTGCGCGTGAAGACGGCGCAATCGTTAGTGCAGTGGAGCCCGGCTCCCCCGCAGGCAAAACGGGGATTGTGCCGGGGGACGAGATCGTGGAAGTTGAGGGCCAATCTTTGACTGCGAGTGTGGGAGGGACAGTCACAGAACGGATCTTTGGCAAGGTTGGCGATCAGTTTCACGTTACAGTTCGCCGGGAACAGACCGATAAGACTGTCCTTTTACAACTGGCAGCCAAGGCAAAGGACTAGAGCCTGTTATGAACTTTCCTACGGGCGAGCAAAAGCTGGAGTAGTGCGGGCAGCTCCAGGCCCAGATGCGGCCACGACGAATGCGTCGATACAATGTGCTGCCGACACGCAAGGGCGTAACTTTTGCGGTCACCGGTTCGGATGGCGGCAGCGCCCGAGCGAAATCTTGATGGTGCTGCGGACGACACGCAAAGAAGGGCGATGTCCCCGGTGCGGCACGCCTTCCGGGCGAACAAATAGCCGATATTGGCGGAAGCTGGGCGTCGTACACGTTGACGGGGTCCGCGCCGGGATTGTGGCTCTGGCCCGCTGCGCGTCCTCTTGCTATTTCACTTTTCTCCATCCCCCTCACGGTTCGACCTGTTGTGATTCATTATGCAATGAACCCACTTCTACCCCGGCGTTCCCTTTAAGCGACCTCCTTTGGTTACTATCGATTAGCTCATGGTCTTCCAAATACATACACGTGTGCTGTAAGATACATCACGACAAGGAGACCTCATGCCCACGGCGAAGAAGCTCACAACGCGACCGAAGCGCAGGGTCGTCTCTCCCGCAGAGACGCGCACTCAGCTTCGGCTCACCGTCGATTCCAAATTCACCAAGAGCCATTTCAGCCAGCTTTTCGCTGTACTCAAAATCCGTAGAAAGAACGCCCTGGCCGAACACATCATCATGAGTTTCAAGAGCAAGGCCGCTCAAGCGCAGCTTGTTGCGTTCTACAACAACCAGTGGCTGAACATTCCATTTCAGAGTATCGACACCGCGTTCGTATTTCCTTTGACCTTCGAGATTGCCGATGAACTGGAGAGAGTTGGCGGAGAGGTTCTTGGCGGTGTGAATCGGTCCAAGGCATTTCGCGTGATGGTAGCCTATTTCGCCTTCGTTCACAAACTCAAGACTCCGGTTCAATCCACATTCGCATAGTCTCGTCAGAGCATCTTGCTGACGGCGGCCGAATATCCGCAATCACGGGCTACCTGCCGCCTCTTTCCTGCTGGCGTTGGCGCGGATTCGCCAGACGTTGTAGAAGACGCATGGCGTGTTGCATCTCCGGGTCTGTGAATTGGACGGAGATGCCTTGTTGCGCCGCAACCTTCGTGACCATCCGCTTCCACTCCACGGTGCCGGTGCACGCGATGCGCGATCCGTATTTCTGGACGGCAATCTCCAATCCGAAGAGGACGGCGGCTTTATCCTGGTTGAGAACGGTGACGATGCGTCCGCGGTCGATGACGGAAACTTGCCCGTTGAGAGCGTAGGACACGTCGCCGGTCTTGCGGTCAATTTTCCAGATGCGGGGCGCGGCGATCTGGTTGGCAAGGGCATGTTGCTTTTGTTGGGCCGCAAGGCGCTGTTGCGCAAGGTCGGCCCAGTCTGTGCTGCTGTCATGATCGGGCGGTGGACCGATGTGCATCGCGTTCGTTTCCAGCCTTGCATCGAGCCGCCGCTGGTTTCGCTGATCCGCATAGCGCCAGCCACGCAATTGTGCCGCTGCCCGCGCATCGCCCTCGGTGGCGCGTTCGGCAACCCATGAGCGGAGATTCTTCGGAAATACCTCTTGCCGTCTCTGTTGTATAGACAGTTTCAGAGCGCGCAATTCGATAACAGATTGGGCAGCAGCCTGGGAGAGCATGACTTTCTTGTCTGGCCATGACAGAGCCGACGCGCGAATTTCCTTCTTCTTCTCCCTGAGCGACACCATGAGATGTTGGCGCGCATCTCTTCCCTCTGCTGTGATGCCCTTGCACATGGCCCGTTGCTGGTTCCGGTACTGGTTGTAATCGGCCATCAGAGAGCTGCGTTCGGCGTGTCGCTGTGCTTTCCTTTCTTCTCTCAGTGCGCTATTACGAGCATCATGTTGAGCGCTATGTTGTGTGGTATGTTGATCAGCTTCATAGCCGGATGTTGAGGCCGGTATCCACGGACCAAAAGCGGTTTCAGTAGCCTGACGGTTGATCTTTCCTGCAAAGTTGTTGCGGAATACGTCGGACGCCTTCACCCGGATGTTGTAGTCAGCGGCGAGGACTGTATATCCGCCCGACTCACCTTTCTTAAGCCGGAGATGAGCCTCCGATAGGAGGCGATGAAGGTCATCCCACGTTACATTCTGTCGGGCAAGCAGCGTGCAAACGCGCGGAGCAATCTCCCGCCGCACATAGGTTTGGAACGATTCTTGATCCTGGTAATGTTCAAATTGTGCAGCGGCTCCACTCGGATGTTGTTGGGCAGATCGAAGCGCATTGCGCTCGGATCTCGACATCGGTACGGCCTGTTTAGATTCCTCATCCCATCGTGTCATGCCGGGCGTGTGAGACCAACCATGCTTCGCTTCGAGGAAACGTGCAGCGGCATCGAGAGCGAGCCAGTTGCGATAGGGCGTGTGTGCCCTGAGAGTCTCCGGGTGAACCTTGTTGAGCATAATGTGTATATGAAAATGCTTTTTGTCGTCGTGCGCGACGATTATATATTGGTGGTCTCTGTATCCGAGTGCTTTCAGTGTGTGCAACGCTGCGTCTGTCCATTGTGGTCGAGTCGGACGTTCTCCCGGTGGCCATGCCAGTTCATAATGGCATAGCGCATCCTTGCAACGATCATTGAGAGACGCAACACCTTGCATTTCTCCTGCTGCCGTGTCAAAGCTCAGAAGATTCTCCGACATGACAACATCTCCTCGCAAAAGAAGTTCTCCGGTATCGGCGTCACGCTCTTGCGTAAGATATTCACGAAGCCGCTTGAAGCTGCTGGAGTGTTTGCGAGATGGTTGCATCTTGACGATCACGTTTGCTTCACCTCGACGGTGTTGAGCGTTCTCACTGCGCTAAGAACAGCGGACAACGTTGAATTCAGTCCCCTCCGGAGACCTTCTTCATCTGGGAGACCTTTGATCTGCTTGAGCAGGTGCTTTTGAAGTCCACCGAGTCTCGCAAGCTCTCCTAAAGCCTTCTGGTCCACCTTTGAAACGAATCGCTTGTGGAGAGATGTCCGTCGCATGTACTCGCTCATGGTCAGGCCTGCTCTCTTGGCCTGGTCCTTGATGATGGCTTTCTCACCATCGGTGATTCTGATGAAGAGCCGACGTTTGGCGCCTTCAGTTCCCTTGGGTCTTGCCATTCTTCTCTCCGTTTCTGTGGGGTCTCGGGGCGTAGCCCTGAGCAAGATGCGCAACCGTTTCTCCGAGTAGCCGCAGGCGGATTGGAGAAATGGTGGTGGGCGAGCGGAACCCCGAAGGGGTTTCGTACGCACAGCGCATTTCTTGCCATACAGTGTTTAGCCATCCGGCATTTCACCCTTTAACCACCCAGCTTTTCGTTCCAAACCTGATTTCCACCTCCATATCTGCTCAACACAAATATACAATAGAACGTCTCTATCGACTTCGACTGATGTATTATCTTGTATATAGTGATAAAGTATGGTTATGAGGAGGAAGAGCGATGGGAACAGCGGGGCCTCGTAAAGTGCAGGTGTTTTCTTCGGAGATTGTTGAGGATGCACGTATGTTGTTGACTCAGAAAACGTCGGAACCCGTGCCGCAACCCGCTTCGTTCATGATGGGGGCGGTGATACGGACGCTGTTGCCTCTTCTCTTGGAGTTGCGGAGAAAAGGCTATTCATTGACCATGCTGACTCATCTGCTGGCGGAGAAGGGGATAAAGATCAGTCCAACTGCTCTCTCGGGGTACATCGCGAAATTCAACGGGCCGATTGAGGAGGCTTCGGTAAGGGCACGGAGAGAGAGGCCGCAAACATCTACAAGTGCCTCGCAGACACGTGGAACTTTTGTGATGAAGTCGGACGTTACGCTGTAAGAAGGATGCGATGTATGAAGCGAATACTCTTTGTGACGGGCGGTGCTGGTGGAGTAGGGCTTGAGACTCTGCAACACCAGGGCACTCTGCGGAAATCGAATGGTGGTTCCTGCGATGTGCTCAACTCATCGCTGATGAGGGCTGTAATGATGTTCCTGCCGACTGACAAACTGCACAACATCCTTCTTGCGAACAGGACTGATGTTATTCCAGTCGAGAACAGCATAATCGTGCAGGGCATTTCGGGGAAAAGTCAGACAGTGGGTTCAAGAAGAGCAAAGTTTCCACGGCTGGTTTGGAGGCAAATTCGGCAGCGACTCTGCTCTGTGGATTTGGTAAACCGTGCGAAATTCAAATTCAACTCAACCAATGAGGGAATCGTATGCCGAGAAAGATTTTGAGACTGCCGATTGTATTGGATCGCACTGGCCTTTCACGCAGCACGGTCTATCAGCGCGTAACGGAAGGACGATTTCCAAGGCCAGTATCGCTTGGGGCCAGGGCGGTCGGCTGGATCGAAACAGAGGTGGAGGAGTGGATTGCCTGCCAGATAGAGGCAAGCCGGGAATTCTGCGGCCAGAGAGCCGGAGTGAATCGTTCGTCGGCAAGATGACCTCCGGCGCGGGAATTAGGATTGGCACTCATCCGGGATTGGATTGCAGCGCGTCCCTGGTTCTCTGCTTTCCGAATTGACCGGCTGTCTACGCCGCAGTTCCAGGGAAGGGCAATACCTTGCCGCCGCGCTGTGTCCGTTCAAGGAAATCCGCCCAGTCCTGCATCATCCTGGCCCGTGGCTCCAGATAAAGCGCGTGATTATAGGCCGCGCTCACCTCGTTGCGGGGCGCATGGGCGAGCTGTAGCTCTATATGCTCATGGTTGTACCCCTGCTCATGCAGGATGGTGGACGCCAGACCCCTGAAGCCGTGGCCGGTCATGCGGCCTTTGTAGCCCATGCGCTCCAGCGCCTTCAAGATCGTCATGTTTGACATGGGCTTTTTCCGGTCTTGCTCGCCGGGAAATAGCAGTTCTTCGGAACCGGACAGATCACGCAAAAGCTCAAGAACCTCCACCGTCTGCCGGGAAAGGGCGACGATGTGCGGCGACTTCATCTTCATCCGCTCTGCCGGAATCGTCCAGCGTTTCGCCTCCAGATCGAACTCATCCCAGCGAGCGCAAATCAGTTCGCTTGTCCGAACGAAGGTCTGCGCCATCATTTTCATGGCCAGTCGGGTCAAATGCGTCCCTTGGTACAGTTCAATTGACCGCAGAAGACCGGGCAACTCCTTGGCGTCGATGCGGGCCATGTTCTTTTTGCGGGTCGGCTTGAGAATGTCCGAGGGACGAATTTCTGATGCTGGGTTCCGTTTGCTGTAGCCGTGCGCAACGGCGTAGCGCAGCACCATGCCGACAATCTGGAGAATCCGCTTGGCCATGTCGGAGGCCCCACGGGTTTCAATCCCCTTGGCCAGTTCGACCAACTCCGTAGGTTCGATCTCGGCAATCGGGCGCGTCCCAAGAACGGGGTAGACGTTTGTCCGAAGCCGGTTCCTGGTCGTCGCTGCGTGACGGGCGCTCTTGTTCCCCCGCCAGTGTTCCAACCATTGCTCCGCAATCTTCTCGAAGGTGTATTCCGTGGCGACTATGACAGCGGTCTTTTCGGCCTTCCGCTCGGCCATCGGATCGATGCCATTGGCTAGCCGCTTCCGGGCAGCGTCGCGGCGTTCGCGCACCTCGGCCAGCGTGATTTCGGGATAGCGCCCCAGCGCCATCAGCTTTTCCGCACCTTCAAAGCGGTACTTCCAGCGCCAGAGCTTGCCGCCTGACGGAGTGACCATCAGGTGAAGGCCGCCGCCGTCTGACAGTTTGAAGGGCTTGTCTCCGGGCTTGGAGCGCCGGATTTCGGTATCGGTGATCGCCATCGGGAATCCCTCCCAAATATCCGAAAGTGGAAATACCCCCACATCCGGAAAATCTACCCCCATCTATACCCCCACGGGAGCATGGCTTCCACGATACACCTCTGGACGTAAAAACACAATAAACCGCTGATTTATCAGCTGTTTATTGTTCCTTGCTGGATGTCTTCGGATGTCTCTAAATCTAATCTTGGTAGGCACGACTGGATTCGAACCAGCGACCTCTTCCGTGTCAAGGAAGCGCTCTAACCAACTGAGCTACGCGCCTGCAAACCGATATTAGGTAGTCTATCAGGATCGAGGCAACGGGGGAAGGCGGAGATGCGGCGCTCGATGTCTATGCTGTACCATCATGGACGAACGATGAACCATCCTTCGACGGCGCACCGCGTTCCCAGGGATTCGTGTCGAGATCGCTTCGGGGATAGCTTGCTTGAGGATGGGGCCGTCTGTTTGCTGCATGCAAGAACCTGCCATGGCTGACGTTGCGAATAGACGATTGAACCCATTCCGCACCGCCCCCAACCTGCTTACGCTGTTGCGTATCTGCCTGGCGCCTTTTCTAGTCGCCACTATCCTGGAAGCTCGCTATGAACTGAGCTTTTGCCTCTTTGTAGCGGCGGGGTTGACCGATGCGCTGGATGGGATGCTGGCTCGCGTGTTGAAGCAGCGCTCCCAACTTGGAGAGTACCTTGACCCGGTGGCCGACAAGCTGCTGCTGAGCACGCTTTTCCTGGTCCTTATGCACGAAGGCCTGATTCCGATGCGGGTGACTGTGCTGGTTTTCGGCCGGGACGTTGGGATCCTCGTGGTTGCGGCGCTTCTTTACGCGGCTACAGGGCGGCGGGAGTTCAGCCCCAGCCTGGTCGGCAAAGCCAATACCGCGGCGCAGGTCGTCGCGGTGGCCGCCGTGCTGCTGCATCAGCTCACCAACGCCCAATGGGTCACCGATTTTCGCCTGCTGGCGCTCGATGCCACGATCTTGCTGACCGTGGCATCAGGCCTCCATTACGCGTGGGTCGCTGCGCGCCGGGTGGGTGCTCAGGCATCCAACGGCGCGGGCGCCAAGTGAGGCGTCCAAAGTATGCGGCGTGGAAGCCGGTCTTAGAAGTCGTTCGGGGCGTCCTCCGGTTCGACGGCTTCTTCAATCTCCATGTCGCGGAATTCGTCGGAGTCAAAGACATCGCCACATTCCAGGCACTCGACATACTCGGTGTCTTCGTGCCGGGAAACAATACGTACCCTAGGGTGCTTGCAGATGGTTGCCATTGCCTTTGGATCGGTTGGAATAATTGCTCTTTCCGCCAGATTGTAACGGTCTTTTCGGCAATTTAGAACCGAAATTTGGCGAATCTTCGATCTTTTCCGCAGATTTTTTTGATCGGGGACGAGAACGATTCCAAAGTGGACTTGAAATCCCGACAGAAACGGTCGTATACTAAATACGGACCGAAGAAGTCGGATATTCAATGCTCAAGCTCACCAAGAAAGCGGACTACGGGTTGATGGCGCTCAAGTACCTTGCCGAGCACCCGGAGACCCCTGCGCTGAGCGCCAAGGATGTTGCCGACGCATACGGAATTCCGGCGCAGTTGCTGGCCAAGATTCTGCAACTGCTGACCAAGAACGGCCTTCTCCGTTCCCACGCCGGCATGAACGGCGGATACGCTCTGGCGCGGGATGCGCGCACGATCTCGGCGTACGAGGTGATTCACGCCATCGACGGGCCGTTTTTCATTACTTCGTGCACCAAGGGCTCGAAGGGCTGCGATCTCACCCCGAGCTGCACCATCAAGGAACCCCTGGCACGGGTGAACGACACCATCGCCGGAGTGCTGAAGAGCATCAGTATTCAGGATCTGGCAGAGAAGGTGCATCCCGCCGTCCAAGCGCACGAAGCGAAGGGATTGGTTGTGTTGAAGTTGTAACGGACTCTGAAGTTGTAACGGAATTGACGTTTTAGGAATGGCTTTCCCCCATCCACGATGAGCGGAGAACAGAAACGACGAAGACGGAGATCAGCATGAGCACAGTTGTCAGCCAAGTGGAAGCGCCAGCAGGCGTGACCTTGCCGATTTATATGGATAATCACGCCACGAGCCCGCTCGATCCACGGGTTCTGGAAGCGATGCTGCCCTATTTCACCAGCAAGTTCGGAAACGCAGCCAGCCGCAACCACTCCTTTGGATGGGAGGCGGAACAAGCCGTGGAGACGGCGCGTGAGCAGATTGCGAAGCTGATTGGGGCCAGCGCCAAGGAGATTATCTTTACGTCCGGCGCCACGGAGAGCAACAACCTGGCCATCAAGGGTATTGCTGAAATGTATCGCGAGCGCGGCAACCACATCATTACCCAGGTGACCGAGCACAAGGCGATTCTGGATACCTGCAAGCGCCTGGAAAAATACGGCTACCGTGTGACCTACCTTCCGGTGAAGGCAGACGGCCTCATTGACCTTGAAGACCTGAAGCGGGCGATGGACGAGAAGACCATCCTGGTTTCCATCATGGCTGCCAACAACGAAATCGGCGTGCTCCAGCCAATTCGCGAGATCGGCAAGCTCTGTCACGAGAAGGGCGTCATCTTCCATACCGACGCGGTGCAGGCAGTGGGCAAGGTTCCGGTCGACGTGATCGCCGACAATATCGACGTGCTGTCGCTATCGGGCCACAAAATTTATGGACCCAAGGGCGTGGGAGCGCTCTACGTTCGCCGCCGCAACCCGCGTGTGCAGATTGCCGCGCAGATCGATGGCGGCGGCCACGAGCGCGGCATGAGGTCCGGCACCTTGAATGTGCCCGGCATCGTGGGCCTGGGCAAGGCCTGCGAGATCGCCCGCGAGGAGATGGACTCCGAAGCGGCTTACCTGCGCGGATTGCGCGACCGCCTGAAGAACAAGCTTGAATCGGAGCTGGACTACATTCACGTCAACGGATCCATGGAGCACCGGCTGCCTGGCAACTTGAATATGAGCTTTGTGTATGTCGAAGGCGAGTCGCTGCTGATGGGCATCAACGACGTGGCGGTCTCCAGCGGTTCGGCCTGCACCTCGGCGACGCTTGAGCCCTCGTATGTGCTCAAGGCGCTCGGGCTGGGCGACGACGTGGCGCATAGCTCCATTCGCTTCGGACTTGGCCGCTTCAACACCCAGGCCGAGGTGGACTACGTGGCCGACAAGGTGATCGACATTGTGAAGAAACTGCGCCAGCTTTCACCGCTCTACGAGATGGTGCTAGAGGGCATCGACCTGACCAAGATTCAATGGGCGGCGCACTAAGACCGAGTGGACAGTGAACAGTGGACAGGGGACAGCACCGATGCTCCAGCCTCTGACCACTGTCCACTGTTCACTGTTCACTGATTTTCAGCGGCTTCCCCCCGCAAAAGGAGTAACACATGGCATACAGCGATAAGGTAATCGATCACTACAACAACCCCCGCAATGTGGGCCAACTGGACAAGAGCTCGACAGAAGTCGGCACCGGTCTGGTGGGCGCTCCCGAGTGCGGCGACGTCATGCGGCTGCAAATCCGCGTAAACCCCGAGACGCAGGTGATCGAAGAGGCCAAGTTCAAAACCTTCGGCTGCGGCTCGGCAATCGCCAGTTCCTCGCTGGCCACCGAGTGGATCAAGGGCCGCACGGTGAACGATGCCCTCGGCATCAAGAACACCGACATCGTGAAGGAACTGTCGCTGCCGCCAGTGAAGATTCACTGTTCGGTTTTGGCTGAAGACGCGATTAAGGCGGCGATTGGCGACTGGAAGAAGAAGAACGGCGCAACAGAGACGGCGGGTGCCGCGACCGTTGCGGTAGCACACTAGGGGCGCAAGGATGCGCTCGGTTTTTGAAAGGGCACGGCTTTAGCCGTGCCACAGGAGACGGGAAAACGCCGCGGCTTTAGCCGCTGAGGGAATGCGGATAGCGAAGGAAACTCCCTCGGGGGCTAACGCCGCTCGCTCTCGAAGTCTATTTCTTGGAAAGAGGGAAGTATGTCGAACATGGTGACAATCGGAGCGCAGCCGTCGCAGGAGACCTTTGCGGCTCAACCGCAGTCTGCCGCACCGGGCCCAGGGGGCACCCCGCCCGCAGCTGGCTTGCAGTTGACCGACCGCGCCATCAAGCGCATCCGCATCGCCATGGCCAAGGAAGGTGTGTCACCTGAGGCAGGCGGATTGCGCCTCGGCGTGATGGGCGGCGGCTGCTCCGGGCTTTCTTATTCCATCAAGTTCGATACTCAGCCGCGCGAGCGCGACCGAGTCTACAACTTCGAAGACGTGCGCGTTTTCGTCGATCCCAAGTCGTTTGTTTACCTGCACGGCATGACGCTGGACTACGAAGAGACGCTGATGCGTCAGGGATTCAACTTCATCAATCCGAACTCGTCGCGTTCCTGCGGCTGCGGTTCGTCCTTCTCGTCGTAATATTTGTTGGGCTAATACCCGCACCCTTCACGCTTCGCAGTCATTCGGTTGTCAGCAAGAGTACAACTATGCTCAAGGTTCTCGATTCCGCAGTTCCCATAGCCTGTTGGTCCTGTTCGATCGGCCACAACGATTCCACGCTCTTTTGCCCGCACTGCAGCAAGATTCAGCCTCCTCCCGGCGGCGATTATTTTCAGGTCTTCGGTTTGGAGCCGAAGCTCAATCTGGATTTGCAGGCGCTGGAGCACGAGTTTCATCGCCTCAGCCGCAAAGTCCATCCCGACCGCTTTGCCCGCGCCGGCGACAACGAGCGCGAATGGAGCCTTGCTGACACCGCGCTGCTCAACGACGCCTATCGTACGCTCAAGGATCCGCTCCACCGCACCGAATACCTGCTCAAGCTCGAAGGCGCCGAGATCGGCGAAGAGCATTCCGGCAAGGATCGCAAAGACCCATCGCGCGTGCCTGCCGACCTGCTCGAAGAGGTCTTCGATCTGAATATGCAGCTCGAAGAGATGCGCATGGCCCGCAAGATGGGCGAAGAGGATCCGGCGCTCGAAGAAAGTTTGTCAGAAGCGAAGAAGAAATTTGAGGGCCTGATGGCGGCGGTGGACCACGACCTGCGCACGCAGTGGCAGGTGTGGGATGCCGGTGAAAAGGCTGCGCGCCCGGCAGCGCAAGAGACGATGGTGGCGCTGCTCGATCGGCGGCGCTACTTGAGCAATCTGGTTCGCGACGTTACCGAGACCCTGGGGGCATAGAAGACAAGCATGGCGGAATTGAACCAGATTGGCCGAGTAGTTGGAATCGACTTAGGAACCACAAATTCCCTGGTCGCATATATGCAGGGCGATGCCCCGGTCGTGATTCCCGGCGTGGATGGCTCAAACCTGGTGCCGTCGGTAGTGGCGCTCGACCCCGTTCCCATTGGCGGCGGCCGGCCCACGGTCACCGTGGGCAACACCGCGCGCAAGGCGCTCATCGAGACGCCGGAGCGCGTCATCTATTCCGTCAAACGGCTCATGGGCCGCGGTCTTGAAGAGATTCACGACGAGTTGAAGCTGTTTCCCTTCCGTCTGGCCGAAGACGTTGAAGAGGGCGAAGTGCCGCGTATCCGCCTGGGCGAACTCAAGTTCACGCCGCCGGAGATCTCCGCCTACATTCTTCGCCAGCTCAAGCGCAACGCCGAGCGGTTCTTTGGCGCGCCAGTGACCCAGGCCGTCATCACCGTGCCGGCCTACTTCAACGATGCGCAACGGCAGGCCACAAAAGACGCTGGCCGCATGGCCGGCCTTGAAGTGCTGCGCCTGGTGAACGAGCCTACAGCGGCGGCGCTCGCCTACGGCCTCGACCGCGCCAAGGTGGGCACAATCGCGGTTTACGATCTGGGCGGTGGCACCTTCGATATCTCCATTCTCAAGCTGCGCGACGGCATCTTCGAGGTGCAGTCCACCAATGGCGACACGCACCTGGGCGGCGACGATATCGACAACTTGCTGCTGACCATTGCTCTGGATGAAATTCACGCCGAGCATGGAGTAGATCTCCGTCGGCATCCCGGTGCAGTGCAGGCCTTGCGCAAGGCGGCCATCGACGCCAAGATCGGTCTTTCCACAGAGACTGCGGCGCACTTCGATATCGAGCTGCCCAACGGCGACCGCTACCAGCGCGATATTCCGCGCGCCGTCTTCGAGCTGCTGATTGAGCCGGTGCTCGATCGTACCGCCGGCCCCTGCAAGCAGGCCATCGCCGACGCTGGCCTCACCCCGGAGCAGATCGACGAAGTGGTGCTGGTGGGCGGGTCCACGCGCATCCCTGCCGTTCGCCAACTGGTAGACGAGCTGTTTCATCTTTCCGCGCGCGGCAAGAAGCCCCATACAGAGCTGAATCCCGACGAGGTGGTCGCGCTGGGCGCGGCGGTGCAGGCCGACATTCTGGCCGGCGCCTCCAAATCGACTGAGGAGATGCTGCTGCTCGACGTGACCCCTCTTTCGCTCGGCATTGAGGCTCTCGGTGGCACGGTGGCGCGCATCATCCAGCGCAACTCCACCATTCCAGCATCGGCAACTGAGCACTTCACCACCGGCGTCGAAGGCCAGACCAATGTAGCCATTCACGTGGTGCAGGGCGAACGCGAGCTGGCCGCCGATTGCCGTTCGCTGGCCCGCTTCGACCTGCGTGGCATTCCCCCCATGAGCGCCGGGCTGCCGCGCATCGAGGTCAAGTTTCTCATCGACGCCGACGGCATCTTGCACGTCTCGGCGCGCGAGCAGCGCAGCGGCCAGGCGGCCACAATCGAGGTGAAGCCAACCTACGGATTGACGGACGAGCAGGTCGAGAACATGATTCTCGACTCCTTCGATCACGCCGAAGAGGACTTTGCCAAGCGCTTGCTGATCGAGGCGCGCAACGAGGCGGAGACGATTCTCGCAGCGGTCGAACGCGCTCCCGCGAGCCCTGCATGGCAGCAATTGACAGCGGAGGAGCGAGCTGCAATCTCCGCGGCGAGCGGCCAGTTGAATGACATCAAGCGCGGCGAAGATCCGGCGGCGATTCGCGACGCAACCCTCGCGCTCGACCAGGCAACGCGGCGCTTTGCCGAGCTGATGATGGAGGCCGCCGTCACCACCGCTATTCGCGGCAAAACCATGGATGCCGCAGACGAAGATTTGGGAGAGGCCGTCACCGCGCCTCACGCCATGGCCCCGGCTGAGTTCAAGTGAGTCGTTTTGAAAGGGCACGATTTCAGTCGTGCCGTAGGTGCAGCAAGATGTACTGGCCTTTACAGGCTTTGGAAGAACGCAGGCTTTGTGTCAGGGCACGACTTTTAGTCGTGCCGTAAACAGCCGTAGAATCATCGCGGGCTTTAGCCCCTGAGGGATGCTTCTCCGGGCTGATGTTTGGATGAGGTCCCTGCCGGGTGCCCCACCCTCGACGCGCCATTGTTTTTGCGGCTAGGGTGGGATGCCAAGCACGATCGAGAAAGAGACGGATTGTATGAGCGAAGCAAATCAAAAACCTATTCCCGCCGACAAGCTTGTGCGCGTCACCTTTCTTCCCGAAGGCAAGACGGTCGAGTTTGAGTTCGGCAAGATGCCTTACCAGCACCACGGCAAGCCGATGTCGTTTCTCGACGTGGCCGAGAACCATGACGTCTTCCTCGATCACGCCTGCGGCGGCGTCTGCGCCTGTACCACCTGCCATCTGTGGATCAAGGATCAGGCCGGCATCAGCGAGGCGGACGACGACGAACTGGATCGCATGGATATGGCTGCCGATCAGCAGTTGAACTCGCGGCTCGGCTGTCAGGCCGTCATCACCCGCCCCGGCGACTACGTGGTCGAGATTCCCAAGTGGAACCGCAACTATGTTTCCGAAGGTAAGCCCCTGGCCCTGGCCGAAGAAAAATAAGGAGCACCATGCCGCGCGAGATTCTGTGGACCGACGCCGAAGAGATCGGCATTCAATTGCAGGAGAAGTTTCCGGATCTCGACCCCTTGACGGTGCGCTTCACCGACCTGCATCGCTACGTCACCGAGTTGGAAGGATTCACCGACGACCCGGCCAAGTCCAACGAGAGCCGCCTTGAAGCCATCCAAATGGCCTGGCACGAGGAGTGGCAGGACGCGCAAGGGTAAGGCGTAGTTATTCGAGAGTGAACCCAGCCAACCCTGCGGCTTCCCGAAGACGCTGGTCGAACGTCAAGAACACCTTACCTTTTGGCCTGCCTTCGCACCACTCTAAAGCCGCCGCAAGCTGCAGAGCGTCTGCGGCACGCAATGGGTAGACCTCCAGCAGGGCGCGGGCATCGCGAGCAAGTTTCGCCGAAGGTGAGATAACTTGCCAGAGGTTTGCGTGCCCCTCAGCCTGTAGCTTGGCCTGTACATAACTAGCCCGCATTTCTCACAGGTGCCGATTTCGAAGCGCATTGTAGCGGCAGATGAGTTGCTGCCGGTAAATTTGGGCGGTGGGATTGTCTTGCGATTGTGGTTTCGTACAGACCATCGACTCT
>Ga0181525_10000499_pt1 | contig 34240 bp, 25 predicted proteins | sample PEATcosm2014_Bin_48_FD_121100 | JGI IMG/M metagenome (GOLD analysis project Ga0181525, IMG submission 121100) | Peatland microbial communities from MTU Mesocosm Facility, Houghton, MI, USA - PEATcosm2014_Bin06_10_metaG | ecosystem: Environmental > Terrestrial > Soil > Wetlands > Peat | place... | reverse complement strand
CGTGTTACTCTCCCGTCTGCCGCTCCCCTTGCGGGGCGCTCGACTTGCATGTGTTAGGCCTGCCGCCAGCGTTCGCTCTGAGCCAGGATCAAACTCTCAAGTTTGAAGAGATTTGATCTCGGCTGATCACAACGTTTGACGAGGTCCCTACACGTCCGATCGCTTGCGCGATCGGCCGATGTAGAAAACCTTGAAACGTAAGACCGCCGAAGTCTCTTCCATGGCCACTCACTCTTCCGGAAAAAGCTCACGCCTTCGCCGTTCGAGGAAGCGGCCCGCAAGGACTCCGCCGTCCACGTTTCTCTTTCTTCCGATTCACTTTTCAAACATCCCGGACCCTTGCGGATCCGTCCCCGGTCAAGACCGGAGCCGCCGATGCCCGCACATCCGACATGGCCATAAGCTATGGCCGGATGATTCACCGCGTAAACAGTGAGGGGCTTCGCAGACGCGCCATCGCGCCAAGCGGCGGCGCGTCCAGAGGCGTGTATATAGTCTTCGACCGTCTGCCTTGTCAACGGTTCGACAGCCAAAAAATGACCTGTGGGTGACTGATTTCGCGGCAGTTTTTACCTACTGCCCGTTGCACAAGCAAGGCAGCGGTCGGGGCGAAACCCGCGCCGTACTGCGGCCACATTCCTCCGCCGTTCTTGCACCATCGCGTCGGGGATGCGGCATGCGGGGGAGCGCCACTGGTAGATAAGCCTTTGACCTTCGGGGGCCAGTCACGTTGACTGGCCAGCGGGGGGAATCTGCGCTTGTCTCTCTTTCGATTGCGAAGTCGGCCGGATGCCACGCCGCGAACGTGGTTACCGGCCCCGGAATCGGAGCTAATGGCTGCGATCGCAGGTGCAGGGGACGGTGGTCTTGGACCAAGCTAGGCCGCGCGGCGCCAACCGGAACTTCGAGGCCGAAGCGATCAATTGCGGCAACGAGCCGCCGCTTTCAGTAGATGGCGGAACGGGCGGCCCGGTCGATCGCCGCCGCCTCTCGGTCCAATGGTTCATCGGCACGATCCTGACTGGCTTATGCGGCGCTGCCCTGATGGGCGGCGCCGTTTTCGCGTCGCTTGACGGCGAGACCAACTTCGCCGCCGCCCCGGAAAAGGTCGAGAGCGGGTTGCGCGGCGCGCTCACCGGGGCCGGCGGCCGTTTGAGCGGCATTCGCAAAACCGATCGGCTGGCGGCGTTGAGCGAACCGAGCGTCGCGCGGCAAATCGTGCGGGTGCCAATTTCCACGCGGGTGCGCGAGCGCGAACTCGTCCGCACGCGCTCCTTTGTACGCGTCACCGGAACGCTGTCGCTGGTGGCGTCGGAACTCTCGGCCAACATTCCTCCGTTCAACCCGCAAAAGCTCTTGGCCGACGGCGTGGCCAGCGCCGACGACGCGCCGACCGCGGCTGAGCCGGACGCCGAAGTCAGCTTCGTCACCTGCGATTTTTTGACCTCCGCCGGCAAAGGCAAGATCACGCCGGCGGTTTGCGACCTCAATTCGCTGATGCCGAAGGTGAAACCGTCGGCGCAATTGCCGCTCGACGACGTGATCGCGCGCGTGCGCGACATTGCCAGCAAGACCACGAATACCTCGCCGCTGCTCGCCAACGTGCAAGCGAGCGCCGCGCCGGGACTGCGGCTCAACTACGCGGCCGAAGGCGATGTCGATCCTTATGTCGGCTTCGCCGCGCGCATCGTCCCGGAAAACATCACGCTATTGCCCAAGACCAGCGCCAACACCGATTGGAGCGAACATCTGGTCATCGCCAAGAAGGGCGAAACCGTCGGTTCGATCCTGCGCGAACTCGGCGCGACCGCCGACGAGATCAAGGGCGTCCTCGCCATCCTCGGCGCACGCGGCCGCGACGGCGGCCCGCTCAAGGAAGGCCAGAAGCTGCGCGTGCTCACCGCAGCCGTCGGCCTCGGCCACATGCAGCCCTTGCGGCTCATTATCTCCGGCGACACCGGCATTGAAGCGGCGGTGGCGCTGTCCGACGCCGGCAAATATGTGACCGTCGATATCCGCAATGTCGATCCCGAGATCATCGACGACAACGAAGATGAGGCAAACGACGACGGCAGCGGCATGCGGCTTTATCAGAGCATCTACGAGACCGCGCTGCGCAACAACGTGCCGACGCCGGTCATCGAAGAGATGATCCGCGTCTATTCCTACGATGTGGACTTCCAGCGCAAGGTGCAGTCCGGCGACTCGCTCGACATCCTTTACTCCGAGGACGAGAACAACGACGGCCGCAACGAGGTGCGTTACATTTCGCTGACGCTAAGCGGCGAGACCAAAAGGTACTACCACTATCAAACCGCCGACGACGGCACGTACGACTATTACGACGAGACCGGGAAAAGCGCGAAAAAGTTCCTGGTGCGCAAACCGGTACCCACCGGGATCATGCGCTCCGGTTTCGGCGAACGAAACCATCCGCTGCTGCACTATTTGAAGAGCCATACCGGCGTCGACTGGGCGGCGCCGTTCGGCACGCCGATCTTCGCCGCCGGCAACGGCACCATCGACGAGATCGGCATCAAGGGCGGCTACGGCAAATATGTGCGCATCCGCCACGCCAACGGCTATCAGACCGCTTACGGTCACATGACCGCGTTCGCGCGCAGCCTCAACGTCGGCAGCAAGGTGCGGCAAGGCCAGGTGATCGGTTTCGTCGGATCGACCGGCCTGTCCACCGGCTCCCACGTTCACTTTGAAATTCTCATCAACGACCGCTTCGTCAATCCGATGACGGTCAAGCTGCCGCGCGGCCGCGTGCTCGAAGGCACCGCGCTCGCGCTGTTTGAGAAGACGCGCGAGCAGCTCGATACGCTGATCGTGCACGCGCCCGGACGCGTCGCGCAAGTTCGCTAAAAAAGAGATCAGCCGCATCGACACAGATCGATGCGGCAGCGAAGTGTGGCCCGGCGCAGCTACGCCGCCGCCGCAAGCGCGCCGTTGAACTTTAGCCCCTGCTTCGAGGCCGAGATCACGACTTTCTCGCCGTCCTTGATGCGGCCGGAAAGAATGAGCTCCGCGAGCGGATCCTGCACCGACTTCTGGATCACGCGCTTCAATGGCCGAGCGCCATAGGCTGGATCCCAACCCTTGTCGGCGAGCCAGTCGCGCGCCGCCGGTTCGAGCACCAGTGTGATCTTGCGGTCGTCGAGCAGTTTCGCCAGCCGCTTGAACTGAATGTCGACGATGCGCGCCATCTCCGACTTCTGCGGCCGGTGGAACAGGATGATCTCGTCGACCCGGTTGAGGAACTCGGGGCGGAAGCTCGCCCGCACGATCGCCATCACCTGATCGCGCACCGCCTCGGTGTCCTGACCCTCCGGCTGGTTGACCAGGATTTCGGCGCCGAGATTCGACGTCATGACGATCAAGGTGTTGCGGAAATCGACGGTGCGGCCCTGACCATCGGTCAGGCGGCCGTCGTCGAGCACTTGCAGGAGCACATTGAACACATCCGGATGCGCTTTTTCGATCTCGTCAAACAGCACGACCTGATACGGCCGCCGCCGCACCGCTTCGGTGAGCGCGCCGCCCTCTTCGTAGCCGACGTAGCCGGGTGGAGCGCCGATCAGACGCGCCACCGAATGCTTCTCCATGTATTCCGACATGTCGATGCGGATGAGCGCGGTCTCGTCGTCGAACAGGAATTCGGCCAACGCTTTGGTCAATTCCGTCTTGCCGACGCCGGTCGGCCCCAAGAACATGAACGAGCCGATCGGCCGGTTCGGGTCCTGCAGCCCGGCCCGCGCCCGGCGCACCGCGGTCGACACGGCCTTGACCGCGTCGGCCTGGCCGATCACGCGCTTGCCGATCTGCTCCTCCATGTGCAGGAGCTTTTCCTTCTCGCCTTCGAGCATGCGGTCGACCGGAATGCCGGTCCAGCGCGACACCACCTGCGCGATGTGATTGGCGGTGACCGCCTCCGAAGCCACCGGCACGGCGGCGGTGGCGGCTTCCGTCGACTTCAGTTTCGCCTCAAGCTGCGGAATGGTCGCGTACTGCAACTCGCCGGCCTTCTGATAGTCGCCGCGACGGGTGGCGTCGGCGAGATCGTTCTTCGCCTTGTCGAGCTGCTTCTGCAATTCGGCGGCCGAGTTGAGCTTGTCCTTCTCCGCCTTCCATTTTGCCGTCAGCGCGTCGGCCTGCTCCTGGAGCTGCGCCAGATCCTTCTCCAGCCGCTTGAGCCGGTCCTTGGACGCGGCATCGCGCTCCTTCTTCAGCGCCTCCTGCTCGATCTTGAGCCGCACGATCTCGCGGTCAAGATTGTCGAGCTCTTCCGGCTTTGAATCGATCTGCATGCGCAATCGCGCCGCCGCCTCGTCGACCAGGTCGATCGCCTTGTCCGGCAGGAAGCGGTCGGTGATGTAGCGGTGCGACATCGTCGCGGCGGCGACCAGCGCGCCGTCGGTAATTTTCACCTTGTGGTGCGCCTCGTATTTGTCCTTCAGGCCGCGCAGGATCGAGATGGTATCCTCGACCGTCGGCTCGTTGACATAGATCGGCTGGAAGCGCCGCGCCAAGGCAGCGTCCTTCTCGACATGCTTTTTGTATTCGTCGAGTGTGGTGGCGCCGATACAATGCAATTCGCCGCGCGCCAGCGCCGGCTTGAGCAGGTTCGATGCGTCCATGGCGCCGTCGGCTTTGCCGGCGCCGATGATGGTGTGCATCTCATCGATGAAGAGGATGTAGGCGCCGGCCGAGGAGGTGACCTCCTGCAGCACGGCCTTGAGCCGTTCTTCGAATTCGCCGCGATATTTGGCGCCGGCGATCAGCGCGCCCATGTCGAGCGCCAGAAGCTTCTTGTCTTCCAGGCTCTCCGGCACGTCGCCGTTGATGATGCGCAGTGCCAAGCCCTCGACGATCGCGGTCTTCCCGACGCCGGGCTCGCCGATCAGCACCGGATTGTTCTTGGTGCGGCGGGAGAGCACCTGGATGGTGCGACGGATTTCCTCGTCGCGCCCGATCACCGGATCGAGCTTGCCTTCGCGTGCCGCCTGCGTGAGGTCGCGCGCGTATTTCTTCAACGCGTCGTAAGCGTTTTCGGCCGACGCGCTGTCGGCGGTGCGGCCCTTGCGGAGCGCTTCGATGGCGGCGTTGAGGTTCTGCGGCGTGACGCCGGCGGCGGCCAGAATCTTGCCGGCCTCGCTGCTCTTTTCGAGCGCAAGCGCCAGCAAAAGACGCTCGACGGTCACGAAGCTGTCGCCTGCCTTCTCGCCGGCTTTCTCCGCGGTGTCGAAGACGCGCCCCAGCGCCGGATCGAGATAAACGTGGCCGGCGCCGCCGCCTGAGACTTTCGGGCGCTTGGCCAAGGCCGCCTCGACGGCGGCGAGCGCCGCGCGGGAGTTGCCGCCGGCGCGATCTATCAGGCCCGCGGCTAGTCCCTCCGGGTCGTCAAGCAGCACCTTGAGAAGGTGCTCAGCGGCGAATTGTTGGTGTCCCTCGCGTTGCGCGAGCGATTGGGCAGATTGAACGAAACCGCGACTGCGGTCGGTGTATTTGTCGAAATTCATATCCCTTCCCTCGGCCTATCCCGAACGCCCTTTACGGCGCTATTCGAAACATCGTCATGGGGTTGTAACGGTGCGCAACCCGCGGGCCGTGACGCAAATCAAAGTCGTCAAAGACCGCAAAATTGCAACGGACCCCGAAGGCGTCCGCCATCCAATAAATAGGGTGGAGAATCAGCCGACGGAAGGCCCGGTAGACGCCGAAACGGCGCTAATTAACGCTATGGCCGCGCGCCGCGTCGATCCGTTCCTTGAGCGCGGCAACCCCGACCGCGCCGAAAACCACCTTGTCGCCGACGACATAGCCGGGGGTGCCGCGAATGCCCACCGCGGCCGCAAGCTTGGCGTCCTCGCTGATCGTCGCGCTGACTTCGGCGCTCGCCATGTCTTGCTCGAGGCGCGCCATGTCGAGGCCTTGATCCTTGGCGGCGGCCAAGGCCTTTTCCTTGCTGGCCGGCCCCGGGGCGCCGAGCAGTTCCTGATGGAAGGCGAGGTATTTCCGCCCGTCCGGATCCTGCATGCGCACCGCGACCGCAATCCGCGCCGCTTCCGCCGAGCCCGGCCCGAGGATCGGCAATTCCTTGAGCACGATCTTCAAGTTCGGATCGCCGTTGATCAGGGTCAGCATGTCCGGCAGCGCCCGCTTGCAATAGCCGCAGCTGTAATCGAAGAACTCGACCAGCGTGACGTCGCCATTGGGATTGCCGAGCGTGACTTGATGCGGCGAGGAGAACAGCGCCGCCGCATTGCCCGCGATCGCGGCGCCGCGGTCCGGCGTCGCTTGTACGTCAGCCGCGGGAGCCGGCGTCGTGCCGCTACCTGCAGCGGCCTTACGATGCTTGAGCACCTCGGCCAAAATCTCGCCGACCGCCTCGGGGTGCTTGATCAGATAACCTTTGGCGATCTCGCCGACTTCGTCCGGGTGCGCCGCCAGATAGTCTTTGATGACCGCGTCGATCTCGTCACGCGCGCTTTGCGCTTGGCCGGCCGCGGGTGCGATCAACGCGAGCACGGTCACAGCAGCATAAATACATAAAGCCATCATCCTCATCGGCACTCTCCAACCGTCGGTCGATGCTGTCCTCTCTTCTCTAGTCTACTTTAGCGGATTGCGGGCCGGCCCGCGCCGGGACGAGGGCCGGGCGGAGGCGGAGCAACGCGCGGCGGCGGCAAGCTCCCACCAGCCCGCACGCAGGCCCCGCGCGCGTTAAGCATTTGGCCGGGCGGGCATGCCGGCTTTCGCGGTTGCGTCCGGCCCGGCGGCGGTGGAGGCGGCGGCGACGGCGGAACCGGGCCGCGACGTACGCAACTGCCGTTATTGTCGACAACCTCGTCGGGCGCGCAGGGCGCCGATAAGACCGGCACGCAGGCGCCGCTCGCGTCGCGGAATTCGCCCTTGGCGCAGGGCGCCTCATGCGCGACGCAGGTCTTGCCGTCGCTAGTGATATTGCGATTGTTGCAGCACGTCCCGTCCGACATCTTGGTGTAGCCGCCCGCGCAAGCCGGCGTTGGCTTCAATGCCGGACAGCTGGCGCGGTTCGACGGGTTGACCGGTCCCGAGCAGCACACGCCGGTCGTGGTCACGTTGGCTGGCGCGCAACACTGATGTGCGGCGCCGACCGGTATCATGCCGTTGCTGCAGCATTGCGGCCCGCCGACTAGCACCGGCGGAATCGAGATCAGGCACTGACTCTTATTAGGTCCGCTCGGCGTTTGCCCGCTCGGACAGCACACTCCGGCCGAGGTCACCTGACCGGCCAGGCAACAGGCAGCGCCGATCGTTACGTAGCCGCTTGGACAAGTCGATTTTGGCGGCGGCGGCGGTTGGCATTTGCCGTTGACGACATTTCCACTGCAACACGACGGCGCGCCGTTGGCGCCGGTATAAACTTGGCCGTTGCTGCAGCAGAAATTGCTCGGCCCGACCGCGGTTTGTCCGGCCGGGCAATTTGAGTTCGAGCACGCCGCGTTGGCGACAAGCGAACCGACCGTGCAGCATCTGCCGTTAATGACAACATTTCGAAGCGGACATTGTCCGCAAGTTCCTGATGCCGGGTCGCGCGTTTGGTTGGGCGGGCAGCTCGGAGGAGTGCCGGGCGTTCCTGGCGTTCCGGGTTTTCCGGGAACCCAAGGCGGAGCGCCGGCATGACCGCCAGGACGTCCGCCCGGCGTCGTCGGATAAGTCTCGATCGGCGTTGCAGGCAGCGGCAGGCAAGCGCGCGCGATCGCGACGTCGCCCAAGTGCCCACGCGCGCCGTCTTCGTCGAAGGTGTCGTCGTAATCGATGAAATACGATACGAGCGGCGGCTCATCATCGCGCCGGATGCGCCAGGTTTCGTTGCCCTGGATTCCATCGACATTCAGCGGACCGGATTGCTTGAGCTTCACGGCCAGCGTCGGGTCGGGCGAGTCGCGCAAATCTTCGCCGGTCGACCACACGAAGCCGCCGCACGAAGCCGGCAGCAAATCGCCCTTCCCGTCGTAGCGATAGCCGATGGCGACGCCGCCGTTGCCGTTGCGCAAATCGCGCGGGAAACCGATGGCATAGTCGGCCGGAGTTTCCTGCCAGAGCCGACGGCCGTCGTCGAGAGTGCCGACCACCGCATAGCGCAAGACGCGGCCGATCGACGGAACCGTCAGCACCTCGAAATCGAACGCGCCGGTCGGCGCCGGCCGATCGGCGACAAACATGCGTCCCTGTTCGTCGAACGCGATTTTCGAAATTTCAGTCGGGCCGGCCGACGGCGGCACCGCAATTTCGATGACTGCATCGTCTGCGAAGGTACCGTCCGCGTTCAATCCGACGGACCAGATCTGCAGACCGTCGGCGACGGCGTAATACAGCCGGTGCTGATAGACCGCGAGCCCGAAGACGCGGCGCTCGGGCGCTGCATAGTTCCAGGTGGCCGGGTCGCCGCTGTCGAATTGCGCGCCCGTCACGTCTAGCGGCGGCGGCACATTCCACGCCACCGGCGGCAGTCCCTGCGCCGCACGACCGGCGGTACCGTGGTCGTAGCGCGCAAGCTCATGCCCATCGGGCGCGAAGCCATGAACAAAGCCGGTTTCGCGGTCGGCGACGAACAGCGCTTTTGAATCGGCGTCATACGCCAATCCGCCGAGCGCCGGACCCGAGTTCGTGCGGCCGTCAAGCGTTACGTTGGCGAACAGGCTGACCCGGCCGGTAACGCCGTCGATTTTCCAGATCGATCCCGGCCCGCCCTGCGGGCCCCACAAACCGGGCATGAAAGTCGCGTTCGCTGCGCCGACTTTAATGTGTTGCGGCTGGCCGCCCGGTCCCGGCGCGACGATGGGCAGTCCATAAGACGAACTCGCCGCGGCATAGATGCTCGGCGGGGAATTGTCGTCGAGCGCCACGCCGAAAACCTGGCCTAGCGTCGCCGCGCTGAAGGTGAACGGTTTTAGCGCGCCGACGAGCTGCGCCGTCGGCGGACCGTTCATATGCTGCAGATCGATCACCCGCAGCGACGGTCCCTTCACATCGATGAACGTCGTCTGGCCCGGATCGGCGCCAGGCGCAATCTGAACGGGCGGTATGGACCCGGAAAATCCCGAAACGGCGGCGTTGCCGAGCGCAACCACGGGGTTCGGGATTTGCTGTGCGTTCGAACGAATCGGAGCAATCAGAAGCACCGCAACACCGAGCGCCGCGGCCAACCGAATTTGAATGGGCCCCGGTGTCATTGCACGCCTACTGAGTGGGCGGATACGGCTGGCACGTCCCGTTCGCCGGATCGGGTTGCATACCTGCCGGGCAGCACACGCCGCACATGCTTACCTGATTGGGATTGCAGCAGGTGCCGGACGGCGTCCTCACCTCGTTTGCAGTACAAGCCGCTACGCACTTGCCGCTGACATTGACCTGCCCTTGCGGACACGGCAATCCCGTCAGCGGCAGGGGACAGGGAACGCCGTCGGGGTTGTATTCCGATGGTCCGGCTTGCGCTGGCTGACCCGTGGCGTTGCAAACGCACAGATATTGCCCGGCGCCCGAATTCGACGCGAGCGTCGAGCCGGACGGACACTCGCACATAAAGAAACTGCAGTTCGGATCCTGCGTGACATTCGGCCATTGCGCGTAATTGCCGGCCTTAATCCACGTTCCGACCATCGGCGCCGGGCACGCGCAGGCCTCGACATACACATTGCCGGACGCGTCGGCTCCCTCCGTCTGGCTGAGGACCGTACCCCCATTCGCACCGGGCCGCTGCGCGACCGGCGGAGCGTCATCGCCTTGCGGACACTGCAAAATCACGTTGCCGGCGAGATTTGAATTGCAGTCGCCGTCACTCTGACAAGGATTCTGCGTGCAGTTTGTCGGCACCATGACGATGTTGCCGCTGCAGGAGCCGAACAGGCCGGGATCGACCTGATGCGCCAAATTCTGCAGGTCGCAGAGCGCATCTTGCACGCAGGCGCCGAGATCGCCCCCGACCTGCGTGATGTTGTTGGCGAGGCCGCACGCGCACTCGACGACGGAGAGGGCATCGGCCGCGCTGGCAAGCGCGCTCAACGCCGAAGCGAGAAAACTCGCGTCGATGCCGAGGCTGTTGAGCTGCGTCACCAAGCTATTGCCATCGCCCTGGATGTTGGTCAGCTGGTTCTGCGCGTTCTGCACGTCTTGGCAGAATTGTTGGCTCTGCGAGACGCCGGACATAACTCCGGCGGCGACACCGACGGGCGCCCACAAGGCGGGATCGTCGCTGACGCCGGCGCAGTTGCTTGAAGCGATGGTCTGCAGCGTGTTCTGCAGCCCGTTCAAAATATCGTCGATGCTGCAGCTGCCGCCAGCCCGGCTCGGCGACGGCAATATCGCCAACGCGGCGGCCGCAACCAGCGCCGCGCCGACCCGCAGTGTAATTCTCCGCCCTGTCGCCATGGGGACAGCCGCGTGTTTACAAGGCCCGGACGCAACCCCCGGTTCCGGACCGGAACGCTACATCCAATCGGGTTTTACGCACAATGCCGGCGATCGGATCACGCCAACGGGCGGATTTTGCGCGCCGCGCGCAAATGCCCGCGGCGCCTCGCGGATCGCCGCCGGCGATGGCAAAGCGGTAAGGCTGCATTAACCCCGGCGGCGGTAATGTGGTGTGAGCTGCTCGGTCGCAGGGGTTAAGAGATGAGCGAACGTCGCGAGTCGAGACGCCAAAGGAGTTTCCTGCGCGGCTTCGTTTCTTTTGACCGCCGGCGCGGCGTCATGAGCTGCCTGGTCCGCGATTTGTCGGACGAAGGCGCCCGCATCATCCTGTCCCAGGGCGTGACCATCCCGGACATGATCAGCCTCTACATCCCGCAGCGCGAAAAAACCTACAACGCGCAGGTGCAATGGCGCCGCGGCGACGAGATCGGCCTGGGCTTTATCGAAGGCGAAACCGGAACGCCGGCAACGCCGAAGGAAACCGAGCTGATGGAGCGGGTGGCTCAACTCGAAACCGAAATCACCGCGCTCAAGCGCACCATCAAGCGGCTGCGCCGCGAGCGCTCCGACGACGGCGAATTCGAAGCGGCCTAAGCGCCGCTTTTTCGTCCGCGCACGATCTTTTAATCACGCCACGAACATCCGCTCGCCCTGCAGATCGATCATCTGGCGCGCTTTGCTGAGCGTAAACTTCGCCGCGTCCTCGTAGGAGGGGAACGCGTCGGCGCGGATGAAGCGATGCTGTTTGCGCACGCCGCCGACGTCGCGCTCGATCGTGCCCGCGATCTGATACTGGCCGTCATTCTTGAACGGCTCAGCGCGGATGACGAAGCCTTTATATTCGACCGGCGCCGTGTCCGTGTTGGCTTCACGCCGGCCGAACAATCCGCTCCAAAACGACATCGCCTGCTCCCGGGGCTTGCGCGGGAGTGATTGTGCGCGTGCGATGGTCGAGACGCAACGTCAAGCAGCAGGCCGAGCCGCCGCTTTTTTGGAACACGTCGAGCGGCGTTTCCACGACCGCATAACCGCGGTCGGCGAGCCGGCGCCAAAGTTCGGCGCTGGCGCTCGATACGATGATAGTGCGGTCGACACAGACCGCGTTGGCGGCAAAGCGCGCGGCGTCGGCGGCGCCGAGCGCAATGCGGTCGCCGGGCGCGACCTCGCGATGGATCGCCGCGAGCGCCGCATCGGTGAACGCCCGCGGATAATAGATGACGCCGCCGCACGGCAGCACGCAGAATGCGGTATCGAGGTGATAGAAGTTCGGATTGGCGAGCAGCAGCGTAATGGCGCGCAGGCCGAAGGTCTCGGCCACCGCCCCACCCGCGCTGGCATCGGAGCGAAAGCCGCAGCCCATCCAGAAGACGCGCCGCGTCGAATCGAAAATACAGTCGCCGGCGCCTTCGAGCGTGACGCCCGCCGGCAAAGTCGCGATCTCATCGATCACACCGCGCGCCTTGAGCGCCGCGAAGGCCGAAGCAAACAGCGGCTCTTCATGGCGCCGCTCGCCAAAGCGAAAGCGCGCCAACAGCGCCTTGCCGTCGAGCACCACTGCGCCGTTGGCGGTAAAGACGAGGTCGGGCAGGCCGTCGGCGGGGTCGAGCGTTTCGATCGCGGCGCCGGCGGCCGCGAGCACGCGCGTCAGCCCGGCCCATTGCGTCTGCGCGGCGTCATAGAGCGCGGCGCCGTGTTCGGCCCAGGCCTTCGGGTCCATCCACGGATTGATGCTGTAAGTCACCGCGAAATGCCGCGGCGGGCACATAAGATAGCGAGGCTGCGAAGGCTGACCGAGCGTCGCGTGAATGTTCATTACTGCGGGGCGTCCTCTTGGAGCGTCCGGCGAATCGACGCGCTTTACGAATCCTAGCACGCCGACCCGCCGGCAACGGCTGCTGCGCACCACATAGAAACGGTCTTGCGCAACGCAAGTCGCCTCGCCGCGAGATAAGCGACAAACGCGCCGGCGTTGCGCAAAAACCTTATCGCAAGTTAGTTGGAAGCAGCCTGCGCCACGCGCGGCGCGTTATAGCCGCGGGCGTAAAGCGCCACCGCCAGAGACTCGTTGCCGTGGGCGGCGCGGTAGGCGCCGGCGAGATAGCGCACCGCATACGTCATGTTGGTTTCGGCATCGAGGAGGCCGGCAGCCGAGCCGCCGTAACCCATGGCGCGGGCGGTGCCGAGCCGGATCTGCATGATGCCGTAATTGCCGGCGCTGACCGCGCGCGGATTGTAGCGGCTCTCGCGCATGATCACCCGATGCACGAGCGAAGCGGGAATGCCGTTGGCGGCGGCGTGCTGCTCGACCAGGCCGGCATAGTCCGCGCGCGGGGCGGTGTCGGCCGCGACCACGCGGCCAGCGCGGGCCACGGTTGCGGCATCGGCATAGCCGCCGAACGCGCCATAGGCCGGCGACTGCGCGACATCGTACAGGATCGCCGCGACCGAGCGCGAGCTTTGCGCGTGCGCATGCGGATCGCTCTGTGCATAACTTTGCGTCGCGCTCAGCGACAAAACCACGGCCAAGGTCGTCACGGAGGCCGTCAACGTCAAATAATACGGGAAACGCGTCATCAATTCATTCTCCACTTTTGTTGAAAGCCCGGATGGCCCTCGTTCCGGAGAAATCCGGCGCGGGCTCGATCAGAGCGAGCCGGCGGCGCGGCCATATCGGGGCGGCGGAACCTACTGATGTGCGCCGCGATGTCAACCCTCGGTCATCAAATAATGCGTTGCTCGTCCCGTTAACGATTCGCGCTCGATTGCCAAAGCGGCATCGTCGCCTTATATACGCGGCATCATCGACACCGCGCGTCCCAGAACCAGCGCCACATTCGCGCCGGGTTCGTCCGTTCTTTACGCGCGCAACAAACAACGCGGAGCAGCACCATGCCAAGAAAACCGGGACTGAACTCCGAATTCGTGATGTTCGACGTCGTTTACGAAGACGGCTCGCAGCGCTCGAACCGCAAGGTGCCGCGCGCGCTGACCGGCGGCATCGACGGCGACAAGCCGGCGCACGAGTTCCTGATCGAGCAGGACCGCGACATCGCCGAAAAATCCGGCCGTCCGCCGCTGCAGATCAAGAGCATCGCCCGCGCCGGCGCCAAGAAGAAGGATTACGCCGAGCGCCAGTTCGGCTGATTCTTTCACCGCGATCCTTACGCGTCCTTTGCGAGGCAGATTTGTTTCCCTCGCCCCTTCGGGGAGAGGGTGCCGAGCGCCGAAGGTGCGAGGCGGGAGAGGGGAGCGGCGGCGGAGCCCCCTCTCCCCGCTCGCATCTTTTGATGCTCGCCGACCTCTCCCCGGTGGGGAGAGGTGAAAGAATCATCGCACCATCATCTCTCGAGCGTTAGCGACGAAATATGGGACCCTTCTCGCGGCGCCTCTCTGCGCCCGAGGTTTCCCAACGCCTGTAGCCCGGATAAGCGAAGCGCAATCCGGGAACGATCGAAAAGCCTCAACGTCCATCCCGGATTTCACTTCGTTCATCCGGGCTACAACTTTTAGACTCGCTTCCTGCAACAAGGAGGAGGCGAAGCGCCGAAAGGCGCATGCCAACCATTTTGCCGCTTACGCGGCAGCGGGCCTTAACGAAAGCCCGCTCGCCTTCCGGCGCTTCACCGCGGCTCTGACGCAGGCGAACTGAATCGAGCCAGCGCTCAGCTTCGGGCCATGCTTCCCGGGATACGCACGTGATCCGCAAAGATCACACCTCTCCCGGTTAAGCGGAGCCCGAAGCCGCCCGGGAGAAGGCTGCATACCCTTTCCGCGGGGACCGCTCCCGCTCCGTCCATCGGAAGTGCCCTCGCGACAGGCGTCCTCGATGACCGGGATGGCGTAACGTAACCGAATGAGATACAATTGTCAACGAAAACGTGACGGACATCCTGGAACCAATAGCCGCGCGGTTTGAAGCTGGTTAACCCCGCGCCGGTACGAAATAGCCTTGCATCGGCGGATCGAATCTCGCCACAAAGGCAAGCATCGTGTCGACTTTCGCCGCTGAATTTTTTCCGCCCTCGCCGACCGCGAGCAATGCGCTGCTCCTCGCCGCGGAAGCGCTCGTCTACTTCGCCGCACTCGCTGCGCTGTTTCGCGGCCGGCACCGCTTTGGTATCGGCGCGTTTTTCTGCGCGCTCGGCGTGATGCACTTCCTCGAGACCTATCTCGCCAGCATCCTCTATGTGCCGCTGCCGTTCGGCATCATCGCCTCGCCCGGATCGACCGTGCTGTTCACCGGCAAGCTGATGCTGCTCTTGCTGGTCTATATCCGCGAAGATGCGGTGGTGGTGCGGCAGCCGATCTACGGGCTCCTGCTCGGCAATCTCCTTCTCTTCGCGCTCGCTGCGCTGATGCGCTACCACAACGCCGGTGCGCTTGCCGGCCACGACGCCGATTTCGGATTTCTCGACGAGATGGGCGCGCTGATGGTGTGGGGCACGCTCGTACTGTTCGCCGACTGCATCATGATGATCATGCTCTACGAGCGGCTGCGCGCGCCGACCGGCCGGCGGCTGTTCCTGCGGCTTATGGTGACCGGCGCGCTAATCCTGAGCTTCGACCAGGCCGCGTTCTTCGCCGGCCTGCATTACCTCACCGGCGCACCGCTCTCAGTGCTGTTCGGCGGTTGGGCCTCGAAGATGGCCGCGGTCGCGATCTATGCCGTGCTCAGCACGGCGTATCTGCGCCGGCTCGAGATGCCCCGGCGGCGCTACCGCAAGGCGGCGCGCATGCGCGACGTGTTCGATCTCCTGACCTACCGCGAGCGTTATGAGGATCTGTTGGCGCGCTCCGGCCGCGATGCGCTCACCGGCGCGCTCGACCGCGGCCGGCTCGAACACAACGGCCGCAAATCCATCGAGGAGACCGTGCACGGCGGCCGATCCGCAAGCCTGTTCATCGTCGATATCGACCACTTCAAGAGCTTCAACGACCGCTTCGGCCACGCCGCCGGCGACATCGTGCTGCTGCGCATCGCCCGTATCATCATGCGCACGGTGGATGTCGACGACGCCGTGTACCGCTATGGCGGGGAAGAATTCGTCGTCATCGTGCCGGACCTGACGCGCGCCGCGGCGCTCGCGCTCGGCGAACGCATCCGCCGCGATGTTGCCAGCCGCATGGATTCCGAGCTCGGCGCGCCGCTCGTCACCGTCTCGATCGGGCTTGCGACCTGCGCCGACGACGCCTCCGATTACGACGCGCTATTTGAATGCGCCGACCGGCGGCTCTATCTGGCCAAATCGGCGGGGCGAAACCGCGTGATCGGCGCGACCGGCATCGAGGAAGTCGAGCCCGGCGTCGCGCGGGTGGGGCAGCGACACGCACTGAATGTCGCAAATCCCGCCTCACGCGGGTGATTGGCTATATGTAAAATTTAAAGGGCAGCCTCGGCTCGCTATCGAGAGGTGCCGCCACGAGCACATCACCGACGGCATTGGCGAATTTGATCGTGACTGGAAGCCGATCATTGTAGAGGCAAGAATTAAAATTGATCTTTGTGAGACCCATCACGTCAGACAACACGACAGCAAGATCGCAGTCACCCTTTATCCTCTGGGTCAGCGTGGCCGATAAACAGCGATGTTCTGCGACTCGGCATGCAACGCCCAGTATACACTAGCGAGCGTACAACAACCCAGCCGCGACGAATAAACGACGGACCTTAGCCCGCCGTTTTGCCGCATGGATTGCCGGGTCAAGCCCGGCAATGACGTTTGAGTTAGTTATCGAGGAACGAGCGCAATTTGCGCGACCGGCTCGGTCCCTCGGATCAAGCCCGAGGGCTTCGCGCGCCGGCCACCGGCGCGCTCCGGCTAGTTGTCCAGAAAACTTCGCAGTTTTCTGGAACGGGAGGGATGCTTCAACTTCCGCAGCGCCTTGGCCTCGATCTGCCGGATTCTTTCGCGCGTAACAGAGAACTGTTGCCCGACTTCTTCCAGCGTGTGGTCGGTGTTCATGCCGATGCCAAAACGCATGCGCAGCACGCGCTCTTCGCGCGGCGTGAGCGAAGCGAGCACCCGCGTCGTGGTCTCGCGCAGATTCGACTGAATGGCGGCGTCGATCGGCAGGATCGCGTTCTTGTCCTCGATGAAGTCGCCGAGGTGCGAGTCTTCCTCATCACCGATCGGGGTCTCGAGCGACAACGGCTCTTTGGCGATCTTTAAGACCTTGCGCACCTTCTCGAGCGGCATGCCAAGCTTTTCGGCAAGCTCTTCGGGCGTCGGCTCGCGGCCGATCTCGTTGAGCATCTGACGGCTCGTGCGCACGATCTTGTTGATGGTCTCGATCATGTGCACGGGGATGCGGATGGTGCGCGCTTGGTCCGCAATAGAACGCGTGATCGCCTGGCGGATCCACCACGTGGCGTAGGTCGAGAATTTATAGCCGCGGCGATATTCGAATTTATCGACCGCCTTCATCAGCCCGATATTGCCTTCCTGGATCAGGTCGAGGAATTGCAGGCCGCGGTTGGTGTATTTCTTGGCGATGGAGATGACGAGGCGCAGGTTCGCTTCGACCATTTCCTTCTTCGCCTGGCGCGCTTCGCGCTCGCCCTTCTGAACCATGTGCACGATCTTGCGGAATTCGCCGATCTCGAGCCCGGTCTCGGTGGCGAGCGTGTGGATTTGCGTGCGCAGGTCCTTGATGCGGTCCTTGTCGCGGGCGACCAGATTCTTCCAGCCCTTGGCCGAAAGTTTCGATACCCGGTTGAGCCAGCGCGGATCGAGTTCGGAGCCCTGATAGTTCTTGAGGAAATCCTCGCGGGCGACGCCGTGGCTTTCGGCAAGCCGCATCAGGCGGCCTTCGTGGCCGACCAGGCGCTTGTTGATATCGTAGAGGTGCTCGACCAGCGTATCGATGCGCAGCTGATTGAGCCGCAGCGACTTGACCTCTTGAATAATCTCTTCCTTGAGCTTCTTCGACTTGCGCTCCTGCGCGGGCGAAAGCGTCTCGTTCTTGAGCTTGCCCTGGATGTCGAGCTCTTGCAGGCGGCGCAGCCGCTTGAACGTGTCGGCGATGTTGTCGAAAGTCTCGAGCACGCGGGGTTTGAGCTCGGCTTCGATTGCGGCAAGCGACATCGAGTTTTCGAGATCGTCCTCGTCCATCTCGGCTTCGCTGATGGCGGCTTCCAGCGCTTCGTCGCGCTCACCGTCGGGTGCGGCGGCGCCGTTGGTCGGCGCTTGCGGCTTGAACGGGGTGGCGGCGGGCGGCGCCGACGGCGGCGCGACGGCTTGCGGCGGCGCCGGCGCAAAGCCGGGTACGCCGGGGACAGCCGGCGCATTCGGATCGCCGGGCGCGCCGACCGGCGCCACGTTCTTGGCGTCGGGGCCGGCGTAAGTGGCTTCGAGATCGATGATGTCGCGCAGGAAGACTTTGCCTTCGTTCAGCTCGTCGCGCCAAATGATCACGGCCTGAAAGGTGAGCGGGCTTTCGCACAGCCCGGCGATCATCGCTTCGCGGCCGGCCTCGATCCGCTTGGCGATGGCGATTTCGCCCTCGCGGGAGAGGAGTTCCACCGAACCCATTTCGCGCAAATACATGCGCACCGGATCGTCGGTGCGCTCGGCCGGTTCCTTAGCCTCGGATTTGGCCGGGGTCTTCTGCTGGACTTCGACCAGCTCGCCGCCCTCCGCTTCTTCCTCTTCCTCCTCGCGGGCGCCTTCTTCGCCCTCTTCGGCCTCGGCTTCTTCGGTCTCGACGACGTTGATGCCCATCTCGCTCATCATGGCGAGGATGTCTTCGATCTGCTCGGAGGTCACTTCCTCCGACGGCATTACCGAGTTGAGCTGCTCATAGGTGACATAGCCGCGCTTCTTCGCCTGCTTGATCATCTTCTTGACGGCGGCGTCGGAGAGATCGAGGAGCGGCAGCGGTGCGTCGGGGGTCTCGGGCGCGTCCTTTTCCGGGGTCTCGCCGTCCTTCTGCGGGGCGGCCTTTTGCGCCGCAAACTTGGCCTTGGTCGCGATTGTTTTGATGCTAACGGTCTTGGTCGCCATCTTCGTCTCCAGTCACGCCGTCCCACCGCGCGCCATGCGGCCCTACGCATTTCATCGCCCCTACCCTATGGCGAATGAATCGCCCGGGCGGGGGTGGTCACCTCCGAGGCCGGATTTGAGGCTCAAGTGCCTATAATCGCGGCCAAAAACGGGCAGCGCGCTGCGGCGCCCCCGAATCGAGCCCCTTACTTGTTCCGGAACTCCGTTAAGCTCCGACTAACCCTGTTACGCCCCGCGCGCGCTCTCTTATTCCGCCGCTCGCCGGGCGTCCACTCTATCCGCCCTCCCTTAAAGGGGGAGGGTTAGCCCGAGTACGTCCCACTTCCCCTACAAGGCTTGCCCTTACAAGGACCGTGCCGGCCGGCCCGAGCGGTCGCCGAAGCCTTCGATCAGCGCTTCGGTTCCATCGAGCGTGGACAGCCGGGACTTTACGTCGATCAGGCGAGTGTAATTAGCCTCGCTGTTATCCTGGCCGAGCGCCAATTCCGCGTCCTTCAGCTCCCTAGTTAGGGAATGCCATTGCCGATGCAAGGCAAGAAGCTGCTTCCAGGTGTGCAAAACATCGCTCTCGTCGGCCGCCGCCCGCGCCCCCCAGACCGAGGGCGTAGTGATCGAGCGCTCAATGCGGGCGAGGATGTCGGCATGGCCGAGGCGAGTGAGCGCTTCGGCAAGCGCGGTGCGGTCGGCTTGCGCGCGGCGAGGGGCGTCGTCGCCCTCGGGTTGTCCGCTGTGGTGCGCACCGGGCTGAGAGGATTCTTCGGCCAGGGAATGGGCGACGATGTCGATCAGCGCCGCTTTGAGCTTCCTGGTATCGGAATGCCGAAACTCGGTTTCGGCCAATTCCTCCAGCCGGTCGTGCAACAGCCAGGGATGGTTGAGCGCCAGCTGCAGGATCAACGCTTCGCGGCGCGGGATCGCGGTGCGATGGCCGCGATGCAGCGGCCCACCGGCGAGATGCGGGCTTGCCGCCACATAACCCTCGTCGCGGCGACGCGGGCGCGCCATTCGCTGTGCCGATCCCCCGCGCGACGTTTGGTCGAAGCCGCGACGCGGCCCGACATCGAGCGGCGCAAACAGCGACCGCAACAGCGGCGTGAAATGCGCTCGGTAGTACCGCCGCACCGTCTCGTCGGCGATGGTCGAGGTCACTTCGGCAAGCCGGGCTTCCAGCGCCGCGCGGCGCTCCGGCGTCGCAAACTGTCCGGCTTCGCTTTCGCGCGCCCACAGCATGTCGGCAAGCGGACGCGCGGCGGCGAGCACGTCGTCGACCGCTTCGCGGCCGGCGGAGCGCACCAGATCGTCGGGGTCCTGTCCGTCCGGCAGCGCGGCGAATTTCAGGCTCTTGCCCGGCTTGATTAGCGGCAACGCGATATCGATGGCGCGGTAGGCGGCGCGGCGCCCGGCGTCGTCGCCGTCGAAGCAGAGGATCGGCTCGTCCGCCATCCGCCACATCAGCGCCAATTGGTCGGCGGTGAGCGCGGTGCCGAGCGGCGCCACCGTCGCCTCATAGCCGGCGGTGACCATGGCGATGACGTCGATATAGCCCTCGACCGCGATCAAGGCTGAGCCGTTATGCGCGGCTTGGCGCGCGGCGGCGATGTTGTAGAGCGTGCCGCCTTTGTGGAAGAGCGGCGTCTCCGGCGAATTGAGATACTTCGCCGGCACGTCCTTCTCCAGCGCGCGGCCGCCGAATGCAATCACCCGCCCGCGCCAGTCGCTAATTGGAAACATCACGCGATCGCGGAAGCGATCGTAAGGCACCGCGATGTCCTCGCTGGCGACCAGGAGCCCCGCTTCCACCATGTCCTCGGCCGAAATCTTGTGGCCGCCGAGATGTTCTTTGAGCGCATACTGGTCGGCCGACGCATAGCCGATCCGGAACTTCAGCTGCGTCGCGGAGGCGATGCCGCGATCGGAGAGATAGCCGCGGCCGCGTGCGCCGGTGCGCGCCGCGAGATTGCTCTCGAAGTATTTGGCCGCCAGCTCGACGACGTCGTGCAAAGTCTTGCGGCGCTCTTCGTGCTCCTGGGCTTCGCGCGTCATCACCGGCAGCGGCACGCCCGCCCGCGTCGCGAGCCGCTCGACCGCTTCCGGAAAGCTCACGCCTTCCGTGTGCATGACGAAGTCGAAAATGTTGCCGTTCTTGCCCGACGAGAAGTCGAACCACATCGCCTTCTGGTCATTGACGAAGAAGGACGGCGTGTTCTCTTTATTGAAGGGAGACAGTCCCTTCCACTCGCGGCCGGCTTTGCGCAATTTCACGCGCCGGCCGACGACTTCCGAAACCGGAAGCCGCGCCCGCAGCTCGTCGAGGAATTGCGGCGAAAAGCGCATGGTGATTCGCAACCGACTCTAGCGCGGAACGGGCTTAGATAGGCGGCGGTGCGATCGGACGGTAGGGCGGCGCGCCCTTGTCCCGGTTATCCACAGGGAATTGCGTGACGAAAAATGCTACCCCGCCAGAAGCTTCTTCACCATTGCGCTGGCCTTGCCGAAATCCATCCGTCCGGCAAAGCGCTCCTTCAGCGCGGTCATGGTGCGGCCCATGTCCTTGAGCGTCGCCGCCTCGAGCTCCTTGATCAGGCCGGAGATGACCTCGCCGGCCTCAATGTCGGTGAGCTGCGCCGGCAGGTAGGAGGAAATGATCGCGATCTCTTCGCGCTCCTGGGCGGCAAGCTCGGCGCGCCCGGCCTTTTCGTAAATCTCAAAAGACTCCTGGCGCTGCTTGATCATCTTGGCGAGCACGTCGAGGATATCGGCGTCGTTGAGCGAGACGCGCTCGGCGCCGGAGGTTTCGCGCTTGAGGATATCGGCATTGATCAGCCGCAGCGTCGACACGCGGCGCGCTTCGCCTGCCTTCATTGCTTCCTTGAGCGCCTTGTTGATTTCTTCCCGCAGCACCGTCGTTCCTCACTCTGCCCGCGGCTCAAGGCCGCTATAGCGGCGCAGCCAAAAGCGCCGCGCCGCCATCCCCGCCCATACCGCCTCGACCAAGCCGAACGGCCAGGCACCTTGCATAAATCCATAGAGCGATCCCAACGCGCAAGCGCCGGCGAAGGCTGCAATGTATATCGGGCCGCGATCTTCGAGTGCATAGAAGACGAGCATCGCGGTGACGGCAACGAGGCCGAATGCCGAAAGCCAGTCCACGCGGTTTATCCCCTTTAAGCCTCGCGGCATTCTTCCGATTTTGACGCGGCGCCAGCGTGCCGCTATGTAGGCCGCTTATGGGACATGAACAAGATTCGAAGGGCTGGTTGGAAGCGATTCCGACCGCGCTGTTGGTGCTCGCCGACGGAACCGTGCTGGAAGGAATGGGTTTTGGCGCGAGCGGGCAAGCCGTCGGCGAGGTCTGCTTCAATACCGCGATGACCGGTTATGAGGAGATCCTCACCGATCCCTCCTACGCCGGACAGATCATCACCTTCACCTTTCCCCACATCGGCAACGTCGGTACCAACGAAGAAGACATTGAGACCGTCAACCTCGCGGCGACGCCCGGCGCGCGCGGCGTCATTTTGCATTCCGCCATCACCGCGCCGTCGAATTACCGCGCCACGCGCGGTCTAGATGCCTGGCTCAAGAGCCGCGGCATCATCGGGCTTGCCGGCATCGACACCCGGGCGCTGACGGCTTTTATCCGCGAAAAGGGCATGCCGAACGCGGTGATCGCGCACGAACCGTCCGGCCGCTTCGACGTCGAAGCGCTCAAAGCGCAAGCCAAGGCCTGGCCGGGTCTCGTCGGCATGGACCTCGTGCCGATGGTGACCAGCGGCCAGCGCTTCACCTGGCAGCAAACGCCGTGGGAGTGGGGCAAAGGCTATGGCGAACTCACCGATCCGCAGTTTCACGTGGTCGCCATCGATTACGGCATCAAGCGCAACATCCTGCGCCAGCTTGCCGGCGATGCCTGCCGGGTCACGGTGGTGCCGGCGACGACCTCGGCCACCGATATTCTGGCGCTTAAGCCCGACGGCATTTTTCTCTCTAACGGTCCCGGCGATCCGGCCGCGACCGGCGAATATGCGGTGCCGGTGATCCGCAGTCTGATCGAGGCGAAGCCGGTCTTCGGTATCTGCCTCGGCCACCAGATGCTCGCCCTCGCCGTCGGCGGCAAGACCATGAAAATGCATCAAGGCCATCACGGCGCGAACCATCCGGTGAAGGAGCTCTCAACCGGCAAGGTTGAAATTACCTCCATGAACCACGGCTTCGCCGTCGATCGCGACACTTTGCCGGCCAAGGCGATCGAGACCCACGTCTCGCTGTTCGACGGCTCCAATTGTGGGCTCAAACTTTCCGACCGGCCGGTGTTCTCGGTCCAGTACCATCCCGAAGCGTCGCCCGGCCCGCGCGACAGCCACGGCTTGTTCAAGCGCTTTGTCGATGAGATGCGCGCTGCCAAGCGGACCTGAGCGAGACGTTCTAGTGTCCCGATTCCGAAGTTCGCATGATTATGCGGCACGCTCGTTTGCGAACTTCGGAATCGAAAGGACACTAGCGACTGATTGATTTAGTGTGGCTTTGGTTCAGAAGTCCGCACAACGAGCCCCGCGGCAATAATGGTGCGGACTTCTGAACCGCCACACAAACGATACCGTGCCGCGGCGCTCGGGTTAGACAATTTCAACCCCATATCGGATAGAACTTCGGCTCCCGGGGGCTGATGGACCTAGCCATTCGATGTCGACTGTGACTATGCAACCCGCCAAGAAGCGCGACGCGCCGATCACGCATACGTTCGCCGATGACGGCGTTATCCCCAACAATTCCTTACCGTTCATTCTCTATCGCGGCGGCATCGACCTCACCGGTTCGCCGGATCCGGAGGCGGTCATCGAAAAAGCCTTTACCGCCAACGGTTGGGTCGGCATCTGGCGCAACGGCATCTATCCGTATGTGCACTATCACGCGATGATCCACGAGGTGATGGCGGTGGCGAGCGGCAGGGCCAAGGTGCGCTTCGGCGGCGAAGGCGGCTGCACGCTCGACCTCGCGCGCGGCGATGTCGTCATCCTGCCGGCCGGCACCGGACATCAGCGGCTTTCGCAAAGCAACGATCTCGTGGTTATCGGCGCCTACCCGTCGAGCGGAAAATACAATCTTTGCCGCGGCAGCAAGGCCGACTATGCCAAGGCGATCGTCGCCATTCCGAAGGTGCCGGTACCGACGACCGATCCGGTGTTCGGGCCAAAGGGCCCGCTGATGGCACTGTGGTGGGCATGATCACCGACTGGCTGGCGTTCTGGGACAGCCCGCACTTCATCTATGTCAGCCAGCGCCACAAGGATGTGCACTACCGGCTGATCGCCAACGAGATCAAGACGCTGGTCCCCGGCCGTGAGGCCCATGTGCTTGATTACGGCTCGGGCGAAGCGCTGCACGCCGACATCGTCGCCGCGGCGACGGCGGAGCTGTTGTTGTGCGAAGCGGCTCCCGGCGTGCGCGCGTCCCTGCAAAAGCGGTTTGCCGATCATCCGAAAATCCGCGTCATCGCCCCGCACGAGCTGGCGCGGTTGCCGGAGCATTCGCTCGATCTCATCATCATGCACTCGGTGGTGCAGTATCTGACCACGACCGGCGCGAGCGCGCTGTTTGCGCTGTTTCACCGGCTCCTGAAAGCGGGCGGCACGCTGGTCGTCAGCGATATCATCCCGCCCCAAGTTCCGGCGACCACGGACGCGGCGGCGCTGCTTCGCTTCGGCAAGAACAACGGCTTTTTCTTCGCCGCCTTTTGGGGGCTCCTGCGCACGGTGCTCTCTAATTACTGGCGGCTGCGCGGGCGGCTCGGGCTGACGCGCTACGCCACGCAGGCCATGATCGAAAAGCTCAACGCCGCTGGTTTTGCGGCGCGGCTCGCGCCCGCCAATATCGGCCACAACCAGGCGCGGCGGACCTTTTACGCACAGCCGCGCTAAGGCGCGGACGCAAACCCCTTCCCTGCCCGGCCTTTCTCGTCTAAACCCCGCTCGCGCGCGGGGTTTAGACCCAGCGCCGAATTTGGGGACGCGCGTCTTGCGCGCCCTTTTTTTGTGCCTTGATACGGAAGATATGCCCAAACGGAACGACATCTCCTCGATCCTGATCATCGGCGCTGGCCCGATCGTCATCGGCCAGGCCTGTGAATTCGACTATTCCGGCACGCAAGCCTGCAAGGCGCTCAAGGCCGAGGGCTATCGCGTCATTCTGGTCAATTCCAATCCGGCGACGATCATGACCGATCCGGACCTCGCCGACGCCACCTATATCGAGCCGATCACGCCGGAGATCGTGGCGAAGATCGTCGAGAAGGAACGCCCGGACGCACTCCTTCCCACTATGGGCGGACAGACCGCGCTCAACACGGCACTGTCGCTGCGCCGCATGGGCGTGCTCGAAAAATTCGGCGTCAAGATGATCGGCGCCACCGCCGAAGCCATCGACAAGGCGGAAGACCGCAAGCTGTTCCGCGAGGCGATGGACAAGATCGGGCTGGCCACGCCGCGCTCGCATCAGATCAAGACTTTGATCGGGGCGCTCGAAGCGCTCGACGATATCGGCCTTCCGGCGATCATCCGTCCCTCGTTCACGCTCGGCGGCACCGGCGGCGGCATCGCCTACAACAAGGCCGAGTTCATCGAGATCGTCGAGCGCGGCATCGACGCCTCGCCCACCTCCGAAGTGCTGATCGAAGAATCCGTGCTCGGCTGGAAAGAGTACGAGATGGAGGTGGTGCGCGACAAAAACGACAATTGCATCATCGTCTGCTCGATCGAGAACCTCGATCCGATGGGCGTGCATACCGGCGACTCGATCACGGTGGCGCCGGCGCTCACGCTCACCGACAAGGAATATCAGATCATGCGCGACGCCTCGATCGCGGTCTTACGCGAGATCGGCGTCGAGACCGGCGGTTCGAACGTGCAGTTCGCGGTCAACCCGGAAGACGGCCGCCTGGTGGTGATCGAAATGAACCCGCGCGTGTCGCGCTCTTCGGCGCTGGCGTCGAAGGCGACCGGTTTCCCGATCGCCAAAGTCGCGGCCAAGCTCGCCGTCGGCTACACACTCGACGAGATCAAAAACGACATCACCGGCGGCGCCACGCCGGCCGCGTTCGAGCCGACCATCGATTACGTGGTCACCAAAATCCCGCGCTTTGCCTTCGAGAAATTTCCCGGCGCCGAGCCGGTCCTGACCACGTCGATGAAGTCAGTCGGCGAGGCGATGGCGATCGGCCGCACCTTCGCCGAGAGCCTGCAAAAGGCGCTCCGCTCGCTGGAAACCGGACTCACCGGTCTCGACGAAATCGCGATCCCCGGCCTCGACGAAGGCGACGACAAGAACGCGATCCGTGCCGCGCTCGGCACGCCCTCGCCCGACGGCATCCTCAAAGTGGCGCAGGCGATGCGGCTTGGCATGAGCAACGAGGACATCCACACCGCCTGCCGGATCGATCCGTGGTTCCTCGATCAGATCCGCGACATCGTCGACACCGAAGCCGAGATCAGGGCCAAAGGATTGCCACAAAGCGCGAACGCGCTGCGCAAGCTCAAGGCGATGGGCTTTTCCGACGCCCGGCTCGGACGCCTCACCGGCCAGGGGATGTGGGACGTCGCCCGTCATCGCCGCGATCTCGGCGTGCGGCCGGTGTTCAAGCGCATCGATACCTGCGCCGCCGAGTTCGCCTCGCCGACCGCCTATATGTACTCGACCTACGAGACGCCGTTCGCCGGGCGCGCCGCCAACGAGGCGGCGCCGTCCGATAAGAAGAAGGTCGTCATCCTCGGCGGCGGGCCAAACCGCATCGGCCAGGGCATTGAATTCGACTATTGCTGCTGTCACGCCGCCTTCGCGCTGAAAGACGTCGGCTACGAAACCATTATGATCAATTGCAACCCGGAGACCGTGTCGACCGATTACGACACATCCGACCGGCTTTATTTCGAACCGCTGACCGCCGAGGACGTGCTCGAGATTATCGACACCGAACGGAGCAACGGCACCCTGCACGGCGTCATCGTGCAATTCGGCGGCCAGACGCCGCTCAAGCTCGCCGAACCGCTCGCCAAGGCCAAAGTGCCGATCCTCGGCACTTCGCCCGATGCCATTGACCTCGCCGAAGACCGCGATCGTTTCCGCGAACTCCTCGACCGGCTCAAACTGCGGCAGCCGAAAAGCGGCATCGCCACCTCGCCGGAAAAAGCGCGTGCGATCGCCGAGGAGGTCGGCTTTCCCATCGTGATCCGCCCCTCCTACGTGTTGGGCGGCCGCGCCATGGAGATCGTGCATGACGGCCATCAGCTCGACCGCTATGTGGCGCGGCTTGCCGCCGATCTTGACCGGCCTTCCGAGTTCGCGGTGTCGGAAAAGCGGCCGCTGTTGATCGACCGCTATCTCACCGACGCGGTCGAGGTCGATGTCGACTGCCTTGCCGACGGTAAGGATACTTACGTCGTCGGCATCATGGAGCATATCGAGGAGGCCGGCATTCATTCCGGCGACTCGGCCTGCTCGCTGCCGCCGCATAATCTTACGGCCGAAACCATCGCCGAGATCGACCGGCAGACCCGCGCGCTGGCGCTGGCGCTCAAAGTCGGCGGCCTGATGAACGTGCAATACGCCATCAAGGACGGCGACATTTATGTGCTCGAAGTCAATCCGCGCGCCTCACGCACCGTGCCCTTCGTCGCCAAGGTCACCGGCGTGCCGGCGGCCAAGATAGCCGCCCGGATCATGGCCGGCGAAACGCTGGCTAGCTTTGCGCTGCCGCCGCAAAGCTTTGAATTTTCCAAGGCGCGACACGTCGGCGTCAAAGAGGCGGTTTTTCCGTTTGCCCGCTTCGGCGACAAGGTCGACACCGTGCTCGGCCCGGAGATGAAGTCGACCGGCGAGGTGATGGGGATCGACCGCGACTACAATGTCGCCTTCGTCAAGAGCCAGCTCGGCGGCGGCGCCAGGCTTCCTAAAAGCGGAACCGTCTTTGTCTCGATCAAGGACGCCGATAAGCCGCGCATCCTGGACACTGTCCACCTCCTCACCGGGCTCGGATTTAACATCCTCGCAACCTCGGGAACCCAGCGCTACCTTGCGGCCGCGGGCGTGTCGGCGGTGAAGATCAACAAGGTCGCCGAAGGGCGCCCGCATATCGTCGACGCCATCAAAAACGGCGAAGTTCAGCTTGTTTTCAATACAACCGAGGGGGCGACGGCGCTGGCCGACAGCCGCTCGTTGCGGCGGGCAGCCCTCTTGCATAAAGTACCGTACTACACCACTCTTTCAGGGGCCGTCGCCGCAGCGCAGGGTATCAAGGCCTACCTTAGGGGCGACCTTGAGGTGTGTGCGCTGCAAGATTATTTCGCGGCCGCTTCTGATCTGAGATCAGACCAGCCAAAGCGGACGGCACGGTAGAGACAGGGTTCAAGCCGCGGGGCCGGACGACGCTTCGGCCCGCGACTTGAATTTTGTCTCCGCGAGTTACGGAGATCGAAGACGATGGATAAACTTCCGATGACCGCGGCGGGCTACGCGGCGCTTGAGAAGGAGCTCAAGCACTGCCAGCAGGTCCAACGGCCACGCATCATTCAGCAGATTACCGAGGCGCGCTCGCACGGCGATCTTGCCGAGAACGCCGAGTATCACGCGGCGAAGGAATCGCAATCGCTCAACGAGGGCCGCATCGCCGAGCTTGAGGACAAGCTCGCGCGCGCCGAAGTCATCGATGTGTCGAAGCTCTCGGGCGACACCATCACGTTCGGCGCCACCGTCACGCTGATCGACGAAGACACCGACAAGAAGGCGGTGTGGCAAATCGTCGGCGAGCCGGAAGCCGATGCCAAGAAGGGCAAGATTTCCATCACCTCGCCGCTTGCCCGCGCCCTGGTCGGCAAGAAGAAGGGCGTGCAGGTCGAAGTCGTAACGCCGGGCGGCGCCCGCGCCTACGAGATCATCAAGGTCGAGTGGAAGTAAGTTTCACTAGCGCCGTCAGGACCGGCTTGCCGCCCGCCCTGGCGGCGTTTCTGTTTGCGGAACAGCTCATGCCGACGGGCGGCGGCAGTCCCTCGGTTAGGCGTTTTCGCAGGTTTGTCGCCTTTACCCGCCGCGGAACCTCCGCCGCGGCGGGTTTTTCGCGCCTTGTGCATTAGCCCTGGGGTCATGACCTTTCGGCCAGAGGCCTGGGGCCAGGAACCTTGGGGCTATGTATGTTCCGGCTTGGGGGGATTGCGTATCTTGCATAGCTCTCCAGAATCCCCACATTATCCAGCCATATACGAGTGAACCGGTGGCCAATATACACGCAAAACTCGTGATCGTCGGGTCGGGGCCCGCGGGCTACACGGCGGCGATATATGCCGCCCGCGCCATGCTCGATCCGATCCTGATCCAGGGCGTGCAGCCGGGCGGACAGCTCACCATCACCACCGATGTCGAGAATTATCCGGGCTTTGCCGACGTCATCCAGGGGCCCTGGCTCATGGAGCAGATGCAAAAGCAGGCCGCCCATGTCGGCACCAGGATCGTCACCGATCATGTCGGCAAGGTGGAACTCGGGCGGCGGCCGTTTCGCATCGCCTGCGATTCCGGCGACGTCTATCTCGCCGACAGCCTGATCATCGCGACCGGCGCCCAGGCGCGCTGGCTCGATCTGCCGTCGGAACAGAAGTTCCGCGGCTATGGCGTTTCCGCCTGTGCCACCTGCGACGGTTTTTTCTATCGTAATAAGGAGGTGCTGGTCATCGGCGGCGGCAACACCGCGGTCGAGGAAGCGCTGTTCCTGACCAATTTCGCCAGCCAGGTCACCATCGTCCACCGCCGCGACAATTTCCGCGCCGAGCGCATCCTGCAGGAGCGGCTTTACCGCAACCCGAAGATCAAGGTGCTGTGGCACACCGTGCTGGAGGACGTCACCGGCGACGAGGCGCCGCCCAAGGTCAAGGCGGCAGTGCTGCGCAACGTCAAGACCAACGAAAAGATCGTGCGGCCGGTCGACGGCATTTTCATCGCCATCGGACACGCGCCTGCATCCGAGCTTTTTGCCGGTCAGGTCGAATTCAAGCATTCCGGGTACATCAAGACCGCCCCGCGTTCGACCGCGACCTCGGTGCCGGGCGTGTACGCCGCCGGCGACGTGACCGACGACGTTTATCGCCAGGCCGTCACCGCCGCCGGCCTTGGCTGCATGGCGGCGCTCGAGGCCGAAAAGTTTCTCGCCCTACACGGCGAGGCCGAGCCGCGCGTGGCGGCGGAATAACGTCGGTTTGCGCCATGCCGACGAGAGCCGAACGCACCACTATGGATTGGGATAAGCTCAAAGTGTTTCATGCCGCCGCCGAAGCCGGCAGCTTCACCCATGCCGGCGAACAGCTTGGGCTGTCGCAGTCGGCGGTGTCGCGCCAGGTGAGCGCGCTCGAGCAGGAACTCTCGGTCTCGCTGTTTCACCGCCATGCCCGCGGCCTGATCCTCACCGAGCAGGGCGATCTGCTCTATCGCACCGCCCACGACGTGTTCATGAAGCTTGAGGCCGCACGCGCCAAGCTGACCGACAGCCGGGAGCGGCCTCACGGCGACTTGCGCGTCACCACCACGCCTGGCATCGGCGTGCATTGGCTCACGCCGCGGCTCGGCGAGTTCATCGAGCTTTATCCGGAAGTCCGCATCACGCTGCTCACCACCGAAGAGGAACTCGATCTCGCCATGCGCGAGGCCGACGTCGCGATACGGCTGCGGCAGCCCACCCAACCGGACCTGATCCAGCGCAAGCTGTTCTCCGTGCACTTCCACGTCTATGCCTCGGCCGAATACCTTAAGCGCTTCGGCACGCCGCGCACTTTCGAAGACCTCGACAATCACCGCATCCTGGTGCTCGGCGGCAATGTGCCGAATTATCTGCAGCGCTCGCTCTACCTCACCGAAGTGGCGCGCGACGGCAAAGGCCCGCGGACGCCGCATCTGATCATCAACAACATTCTCGGCATCCTGCGCGCCTGTCAGCGTGGCATCGGCATCGCCATGCTGCCGGATTATCTGGTCGAGGGCGACGGCGGGCTGGTGCAGTTGTTTTCCGACAGCGATCCGGTCGCGCTCGACGCCTACTTTGTCTATCCGGAAGAACTCAAAAGCGTCGCGCGCGTGCAAGCGTTCCGCGACTTTCTGGTCGCCAACGCCCAACGCTGGAATTTCTAAATATCGCGGCAGAGCAGTATTTTGCGACACTGGCGTGAAGCGTCCCGCCATCTTTGCCGTATCGGCATGGCTGGCATGCCTCGCGCCGAGTTGTGGGGTGCGGAATCGCTTTGCATAGTGGTCGTCTGCTGCGGGGCAGGCGGCTGCCAACGATCCTCCCAGATCGGCAACGCTTTGCCACGCAGTTCTTCCCCTCTGGAAGGTGATCGCTGGCGCCCCCACGCTGGCGAACTTACGACCGGGCCCGCAAGGGCCCGGTTTTTTTCTGCGCAACGTATTATGCCGTTTTCCGCGGCTGCGCTGGCGCATCCCGGACGAGGTCTAATGGGCGTTGAGCATCGAGACCATGAAGAAGACCGTCACCGTCAACGACAAGATGCAGCGTGGCTACCGCTACGTGCGCTCGGCGCCGATCGGGCGGAATTTCGATCCGCAGTTCGAGCCGCAGTTGACGCCAAAGGACATGCTCCGCCTCGGTGTATTCGGCGGCAAATACCTGACCGACTGCGAAAGTGAATTTCCGCGTAGCTGGTTTGCGCGCGCCAAGCTTGCCAAGACGCGCCGCGACTGCGCGCTCAATTATTTCGGCGTCGACGCCAGCCAGCCCTTGTCGGTGTGGCGCCAAAAAGGCTGGATCTTCCGCGAAGACCCGCGCGGCTGGTTCCAGTGGTATTGCCGCTATTACATGGGGCGCCGCATCCCCGACGAGGACGCGCGACAGATCAAGCGCTGGAAGGCCATCCGCCGCCATGTGGGGCAGATCGAGCGGCATTGCGAGCCGGGCGACCTCACCTGCCGGCGCCGCCAGCGCCAGGCGCTTTTGCATTGGGCCTACGACAGCCGCAGGATTTGAGGCGCAGACGCCTCGCGGTCTCGCCCTTTCGTCACCGGCACCTGCCGCCTCTTCACCAAATGTTGCCGTGGCCGTTACCACGACAAAGCGTGACCCGCGCGCCGGGGCCCGTTAAAACCTCAAACTGATTTGGGAGGACGAACGATGTTTACGCGCCGACACGCTCTCTTGGCTGGCGCCGCCGGACTGGCGGCCCTCGCGCTCGGCCGTTTCAGCTTCCCGCAGGGGGCCAAGGCCGCCGCCAACTTCGAAGTGACCCATACCGACGACGAGTGGCGAAAGCTGCTGAGCCCCGAAGCGTATTACGTGCTGCGCCACGAGGGCACCGAACGGCCCTTTACCAGCAAGCTCCTGGATGAGCATCGTGCCGGCACCTTCACCTGCGGCGGCTGCGATCTGCCGCTGTTCTCGTCCAAGACCAAATTCGACAGCGGCACCGGCTGGCCGAGCTTTTGGGCGCCGCTTGAGAAGGCGGTCATCGAAACGCGGGATACGTCATTCGGCATGACCCGTACCGCCGTCACCTGCCGGCGCTGCGGCGGCCATCTCGGTCACGTCTTCAACGATGGACCAAAGCCGACGGGTCTGCGCTACTGCATGAACGGAGTGGCGCTGAAATTCGACGCGGCTGCCCCCAGCGCGAGCTGACCAACGCATGATCCGGAAAAGTGGATGCCGGTTTTCCGAACAAGATCATGCGTGAACGAAGAATCTAGCGCGAAGCGTTTCCCGGATTTCGCTTAAAGCCAATCCGGGTTCACCGGTGTGGTGGATTCGACGTTCCTACAATCAAGCGGCCGGCTCGTATAGGAACTCGAATCCAAAGCCCACACCGGAATTATAAATTTGGTAGTGTCCCTTTGATTGGGAAGTTCGCATGAGAGGTTCCGCAAAGACGTTGCGAACTTCGCAATCGGGACACTAACGCCATGAGCGTCATCAATCCGAACCCCTTCACTACCCGCCCGGAGATCGAAGGCACGTTCGGGGTCGTTACGTCGACCCATTGGATCGCAACCGCCGTCGGTATGGCGACGCTGGAAAAAGGCGGCAATGCCTTTGACGCGGCCGCGGCGACCGCGTTTACGCTGCAGGTCGTGGAGCCGCACCTCAATGGCCCTGGCGGGGACGTGCCGGTCATCGTCTACGACGTACGCCGCGGCAAGCCGGAGGTAATCTGCGGGCAAGGACCGGCACCGGCGGCCGCCACCGTTGCCCATTATCGGAGCGAAGGGCTCGACCTCGTTCCGGGCACCGGCCTCCTCGCCGCCTGCGTTCCCGGCACTTTCGAGACCTGGATGCTATTGCTGCGCGATTACGGCACGCTGCCGTTGCGCGACGTGCTGGCGCCGGCCATCGGCTACGCACAGAACGGCTATCCGCTCGTCGAGCGCGTCAATGCCACCATCGCCGCCGTCGCCGGTCTGTTCCGCAGCTACTGGCCGACGTCGGCTGCAATTTATCTGCCGAACAACGCGGTGCCGCCGACCGGCGCGCTGTTCGCCAACCAGACGCTGGCGGCGACCTACCGACGCATCCTCGATGAAGCCGAGAGCGCCGGCGGCGATCGCATCGCGCAAATCGAGCGCGCGCGGGCGAGCTGGTCGCATGGTTTTGTTGCCGAAGCGATCGGCCGTTTCTGCCGCACCCAGGAGATCATGGATACCAGCGGCGAGCGGCATCGCGGCGTACTCGCCGCCGACGACATGACGCGCTGGTCGCCGCCGGTCGAGGCCCCGCTGACTTACGATTACGGCCGTTACACTGTGTGCAAGACCGGCCCGTGGGGACAGGGGCCGGTCATGCTGCAGCAGCTGGCGCTGCTTGCCGGCTTCGACGTCGCCGGACTCGATCCGGCAAGCGCGGACTTCATCCATCTTCAGGTCGAATGCTCAAAGCTTGCCTTTGCCGATCGCGAAGCGTTTTACGGCGACCCGGATTTTGTCAAAGTGCCGACCGCGACGCTGTTGTCGGACGCCTATAACGCGGAGCGCCGCAAGCTTGTCGGCGCGACCGCATCGCTCGAACTCCGGCCTGGATCGATCGAGGGCTACGGCGCCGTGATCAAATTCTCGCCTGACGAGCGGCGTCGGGCGGGCGAAGCCGTTGGCGCCGGCGAACCGATCGTCGGCCGGCTCGGCGCCGGCGAGCCCACGGTTGGGCGGATGGGCGGCACGCGCGGCGACACAGTGCATTTCGACATCATCGACCGCGCCGGCAATATGGTCTCAGCCACACCGTCGGGCGGCTGGCTGCAATCGTCGCCGGTCATTCCCGAGCTCGGTTTCTGTCTGGGCACCCGCGCGCAGATGTTCTGGCTTGACGAAACGCATCCGGCGGGACTTGCGCCCGGTAAGCGCCCACGCACCACGCTCTCGCCGACACTGGCGTTGCGCGACGGCGAACCCTACCTCGCCTGGGGCACGCCCGGCGGCGACCAGCAGGACCAGTGGATCACCCAATTCTTCCTGCGCCACGTCCATGCCGGCCTCAATCTGCAGGCCGCAATCGATGCGCCGGCCTGGCACTCGGAGCATTTTCCGTCGTCGTTTTGGCCGCGCGTCGCGCGGCCGGGCGTGCTGGTGGTCGAAGGCCGTGTGCCGCGGGAGACGGTCGCCGAATTAAAGCGGCGCGGCCACATCGTCGAAGTCGGTCCTGATTGGTCGGAAGGCCGCTTGACCGCCGCGGCGCGCGAGGGCGTCCGCCGCCGCGCCGCCGCCAACCCGCGCGGCATGCAAGGTTACGCGGCGGGACGCTGAAAGCG
>Ga0181525_10000498_pt1 | contig 34265 bp, 33 predicted proteins | sample PEATcosm2014_Bin_48_FD_121100 | JGI IMG/M metagenome (GOLD analysis project Ga0181525, IMG submission 121100) | Peatland microbial communities from MTU Mesocosm Facility, Houghton, MI, USA - PEATcosm2014_Bin06_10_metaG | ecosystem: Environmental > Terrestrial > Soil > Wetlands > Peat | place... | reverse complement strand
CGTCTGGCGGTGGTCGCGTTGTCTGCTATTCAGCTGCCCATCATCAGGAAGCATTTGCCGAACATCATTGCCGCCATTGACAGCGCAGCCCCCGGCTCTTTTCAGGAGGTCAATGGCGGTACGTTCAGCCGGAAGAAGATTGCCGGCGAGTAAAGCCGGGTGTCGGCCCTGCGCCTCGGCGTGTTCCACAAAGGGTAGGTTTCGGGATTGTGTTTTCTCCGCGTTTTTTGGGCGATTCGATGTAGACTTGTTCTTTGAAATACACCTATCTGTACGTCGAGTGTCACGAGTGCAAGTCTTGTTGGCCGCTGTACTACGCCGACGGCGAGCGCACCGAGCCGGAAATGCAAGAGTTGTGGAAAGAACTCAAAAGCTCCGCCCTGCAAGGCTCGGATTGCCCATTTAATCACGGCGGGGGATTCTGGTTCCCCGAGGACTTTACTCTTCGCTGTTTAGAGGAGCCACCATCAAAATATCCGTCCGCAATAAGGCTCGGCTCGTCGAGCAACGTGCTATAGGAGAGAACAGGCTGTGACAAGTGCGAAAACTTCTCACTTTAGCGTTTGTATTTGCTGCCTTCATTTCCGCAGCCTCTCATCTGGCCTTTCAGACCGGAACACTTGTCAACGTTTCTGATGATGAAAAATTCACTGAAGGAACCTCACTCCGCACGGCCATCTTTACGGTGCAGATCGGTGACTTAGTTTACACAGCAAGAGGCGGACGCATCCGCCGTCATTCTTGCGATGTTGCCAAGGGCCTCATTGTCGGTGATCCTCTACGAGTTGCTATCAAAGACGAGAGCCTGATAATGCTCAAGCCTGATGGCAAAGAATTGAAACCGAAAATTATTAAGCGCGAACGAGTAAGGTAAGAGGTGAGGATCGCCCGAGCGAACGAAGCAACCGCCTATGACCTTATTTGGAGGCTTCGCTGCCACCGTAACTGACGTGGTTGTTCCGGTAGTTTTGTGGTTTATCTGCCGTTCTCGCAGGAAACGCGCCGTTTACGATCTCGAACCGCAGGGGAAGCCCGGCGCGTTTGAGCCTCTTTTACAGAAGTATCTGCATCTCGCCGAGTTCACGATTGGCCTTGCGACCGGCTCTATCGTGCTTATTGTCGGCGCTTCCTTCCTACATGGAGAGGAAGGCCGCTTGCCGTGGTTTTACGCTAGCCCCTTGCTCGTTCTCGCCGGTTCGGTTCTCGCGGGCATCACGTTTATGGTGACGCTCATTCTCAACTATGAAGAAACTCAACACGGCAATCCGCACACTGCCGCCGCTTACGCCCTTATCCAGACATGCTGATTTAGCTCTCTGTTTTTGTTTGTTATCGGCTATGTGTGGCTGATCATCTCCGCCACCGCCTAAGGTTTGGATAGCCCGACTGTGCTTCTCAGAAAGGGTAGGTTTCGGGACGGCAGTCTCAGCCATGTACTGATCTAAAAGGTCGTTTAGAATCAATACATGGCGGCCTTTTTTGCCTGCTATCGCGTTTCGTCCGAGCGGGCCGCAGCGGCCCAGGGCTTGCCGCGCAGCGTCAGGCCGGTGTCCGCACGAGTGCGGCACGGCACGCTGAGAGCGTGCGCTACGTCGCAACTTTGCGACAATGGAGCCGAAAGGCCTTGCAAAAAAGCTGTGAAGAACTTCGTGAAAACCATCCTACTGCTCGCCGCCAGCGTCGCGCTGTTTCTAGGCGCCGATATTCCTTCCAAGCTCAATTACCCGCTTGCTCCCAAAGGCAATCAGGTAGACGATTATCACGGCGTCAAAATCGCCGATCCGTATCGAGGCTTGGAAAACGCCGACGCGCCCGTCACGCAGAAATTCGTCGAGCAGGAAAATGAGCTGACGTTCGGCTATCTGGCCAAGCTCCCCGGACGTGAGGCCATCAAGACGCAGCTTACCGCGCTGTGGAATTACGAGAAATTCAGCGACTTCCACAAAGCCGGCGAGCATTATTTTTACTTGCGCAATTCGGGGCTGCAAAATCAATCGGTGGTGTATGTGATGGATTCGCTCAACGGCCCCGCGCGCGTGCTGCTGGATCCGAACACGTTCCGCAAGGATGGGACGGCCGCGCTGAATGGCGAATCGGCCAGTTGGAACGGGAAGCTGTGGGCGTATGCCGTAGCGCAGGCCGGTTCGGACTGGACCGACTGGCGCGTGCGCGATGTCACGACCGGCAAAGATTTACCGGATTTGATCCAGTGGACCAAGGGCAGCGGCGTTTCCTGGGCGGCGGACGATCGCGGGTTTTATTATTCGCGCTACCCCGAACCGCCTCCCGAAAAATTGTTGACGGTGGCGGCGCTGGACCAAAAAGTTTATTTCCATAAACTGGGCGATCCGCAATCGGCGGATAAGCTGATTTATGAGCGGCCGGATCATCCCAACTGGGGCATCGATCCGCTGGTCACCGAGGGCGGCCGATATCTGCTGCTCAACATCTACACCGGCGTGCCGGGGAAAAATATATTGGCGTATCAGGATCTGCGGTCGCCGAATCCGCGCACGGTAATGCTGATTCCGTCGGCCGATTTTGGCTATTCGCCCATCGCCGCGATCGGTTCTACTTTGTATTTGCAAACCAACGACGGCGCACCGCGTGGACGGGTGATCGCGATGGAGATGGAGCATCCGGAGCGCACAAATTGGAAGGAAATTGTTCCGGAACGCCCAGAGACGCTGGATAGCGCGCAGATCGCCGATGGCAAGCTGCTGCTTTCCTATATGAAGGATGCGCATTCGGCGGCGCGGCTGGTGAGTTTGGACGGAAAAGCGGCGCAGGATATTGCAATGCCGGGAATTGGATCGGCAGGATGGCCGGGCGCGCGGTTGGGCGATAAGGAAATGTTCTATTCGTTCGAAGGTTTCACCATCGCCCCCAGCATTTACCGGCTGGATCTGAATACTGGGGCGACTTCAGCGATCCGGCAGAGCAAAGTGGCAGTGGATTTGTCGCAATATGAGACGAAACAGATTTTTTATTCGAGCAAAGATGGTACGCGCGTGCCGATGTTCTTGAGCTACAAGAAAGGCCTGAAACTCGACGCGCAGAATCCCACTTTGCTGTATGCCTACGGCGGTTTCGATGTTGCCGAGACGCCAGTATTCCGGCCTCCCTACGTGGCATGGATGCAGATGGGCGGCGTTTACGCGGTGGCGAATATCCGCGGCGGATCGGAATATGGCGAGGCGTGGCACCAGGCGGGCATGCGCGCCAAAAAACAAAATGTTTTCAACGATTTCATCGCGGCGGCCGAGTGGCTGATTTCCAATAAATATACTTCGACGCCGAAACTGGCCATTCTCGGCGGCAGCAATGGCGGATTGTTGATCGGCGCGGTGCTGAATCAGCGGCCGGATTTGTTTGGCGCGGCCATGCCTGCGGTGGGCGTGATGGATATGCTGCGATTCCAGAATTTCGGGTTCGGGACGCAATGGGTGGGCGAGTACGGCTCATCCGCCAACCCGGAGGATTTCAAAGTGCTGCGCGCCTATTCGCCGCTGCACAACATTCACAAGACCGCGTATCCGCCGACTCTGATTACTACGTCGGACCATGACGATCGCGTAATGCCCGGGCATAGTTTGAAGTATGCCGCCACGCTGCAGCAGGCGCAGCAGGGCCCGGCGCCGATTCTGATCCGGATTGAAACGCGCGCCGGGCACGGAGCCGGCAAGCCGACGACGAAGCAGATCGACGAATGGGCGGATCGCCTGGTGTTCCTGAAGAGCGCGCTTAAGATGACCACATAGGGCAGAATGGCGCGAGCCGGCCGGTATCCCGGATAATAGCGCTATATGCAGGAGGTTCATGTCGGGATTATCGGGCTCGGAAACGTGGGCTCTGGCACGCTCGCGATTCTCACGGAAAACGCCGAGCAGATCGCACTGAAGCTGGGATTTCAACTGCGCGTAAAGGCGCTGTGCAGCCGGTCCATCGTGACTAACAAGGCGGCCGCGACTAACAAGGCGGCCGCGACTAACAAGGCGGCCGCGACTAGCAAGGCGGCCGCGACGAACCAGGCCGTCGCCGCGTTGCGAAATGGCTCCGTGCTCCTCACTGCAGACTGGCGCGAGGTGGTGGCGCATCCCGAAGTGGACATCGTCGCCGAGCTGGTGGGCGGAACAAGCGTGGCGCGCGACATCATCGACGGCGCCATTGCGCACAAAAAATCGGTGGTCACCGCTAATAAGGAATTGATGGCCCAGTGCGGCGCCGAGATTTGGGATCGCGCCATCGCGGCCGGCATCAACCTGGCGATGGAAGCCAGCGTGGCCGGCGGAATTCCGATTCATAGCGTGCTGCGGGAGGGTATTTCCGGCGATCGCGTCACCACGCTTTATGGTATTTTGAACGGCACCAGCAACTACATTCTGACGGAAATCGAGAAGCACGGATCGTCCTTCGACTCTGTTCTTCAGGAAGCGCAGCGGTTGGGCTATGCGGAGGCCGATCCGAGCGCGGACGTGGACGGCTACGATGCACGCTCCAAGCTTGCGATTCTGGCGGCGCTGGCGTTCGGCGAAAAAATTACGCCCTCCGACATCTACACCGAAGGCATCCGGCGCATCCTACCGCTGGACTTCCAGTACGCGCACAAATTGGGCCACACCATCCGTTTGATTTGCGCTGCCCACCAGACGTTTTCGGGCTTGATTTTGTCGGTGCGACCGGCGTTGATCCCGCAATCGACGATTCTGGCGGGCGTGCAAGGGGCGTACAATGCCGTGTGGGTGCGCGGAAAATACGGCGAAGATACGTTTTACTATGGACGTGGCGCGGGCGCGGCGCCAACCGGCGTTGCCGTGGTGAGCGACCTGATGCGCGTAGCGCGCGAGATCCGCTGCGGAAGCCCGGAACGCGTGTCGCCCTTCGCCCACGAGCGACTGGGCGAGTATAAGCCAATACCAGTGACGCTGCAGCACTCGGCTTACTATCTGCGTTTCCGCGTGGTGGACCGGCCCGGTATTATCGCGAGCCTAGCCGCGGTGCTGGCAGGCAAGCAGATCAGCCTGGAGGCGGTGCTGCAGTTGCCGAGCGACAACCCGCGCGATCTGCCGTTCGTCATCACGGTAGAGCCCACGTCGGAGCAGTCGATCCGGGAAGCGCTGGCCGAGATGTCCGCGCACGACTTCTTAGTAGAACCGCCGTTCGCGATGCCCATGGAGAAATCGCTATGAGAAAACTCACCCGCCATTTTCCGGATAATCGATTTGTAACAGGTCTGTTGTTGACCAGTCTTTTTCTAATATGCCCCGCTGCGTTTGGGCAGGTGGCCGGCCAGGCTAATGAAGGCTACAAAACTCCGCAAGGGCGCGCGAATGTCGCGAAAGTATTGAACGCCCCGGCGCGTGAGGAACGGCAGCGCCCGCGCGATATCGTCGACGCGCTGGATCTGAAGCCCGGCAGCGCGGTAGCGGACGTGGGCACCGGGGTCGGCTTCATGCTGCCCTACCTCAGCCACGCGGTGGGCGACACCGGGCACGTGATCGGCGAAGATATCCAGAACGATTTTCTGGATCAGGCCAAGATGAAGGCACAGCTCAGCCGCTTAAACAACGTGGAGTTCGTGCTGGGGACCGACCGCGATCCAAAGCTGCCGGCCGATTCGCTGGAGGGCGTGCTGGTGCTGGACGTCTATCATCATTTCGATTACCCGGAAGCCATGCTGGAACATATTCGCGACAGTTTGTTGTCGGACGGCAAGCTGGTGATCGTGGAGTATTTCAAACGTCCGGGTGCGATGTCGAATCCCGACCCGAATTTTGCAGTGCAGCATATCCGGCTGGATGAAGACGACCTGATTCAAGAAGTGGAAGCTAACGGATTCCGGCTGGTTTCGAAAAACGATTTGGTCCCCATGAGCCAATATATTGCGGTTTTTGCGAAGAAATAAGGCCGCGTTTCCGATGCGGCCGGCCTTTGCGCTCCTGCTGGTTCTCCTGGCATCCCGCCACGCGACTGGGGACGACAGCCCGATCGCGACCGATCGTCCGGCGGTAACCGACTCCAGCGTGGTTGTTCCCTCCGGCAGTCTCCAATTCGAGGACGGATTCATGGACACAGTAAGCGACGGGCAGCGTACCCTGGACGGTCCAGAGACTTTGCTGCGTTTGGGAATCGCGTCCAAAACGGAATTACGGCTGAATGTTCCGGATTATTTCGGTCCGGCGGGGGCCGGTTCTGGATTCGGCGACCTAGGCGTCGGAGTGAAGCAGCAATTAGGTCCCAGCGCGGGCTTCGACGTGTCGCTGGTTCTGGCGCTCAGTCTGCCCACCGGCGCCCGCGGAATATCGAGCGGCGGCTACGATCCCTCGGTTCAGCTTCCCTGGTCGCGCTCGCTGTCTTCTAATTGGACCGCCGCCGGAATGCTGTCGGTGTATTGGCCCACCCAGGACGGCCGGCGGAACGTGACCGGCCAAACGACGTTTTTGTTCGACCGGCAAATGACCAAAACATCGGATGCGTTTGTCGAATACGCGGGGGATTTTGTGGAACGGGGAGGACCCATGCACCTGCTGCATTTCGGCACTGCCTACCGGCCCACGCCGCGTCAGCAATTGGACCTGCACGTCGGGGTGGGGCTATCGCCGGCGGCGGTGTCTCACTTCATCGGGGTGGGTTACTCGTTTCGATGGCAAGTGGTGCATCGCTGACTTCATATAAGCTTCCTCGGTTGTTTGGGCCAATCCGGATTGAAGCGGGCAGCCTAAACGGGCCGTTACTTGCGCGCGCGCTTCAAGGCCGGCTTCAGATTCATGGTCCGGATCAGCTTGTGCAGATAATTGGGATGCAGGCCCAGGATCCTCGCGGCCGCTTCGTGATCGTGATTCACCTGATCGAAGGCCTGCAGCACCACCTGGCGCTTGGCGGCTTCCACCGCTTCTTCGTACATGCTGGCCGACACAGCGGAAGGGCGCGATTCGCGGATATGCTCGGGCAGATCCTCGGCCAGAACCACCTCGGCCGATCCCAGCACCACGGCCCGCTCGATAGCGTTCTCCAGTTCGCGCACGTTGCCCGGCCAGGAGTAGCTTTGCAGGTAAGCGCGCGCCTCCGGAGCCAGGCCGACGATTTTGCGGCCGCACTCGGCGGCGTACTTTTTCGCAAAGTGCTCGGCCAGCGGCAGGGTGTCCTCGGGACGCTCGCGCAGAGCCGGCGCCTTGAGCGAGACGACGTTCAGCCGGTAAAACAGATCACGGCGAAAATCGCCTTTGCCGACGGCCTGCTCCAGGTCGCGATTGGTGGCGGCCACCAGGCGGATATTGAGCGGAATGGTCTTGGTCCCCCCCACCCGTTCCATTTCGCGCTCTTGAAGCACGCGCAGCAACTTAGCCTGTAACAGCGCGGGCAGCTCTCCGATTTCGTCCAGAAACACGGTTCCGCCCTCGGCGATCTCCAGCTTGCCTTTCTTTTGCGTAACGGCGCCCGTGAACGCGCCACGCTCGTGCCCAAAGAGCTCGCTTTCGAGCAGCGTCTCGGTCAACGCGGCGCAGTTAATTGCGACAAAGGGTCCGCCGGCGCGCAGACTGTTGCGATGCAGCGCGCGCGCCACCAGCTCCTTGCCGGTTCCACTCTCGCCCAGGATGAGCACGGTGGAATTGGAGGGCGCCACTTTGGCGATCTGGCGCTGCAAATCGCGCAGCTTGTCGCTTACGCCCACCATGCCATGCTCGATCTTGAGCTCGGTTTGCAGGCGTTCGTTTTCTTCCTGCAGCCAGCCCAGAATGGTGGCGTTCTCCCAGGCCACAGCCGCCATACCAGCTACAGCGGTAATCAGTTGAAGATGCCCATCGTCGAAGCGATGTTCGGCGCCTGCCGATTCCAAATAGACCACGGCCGCCACTTCCTCGCGCACGATGAGCGGCGCCGCGAGGTAAGAAGGGGCCTTCTCCTCGCCGCCGTCCTGCCAAACCACCACCCGTTCCTGGATGGCGCGGTCCAGCACCTGCGGGTTGAGGGTCTCAGCGCCGGGACGGGCGTCGCGCGGCGAACCCGGAATGACGATGGCGGCGCGGGATGCCGGAACCTGTTCCAACAGCAGAGAAGTCAAGTGGCGGCGCAGAATTTCCGCCGCCGACGCGGAGGTGGTGTCGTGCAATCCGCGAAACGAATGCAGCATCGTGCTGACGCGGAGCAGAGTCCGCAGATCGTGCAGCGCTCGGGCCGAAGGCGGCAGCGTGGTGCGTTCGTCGGGACAGAGATAAAGCGATTCGTCCAGCCGCAGCTCGCGCGTGTTTGTAAAGGACACTTGTTTTGCAGCCGGCGCGTCCGCGTTGCCGTCCACCTGGTAGCAAAACAGCGATCCGCCGATCCGAATCTCGTCGCCTGGTTTCAATTCCCGCTCGGTGATGGGCGTGCCGCTGACGAACGTTCCGTTGCGGCTATCCAGATCCTTCAGAGTGCAAGCCTCGCCGGAACGCAGGAACACGCAATGGCGCCGCGAGACAGCGTTGTCGTCCAACTGCAGATCGTTGGTGGCCTGCCGGCCGACCGAGTATTCCCCGGGCGGCAAAACGATGGCGCTGCCTTTTAAAGGGCCGCGCAACGCCATTAGTCTAGGCTCGATTTCGATCTTCGATTTCAGCACGTTTCTGTCCTACCCACTCATCAAATGCTTCGCGGCGGGAATCAAACGATTCTGATCCTTCAGGCCGGCCCATATTCGCCTTGGTGGGGCTTGGGTAACCTCAATAGCGCAATCACTTATCGTACAATCTTCCAGCTCTAGAATAAGACATGGGGGGACCAGGCGGAGGAAGATATCGACGGCCTCTGACGCCCGATGCTTCTCTCGCCCGCGTCCTGGCGCGGTGTAAACGATTGCCAGCCTTTCGCTTAGCGTGGGTGGTAATGCAATTGCTTATTTTGAGCCCGTATGCGACTTACGATTCGGAAAAAAGTGACCTACGGATTCCTGATGCTGGCCTTAGGAATGATGCTTAGCGACGCTTACAGGCTGCTCCAGGCCTGGTCGCCCTTGCAAGGAACTCCCGTAGCCGCCAATAACGGCCTGCGAGCACGCAGATTTTAGCGCTGGATTTTGAGGGAAGAAAGAAAGAGGAGCGAGGGGGCCCTGTACTTACCGGTACAGGGCTTGCCTCGGTGAATGTTTCGCGCGCCGGATGCTACACCCGCCGCGACATATGAGTGATCAGCGAGACGAGGAAAAGCACGATGAACACGAAGAACAGAATCTTCGCGATCCCCGCCGAAACCACTGCCACGCCTCCAAACCCGAACACCGCCGCCACAATCGCGATCAGTAAAAAGACCAGAGCGTAATACAGCACTGTTTGTTCTCCTTTCCAGGGCGGGCCGCTGGCGACTCTTGCGCGACAACATGCAGCGGCCGCTGTCGGTCCTGCCTGCCATATTGCAGCTTGGTTACCACTCCCGATGTCCTTGAAAAACCGTCTCATGCAGGCCTGGCCCAGGCCGCGGCAAGAAGAATTTGCACTGTTGGCCGGTATTTGCGGCCACGTGGCCGGCTAAATCTGCGAAGTGGATGCCAGCAGCACGCGCTCACGGGAGCGCACCGAAACGCGACGCTTCGGCAGATTGGCCTTAAAACATTAGAGCTAACTTTTGTTCGATTGTTACTCACAATTCACGCGGAATACACCATGTTTTAAACACTCATGCTCCAGATTGAAGCATGGGATTTGGCTGCAACCTTTCCAGACGCACGCTGTTGCAAGCTTGGCTGGCGTCCCTGGGACGATTCTGGGCCAGCGGCGGCAAACTCAGTGCGACGCTCGATCCTGTCAGTGTCGCTTTGCAAGGCTTCGCTCCGGCGGTGACCTTTCAGCGCCGCTATCGGATGGACGCCACCATTTTGCTGCTGGGCGCGACGATATTTACCCGGAAAGCGGCGGGAGGCGCTTACGCATCGGTAGAGATCAGCCGCGACACGATGGCGGTGGCCCTTCAGTTCGCGGCGGGATCGTCCCCCGCCAGAGCGCATGGCTTAAACCGGTTTGGGATTTTACGAGAGGCGATCGTACGTAGGGAGACCTCAGGCGATGCCTCCGAAATTTCGTTCGCCGGTCTGATGACGCGGGCGCGCGAAGAGAGCTTTGAACAGGGCCGCAAGGCGTTGGCTTCGCCGCCCGGGGGGAGTGAATGCGTAGTGGCGCGCGGCAGGACATCGGCGTCCGGGGTACAAACCTGGATCGATACGGCCGACATCGGTCCGGAAAGCAACTGGACGAATCTGAACGAAACCCTGGGTGAGGCGCTGCGTCATGAGCCGCGCACGACGCCACGAGAAACCTCCGCCGGGTCCGCCAGCACGTTCCTGCACGCTATGCACGACGCCGCTCTATGCCCGGACGCTCGGGTCCAGCGGCTGTTCCTGCACGGCGGAAAGCTTTACTGGCTGGAGACACGCCGGCAGCCGCAGCGGACAGCGGAAGGGGGAGTGGAACTGGCCGGTACGATCCACAATCTGAACGGCGCGCGCTGCGCCGAATTTCGCACCGCCTACCTGGCCGGCGATGAGAGCGGCATTCCTGTGCGCATTGAATACCGGCCGCGATCGTTCCTTCGCCTCTCGTTCGAAGCTGAGCCGGAGGCCACGCAGCCGGCGATCCATTCGTTGTTCCCGGAGGCCTTACTGCAAGAGGCTGTAGCCCATAAGGAGGTTGGTGAAAAAACGCCTAAACCGCTCCCTTACGGTCACGGTTCAAACGAGCCTTCGTTGATACGGAAGAGCTTAGACGAGCCGCGCGTGAGCAGCGGTGCCTGAAACGACTTTTTCATCAGCCTGTCAGTTAGGAGAGCGCTTGATGTCATCCACGATTCATTTGCAATGGTCCGATGCAGAAGCCGCCGGCCGGTTCCGCACCGGCGTTTCTTTGCACAGCCACACTCTGCACTCGCGCGAGAGTCTGGAATTTATTTACCAGGCCGCGCGGCGCGCCCCCCTGCTCAAGGCGGCGATACGGCACGGCGAAGGCCTCTATCGCCAGAGACACGGCGCGACGCTGGACCTTTCGCGCGGCTGGTGGACTCCGCCGCTGGGGGCCCACGACGCGTGGCTGCTCGAGAAATCGCAGATTGAAACTTTCGGGCGGGACGCCATCGTTTCGCTCACAGATCACGACAATATCGAAGCTCCGGTGTCGCTGCAGGCGCTGGACGAGTGCCGGGGAGCGCCGATCTCAGTAGAGTGGACGGTCCCGTTCGGCCCGACATTTTTCCATCTGGGCGTTCACAATCTGCCGGCCGAGCGGGCACGCTCGCTGTGGGCCGAAATGGACAGTTATCGACAGAAGCCAATCGAAGGACGGCTGGCGGAGATCCTGACCGCGCTGGCAGCGCTCGATCGGGTGCTGATGGTGTTCAATCATCCGCTATGGGACGAGACCGGAATCGGGCAGGCGGCGCACCGCGAAATCGCGCTCGCGTTTCTGCGGCGCTATGGGCCAAGCCTGCAGGCGCTCGAATTCAACGGGCTGCGGCCCTGGAAGGAGAATCGAAGCGTACTGGCGCTGGCCAGGGCTGCACAAAAACCGGTCATCTCGGGCGGCGACCGCCACGCCATCGAGCCCAATGCGGCGCTCAATCTCACCAACGCCGGGACGTTCGAAGAGTTCGCCGAGGAAGTGCGATCCGGATGGAGCAGCGTATTGGTGATGCGGCATTACCGCGAGCCCTTCGCGCTGCGCATCTTTCACAACATGCTGGACGTGCTGCGTACTTACGAGCGGCATGCCAATGGCTGGCGGTTGTGGAGCGATCGCGTGTTCTATTTATGGCACGACGGCAAAGTGCGGTCCCTCAGCGAGTTGTTCGGCGAGCGCACGCCCAGCGCGGTGAGCGTGTTCGTGGGCGCCATGCAATTCGCTTCCACTCCCGGCGTGCGGCGTTTCCTGCGAGGCGCTTTCGCCGCAGCCGAAGAGGTGACGCTGTGAATACCAACGGCACTCGGCGTGTGGCGTTCTTCACCGACAGCTTTCACGAAGTGAACGGCGTGGCTCTGACCAGCCGAGAGTTTGTGCGTTTCGCGCAGCGGCGTTCTCTGCCGGTTTTCTCGGCGCATGCGGGATCTGGCACGTGTTTAAGTCGAGAGGGCTCCGTGACCACCTTCGAATTTCATCGCGGCGCGGTGAAATGGCGCCTGGAGCACGACCTGGCCATCGATCTTCTGTTCCTGCGCTATCGGTCGAAGCTGCGCGCGGCGCTGGCCGAGTTCAAGCCGGACCTGGTGCACATCACCGGGCCGAGCGACGCAGGGATTCTGGGTGCGATTCTGGCCTGGGATCTGGGCGTACCGCTGGTGGCTTCCTGGCACACCAATCTGCACGAGTTCGGCGCGCGCCGACTGGGCCAGGCGCTGCTTTTTCTGCCGGAGCGAATGCGGGCGTCCGCCGCGAGCCGGTTTGAGGGATTCGCCTTGGATCAATGCGTGCGATTTTACCGGCTGGCGAAGGTGATCTTCGCGCCGAACGCCGAGCTAGTGGAAATGCTGGCCGACCGGACCGGTCGTCCGGCCTTTCTGATGTCGCGCGGAATTGACACTGAACTGTTTTCGCCTCGTCATATTTCTTCCACGCAGCGGACCCGTCTGGATCGCGATTTCGTGGTGGGTTACGCAGGAAGGCTCAGCCCGGAGAAAAACGTGCGCCTGCTCGCGGCGATCGAACGGGCCTTGATCCAGGCGGGAATGCGTAACTATCGTTTTCTCATCGTGGGGTACGGTTCCGAGCATGCGTGGCTGAGCAGCGTGATGGAGCGCGCCACCCTGCCCGGCGTCCTGCGCGGCGAGGACCTGGCGCGGGCTTATGCGTCGATGGACGCCTTCGTATTCCCTTCCGCAACAGACACCTTCGGCAACGTAGTTTTAGAAGCTATGGCGTCGGGTGTACCGGCCATCGTCACGAGAGAGGGCGGTCCGAAGTATTTGGTTCACCCGGGAGAGAACGGCGAACTGGCAAGCAACGCCGCAGAATTCGCGGGTTTCGTCTCCGCATGGTCGCGCTCTCCAGAGCGCCTGGCCGAGATGCGGCTGCGGGCCCGCGAATCGGCGGAGCGTTTCTCGTGGGACGCGGTTTGGGAAGAGGTCTACCGGCGCTACGAGCGGTGTTTCCCGCAGCAAGATTCGGGGTCCAGCGGAACGCGGCAACCGGTACAAATGGCCGTGGCCTGCCCGCATATCTTGTAAACACCTGCGCGAATTTCAGTCCCTTCAACCGTTCCCCCATGCGCCGAACATGGTACTCGCCGTTTTCAGTCGCTTGCAGGTCAATCGACGGCGGGTCAATAAGACTCGCTCATTCCCGCTGCACTCTGAGCATGAGGTTTCAACCTGCAAGTTTCAACCTGTGGCGGCGCCCTGCGGTTGAGAATACAATACAAGGTGCCTCAATCACAGGCCATTCAACAGGAGCTACGCACATGATTCGCAGAGTTTTTGCTACCGACGACAGTACCGCGACGGCGATTCTGAGACTGGTGCTCGGACTGGTTTTTCTCGCACATGGAGCACAGAAAATGTTGGGCTGGTTCGGAGGCTTTGGCTTTTCCGGAACCATGGGCTTCTTCACCGGCACGATGCACATCCCGGCGCCGCTCGCATTCTTAGCGATCGCGGCGGAGTTCTTCGGCGGCCTGGGGCTGATCCTGGGGTTGCTTACGCGCATCGCAGCGTTCGGAATCGCGGTGAACATGCTGGTCGCGATTGCGACCGTGCACGGCTCGGTCGGATTCTTCATGAATTGGAACGGAAACCAGAAAGGGGAGGGTTACGAGTATCACCTGCTGGTGCTAGCCATGGCGGCGTTCCTGATGATCCGCGGGGCAGGCGCGTTTTCGGTGGATCGAGCCATCGCGGTGGCTGAGACTTCCGTCCCGGCCGAGCGAAATCTGGCCCATTCCTGAAGAACCCTACAGGGCGAGAGTGGCAAATCAATTCGATATTGGGACTGCTCTCCGGTTCGAGAATACTCCGGGCGGCTTGGTGCGCGCGGTGATCTCGACGGCAACGGCGGAGGCGGATCTTTATCTGCAGGGCGCTCACGTGACGCATTGGACCCCGCGCGGGCAGCGGCCGGTCCTTTTCGTCAGCCCCAAGAGTTTGTTCATACCCGGCAAGGCGATTCGCGGCGGAATCCCCGTCATTTTCCCCTGGTTTGGCGATCGCAGCGATGGCAAGCCCGGTCCCGCGCATGGCTTCGCGCGCACTAGCACGTGGGCGGTGGAAGGAACTGAACTCGGCAACGACGGAAATGTCCAGATCGCGCTGGCGCTGGCGCCTAACGAGACTAGTAAAAGTCTCGGCTATGCCGCATTCCACGTAAGCTTGCGCGTCACCATAGGCTCCTCACTCGAAATGGAGCTGGAGACTCGCAACGACGCCCAGGAGCCGCTCACTTACGAAGAGGCGCTGCACAGTTATTTCGCCGTCGCAGATATCCGTCAAGTCTCCGTTCAGGGGCTGGAAGGCACCACTTACATCGACAAGACGGATGGTTTCAAACGCAAGAAGCTGGGCGATGAGCCCGTGCGCATCGCCAGGGAAACCGATCAGATGCACTTGCACACGAAGGCCACTTGCGTGCTTCACGACGCCGTGTGGAACCGCAGGATCGTCGTTGAGAAAAGCGGCTCGGATAGCACGGTGTTGTGGAATCCGTGGATTGAAAAAACCAAGGGCATGTCCGACATGGCGCCCGAGAGCTGGCAGGCGATGATCTGCGTGGAAACGGCCAATGCCGCCGAGAACGCCGTCCATCTTGTTCCCGGCGCGCGGCACAAGCTAACGGCGTCGATCCGCGTAGAATAGCGCAACCGGTTGAGCACCAACCGGCCGTTGGCGCCTTGGCGTGTCACTAGTCCGGGCCGGCGGTATCTAATATCTGGAGGTTTCCATGCTTCACAGCTTGTCGGCCAACTGGTGGGCGCTGGCTCTTCGTGGATTCGCGGCGCTCGTGTTCGGATTGTTGACGTTCTTCGTTCCAGGCATCACGCTGGTAACTCTGGTGCTGTTGTTTGGAGCTTATTCGCTGGTGGACGGCGTCTTCAACTTCATCGCGTTCTTTCGCGTGGCGTCTCACCATTGGGCGTTGCTCATTGAGGGCGCGGCCGGCATCATCGCGGGCATTCTCACTTTCGCCTGGCCGGCCATTACGACGATCGTCTTGCTGTATCTGATCGCATTCTGGGCCATCTTTACCGGGATTTTTGAAATCATCGCCGGGATTCGTCTCCGCAAGGCGATCGCAAATGAATGGCTGCTGCTGGTGGTGGGGGTGCTTTCCTGCCTGTTCGGCCTGCTGATTCTTTTTGCTCCCGGCGCCGGGGCCCTGGCGCTCGTTTTGTGGATCGGCGCTTACGCGCTGGTGTTCGGAATCTTTCTGCTGGCTCTGGCGTTCCGCCTACGCGGGCACCGCCGGCTGATCGAGCAGCCGACATAGGGATTATCCGAATCTGCTGGAAACCGGTTGAAAGTCCTGGACATCGTACAGGAGACGGTCGATAAGGCTTAAGAGGCGCAAACAATGAAAAAACTATGGCTCTTCCCTTTTATCGTGATCGCAGCGATTGGACAGCAAAGCGCCCCGAAGATCGAGCGCTGCGGTCTTGGATCGAAGCATGAATGTCACTGTCTGCAACGCACAGACGCGATTCATAACAAGATCGTGGCGTCCTGCGAGGCGGAAGCCAAGACCGCCAAAGAACGGGACGCTTGCCTGCGCCGGGAGATGATCCAGCACTGCGACATGGCCGAGAGGCTGACGAAATGGGACACCGACGCTTCAGCCACCAACGGGGAGAACGGCGAGTATGAAATGCACTCCGGGATGGGCCCCATGTGTACCATGGCGTGCCGCAAGCATCGCTGTGAATGCGCCGACGGGCCGAAGTGCGATTTCGGAATGACCAAGGAAGAAAGCGCACAAGCGGATCGGGAAGAGCGGACGGGGCGCTGACTCCGGTGTCGACATATTGACACCGCGCGCAGTCACCTGAATCGGCGACCCATTGGGACCGGTACCCCTCACGGTGACGGCTCGACAAGCGCCGCTCTGCGTGCGCGGTTTCAATTTTTCTCGCAAGCTTCGTTTTTCTCAACAACCTGCGTTTTTCTCTACAAGCTGCGTTTTTCTCTACAAGCTGCGTTTTTCTCTACAAGCTTTCGACTGGCAACTCATTTGCGATAACATCCCTAAGTACCAAGGTTTGTCAGCGACGCTGGAGGGAGAGTTGTGCGATGAGGGCTAACAGTCGATTACGGACATTGGAACGCGGATCGGCGCTTTCAAGAGCGCTGCTGATCATCGCACTCTGGTGTGGATCGGGAGCCGCGAGCCCTGCGAAAGCGGCAGCGCTCAGTTCCGAAGGTCAAGCCTGGCTTGGCGCCGCCATCAGCTCCGGCAGTTTGCCGGATTTGCGCTGGCCGGATTTTAGCGATTACAGCAAGCATGTCCAGAAGTTTTACGCCTTCAACGGCAACTCCTTGTGGTGGGTGAAGGGCCTGGAGCCGACTCTGCAGGCGCGGCAGGCGATCGCCGTGCTGCTCCAAGCCGATCAAAAAGGACTGTCCGTGGACGACTATGACGGAACCCGCTGGAACGATCGGCTGGCGAAGCTCAAGCCCGCGACGCGGCAGCCCAGTGAGGCGGATGCATTGCAATTCGACCTCGCGCTCACCGTTTGCCTCATGAGATATGTGTCCGACCTTCACATTGGCAAAGTGAATCCGAAACATTTCGCTTTTGCCCTGGATGTGGAGTCCAAGAAGTATGACCTGGCGGAATTTCTGAAAGACCACGTGACGAACGCGAGCGACGTGGCCGGAGTGCTGACACAGGTTGAGCCGCCTTATCCCGGTTATCGGCGTACCATGCAAGCCCTGCGCACCTATATGGAGCTGGCAAGCAAGGACGATGGAGAACAACTGCCGGCTACCAAGAAACCGATCGTGACGGGCGACATTTATCCCGGCGTGCCGCGCCTGACCCGGCTGCTCAAGTTAGTCGGCGATCTGCCGGCTAACGCCGACGTCTCGCCTGAGCCGCCAATTTATCAAGGTGCCCTGGTGGATGCCCTGAAGAGTTTTCAGCGCCGGCATGGCCGGGACCCAAACGGAAAGCTTGACGCTCCAACGCTGGCTGACTTGAACATCCCTCTGAGCCGGCGCGTGGAGCAGATGCGTTTAACGCTGGAGCGATGGAGGTGGATGCCGGATTCGTATTCCAAAGCCCCTATCGTGGCGAATATTCCCGAGTTTCGTCTGCGTGCCTACGACAAAGATTTCAACATCGGGGTAACGATGAACGTCGTGGTGGGCAAATCATACGGCCACAATACCCCGGTATTCACTGAAACCATGAAGTACGCGATCTTCAGACCGTACTGGGAGGTGCCGTACTCCATCACGCGAGCGGAACTGATTCCGCACATCATGCGCGATCCCGAGTATTTGGCCAAGAAGGGATTCGAGGTGGTGGACGGCCGCCAGCACGTGGTTGCCGACGGCACGGTATCGAGCGACGTACTCGGGCAGCTCCGGGCCGGAAAGCTGTTTATCCGTCAAAAGCCCGGCCCAACGAACTCGCTGGGCCTCGTCAAATTTCTCTTTCCCAATAGCTACAACGTGTACATGCACGACACTCCGGCGCCCGAATTGTTCGCACGATCCAGACGCGATTTCAGCCACGGCTGCATCCGGCTGGAAAAGCCGGCCGACCTGGCGGCCTGGGTTCTGCGCGACAATCCCGGCTGGACTCCGGAGCGGATTCACGCCGCCATGAACGGGACAGAGACGCAACAGGTGAATCTGGCGCACCCCATTCCGGTGCTGATCCTCTACGCCACCGTGATCGTGCTGGAAGACGGCGTCGTGCATTTCTACGACGATATCTACGGGCACGATGCGTCGTTGGAAAAGGTTCTCGCGAAGGGTTATCCGTACCCGGGGTGAGCCGAACAATTAACACAAGTCGAACGTCTCAGCCAGGCCTGCTCCGTTCGGAGAAGAAGCGATGCTGAAGTTGAGTCGCCCCCTGGAGGCGATTCAGTCCCCGGCCGGTCTAACGAGTTAGGAGGCGCCACGGTCGGAACGGATCGTGCCGACCGGCTAGCAGCACTTGCCTTGCGCGAACTTGCGCGCCAGCCGCTCATCGCTGAACCGCCGCCACTCCGCGGCCGAATGCGCGCGTCCGTGAACGCGCAAATGCCGGTGGTAAGCATTCTCATCCGCGATCTCGCGCAGCAGCGCCAGCACGCCTCGCAGCAACGCTCTCACAACTCCTCCGTCTGCAGGTGCGACAGCACAAACGGCGCTTCATCCACTTGCACTTCGCGCGCACCGCTTAGGATGCGGACCCAGGCCCGAACGGAGTCGATCAGGATGAGCGCCACCATGATCAGAAAAACGCCGCACACCGCCGCATCCAGGCGATCGTTGAAAATGGTGGCCTGAGTCTCGGCGATCTTGCCGGCCGCAATGGTCCCCGCATCCAGCCCGCTTTGCAGATGATTGGCTTCCGCTACGAAACCCACGCGCGGCTGATCCGAGAAGATCTTCTGATAGCCGGCCGTAAAGCACACCGCCACCAGCCAGGCCAACGGCGCGGCCGTGATCCACATGTAGCGCGCGCGATGCATTTTGATAAAGATGGTGGTGCCCACGCACAGCGCCACTGCGGCCAGCAGTTGATTGGCGATACCAAACAGCGGCCACAGCGAGTTGATGCCGCCCAGCGGGTCGCGCACGCCCTGATAAAGGAAGTAGCCCCACGCCATCACCACCACGGCGCTGGTAGCGAACACGCCCGGCATCCAGGTGGAGCGCTTCAACGCGGGATACGCGTTGCCCAGCAGATCCGACAGCATGAAGCGGCCCACCCGCGTTCCGGCCGCGATGATGGTCAGGATGAACAGCGCCTCGAACATGATCGCGAAGTGATACCAGAAGCCCAGTAAAGCGCTGCCTCCGCCCGTGGTGGACCCGACGGAGCTGGACCCAACAGAGCTCGAAAATATGCGCGCCATGCCGAGCGCGAGCGACGGAGCTCCGCCGGTCCGGTAGAATAGCGTTTTCTCTCCCGCGTCGGCTGCTAGAGCGCTCATTTCGCCCGCTGAAACCGGATATCCCCAGCTCGAAATGGTGGCCACCGCAGCGGCTGGATTGGCGCCTACCACGCCAGGCGGCGAATTCACCGCGAAGAACACGCCGGGCTGCAGCGAGCATGCGGCGATCAGAGCCATGATCGCTACGAAGCCCTCCAGCAACATGGAGCCATAGCCCACCGGCCACGCGTTCCATTCGCGCGCGATCATTTTCGGCGTGGTGCCCGACGAAATCAGCGAATGAAATCCCGACACGGCGCCGCAGGCGATGGTGATAAATACGAAAGGAAAAACCTTGCCCGCGAAAATGGGTCCGCTGCCGTCCACGAAGCGCGTGAAAGCGGGCAGTTGCAGCGTGGGATGCACTACCAGGATGCCCACCGCCAGCATGGCCACCACGCCCAGTTTGATAAACGTGCTTAAATAATCGCGCGGCGCAAGGAACAGCCAGACGGGCAGCACGCTGGATAGGAATCCATAGGCCATCACCGCGATCGCAAGCGTCGTCGCCGGCCATGTGAACCAGGGCGCGAGAACCGGCGAACTTGCCACGGCTTGTCCCCCGAAAATGCTCGCCATCACCAGCACAAAACCCAGCGCCGAGCACTCCAGCACTCTGCCCGGCCGCCAGTAACGCAGGTAAAGGCCCATAAACAGCGCGATCGGCATGGTAGCCGCGATGGTGAACGTTCCCCACGGGCTGCCCTTCAGCGCGTTCACTACCACCAGCGCGATCACCGCCAGCAGGATGATCATGATAAACAGCACGGTAAGCAGCGCCGTAATGCCGCCGGTTTTTCCGATTTCGTCGCGCGCCATCTGGCCCAGCGTTTTTCCATCGCGCCGCATGGAACAAAACAAAATCACGAAGTCCTGTACCGCGCCGCCCAGCACCGCGCCGATGATGATCCAGTACACGCTGGGCAGATAGCCGAACTGCGCCGCGAGCGTCGGGCCTACCAGGGGACCGGGTCCGGCGATGGCCGCGAAATGATGGCCGAACAGGATCCATTTGTTGGTCGGCTCGTAATCATGCCCGTCGCGCAGGCGTTCGGCGGGAGTGGCGCGCTGATCGTCCAGCGCCATCACCCTGGCGGCGATGAATCGCGCATAGAATCGAAAGCCCACCAGATAAGTACACGCGGCCGCCAGAACAATCCAGAAGCTGTTCACCGGTTCGCCGCGATCGATGGCGATGCCCGCCATAAAAAACGCCGCCGCGAACGATATCAGCCCCCACGCGATGCGCCCCGCAATTTTCTTCATTGGCTTCTTACCAAGACGTTGGCCTTTTACCAAAAAAGAATTGTATCAGCAGTGCGGAGATCAGAAGCGGGGCAGGCGTCTCAACAGGCTCTCGCTGGAGCCGTAGCCGGCGAGATCCACAGCGTGCGCGGGGCGCCAGTTCCAGTCCATTGCTCCAATGTAATGCGCCCCAACGTAGTTCATGCTCTCGCGGCCGGAGCCCATCAGGATTACATACAAGCGGTGTCTCGGATAGGCCAGCAACTCGTATTCTTGTCCGGAATCCGCTAGCAGGCGATCTTCGGCAGGCTGGCCCAGCGCGCGAATCACGGCCGGACGGCCGTCGCCCGCAGTAAGCGGCAAATCCGCCTGAGTGAGCGGCGCGTAGAAGGCACGCGTCGCGATTACTCCGCCACGGAACAGGCTAATGGCCAGGACGCATCCGGCCAAGCCGATGGCAACGCTGCCTACGGCGACTCTTCCCACGCGGGACGTTCTTTCGCTCTCTAATCGAATGCCAACCACAGGAGCGCGCCAAGCCGAAGATTGCGCGAACCGGGGCCGGTTGCTGTCATTCATTGAACCGGCTATTGAACCAGCCATGGCACCCACCGCGCGCGGCATTTCGATCACACGCCGCTCGACCGGCCACACTACGCCAGCGCGATATTCCAGCTCCGCCAGCAGACCGACAATCATCAGCGGGGCGTCCACACGCGAAATCTCACCGAGATATCGCCGCGGTACGGAGACCTCTTCGTTGGTCTTGGTATTGCGCACCAGTACATCGGACCAGGTAGCGCTGCGATACACCCACTCGTTGTGTCCCGCGTTCAGGATCGCGGGATAAAACGAAAAAGGCCGGCGGCCGAGCTGCGCGAGTGGCGGCGGGATCGGCGGAACGGCCATGGCTTTATTTTAGCCTCCGGGCGCTGCCGGCGGCGGACTCGGCGTGTGTCTGCGACGAAAGAATTTCTGGTGGACATCCGGCCAGAATTCCGGCAGAAGGTTGCTCAGAGCGGCGGCTGCGAAGCTGGTTCCGAAACGGCTGGCTACTTCTTTGCCGCTCACGCTGCTGTCGGGATAATAGGCGTTGGAGAGCGCGATCCCCATGCCCATTCCCAGCATCCCAGAATAATTGAACCGGTCGTTCCCGGCGTCCGTCCGCGTGATCACTACCCGGCTCAATGCATAGCCCACGCGATACCACATGCCGAACTCCGGACCGCGCCGGAAATAGCGCGGGTCTTCGTGCAAAAGCGACGCCAGCACTGCATCGGAAAAGAAATTCTGCGTAGTGATGTCGGCCACCGCAGCTCCGAAACGCTGGGCATACGGACCAGCGCCGTGCCCGTACTTCGGATCGTCGTTGTCTATCTGGGAAAGCGCTGCCCCAGCGGCGGCCGCAGCCCCCGTAAACGGATCGAAAGTCTCCTTGGCGAACAAGGCGAACTTCTGCTGCACGGTGAGAGGCGTGATTCTCTGTCGCGGGTCCTCGACAGTTAAATAGTTTGGAATGACTCCGAGAATTCGATCGTCGCCGGCGTCATTGGAGGCCACTTGGGCCAACGCAGGCTGCACCGCCGGACCCTGGGCCAGAACCAAGCTGACAGAGAAAGAAGAAACCGTGAAAAGGACCGCGATATTTGCGCGTTGGACGGGTTTATGGCAAGACCTCAATCATCCTCCAGTTGGAGTCCCCGCACGTCATCAACAATACATGGACCGATGGTAGCACTCTCCGGTTACAAGTAAAGTACTGGCACCACCGCAGTCCCGATTCCCGCTTCCGGTTGCGAGGGTACCGCCCCGCGCTCGCGCGGAAAGTAATAGAATGGCCAAAATGAGCACGACATTCTCCAGCTCTCTGCAGCGGCAGTTGCGGAACCGGCGTAACTTTCTCAAATTTCTGGCGGCCAGCCCGTTGTTCGCTTCCCTGCCCGCAAGAGCCTGGCAGACTCACACCTTGGACGAAGTGCCCACCAGTCCCAAAGACGCTCTGGATGTGATGGATTTCGAGGCCGCCGCCCGCAAGGTGCTCCCGCCCGCGCACTGGGGCTACATGGCGTCGGGCGTGGACGACAATCTGACGCGCGACTTGAATCACGAAGCCTATAAACGCATCCAACTGCGCCCGCGCAAACTGATCGACGTAAGCAAGATCGACACACGCGTGGAACTTTTCGGGACTACCTGGGACAGTCCCATCTTCTTTTGTCCCGTAGGCGGCCAGGGGATGTTCAATCCGGACGGCGAGTTGGGCACCGCTCGCGCCGCGCAAGCTAAGAAAACTTTGCAGATCCTCTCGACCGCCGCTTCGCACAGCGTGGAAGACGTGATCCAAGCGCGCGGAGGGCCCGTCTGGTACCAGCTCTACGCGGTTTCGGACTGGGGCCAGACAGAACGGATCGTCAAGCGCGCCGAAGAGGCCGGCTGCCCCGTGGTGGCATGGACCATCGACCTGCTGGCCGGCCGGAATACCGAGACCGCAACCCGTTTCCGGCGCACCGACACTAGAGAGTGCGCCTCCTGTCACGGCGAGCCGTTCCGCTCGCACCAGCCCATGCTGGACGGCATCGATATGAAAACTTACCGCCTCAACTCTCCCGCCTTCAACTGGGAGCACGTGGATCGGCTCAAAAAAGCCACGCGCATGAAGCTGGTGCTGAAAGGCATCGAGACCCGCGAGGATGCGCGCCTATGCGTGGAGCACGGAGTGGATGGCATCCTGGTTTCCAACCACGGCGGACGCGCCACCGAAACCTACCGCGCCACCATCGAGTGCTTGCCCGAAGTGGTGGACGGAGTGGCGGGGCGCATCCCCGTGATGGTGGACGGCGGCATACGGCGCGGCACGGATGTCTACAAGGCGCTGGCGTTCGGAGCGCGCGCGGTTGGAATCGGACGCCCTTACGTGTGGGGCTTGGCGGCTTTTGGCCAGCCTGGCGTGGAGCGAGTGGTCGACATTCTGAATGCCGAGTTCCAGCTCACCATGAAGCAGTGCGGCGCGCGAACACTGGGTGAAATCACGCGGTCCAGTGTGATGTGGCGCGAGTCCAATTCGTAGTGCCGCACGCATTTGCAGTCCGTGGCGCACGCACTCTTGCACCGTGGCGCACGCACTCTTGCGTGCCGCGTTCACACTTATGTGAACGCTTAGAATAATAAAATGCCCGCAGAAGAGAAGCCGGCGGCCAGCTTCGAGACCGGTCTACAGCAACTCGAACTGATCGTCAAAGAAATGGAGAGCGGCGAGTTGCCTTTGGAACGCGCGCTCGAGTTGTTTGAAAAAGGCATGCAGTTGAGCGAAAGCTGCCGCAAGCAGTTGGAAGAAGCCGAAACGCGCATTGAAATGCTGATCCGCAAAGGCGACAAAATTCAGGCGGAGCCGTTCCGTCCGGATGCCGCCGGCCAAAATCCGGTCCGCCAACCAGAGGCCCTGCGCCCACCAGAGGCCCTGCGCCAACCAGAGGCCCTGCGCCAAAAAGATAAGGCATGACACTGGCCGAATACGTGGCGCGGCAGCAATCGCGCATCGATGCTGCATTACAGCGCTGGGTGCCCGCCCAAACGGCGCTTCCTGAATCCATCCACAAAGCGATGCGCTACAGTCTGTTCGCCGGAGGCAAGCGCATTCGCCCCATCCTCTGCATGGCCGCGGCCGAAGCGGTGTCGGATTCGGCGCTGGGCATTGAATCCTGCGCCTGCACGCTGGAACTGATTCACACTTATTCGCTCATTCACGACGATCTACCCGCGCTGGATAACGACGATTTGCGGCGCGGCGTTGCCACCTGCCATAAAGTGTTCGGCGACGCGATCGCCATCCTGGCCGGGGACGCTCTGCTTACGCTGGCCTTCCAAGTCCTGGCGCAGATGGATTGCCCAACCTGCCGCGGGCCCGCTGACGGGCATGCTCGCAAAGTCGCTCTCATCGCCGAGCTCGCTGCGGCCGCGGGCACTGTGGGCGGCATGATCGGCGGGCAGGTGTGCGATCTGGAAGGCGAAGGGCGGTTTCCTCAGGCCGCGCTGCTGGAAGCCATTCATCGCGCGAAAACCGGCGCTCTGCTGCGCGCCAGCCTGCGGATGGGCGCCATCTACGCGGGTGCCGACGATGAGCAAGCGGGCGCACTATCCTGCTTCGGCGAGCACATCGGCCTGGCGTTTCAGATTGTGGACGACGTGCTGGATGTGGAGCAGTCGTCGGAAGCATTGGGAAAAACCGCCGGCAAGGACGCACAGCAGCACAAGATCACGTTTCCCGCGGTCTACGGGCTGGAGCGGTCGCGCCAGATGGCTGAAGAAGAAAGGCAAGCGGCGCATCGAGCCTTGCTTCCGTTCCATGATCGCGCCGCGCGCTTGCGCGAGCTTGCCGATTTCATCGTCCAGCGGCGTGCCTGACGCCTTGGAATGAACGTAATGAAACGGCGGCTGGATGTGGTAGTCGTCGAGCGCGGCTTGGCCGATTCGCGTGAAAAAGCGCGCGCGTTGATTCTGGCGGGACAGGTGCTCGTCAACAAACAGAAGATCGACAAGGCCGGCGCATCCGTGGACGCTGCCGCATCCATCGAAGTGCTCGCGCAACCGCGCTATGCCGGCCGCGGCGGGCTGAAACTGGAGGCTGCGCTGGATCATTTCGCGATCTCCGCGGCCGGCAAAATCTGCCTGGACGTTGGATCCTCCACCGGCGGCTTCACCGATTGCCTGCTGCAGCGCGGCGCGGCTCGCGTCTACGCTATTGACGTTGGCACCGGCCAACTGGATTGGAAACTGCGCAACGATCCGCGCGTCATCGTGCAGGAGCAGGTGAACGCGCGTTACCTTACTCGCGAGCAGGTGCGCGAGCCGGTCGTTCTGGCCGTTTGCGATGTCAGTTTCATCTCCATCACAATGATCTTACCGGCGCTGATGGGCCTGCTGTCCGCAAACGCCGAAATGGTTATCCTGGTTAAACCGCAATTCGAACTGGATCGGGACCAGGTCGGCAAGGGAGGAATTATTCGCGATCCTGCATTGCACCTTAAGGCGTGCCGCCGCGTGGAAGCGGCCGTCCAGCAACTTGGATTCAACACCGCAATTATTCCTTCGCCCATCCTGGGCGCGGAAGGCAACCGGGAGTTCCTCCTGCATGCCCGGCATTAACAGGCTGATGAAACAGTCATTTCAAGCACCGCTTGCTCAAGCGCGCGGCTTGTTGAGCCGTGACCGTGAGGGAGCGGTCCGGCTTTTAAGTTGAACATGCCCGACATTAAAGTAGTCGGCGTAATCTCGAAGCCCGGCATCCCGCACGCATCGTCCATACTCTCGGAGTTATGCGCGTGGTGGGCGCAGCATGGCGTCCAAATGCGCCTGGATCATGAATCGGCGCGTTATCTCGGCAGCCATGGCGGGCTGCCGCGCGAACAGGTTCCCGAAGGCGCGCAGTTGCTGATCGTTTTGGGAGGCGACGGCACTCTCCTGGCCGCGGCGCGCGCCGTGGGCGGGCGTGAGATTCCGATCCTGCCAGTCAACTTCGGCGGCCTTGGCTTCCTCACCGCCATTACTTTGGACAAGCTTTATCCCGAGCTCGAGAACGCGCTCACGGGACGCCAGCGCGTGGTCCCGCGGCGCATGCTGCACGGTGAGGTGCAACGCGACGGCGAAGTCGTAGCGTCCTACGAAGCATTGAACGACATCGTCATCAGCAAAACGCAAATCGCGCGCATGATCGATCTGGAAACGTACGTCGACGGCCAGTTCGTCAGCACCTTCAAAGCCGACGGCCTCATTATCGCCACGCCTACCGGTTCTACGGCTTATTCGCTCTCGGCCGGCGGACCCATTGTGTTTCCTGCCGTGGAGGCCATCTGCATCACGCCGGTCTGCCCGCATATGCTCACCAATCGCCCGGTGCTGGTTCCCAGCGCCAGCGTCATCGAGATTGTTTGCAAAGCGTCGCACAAAGAGGTGTATCTCACCATCGACGGACAAGTGGGCGAGCCGCTGGCCGTGAACGACCGCGTGGTGTGCCGCAGTTCCGCGCACCAGGTTCACTTGATTCGTCCGCCGAACATGTTTTTCTTCGACGTGCTGCGCGAAAAACTCAAGTGGGGAGAGAGGTAACCAGGCGTGAAGCGCCTCTCGTTGACGGCCTGGATCTTTGTCGCCATGCTGGCGGGCATAACGCTGGGCGCGGCTTTTCCCAACATAGGCAAAGCGGAGTGGATGGGCGCCATCGCGAACGTTTTTCTGCGCCTGATCAAATCCATCATCGCGCCGCTGATCTTCGGAACCTTGGTCTATGGCATCGCCGGCACCGGCAGCGTCAAAACGATGGGCCGGATCGGAATCAAGGCCATCCTCTATTTCGAAGTGCTGACCACCATCGCGCTGGCTCTGGGCTTGGGCGCGGTGAACCTGCTGCGGCCGGGCGAAGGCATGACGCTGGAACGCTCCGCCGCCGAAACCGGCCTGCCGCAATCCGGACCCACGCTTTCTGCAACCCTTGATCACACCTTCCCCGCTAGCGTCATCGACGCTATGGCCAGGGGCGACGTGTTGCAGATCGTCGTTTTCTCGTTCCTATTCGGCGCGGCGTGCGCGGCCATCGGCGCCAAAGCGGGGCCGGTAGTGACGTTCTGCAAATCGCTCTCCGAGGTAATGTTCCGCTACACGAAATATGTGATGTATCTGGCGCCCATCGGCGTCGGCGCAGCCATGGCAAGCACCATCGGCAGTAAGGGGCTGGGCGTTCTGCTCGGACTCGGCAAGCTGATCCTCACACTATACGGAACGCTGCTGATCTTCGTCTTTGTCGTGCTGGGCGCGGTGGCCATCATCGCGCGAATTCCCGTGCGCGCCTTTATCCGCGCTGCGCGCGAGCCATTCATTCTCGCTTTCTCCACCGCCTCCAGCGAGGCCGCACTTCCGGTGGCGCTGGAAAACATGGAGCTGATGGGCGTGCCGGGACACATCGTCGCGTTTGTTTTGCCCACCGGCTACAGCTTCAACCTGGACGGCAGCACGCTATATCTCTCGATGGCCTCGCTCTTCGTGGCGCAAGCCGCGGGCATTCACATGGCGCTCAGCCAGCAGCTCCTGATGATGCTGACGCTGATGCTCACCAGCAAAGGCGTAGCCGCCGTACCGCGCGCATCGCTGGTCATTCTGGCCGGCACTCTGGCGACGTTTGGCCTTCCGCTCTCAGGCGTCGCGCTGCTGCTGGGCGCCGACGCGCTGATGGACATGGCGCGGACGTCGGTGAATCTGCTGGGCAACTGCATGGCCGCCGCGGTGGTGGCGCGCTGGGAAGGCGTGGATCTTTCGTCTACCGCGCGCTCCGAAGTACCGGCCGCTCAAGCTTCCGCTTAGAAACTCGTTTCGACACCTGGGCGAGGGTAAAACACGCCGTCATGAGTGACGACGCAGGTTACCGTAGGGACGGCTTCTGGGACAACGAGCTGGCTGACGGTTTGAATCAGCACGTGTGAGTAACGGTGAGGGCCGAAACATCCCGAGACCGCCGGGGGTCTTTGGTTTAAGTCCCATTTCTTTATAACAAAGTCTTTATGCCCAGCAACAACAGCGGAATCCCAATGCGAGAATTCGGCCGGTCCGGCCTGAAAGTGTCGGCCATGGCTTGCGGCGGGCATCATCTCGGCGATGCGCCGGAACAAAAGGTCGCGAACCAGATTGTCCAGGAAGCGCTGGATGGTGGCATCACTTTCTTCGATAACTGCTGGGAATATCACCGGGGAAAATCCGAAGAGTGGCTGGGTGGGGCGCTCAAGGGAAAGCGCGATGGCATTTTCCTAATGACAAAGGTATGCACCCATGGCCGCGATAAATCGCTTGCGATGAAAATGCTCGAGGAGTCCTTACATCGTCTCCAGACCGATCATCTCGATTTGTGGCAGATTCACAGCGTGGCTTTCGAAAACGATCCGGATTTATTCATCCGTCCGAACGGCGCGGCCGAGGCGTTGCGCGAGGCTAAACAGCAGGGGAAAGTGCGGTTCGTCGGTTTCACCGGACATAAAGATCCGAATGTGCATCTGAAAATGCTGCAAACCGGATTCCCGTTCGATTCGGTTCAAATGCCTCTCAACCCATTCGACGCTAATTTTGAACTCAGTTTTGAAAAGCTGGTGCTGCCCGAACTCAACCGCCGCAATATTGCCGCATTAAGCATGAAACCGATCTGTGGAACGGCCGCGCCCGTAAAACAGAGCATCATTACGGCCGAAGAGTTGCTGCGGTATGCAATGAGCCTGCCGGTCACGACAACCATAACGGGCATGGACAACATCGACGTGGCGCGTCAGGCCCTGGAGGTGGCTCAGAATTTCAAGCCGATGACAGCAGCCGAGATGCAGGCCGTGCGAGATCGCGTGCGTCCTTATGCGCTGGACGGGCGATTTGAGCCTTACAAGGTATCGCTCAAATTCGATAATCCCGAAGCACGCCTGGCTCATAATTTTCCCTTGGACATGCAGCAAAAAGAAGTGAAGGAAATGCTGGGCGCGTCGCAGAACACTGGGAAACCATATCCGAAATATCAGAGTTCGCAAGAACAATAGGAGATAAACAGGGCAATGGCAAAGCGAGTATTACGCCGAACTTTTCTGCAAGCTGCCGCCCTTGGCACCGGAGCCTTAGCCATGTCACAACCCCAAGCGGAAGTTCCCCGCCGGAAATTAGGCCGCACGGGCCTGGATGTTTCCTACCTGGGGCTGGGCGGATATCATTTGGGGACCATCCAGGAACAGCAGACGATAGATCGAATCGTCGCGGAAGCCATGGATGCCGGTGTCAACTTTTTTGACAACGCCTGGGAATATAACGACGGGCGCAGCGAACAAGTGGTGGGCCAAGCGCTCAAGGGCAAGCGCGACAAAGCGATCGTCATGAGCAAAGTGTGCACGCATGGCCGGGATCAAAATGTTGCGATGCGCCAGTTGGAAGACACGTTGCAGCGTTTACAAACGGACCACCTGGACGTATGGCAGATTCATGAGGTGGTTTATTGGAACGATCCGGATTTAATCTTCGCTCCGAACGGCGTGATTGAAGCGCTGGCCAAAGCCAAGCAGCAAGGCAAAGTGCGATTTGTGGGCTTCACCGGCCACAAAGATCCGCGAATTCACCTGAAGATGCTGGCGCACAATTATCCGTTCGACACGGTGCAAATGCCGCTCAATTGCTTTGACGGCACTTTTCACAGCTTCGAGCAGAACGTGCTGCCAGAGCTGAATCGCCGGGGCATCGCGCCGCTGGGCATGAAAAGTTACGGGGGCAGCGGTGAGATGCTGCGGCATGGCGATGTTCGGCCCGATGAAGCGCTCGGCTATGCCATGAGTCTGCCAGTCGCGGTGACCATCAGCGGAGTGGATACGCTGGAAGTGCTGCACCAGAATCTGCAAATCGCGCGGGGATTTCAGCCCTTGTCGGCCGCGGAAATGCACAGCTTGCGCGAGCGCTGCCAGCCTCAAGCCGCAGACGGCCACAACGAGCTATTTAAGACCAGCGTGAAATACGACGCCAAGGTTGGGCGCGAGCAACATCATTTTCAGAACGAAGAAGAACTTCCGTTATAACCATTGCGAAATGGCACGGGCTGCGCAGTTGGTTTCGCAGCCCGGCCTGGCTATTCACTCTATTGGTGTGCGAGTTCTCCCACGGGCGATTCCACGTAGTCCCATTCTTCGCCCTCATTCCAGGGGCCGCGGGCATCGGCTTCGCCATTTTGGCCCCGGCCTGTTGAGTCGTTGAAATACTGGTTCACCAAGTCCCGCGTGGGAGGAATCTCGCCGATGGAGAAACGCGGTTTGCCCATGCTTTCCAGCGCCGCCGTGAACGCTTTCATGTGAGTAATTTCGCGTGTCATCAGGAACTGCAAAGCGTCTTTGGTGCCGGCATCGTCGCAGAAATTGATCAGGCGCTCGTAGACTATCTTGGCGCGTGCTTCGGCGGCGATGTTGCTTCTCAGATCGACGTCGAGTTCTCCGGTGATCTTGAGATAGTCGGCGGTCCAGGCATTGCCCTGCGAATTGAACAGACTCACGCCTCCGCCGCCAGCAATGGCGATCAGAGGATCGGCCTCGGCCGCATCGCGCGACGTTTTCAATGGCTTCAGGTGCATTCGCGCCAGGGTGCCAACGATTTCCAGATGGCTCAACTCTTCCGTCCCGATATCCATCAGGAGATCTTTGCGGGCTGGGTCTTCGCAATTAAGACCCTGGATGGAATATTGCATGGCCGCTGCCAGTTCGCCGTTTGCGCCGCCGAACTGCTCCAGCAGCATGTTGCCGAATTTCGGATCGGGTTCGTCCACACGAACCGTATACATGAGCTTCTTGATATGGTGATACATAAGGAAAATCTCCTATCATTGTGGTTCCGCCACAATCTTGACCCTGGCGGGAGCGGTCGGGTTTCACTGAATGATCGTTTATCTGGTGCGATGCGGCGTGTAAGATGACGCTGGTCTACAGCGCAGCCTTGTGGTGAGCAGGCCGCCGGGAGCGGCCCAAGCGCTTGTGGAACAGGACGCGCGAGAAAACTAGCAGTCGCTGATTCTGTGCTCGATGGCGTAGCGCGTCAGTTCGGCCACCGAGTGCAGATTCAGCCGTTTCATGATCACGGACTTGTGAAATTCCACCGTCTTGGAAGAAATGTTGAGGCTGTCGCCGATAGATTTCGCCGAGTGCCCTTCGGCCACCAATTGCAGAACCTCGTGCTGGCGCTGCGTGAGCGGCGATCTTTGCTCCGGCTGTTGGAGCATCACATCGAGCAAAGACCGGTCCACCAGCGGCGTCACGAAGGTTTTTCCCTGCAGCGCATGGAATACCGCTTCCCGCAGCTCCGACACCGCCGATCCCTTCAGCACATAACCGCTCGCGCCGGCCCGGAAGGCGGCAGCGGCGTACGCCACATCGGAGTGAACGGTCACGAATACGATCCTGACTTCGGGCAAACTCTTGCGGATCTGGCGCGCAGCTTCCAGCCCATTCAGGTTGGGCATGGAGATGTCTAGCAGCACCACGTCGGGATGGTTTTGTTCCGCCTCCGCCACTAATTCACGGCCGTCTCCACTGGTGGCCAGGAGGTCGAAATCCTGTTCCAGCAGTTTTGCCAGCCCAGCCGCGACCAGGGCGTGATCGTCCGCCAACAAAATTCGCGGTCGCCTCATTTGGGTCATCGCAGGCATTTATCGTTAGATTCCCGAGTGCAGCGTTTCGCTACGTTCTTATTTTACTCGGCGGGCGATTTTCGCGGATCTCGACTACTACCTCGGTTCCCGCCCCCGGCTGCGTTGCGATCTGGCAGCTTCCTCCGCAGGCTCGCGCCCGTTCTTCCATACTTCGCAAACCAAGTCCGCGCTTGCGCCGGGCGGAATCTAATTCGAACCCCGAACCGGAGTCCTTCACTCTAAGCTGAACGGTATCGCCGTTTCTCAGCAGAAAAACTTCAGCGGCTGTCGCGCCTGAATGTTGAGCGATATTGCGCAAGCTTTCCTGCACGGTGCGGTATAAGCAGAGAGCGTTTTTTGGATCGATGGCGCCCAGCGCGTTCTCGCACTGGTACCGGACCTGGATACCTTCTCTGGCGCTAAACTCTTGAATGTAAGATTCCACAGTTGGCCCCAGCCCCAGATGTTCCAGGGCCGCCGGATGTAATTCGTAGGCCATCCTTCGCACAGAATTGGAAAGAGCAGTGAGCTGCCGATGGACGGAAAGGAGCAGCTGCTTGCAGTGCTCACCGCAGAACTCGTCGCTTTCCAGCGTCGCAACGTTGAGTTCCAATAGCGCCAGCCGCTGGCTAAGATCGCCATGCAGTTCCCGAGCCAGGCTCGCGCGTTCATTTTCCTGCGCCAGCAGCAAACCAACGCCAAAGGCGCGCCACTCCGCATCCGGCTTTGGCTCGGCCTCCGCATTAGCTGTCCCATTGGTCCGGCGCACAGCTTGCAGCAATCGCGTGGCTACTTGCACCCCCGCAGCCTGCTCGCGAGCGCCGAGTGCAGGCCCTGGCACGGAGGCTGGTGTCACGAGTGGATAGGATCCCCCGGCTTCTTTCGCCGCCTTGCGTTTTGTCGCCGCATCCGGCTTTCCGCCGACGCTCTTTTTCTTGGCCACCTTGATCTCTCCCGGACCCTAGACCATGTTCCCACGCATCGCAATACCGGAATTCTATCCCTGCCTTGACAAAATTCCCGGCAGCTCTTACTCCCTCTGTGTGGAATATTCGAAACCGATTGACATCGGCAAGAAGCCGTCTGCTTCCCGGTTTGAGTCTCGTGCCGCGCTACGCAACGGCGCGCCGCTCGGGAACGGCGAAGAGCGCGTCTTGAATGGGATATTCTGAGCGAAAATCGGCCAGCTCACCGGGAAACCGCTCGATCAGTGGTGCCGGCGCCCGGCGGCGATCGTCGCCGAGCATCCGTGCGAGCTCGAGCGCGTTTACGACGGATTTGCCGCCGGCATCGTTGTTGGCGAACACAAAAGTGGCCGCGGCGTGCTGCTGGACGTTGTCGATGCGCTGTTTCCATTCCTGCAGCTCTTTGGAGGAATACAGGTAGTCGTGCGCCGCGGTGGCGCGGGCCGGCCGCCCGAACTCCCGCTCCCAGTGCTGCGGGTTGCGGCCATGCAGCCGCACATACCCGATTCGGGAAGTCAGAAGCGAGGCGGGCGGCATCCCCTTGGTGTAAGGCGCCTGATCGATGTTCACAAAACCGATTCGATAGTCGATCAGGGTCCCAAGCGCCTCCGCATGCAGCCAGCTCGCGTGCCGCATTTCGGCTACCAGCGGAAACTCGTGGAACGCGCGACGCAGCGCAATCAGGAACGTGCGATTCTCCTCGGTGTAGCGGAAGCTCCATGGAAACTGCATAAGCACACAGCCGAGTTTCCGCGCACGATGGAATGGCCAGAGGCCCTCCTTGAAGCGCGCGACCTCTATATTTGCGAGCGAGCGTTCGTGTGTAAACCGGCGGCCCAACTTCGCGGTAAACAGGAACTTCGGATTGTGCGCCACCTTCTTCACCCATAAGCTGGCCAATTCCGGCTGAATGCATTGATAGAAGCTGGTATTGATCTCGACGGCGTCGAAATAGATGGACAGATCTTCCAGTGCATGAAACCCGCGCGGTTTCAGCTTAGTATAGACGATGCCGTTCCAGTGCGGATAAGACCAACCGGAAGGGCCACAATGAAGTGTTCGGGGGAGGGACACTTTATTCTCCTTTTCTTCGCTTATGAGTATAGGCGAATACAAGGCGAAATACAAGACCCAAGTACAAAGACCATTACCAGGCGTTGGGAGCGTAACTGAAAGAAGTTGAGCAGGGAAGCTCAGAAATTTTGGAAGCCAGGGTAACTTGGCAACGGCCGAAAGCGTTATCTAATCAAATCCCCGTTACGACGGCGGACGCTTCACCCTATCACCCCAAAGAGCGTCCGCCATTCTCTTTCGGCTGTACGATTGGTCACTCGCCGGAAATTCCTTCGAACAGCGGCGTGCTCAGGTAGCGCTCGCCGGAATCGGGCAGCACCACCACTAGCGTCTTTCCCCTCATTTCAGGCTCCTGCGCCACACGCACTGCGGCGGCTACCGCTGCGCCACTGGAAATGCCGGCGAGAATCCCTTCCTCCCGCGCCAACCGGCGCGCCATCTCCATAGACTCGTCGTTGGTTACCTGCTCTACCCGATCCACCACCGAAAGATCCAGATTGCCCGGGATAAAGCCCGCGCCGATGCCCTGGATCTTGTGCGGTCCGGGATGTAGCGGCTGCCCCTTGCGGGCCTGGGTAATCACCGGGCTGCCAGCGGGCTCCACGGCGATGGACATGACCTTTTTGTGGGTTTCGAGCGAGGCGATGAAACGCGACACGCCGGTGATAGTTCCACCGGTGCCCACGCCGCACACCAGCGCATCGATCGCTCCGTCCGTTTCG
>Ga0181525_10000497_pt1 | contig 34326 bp, 23 predicted proteins | sample PEATcosm2014_Bin_48_FD_121100 | JGI IMG/M metagenome (GOLD analysis project Ga0181525, IMG submission 121100) | Peatland microbial communities from MTU Mesocosm Facility, Houghton, MI, USA - PEATcosm2014_Bin06_10_metaG | ecosystem: Environmental > Terrestrial > Soil > Wetlands > Peat | place... | reverse complement strand
TTCCCGATGCGTCGTCTCCGCAGGGCTTCGCGTACCATCGTTGAGCCAGCTCATTCAAACTATGCAGCACAACGGTCAGTTCGCGCAACCGGTCAGTTGGCTCGTAAGTCACCTGAGGGGGCGCCGATGGCGTATAGCGGCGAGTGACAAACCCCTCACGCTCCAACAAACGCAGCCGTTCGGTCAACACTTTTGAAGAAATGCCGGTGATACGGCGGCGCAACTCGCCAAAACGGAGTGCACCATCCGTTAACAGCGTCCAAGTCAGAAACAGCGTCCAGGGGCCGGCCAGGGTCGTCAGCAGCCTCTGCATCGCGCACGAAGACAGGCTCTCGAACGTGCCGATCGGCGATTTCCCGACCCTCATCGAATCCTCCAGGCGACCTACCATTTCGGCCACCGGAGATGCTTGGCTTGAAAGTAATGCTTGCGGTGTCGAGGTTATACCCATTCCCTCACCTCGTGATTCTGACAGCATTGTAGGCCTTTAATCTGAGAGAAAGTATCTTATAATTCTATTGTTTCTCCGAAGTAACCACCCCTGGCCAGGGATTTTGCAAGTTTGCCGGCCGCCGAGGGCGGTGGCTCAGCCACAGGCCGCGTCCCGTCGACGAAGGCCAACCGAGCTATAGCCGCGGTGCAAGGCGCCGACCGCACTGAACCGCGCGCGTCCGCAAGCGGACAGAAGTTGTACGCAAACTTCCGCAACCCGGCATTAGCTGCCGACGAGTGCCTGATCGAGATCGGCGATGACGTCTTCGACGGCTTCGATTCCGGTGGAAATGCGCACCAGGTTGTCTCGAATGCCAACCCGCTCGCGCATTTTCGGAGAAACATCCCGGTGCGAGGACATCACAGGAAACAGGATCAGGGTGTGGACATCGCCCAGCGAGGTGCCAGGGACTATCATCTTGAGCCGGTTCATAAAGCCCATGACGGTGGCCCGGTCCAGATTCTTGATCTCGAAGCTCACGATGCCGCCAAAAAGGCCGGGAGAGAAGAGGCGGCGAATTACAGCAGCATCCGGGTGGTTGGGGTCGGCGGGATAGTAGACGCGGTCGACAGCGGGGTGTGTGCTCAACCACGAAGCCAGTTTGCAGGCGTTCGCGCATTGGCGCTCGAAGCGGACGGCGAGCGTCTTGATGCCGCGCATCGTCAGATAGGCCTCGAACGGTCCTAGCACGGGGCCAACGATGCGCGAAATGGTGCGCACGGTCTCATGGTGAGCTTCATCGCTGATGACGATTCCGCCGAGCACATCACCATGGCCGGCGAGATACTTGGTCGCGCTATGGACCACGATGTTGGCGCCCAGGTCCAGCGGCCGCAGCAGCATGGGGGTGGCGAAGGTGCTGTCGACAACGAAGCACGAGCCGGCGGCGCGGGCAAAACCGGCGATTCTATCGATCTCGCCGACGCGAAGCAGCGGATTGGAAATGCTCTCCATGAAGACGACGCCGGGCTTTTCGGCGGCAATGGCCCGCTCGACGGCGGGGAGATCGCTGGTGTCGATGTACCGGGTCTCGACGCCGAGGGGAGCGAGAACCTGATCGAGCATCTTGATGGTGGCGCCATAGATGGAATATGAGGCCAGCACCGTTTTGGGCCGGTCGAGCAACGCGGTCTGGAACGCGATTTGCAGAGCCGCCATGCCGGAAGCGCAGGCCAGCGAGCCATGGCCGTGCTCGATAACCGTGGCGAGCTCTTCGAGCGCCTCGTTGGTGGGGTTGCTGTAACGGGCGTAGCTCAGCCCTTCCTGTTCGTGGCCGAAGATGCGGTCGAGCGTCTCCGCGTCTTCGTGAAAGAAAGTGGTGCCGAGCGAAATGGGAGTGGTGGCGGGGACCGCGGCGGGGAAGTTGCGCTTGCGGTCGCCGGCGTGAACGACTTGCGATTCAAATTTCATTTGCGTTTCCATCGGACACCGTCTTTGGTGTCCTCAATGAGGATTCCGGTTTGGAGCAACTGGTTTCGGATCTCGTCGGCGCGGGCAAAGTTGCGCGCCTTCTTTGCCGCGGTTCGTTCGGCGACAAGCAGGTTGATTTGTTCGTCCGCCGGGCCGGCCGAGGCGCTTACCGGGAGCATGTCCAAACGGACCCCGGGAACTTTGTCGTTGGTCCTGAGGACGTCAAAGACGCGGTCAAACGCGCTGAGGACAGCGGCGGCATCGCTTCGGTTGCCCTCGGGAAAACCATCCTGATCGAGCACCGAATTGGTTTCGCGGATGTATTCAAAGATTGCGGCCAGCGCCTCGGCCGTATTGAGGTCGTCGTCGAGGCTCTGTTCGAATTGCTCGATGGCGTGCCGGGCCCTCGCGGCAAGCTCGACGTTGTGGCCCGCGGGAAGCCTGGCGCCGGAGAGGCGCTGCTCGAAGTTGCGGAGGCGCTCAATGGCGGTCGATGCGGCGCGCAGCCCATCGAAGGTGAAGTTCAGCTTTTTGCGATAGGGGACTGACGCGAGCAAGTATCGGATGGCTTCAGGCTGGTATCCCTGTTCGAGTAAATCGCGCAGGGTATAGAAATTGCCGAGCGATTTGGACATCTTCTGGGATTCGATCAGCAGGTGCTCGGAGTGCAGCCAGAAGCGTGAGAACGGCCGGCCGGTGAGCGATTCGGACTGGGCGATCTCGTTTTCATGGTGCGGAAAGACGAGGTCGACGCCACCGGCGTGGATGTCGAGTGTTTCGCCGAGATACTCCATCGCCATCACGGAGCATTCGATGTGCCAGCCGGGCCGGCCGTCTCCAATAGGCGAAGACCAGAATGGCTCGTCATCTTTGCGCGACTTCCAAAGGACAAAGTCGCGGGCATCGGCTTTTTCATACTCGTCGACGTCGACGCGGGCGCCGGCGAGGATGCCTTCAAAGTTGTTGTGCGAGAGCTTGCCGTACTCGGGGAACGTCGCGATACGGAAGTAGGTTGCGCCGTCGCTCGCGTAAGTGTGGCCTTTCGCCGTGAGTTGCTCAATGGCGCCGACCATTTCCGGAATGTGTTCGGTGGCCTTGGCGATCCGTTCAGGGCGCTCGAGCCGCAGGATGGCGCAATCGTCGAAGAACGCCTGCTCGAAAGGGGCGGTATATTCGGCCAGAGTCTTGTGGGCTCGCCCGGCGGCGGCAATGATCTTGTCCTCGACGTCGGTGATGTTCATCACGTGATCCAACTGAAAGCCGCGGTATTTCAGCCAGCGGCGGAGGACGTCCTGGAACGTGAACGTGCGCAAGTTGCCGATGTGCACGAAGTTGTAGACAGTGGGTCCGCAGGTATACATGCGGACGGTATTGTCACGCAAAACCGAGAAGTCTTCGGTCTGCTGCGTGAGTGTGTTGTGGAAGCGCAGTGACATCGGGGAGGGTAATTCTCAATCGTAACAATCCGGCGGGAGTGAGCCGAGGCAGGCGGAAGGATATGGCGGCGGCGAGTGTCCCCGCCGGCCGGTCTGTTGGTATAATACCAACAGGTGAAAGATGCACCGCTGACCAAAGACCGGGCTAAAGCAAAGCTGAACGGATGCCTTGAGGACGGCACCGTCACCTACTCGCAGCATTTCCGGGATGAACTCGCCAATGACGACCTGACTACCGGGGACATTCTTACCGTGTGTAAATCTGGCGTCATCGTTATGGCGCCGGAAAAGGATATCAAGACCGGCCAATGGAAGTATCGGATTGAAGGTATCACCGTAGATGGCCGTAAAATAGCGGTGGTGTTTACGTTCCGGGCTGACATGGCAGCATTCATCACCGTCTTCGAGAGGACTTCATGAGCAGAGCGAAAATGCGCGAATGCACAAACTGCGGACAGAAGGTCACCCCTGAGCGTCGCAACTATAGGTACACCGAAAGCGGTCTTTCGAACGTCGTTCTCCAAGGGGTCGAAGTCGCAGATTGCTCGAATTGCGGGAACTCGGACGTAATCATTCCCCGGATGGCTAAGATTCACCGTGAAATCGCGAAAGCGCTAGTGAGAAGTCCCGCCCGGCTAACGGGCGAGCAACTCCGGTTCCTGCGAAAGCACCTCGGCCTGAGCGGAGATCAGCTCGGAAGTTACCTTCACACCGACAGAACCAAGATCTCGAAATGGGAGCGAGGTGAAGATCCGATTGGACCTGCTACCGACAGGCTTGTCCGGCTAGTTTCGACGGCGCTGGACAGTGAAATGCGCCCTGAAATTTCGGCAGTGGCGGAGCATCTTCCGCGAATCTCCGACGAGTCTAGGAAGGCCTGGGAATTGCATGTCGACGTCGTGACTCTGCGAACGACATTTCTATCTGTCTCGCGGGCCGCATAGCCCACCCGCTTTACCCGGTGTACGCCATTTTCGGAATCGGAAGCATGCCGGATCGGGCCACATGGGATCTTTTATATCCGCAATTTGGCGTCGAGCGGGCTTCTCGTGAAACCGGCGAGGTTACAATTTTGTTTAGAAGCATTTGACAAGAGAGATCTTACTCATCGAGGACCATCCAGCCGACGTACGGCTGATGCGGGAAGCGCTGAGGAGTTTCCCCGCCGTTCCCTCCCTGAAAGTCGTTTCCGACGGCGGGGAGGCTCTGCGCTATCTGCGGCGGGAGGCCGAGCACGCCGACGCCCGGCGGCCCTCGCTGATCTTCATGGATCTCAATCTGCCCAAACTGGACTCCAGAGAAGTGCTGCGCCAACTGAAGGGCGATCCCAGCCTGAGGACGATACCCGTCGCGGTTCTCACGTCGTCGGACGCAGACCGGGACGTTCGCGAGGTTTACGAAATGCACGCCAACTGCTACTTGCGCAAACCTGTGGATCTGGACGATTACCTAGGAGTCGTTCGGCAGACAATCCATTTCTGGTTCGAGGTGGCGCAAGTCCCGGGGGAATAGCCTAGGTGCACCGTTCGGGGGCTCGGTATCTCTAACGCAGGATTCCACACGGCTCACGCCGTTGACTAAGGTCTTTCGCCCTCCGGACTTGGCAAATGCAGAACCCACGCCCAAGCGATGAGCGCCGGCCACATGAGCGCACGATCTGTTAGAATTCAGGGCGCATGAGTGACGATTACGCGATCGGGGTGGACCTTGGCGGCACAAACCTTCGCGCGGCCGCAGTCGACCGCAGTGGCACGATTCTGGCCAAGATCACAGCCAACACGCAGCTTTCGGCCGGGCGCGACGTTATCGTCAACGACATCGCCACCGCCATTCAAGGCGTGAAGCTGCGAGTGGAGCATGGGGAATTGGCGGGCGTGGGAATCGGGATTCCCGGCTACATTGATATCGCCACTGGAGTGGTTCTCGGCTCGGCGAATCTCCCTGACTTTACCGGATTCGCATTTCGGGACGCCGTTCAGCGCCGCATTGGCATACCGATTATTCTCGAGAACGACGCCAACGCCGCGGCGCTGGGCGAACAGTGGATCGGCGCGGGCCGGGGCGTCAAGGATCTGGTGCTGCTCACCCTCGGCACCGGCATCGGCGGCGGGATCATCGTGGATGGAAAGATATTGCACGGATTCCTGGGCATGGCGGGCGAGCTGGGGCACATGACCGTGATCCCGGATGGCAATCCGTGCGGCTGCGGAAACTACGGCTGTTTGGAGCGCCACGCTTCCGCCACCGCCATCGTCGGCATGGGCCGCGCGCTGGGGCTTGGCGATCAGAATTTGACGTCAGAAGAGGTATATAACCTTGCGGTAAGCGGGAACGAACGCGCCAAGGCCGTTTTCGAAAGCATGGGCCGCGCACTGGGAATGGCGCTGGCGAACCTCGTCAATATTTTCAACTTCCCGCTTTTTCTGTTGAGCGGAGGGGTGCTGCCGGCCTGGGATGTTTTTGCTCCGTCGATGTTTGAGCAGGTTCGCAAGCGCTCGTTCTCATTTGTGAAGACGGACACGAAGATCGAAAAGGCGATACTCGGCAACCAGGCGGGCTTGATCGGCGCGGCTTACCTGCCATTCCAGGAGCAGTCAGTTCGCGCCGCCTCATCCAATTCCTGATTCACGGAGCGACTCCATGTGGCTTGGTCTCGACATCGGCACCAGCGGCTCGCGAGCCTTGCTGGTGGATTCCAAAGGGCAGGTGAGGCATGCCTTCACCGCGCCGCATCAGGAGATGGCCATGGCGCGGCCGCTATGGGCCGAACAGGATCCGGCCGATTGGTGGAAAGCGGCGCAGGCGGCCATTCGCGGCGTGCTGAAGCTGGCAAGCGTCGACGGGTCGGTGGTCCGCGGCGTTGGCTTGTCCGGACAAATGCACGGCCTGATTATTTTGGACGAGCACAACCAGGTTATTCGCCCGTCGCTCATCTGGTGCGACCAGCGCAGCCAGGCACAGGTGGATTCCATCGATGCCACCATTGGCCGGCGTAAAATTCTTGAGTATACGGCCAACCCCGTCCTGACCGGGTTCACTTTACCCAAGCTTTTGTGGGTGCGCGATTGCGAGCCTCAGAATTTTGCGCGCGTTCGGAAAATGCTGCTGCCGAAGGATTACGTCCGGTTCCAACTCACCGGTGAATTCGCAACCGATGTTTCGGATGCAAGCGGCACGTCGCTGTTCGATGTCGTGAACCGCAGGTGGTCTGCCGGCATGGTGAGTGGGCTGGGGTTGGATTCGTCAATCCTTCCTACAGCGTATGAATCCAGTGCGGTGACGGGGAAGATCTCGCGGGAGGCGGCGGCCGCGACTGGTTTAAAGGAAGGCACGCCAGTGGTGGGCGGAGCCGGAGACCAGGCTGCCAGCGCGATTGGCAACGGCATTGTGGCGCCGGGGAACGTATCCTGCACGGTGGGCACGTCGGGCGTGGTGTTCGCGTACCTGCAAAAGCCGGCTTACGATCCGGCCGGCCGCGTCCACACTTTCTGCCACGCGGTGCCGGGAGCATGGCACGTCATGGGCGTAACGCAAGGCGCGGGTTTAAGCTTTCAGTGGTTTCGAAATCGCCTCGCGCCGGGCGCCGAGTATGACGACCTCACCGCCGAAGCCATCATGGCTCCCGCGGGAGCTCAGGGTCTGTTCTGGCTTCCCTATCTGATGGGTGAGCGGACGCCGCACCTGGATGCGCTGGCACGCGGCGCCTGGGTCGGGCTTACTGCCAAACACAATCGCTCGGATTTGATCCGGTCGATTCTCGAGGGCGTCTCGTACAGCCTGCGCGACTGCCTGGAAATCATCGAAGGCATGGGGGCACCGGTGACTTTGGTGCGGCTCTCCGGCGGAGGCGCCGGAAGCCCCTTCTGGCACCAGTTGTTTGCCGACATTTTCGACAAGCGGGTTGTGACTCTGGAGACCAAAGAAGGTTCCGCCTATGGCGCCGCGCTGCTGGCGGTGGTCGGTACCGGCGAGTATTCCTCGGCGCAGGAGTTGTGCCAGGTGGCATTGCATGAGGCGGCGAGCAAGACGCCCGATGCGGCGGTGGCGGCATTCTATTCACGCGGCTATGAAATCTTCCGTTCGCTTTACCCCGCGCTGAAACCTACCTATCAGGCGATCGCGTCACTGGATGCGCCCGCAAAGGCGTGATAAACAATCCTGGATGCAGACACAGGCTGCCTACAATCAAGGCAGGATATGTTTTGCGGAGCGTCGAGACGAGTCTCGACGCGGCAGGCACGAGTGCCCGCGCCACAGGAAGGTCGATGGCCGAATCCGGCAAGAGAAGGCGAGATGTCTGATTCCAGCCACCGCTATTGCGATGTCAGCCTGCCCGTTCCGGTAAACCGGCTGTTCACCTACGAGCTGCCGCTGACATTGCGGCAACGCGTGGAGACCGGCTCGCGCGTCGTGGTGCCATTTGGCAGCCGCCGCCTGGTGGGGGTGGTGATGCGTTTGAGCGCGGAAACGGAAGCCGACGCGCCGCGAGAAGTACTCAAGCTGGTCGACGAATCACCGGTACTCGATGCGGACATGTTGCACCTGGGGCAGTGGGTTGCAGAGTATTATTGCGCGCCGCTTGGTGAAGTGCTGCGCGGCATGCTTCCGCTCTCGGGCGAGAGTCGCAAGAGCGTGACGTATGCGCTGTCGGAAACCGGCCGCGACGTTGTGCGCCAGCTCCTGGTAGTCGACGACCGGGATGCAGCCGGGCAGATCTTGAAACTACTCGAAGAGAAGCCGCGCACCGTGGAGTCCTTGAGCCGCAAATTCGATCGCGCCAAAGCAGTGCTGCAGTCCCTGAGCAAGCGGGGGTGGGTGACGGCGGAAGCACAGGAGGCCGAACGCGACCCGCTGCGCGCAGGCGCGACCCGGTTGCAAGTGGAATTCCGCACGAGACCGCAAGGGGAAATCAAACTCAACAAGGCTGAACGCGAGTTGCTCGCTTACCTTGAATTGCATCCCGGCGCGCACCGGTTACCTGACCTCGTGGTGAAGATGGCCAGCCCAGCGGCGCGATCGCTGGCCAGACGCGGCCTGGTGACGCTCTCGAGCAATGCGGTGGTCCGCGCCGATGGGTTTGAGCGGCCAGTGCCGATTCTCAACACCCATCAACAGGCAGTGCTTGACCAGATTCTGCCGGCTCTCGACACGCCCGCTTTTCGACCGTTTTTGCTCGAAGGCGTAACCGGCAGCGGGAAAACGGAAGTCTACATGCGCGCGATTGAAGCGACGCTCGAGCGCGACCGCAATGTGTTGATGCTGGTTCCGGAGATCGGTTTGACGCCGGCGATGGCAGGCCAGTTCTTCCATCGCTTCGGAGACCATGTGGCGATTCTGCATTCGGCTTTCAACGAATCGGAGCGAGCGGAGCAGTGGCGCCGCATCCAGGCGGGCAAAGCTCGCGTCGTGGTGGGAACGCGATCGGGCGTGTTCGCGCCGGTGCAGAAACTGGGGCTGGTGATCGTCGACGAAGAGCACGACTCCAGCTACAAGCAGCAGGAGGCGCCGCGCTACCATGGCCGCGACGTCGCGATCGTGCGGGCCCGCAACTCGCAGGCGGCAGTGATTCTGGGTTCGGCAACACCGAGCATGGAAAGCCACTGGAATGCGGCATCGGGGCGCTATGGCCTGTTGCGGCTGCCGGAGCGCGTGGCCGGGCGCCCGCTGCCGAAGGTGGAAGTGGTGGACATGCGAATCGAGTTTCTCGAGACGCGCCAGCAGCGGACGTTTTCGCGGAAGCTGCTCGAAGAAATCGGCCAGCGGCTTAAGGACCGGGAACAGGTCATGCTGTTGTTGAACCGGCGCGGGTTTTCGAGCTTCATGGTCTGCCGCGCGTGCGGCGAACGGCTTCCCTGCTCCAACTGCGCGGTGACGCTCACGTTTCACAAACGGGACCGGCGAATGTTGTGTCATTACTGCGGATACGCCGAAAAAGTGCCCGACAGGTGTCCGCGCTGCGACAGCGACCACATTCAGTTCATCGGCACGGGCTCAGAACGCGTGGAAGCCGAGTTATTCAACCATTTCCCGACCGCCCGAGTGGCGCGGCTCGATCGCGACACAGCCGGCGGCAAGGGCGCGTTTGAGGAGATTCTGCGCGCATTCCGCAACGGCGACATCGACATTCTGGTGGGCACGCAGATGATTGCCAAAGGGCATGACATTCCGAACGTCACTCTAGTCGGCGTCGTGCTGGCCGATATTGGTTTGTCGCTGCCTGACTTCCGGGCCGCCGAGCGATCGTTCCAGCTTCTGACGCAAGCGGCGGGGCGTGCGGGCCGAGGCGAGCTGCCGGGCCGGGTGATCGTTCAAACGCTGAATCCGGATCACTATGCGATTCAATTTGCGGCGGCGCAGGACTATCCGGGCTTCGCGCGCAAAGAGCTCGAGTTCCGCAAGTGGCTTCGCTATCCGCCCTACGCGGCGATGGCGAATGTTCTGGTGCGCGCACAGAAGCAGGAGGATGCGCTTCGCATGGCCACCGCGCTGGGCTACTTGTTGAATCCTCCGCCGGAAGGAATGCGCGTGATGGGACCGGCCGAGGCCGCAGTGCCGCGCGTCAAGAACGAATACCGCTACCAACTGCTGATGAAGGCCGCGAAGCGGACCACGATTCGCAAGGCGGTGGAGCAATTGCGTGTGTATGCGTTGGAGCAGAAATGGCCGGCAACGGCGCTGGTGTTGGATGTGGACCCGCAGAGTTTGATGTGAGCGCCGAGGGCTCTTTACCTGCCCTTCGATTTGCTCCACACGGCTCATAATGTCTTCCATCCCGGATTACACCGCACCGTCTGAATACACTCGCAACCTCAGGCTGACCTCGGAACCGAAGCCCGCCCCAGTTATCCGCCATCGTCGACCTCCCTGTGTGACCCAGCAATTCTTCACTTCGCCGGCACGCTGGCCGGAGCGCCTTTTTCTTTCACGAAGAACACGAGGATCTTTGCAGGCTTCGTGCTACTGGCATTCCTCGAGACCGAGTGCACGTCGTCTGGCGACTCATAGAACGTCTGACCGGGCCCGAGCGTTACCTCCTCCCCGCCTTTCACTTGCATCACAACCGATCCCTCGAGCACATATACGAACGTGTTCGCGTTGTGTCTATGCGGGGCGGATGACGCGCCCGGCGCATACTCCACGGTCAGCATCCTGACTTCTTTGCCCGCAACCCCCGACAGATCCTTCGTGATCAACGGAGTGGCCTTGACGTCGTCTGCCGCGAAGGCTCCGGCGGCCAGGCACAGCGCGAATAGCATGGTCTTCATGAGTTCGTCCCTTCTGCGTTGCTAGTTTCTTTTCAGCCGTTCCATGAACTGAGCCAGCAACTCGTACTGGTCTGTGGCGATCATGTTGACGCCCGATTCCCAGGCGGCTTGCCATCGTTTCTCGACGGCTGGATGAGAGCCGAAGTTGTAGCCCTTATTCCAACCCTGGCTCTCACTCGGGCTGAACCCATCGAGCGTATAGAAGCGGATCCAGTAGCCAAGCTGATGGGCGTGGGTCACCAGGCTGTCGAGCCGGGCGCGGTCTTCCGAGGTCCAATCGCCGGCCTTGCGCTGGCCACCCTCTTCGACTACCCACCACGAGTTGTTCCACCAGCGGCGGTAGTTAGTCGCGGACGAGGTGAGCAATCGCTTCGGTTCGACATGAGCTTCGAGGTAGTCGGCCCGCTTTTCGCTGAGTCCCTGCAGCATCGTACGGTCGGTGTGGGCAGACCCAAACACCCGGAGTCTCTCACCCACGGGCAGATCGCGGTAGAAGACCTTCTCCTGCATGTCGTTGTCTTCGGTCAGCACCAGGAGGGGTTTCCACTGAAATGGGGCAAGGTCGCCGTCGTTGGCCGTCTTCGGCGCCGTCGTGATCCACGATTCATACTCCCCAAGCAATTTCCAGACTGCTCGGAGCAGCTCGGGGTCGTTGTTTTTGAAATCGAAATGCAACACGATAACTGGCCAAGTGCCCGGCTCGCTCTTCAGCGCTTGCTCGATGATCGGCCGGACTCTCTCAAAAAAGTGGGCTCGGAGTGTTGGCTCGGATGCCGTCGCCTTGGCGGAATGGTTGACCTTCGGGATGACGTCGCCCGTCGCGGGGTCTCTGTACGGAGCAATATCCTGCTCGATGGCGATGGGCAGTTTCAGTTTCAGGGCGCGGTCGAGGCGGTTCGTGTAGTGAGGGTCGTCCGGATAGCAATTGTGGGCGTCGAGCAAGGGACGGCCGTGGTTTACCAGGAAAAGGTCGTTCTTGGGCGGCTGGGTGGAAGTCGATTGTGACAGCGCGGTGAAAAGCAGCGCGCCGAGAAGGGCGATTGCCGCTCTGAAGGTCTGTGCTGCCATGGCCTGTGTCAATTACCGGCAACTGCCGATCTGTTTCCTGCGGACATCCAGCGGCGGACTTTAGTATACTCCAACGAACATAGTCGCAATCTCATAATCACGGGAGCCAATTATGACCTTTGCAGCCTGGAAATCCAGCCATACTCCGCGAGAGTTGGCCCGCATCGCGACTCTCGTCGCCGTCTTCCTGTGTTGGACCATTCAACTCCGTGCCCAAGTGGACGCTGGGGCGATTCTCGGAACGGTGAAGGATTCCACCGGCGGGATCATTCCCGGCGTGAAGGTGACGGCGACCAACGAAGAGACGGGCGCGGCCGTGACCGAAACAACCAACTCCGCAGGCGAGTATACGTTCGCTCCGATTAGGATTGGGACGTACTCCGTGGCTGCGGAATTCAAAGGGTTCCAGCGCGTGGCGCATACGCACGTCACCGTACTGGTGCAGCAGCACTTGGTGGTGGATTTCGAGCTTCCGCCGGGACAGACGACAGAGACGGTGACGGTGGCCGGGGAACCGCCAGCGCTCCAAACGCAAGATGCTTCCGTGGGCCAGGTGGTGGAAACACGGTCGATCAACGACCTTCCGCTCAACGGGCGGAACTTCACCTTCCTGGCGCAGCTAGCCGCCGGCGTTACGCAAGACCAGGAGGATACACGCGGTCTGGGCGCATCGGGAAGTTTTTCGGCAAATGGCGAGAGGCCGGCGCAAAACAACTATCTGCTCGACGGAATCGACAATAACTCGAATCTGGTGGATTTTCTGAACGGCACCGCCTACGCGGTCCGTCCGCCTGTGGACGCGATCGAGGAATTCAAGATTCAGACCGATAACTACAGCGCCGAGTTCGGGCGTTCGGCAGGAGCCATCCTCAACGCCACCATCAAATCCGGAACCAACCAGTTCCATGGAAATGCCTGGGAGTTTCTGCGCAACGACGATCTGGATGCGGCTAATTTCTTCGAAAATTCGGGCGGCATACCGAAGGGGGAGTATCGACAGAATCAGTTCGGAGCGACTATTGGCGGCCCCATCAAGAAGGAGAAAACCTTCTTTTTTGGGGACTACGAGGGGACGCGCATCCGCCAGGCTGAGCCGTTCGTCGAAACGGTGCCAACGGAACTCGAGCGGAGCAGCGGGTTCACTAACTTGTCGAGCCTGCTGAACCAGGGCGGCACGACGACGGATGCGGCGGGAGTGACATACACACTGGGCCAGGTTTTCGACCCGTCGACCACGCGTCCGGTTTCCGGCGGGTTCGTGCGCAGCCCATTCGTCGGCAATATCCTCCCCGCCAGCCGGCTTGACTCCAACGCTATAAAGCTCCTCGATCTTTATCCCACCCCAACCAACTCGGGGCTGTTCAACAACTTTACCGACAATCCGGTGATTCGCAACGATGCCAACCAGTTCGACATCCGGGTAGATCAGGATTTCAGCCAGAAGGATAGCCTGTTTGGCCGCGTAAGCTACTCAGACAATCCTCAATTCCTTCCTGGGCCGTTTCCGGGATACGCGGACGGCGGCTCATTCTCGGCCGGGACCCAGACCGCACAGGCCGTGAATTCGGTTTTAAGCGAAACACATTCGTTTTCGCCCAGCCTCATCAATGAAGCGCGCGTGGGGATTAACCGGCTGGATGCGACGCGGCTGCAGCCATACGCCAATACGTTCGGCATTCCCGAGCAGTTCGGCATTCAGGGCGTGCCGCAGGTTCCGTTGAACGGCGGCCTGGGCGACATCACGATCGGGGGTCTAAGCCGTCTGGGCAGCAACGGCTATCTGCCCTCGGATGAAGTCAGCGCTACGCTGCAGTTTACCGATAACCTCACCAAACAGATGGGACGGCATTCGCTCAAGGTGGGATTCGAGTTTCAGCAACTGCGGTTTTCTATTCTGCAACCGCCGTATGGCCGAGGAGAATTTACGTTCTCGGGCCTATACACGGACGTAGTCAATAACACCAACGGAAACACCGGCATGGCGCAGATGCTTCTAACCCCAATTCCAGCGACCGTGCCGGGAGCGGCCAACTATGTGGGCGGCGCCGACTTTGTCCAGGCTTCAGACATAGCTAATACCGATCAAATAAGAAACTATTACGGGACTTATTTGCAAGACGACTTCAAGGTCAACTCCAAACTCACCGTTAACCTCGGCCTCCGCTGGGAGTATTTTGGCCAGCTCCGGGAGCGCTTTGGAGCACAGTCGAATTTCCTTCCGTCCGGGAATTCCAGTCCATCGGAGTTTCTAATCCCAACCCGTCGCTGCAGCACGCCTTTGTCGGCGGATTTCCTCGCTGCCGCGCAAACGGACAACATCGACATTGTATGTTCCAGTGTTCCCGGATTGGGGCACTCTCAGTTGACTAACTTTTCTCCGCGCGTTGGATTCGCCTATCAGATCACTCCGAAACTGGTGGCGCGTGGCGGCTATGGCATATTTTACGGCGGATTCGAGAACTCGACGGTGGAGACTTACGTCGATTTCCCATTCCAATATGACCTCTCGTATCCGTACCTTGTTCCCAACTCCGCAGTTACTTTTCCGAACGGCGCGATCGGAACGCTGGAGACAGGCATGTCTGCTATCCCACTGAGCCCGGCCTCAGTGGAACCGGCGGGTGTGTCGTTCACGGGTGAGGACTATCATACGAAAACGCCCTACACGCAAGGGTACAATTTCACTCTGCAGTACCAGCTCGCGCGAAACGACACGCTGCAGGCGGCTTACGTGGGGAACGAAGTCCGGCATCTCGGGATTTACACTAATGCGAATGCTCCAAATCAGATTTTGCCGCCCGGTCTCGACCCGTACAGTTACGCACCTTACCCGGATTTCCCGAATAATTTCACAGATACCAGCTTCGCCGGAGACAGCTATTACAACTCGCTCCAAGTGACTTACGAACGCAGGTTCAGCGACGGGCTGAGCATCCTGGCCAATTACTCATGGTCGAAATGCCGCACGGATGCTGTGGATGTGCTCAACAGCACCGCGATCAGCGGCCGGAACACGCTGCTGCTTCCTGGGGTTGGCGTACAGGGCGACTACGGGTTGTGTGATTTCGACATCACAAACGTCCTTCACTTTAGCGGGTTATATGAACTTCCGGTTGGCCATGGAAGGCAGTTCCTTTCCAATAGCGGGAAAGCGGTCGACGCGATCCTGGGTGGCTGGAGCGCCAACTGGATTCTGACGCTCCAAGGTGGCCAGCCGGGCACCGTACCCTGCGCTACCTCCACCGTTACTTACTTCGGTTGCAACGCTTTCCTGGTTCCCGGCCAAAGCGTCACCTCGGGTCCGCATGATGTGAATCAATGGCTGAATCCCGCTGCATTCGAGACTCCTCCTGTGGCGACTACGATCGGACAATCCGATTACAGCCCCATTGGCGGCTCTCCGACGCAGTTCTACGGTCCGGGTTTTCACCGCCTCGACTTTTCGGTGTTCAAGAACTTCCCGATCACAGAGAAAATGCACCTCGAATTTCGTGCGGAATTCTTTAATCTGACGAACACACCGAACTTCTCGCCGCCGGGTTTTGGGGGCAACGGAGTCTCGGCCGCGCCGGGCTCACTCGATTACACCTCTTCAACCTTTGGCGTCATCAACTCTACACGCGATGGGCAGAACGATCAGCGCGAGATCCAATTCGCGCTTAAGTTTTATTTTTGAGGTGTAGTTAAGATCCGGATTTACTCAGGGATCACGACCGGCTTGCCCTTGTCGATGACATAGGTGTCTACTGCCCTCGCTGTGGTTGTCCAGATGTTGCGGGCGTTGTGAACGCGGCCGCGCGGGGTGAAAAATGTCTCTCCAGCTTTCACCGTCTGGGGAGGATACCCGTCTATCTGGAGCACAATTGTGCCTTCGAGAAGATATCCGAAGTCCTCGCCAGGATGGCTATGTCTCGCCGACACTCCTCCGACGGGGATTTCGATCAGCATGGTGACACCCTCGCCATTGGCGACATCAAGATCGTGGCGTTGCAGCTCTTTCCATTTTGTGGACGGCTGTTGAGCGCCGTAGAGGGCGGTAGTCGCCAGTAGGACTGCGCCTGCAATCCAGGTTCTTCGTGTTGTCATGGTTCACGCTCCCTGAGTCAGTGTATGGCGGGTACGGGCGCAGTTGATTCGACCGGAATGGAATCGTTGTGGGGCGGACCCCACGGTCCGCGGCCGACGCCCCCGTCGGCCTGTTCACGCGTGGATGAACCTGATCGCATTCGCGAAGGGCGGGTCCGGGGGGACCCGCGCGGACCAGGGGGTCCGCCCCACAGGCAAGCGCAGAATTCTCGACTCCACGAAAGCCCTAACGCTGCGCGCTGACGGCTCCGCTTGCCAGTTCGGCGGGCGCGGCATCCACTGGCGGCTGCTTCGAGAAGAACACGGGGCGGCCAAGAAGGGCGGCGACCACGACGGACGCGGCGGCGAGCAGGAATGCCGCAGGGTAGCCAAATCGCTCCGCCACAGCGCCGGCGGCGAATGAGCTGATGCCGACGAATAGGTCATAGAAAGCGCTGATGAGTCCAATGATCGAGCCTCGCTGCTGAGGCGGAACGCGGCGCAGAACCGTGGAAGCGACGGCTGACCAGGGAAAGGAGAACCCAAAGCCGAGCAGCGCCGCGGAGGCGATGGCAAGCGCAGGAGGCGGCCCGGCGGCCAGCGCGAGCAAGCCCGCGATCATGAGAGCCAGGCCGAAGAAGTAGGTGATGGCGGGGTGGATGCGGTCCGGCAGCCCTCCGAGGAAGAAGCGGGAGAGCAGTATAAGCGCCGCGTAGGCTGAGAAAGCGGCCCGGCCAGAGTTGCCGTGCTGGGCCAAGTGCAGAATCAGGAAGCCCGTTATGACGGGATAGTGCATATTGGTAAACCCGACGGACAAGCCTGGAGCCAGCAGCCAGCGTGGCATCCAAAAGCCTTCACCGTGCTCATGATGAGCCGGATTGTAGTCCTCGTGAATCAACATGACCACGCAACCGGCGGCCAATGCCAGGCAGAGCTGCAGCAAAGCCGCGGCCTGGAAGCTGCCAAGCCATGCACCCATCACAGGCCCGGCGGAAATGCCGCCCCAGATGCCGCTGCTCAAAAGCCCTAGCGCACGCGCGCTTCGATCCACTCCGGCCACTTCCACTACCCAGGTTGCTGCGCCCGTATAGAGGCACGCCTCGCCCATGCCCTGAAAAATGCGCCCCATATACGCACTCGCGATGCCGATGGGCGCCAGGTAGGCGCCGCCGGCCGCGGCACAAGAAACCAGTCCGGCAAGAAAACAGATCTTGCGGCCGCGGCGGTCCGCGAGCGGGCCGGAAATCAAGCGTGCTGCGAGCGCGACGAACGAGAAGGTGCCGATGACAAAGCCGACGGCTTGATCGGAGCCCTGGAGGTCATGGCGGACATGCGGAGCGAGCCCAGGTAAGACTGTACCGATGCCCAGGAATCCGATGAAGGTGGCCCCGATGAGTGCCCAGAAACGGGCACCGAGGCCGGGCTGGGAGGGCATTACTAATAATACCGGGAGGGGTGAAGGAAAATTACGGAACGAATTGTTTCGCTTTTTGTGCGCCTGCCTTTAACCAGGTCAAGTATAACATTATCATATATTTATAAGTCACATTTGGCCAGGGTCACAGCCTGAAGGCTGTGCCACAGGGCTAGCGGTTTGGGCTGGCTTCAGCGGCAGGCGCTACAGATCAGACGCGCCACCCGGCCTTGGGGTCCGACGGCCCACGGCAAGCTCAGGGCATTCCATTTGCCCGAATCAAAGCGCTGCCAGGTTTTGCCGTCGTCAGAAGACACATCGGCGCCGTTCGTGCCGGCCGCAATCCAGAGTTTGGACCGCGAGTCCCAGTCAACCGCCGAGCGATAACCGGAGGGCGGACGGGTGGCGGGAATCCAGGTTCTGCCGCCGTCGGCTGTGGTGGCGGCGGTACCCGAGGTCTGGTCCGGTTTCTCGTAGTTGCCACCCACTGCGACTCCATTTTGGCTGTCCCGAAACGCAAGCGAGAAGACACCGGCCGCGGCGGTCGAGCCATCCAACGGGACCTTCACTGGCAGCCAGTCGGGCCCGTTGTGACTTCGAAAAATGCGTGGGCCGCCGGGGCCGCTGGTGGAGAACCACAGGGTGCGCGACGCGCCGGCGGTGAGCGAGAACAAGGCGGAGTTGCTGGCGGCAAAGGCGCCTTCGCCCGCTGGAAGCGAAGCAAGCGTGGGGCTCTGATCCGGGGCCCAATTCAGGCCCGAGTCCCGGCTGCGTAGAATGACGAAGCGCCCACCAACTGGATCGCCTAGGATCACGCCCTCATCGCCGGAGAAAACCAGAGCGTCCCAGAAGCCGGCGGGGTCGGTATTCACCAAACCCGGAAGCCAGGAGCGACAACCATCCGTGGTTCGAAAGAGGCGCGACTGATCGCCGGGACCGCTGGACATGACGATGGCGCGTTCGGGATCCCAGGCCCACACGGCGCGAAAGTCGAGTTTCGCAGCCCCCGGCGGCAGGGTGCACGATTGCCAGGTTTCTCCGCCGTCGGCACTGCGGAGAATAGCGCCCTTGGAGCCACTGACCCAAACGGAACTGCCGGCACGATGGAGGCCGCGCAGGCTGGCTGAGGTGTGCGCATCAACCAATTCCCAGCGGAGAGCCGGTCCGCTTGCCGAGGCGCGCGGTTCAGCGCTGTTAGCGGCTTGCGCTGAACCGCGACCCTCAGGGAGCGGACCCGGACTTCCGCTACCTGGCACCAGTAATGCAGTGACCAAGGCCAAGCGAGCGGTGCGGCTGCTGGCAGAGGCAGTCATTCGCGACGAGTCGTTCCAGACTAATCAAGCCCAACAGGTCATTCAACCTTGAAATCCGCAGTGCGTACGACTTTCCGCTGGGCGCCATCTAAAACAGTAAGCTCCACCGTATACGATCCGGAAGGCAGCCCCTCAAAGGGCAGGGCCATCGCGACGGGCACCGTTGTTATGCCCTTCTTGGCATCTTTGATACCAAGCATCTGGGTGTCGAATTTCACGGCGCCGGAGCCCTTCTCGAGAAACCGCACCTGACAGGCAAGCGTTTTTGCAGGGTCGACGTCGGCCGAGGCGAGCAGCGGCTCGTAGATTTCGGCGTACAGCACCAGCTTCTGGCTCTTCGAAAAGGTGGTGTTTGCGGCGGGGATGATTTGCATACTGCCGTAAATCAGCGGCACCTGGTCCTCAAGCAGAAGCGCGTCCAAGCCGGTGTTCTCGCCGGAGAGGCGAGAAAACGACTTGCTCAACACGATGGAGCTGACGCCGAAGTCGTTGGCGCCGTGCTTATCGACGACAAGCGGAGTCTCGAGTTTTCCGAAGTGTTTGTCGTCGGTTGCGAAGGCGACCTTTAGGTGGTACTCACCGGGCGCCACTTCGAATTGCTTTTCGTAGTGGTATGGCTTGGACTGAAAATCAGGGAGTGCTTTCTTATCGGGCAGTTCGAGTTTGATGGTATCGGAGAAGCGGGCCGCGACCACGCCATCGCCGCGCGAGGCGACGCCCAGCACGTGCAGCTCCGCGAAGAGCTTGCCCTTTTCTTTTTTGAAAGTGACATCCGTGGCGGGGAATTCCAGCACGACGTTCACGCGCGCCGTATTTGGCCCGGAATACAGATAGGGCGCCTGCAAGGTGGCGGTGACAGTGCCGGGCGAGGCAGAGGCGAGGCGCGCTTCCAAATCTTTGCCTTCCACTTTGCCGGCCAACATATCCACAGGCTTGCCGTTGCAATAGCCGGTTCGTGCGCGCACCGTGGTGCCGCCGCGTTCGCTCTTCACCTTGATGCTGTGGCAGCCGTTGTCATTAGCCGACTCCTCGCTGGGGACGTAGCCCAGAAGGTAGTGCTGATTCATCTCGCTGGCGATCTTCTCCATGCCACCCAAGAGGTCGTTGGTGTTCAGGATGACGAATCCGCCAGTGCCATCTGCGACCATATAGAGCACCTGCTGGTTGTCCATGGCCGACGGCGGGATCTGCGGGATGAGTAATTGGCGCGACTGATTTAGCTGCGACTGGTTATAGGCGTTCGTCGTGGCGTTATTGTTATTCGTGCCGCCACCACCGCCTGAAGCGGGGGCGGTTGTGCCGCCTTTGCCGCCGGAGCTGCTGGTTCCGCCAGTGCTCCCGGTGGAGCCACGTCCGCCACCACTGCTGGACGTTCCGCCGCCGGTTCCACCACCTCCGCCGCCACCGCCTCTCGCCTGGAAGAAAGCCAGCTTCAATCCAGATTGCGGGTAGGTCCAGGAAGCGAGGCTCACGGGCACGGCGCCGGGCAAGCCGTCCGGCAGGGGGCCATCCCAGTTTGGAGAAAGCATTCGCGCACCCGGCGCGTTCGCGACTAGGCCTCGAACGTCAATGGGATAAACCGCGACGTTGGCCTTGTTGCAGGTATCAATGATGGCGGTGACGTAGGGCAAGATTTCGGGCGTCAGACGGAAGCCATTAGTCAGCCAGACCAGGCTCTTCCGGCCGGTAACATGACTCAGTTCCCGAGCCAGAAAGCGTAGCGCGTCCAAATCGTTGTTTAATCCAAAATCCATACCACCGAGGCTGAAGGCCGCGTCACCGATACCGGGACCGATATTCAACTTGAGATTGACGACCGCCTTTTTCAGCTTGTCGACGTTGGCGGTGAAGTTCTGGGTGATCTTGAACTGACCGTTGAAATCCACGACGGCGATCATCGTGGCGGGTGAAGCGTTCTTCTCGACGAATTTGACGGCCGCCTGCCGCGCGCTGGCCTGGTCAATCGGCGCAGGCATGGACAGATCGTCGAAGAAAAGCACCATGTAATGGGTTTGGTGATTCTGGATCTGAGGATCCGCTTCGAAGGCGAAGCTGGTGATCTTTTGTTCCTTGTTGTCCTCGTAAACGCGGAAATCCTTAGCGGTGAGGTCGCTGACGTAGGCGCCTTTTTTGTCGGTGACGACGGCATCGACCAGCACCAGGCGAGCCTCGGCTTTCAACACCGTGCCGGTTTGTTCTGCCGGAGGCGCTCCGGTCTGATTCTGCGGGGCGCCGCCGTTGCCGCTGGCAGCTCCACCGCCTGCCGCGGCGGCGGCCCAGATCGTCAAACCCGCCGCGAACGGCAGTATCCACCAAAGCTTACGTCGCATGATTACCCCCCAACAAAGAGTCTGTTCCGGATGCACTTAGCGTATAGACGGAACTTTCATTATTGACTTTCGGGTCGTGTTCAGTGTACACCCGCCGCGGCCGCTCGTCTTTTCAGCCGAAGTTCCCTCGCTCCAGGCCTGCGCCATCTGGTGTCCGATACAAGGCGGGCGAGGCGGCGCCACTTTCGGGTCTCTGAAGCGTGAAATGCCGTAGAATAGACGCGGCGCACTCTTATGACGAATCGTCGCAATTTTCTGAAGTCGGCCTCGACTTCCGCTTTCGCAGTTCCGTTGCTGGCGCGCCGCGGCCTGGCGGCGCCGCTCATGCCGGACGATCCACAGTATTGGAGCAAGATCCGCGAGCAGTTCCTGCTTGCTCCCGATAAGGTGTTTTTCAATACCGGCACGATTGGGGCCATGCCGCGGGTGGTTGTGGAAGCGGTGAGCGCGCATCTGCGCAAGATGGCGACCGATATTGCGGATTGGGATTACGCGCCCGGCGCCGAGTGGATAGCCGGCTACGGGCCGTCCACGGAGTTACGTGCGAAGGCGGCGCGGCTGTTGAATGCCGGCGTAAAGGAAGTGGCGCTAACGGAGAACGTGACGGCGGCGGCAAGCTTCGTCGCGGGCGGGCTCGAGCTGTCTCCCGGCGCGGAGGTGTTGATCACCGATCAGGAGCATGCGGGTGGGCGTAGTGCGTGGCTAGTCGCGGCGAAACGGCGCAAGGTGGTGGTGACGCCGGTGAAACTGGCGAATCCCATTCAGGGGCCGGAACAGGTTCTGGAGGCATTCAAGCGGGCGATCACGCGGCAGACCAAGGTGATCGCGATCTCGCACGTAATTACGGGCAGTGGAGCGATTCTGCCGGTAAAGGAGATCTGCGCGGAGGCGAGAAGCCGCGGGATTCTGACGGTGCTCGACGGCGCGCAGGCTTTCGGCCACATTCCGGTGGACGTGAAAGATATCGGCTGCGACGCATATGTGGGATGTTTCCATAAGTGGCTGCTGTCGCCGGCCGGGAACGGGTTCCTTTATCTGCGCGGGGACCGGGCGCAGGAAGTGTGGACGACGATCGCCAGCGGCAATTGGGACAATCATGAGGACGAGGGCATGCGGTTCACGCAACGCGGCACGGGCAGCTTATCGATGCTGGCAGGCTTGGAGGCGGCCCTGGATTTTCACACGTCTATTGGGCCGGAACGGGTTCAACAGCGGATCAAGTATCTGGGGGATTATTTGCGCGACGGCCTGCGCCAGATTCCGAAAGTCTCCATAACGACACCTTCGGATAAGGCCATGAACGCGGGCATAACGGTTTACGGGATCGAAGGGATTTCGGGCCATCAACTGCAGGACGAGATGTGGGCGCGCGACCGGCTGAGGCCGCGTGCTTCCGGCCAGCATTCGGTGCGGCACTGCACGCACATTTACAACAGCACTGAGGAAATCGATCGCGCGCTGCGAATTGTGCGCGATCTGGCAAAAGGCTAGAGTCAAGCTGCGGAAGGCTGCGCACAAAGTCTGTCCGCTTGCTGACGCGCGCGGCTCAGTGCATTGCACCGAGCCCAAGACCATAGCTCGCGACGCGCGAGGGGGCGGACGCGGACTTCCGCAACATGGCACTGACTTCGCCTCTATAACCTCAGGCTGCATTTGTCAGGAGGACTTATGGCGCTTCCTTTGGTCGCGGCTCGCAGCGCAGGTCTTGCGACGGCGGACGCCAAGTTACTCGTACCTCAAGGCAAGAAGCGGATCTACCTTTGTGGCGCGGCGGGCGGGGATGTAATAGGCCGTCAAGGCAACCACGGAAAGGAGCACCGCGACGGATGCGAACGTGAGCGGATCATTCGAGTTGACTCCATATAGGATGCCGGACATCGAATGCGCCAAGGCAAACGCGGCTGCTACGCCGAGCACGATGCCGATGAGAGTCAGCCTGGTTCCCTGCCGCATGATGAGGCTCAGCACGTTCGCCTGCTGCGCACCGAGCGCCATGCGGATGCCGATCTCACGCGTGCGCTGGGTCACCAGGTAAGACATGACGCCGTAAAGACCGACGGCGGCTAACACGAGCGCCAGTGTTGCAAATGATCCCAGCAAAATCGCCTGAACACCCACGTCTTGCGTATCGTCGGCGATCACCTCCTCCATAGTCAGCGGCCGAAACAGTGCGAGACCACGGTCCAGGTCGCGAACGTGGCTGCGAATCGGGCCTAGTATCGACATAGGCGGGGTTTGAGATTTTACAGTAAGGCGAGCATACCCGTCATAAGGAAGCACCTGCGTGTTGGGGAAATACGCCAGCGGCATGGGCTGCTCGCGAACTCCGTACTCCTTCACGTCGCCGACTACGCCAATGACGGTCACCTTCTCGTCGCCCATTCGGAACGATTTTCCAACCGCGCTCTGATTTCGCCAGAACGTCCGGGCAGCCGCCTGGCTAATAACGGCGACCCAACTCACGTCGGGCGGAATCTTCACCTCGGTGTTTTGGGCTCGAGCGGCTTTGTAAAGATCATAGTCTTTCTGCCCGGCCACAGCGGCGCGGTCCAGGTCGTCCGGGGTGATATTTCTGCCCTCCAGCAACTGGATTCCGAACGTGCGGAAATAGTCGGGCGTAATGTAATTCCATCCCACCAACTGGCTCGTGACGGCCGGATCGGTAACGCCGTCAACGTTGATTGTGCCGTTGCTGCCTCCGCGCAAGGGAATTTCGGAGGAGAGTGCAGCGGCATCAACGCCGGGAGTGTGACGAGCGCGGTCGAGGAGTTGGTCGAAGAACTGGCGACGCGCCGCGAGGGTGGAGTATTTCGCTTCTGGCAGACTGATCGATGCGGTGAGCAGGTTGTGAGGGTTGATGCCGATGTCCTGGTTACGGAGATAGACGAAACTACGGAGCAGGAGACCAGCGCCCACGAGCAGGGCCAGGGTGATGCAGATTTCGGCCACCACCAGCGCATCGCGCAGCGCCCGGCGGCCTGAGGCGGCGCTGAGCACGGACTGGGCGCCGGCCTTGATTTCTTCGTTGAGGCTGGATTCGGAGTTTTGGAGCGCGGGCGCGAGCCCGAAGAGGATCCCGGACAGAAGCGCCACCGCGACTGCGAACAGAAGCACGGCGCCATCCACCTGGATGGGGTTTACACGCGGGATGGGAAGCGACTTAACGGACTCGAGCAAGCGTACACACCACCACGCAGCCAGCATGCCGAGCGCCGCCCCGGCAAACGCCAGCAGAATGCTTTCGGTGATCATCTGCTGCACCAGACGCAATCTTCCGGCGCCGAGGCTCGATCGCACTGCCATTTCGCGATGACGGGTGCTGGCGCGAGCAAGCTGCAGATTAGCGACATTGACGCACGCGACCAACAGCACCATGGTGACGGCGCAGAACAAAATGATGAGCGGCGTTCTGGAGTTATGGGTCATTGTGTCGTTGAGCGGCAGGACAACGGCGTGGACTTTGTTGTTGGACTTCGGAAACTGCTTTTCGAGGCGTTGGGAAATAGCGAGCAAATCGGCACGGGCCTGCTCCACCGTGACGCCCGCTTTGACGCGCGCGACAGCATTCCAACTGTGATTGCCGCGCGCCCCGAGCTCCTTCGGGCTCATGTCAAACGGCTTCCAGATATCGGTTGTACCGGACCAATTGAACCAGCGAGGCATGATACCGACGACTGTATAGGGCTCGTTATTCAGAACCACGGTCTTTCCGAGGGTGCCGGCGGCGCCGCCGAAATAGCGCTGCCAAAAGCCGTAGCTGAGAACGGCGACATGGTTCCTGCCAGCGTAGTCTTCTCCGCGCGCGAAGGCGCGGCCTTCGAATGGCTGGACACCGAGGGCATCAAAGAAGTTGGCTTGAACGTCGACGACCGCCGCAGGCTCGGGTTCGGCCGCGCCGCTGGCGCTCATGTTCTGACCCCAGGAAAAAAGGCTGGAGGCTTCGAGCGTGCGATTCTGTTCCTGCCAATCGAGGTAATCCGCGCCGCTGAGCGGGAAGGCGCCCGGCGATACCTCCGTTTCGAGCAATTGCACCAGCCGCGCCGGATCTTTGTACGGCAGGGGATGCAAGAGGACAGCGTTGACGACGGAAAACGTCGCGGTGGTGGCGCCGATACCGAGCGCAAGCGTTAGCACGGCAACCACGGTGAAACCGGGACTCCGTCTTAGCTGGCGAAACCCAAAACGAAGATCCTGAAAGACTCTGTCAGCCCAGCTCAATCGCCACATTTCCCTGCTCCTCTCCTGCGCGATAGTGACGTTGCCAAACTTGCGCTTGGCTGCGTAACGCGCCTCTTCCCGGGTCATGCCGGCTTCGAGATTCTCCTGCTCCTCCATTTTGAGGTGAGCGCGAATCTCCTCGTCCAGGTCGCCAGCCGGCTGATTCCCGCCAAACAGCGCTCTGATCTTTGATAACTCGCGGCGCCAGGACATGTCATTCGCCCTCCTCAGACTCCGCGGGTGCGAGCACACCTGTAATGGCGCGCACAAACCGCTGCCAGCGCGACGTCTCGGCGACGAGCTTCCGCTTACCGGCCGGAGTCAAGCTGTAATACCTGGCGCGCTGCTTATTTTCGGAAAGACCCCACTCGCCTTTGATCCAACCCTCCTGCAACAGCCGCTGGAGCGCCGGATAGAGAGAGCCGTGGTCCACCTTGAGGGCGTCTTCGGACATGCGCTCGATCGACTTGGCGATGCCGTGGCCGTGAGTGGGCCCCCAACGCAGAGTGCGGAGAATGAGCATGTCGAGGGCGCCGTAAACCAATTCAATACGGTCGTCCTGGCGTCTCGTTGGCATGGTAGTAGCTAGCCTACCACATTGCCGGTAGGTTATCTACTACTAATTTCGCCTACGCTTTGGCCGTTCGTTTGACCAGGCCGACGGTATTGCCCGCCGTATCCTGTACCCAAGCGAATATGCCAGCCGGAATCTGAATGGGGCCGACCAGCAGCTTGCCGCCGAGTTGTTGGGCCTTCGAGGCGGCCGCGGCGACGTCTTCGACCTCGACGTAGAAAATCGTGTAGTTGTGGGGTTCGTGTCCTAGCGCGGTGAAATGGCCGGTGAGGCCGGCGCTCTGAGCCCCGATCTGAAAGGCTTCGTCTACTGCCCAGCCAAACATTCCTGAATAGAAAGCCGCGGTGGCTGCTTGGTCGCGGCAGCCCACCTCAAAGTGCACCACTCGATTTGCCATAAGAGGCAGAGTATCGCAAAAACGGTCTTACCGGAAGACCGACTTCCGGCGGCGATTTGTCACTGGAGAACCGGCAAGATGGCTGAAGACGGATGCGACTTGGACCGAAAGACATGCTGGGTCGCGGCTTGAAAATCGGACTCTTTCGCTTCGAAGATGTTCGGAACGAACTTCTGCGGATTCCGGTCGATGATGGGGAACCAGGTGCTCTGTACCTGAATCATGATGCGGTGGCCTTTCTTGAACACGTGGTCGCGGGATAGCAGATCGATGCGATATTCAACAGGCTCGTTCGGCACGACAGGTTCAGGCTTCTCGAAGCCGTTGCGGAACCGGCCGCGCAAGACGTCGGCCGCCACCATCAGCTCGTAGCCGCCCATGGGCGGATCATCCGGCACACTTTCGGGATAGGCGTCGATCAGCTTCACGATCCAATCCGAGTCGGTTCCAGAGGTGGAGGCGAACAGGTCGGCGATGACGTCGCCGGCGATGGTGAGGTCCGATTCGAGCGGCTTCGTCTGCCAGACTGCCACGTCGGGCCGGTCTTCTGCGAAGCGCTGATCGTCGGTGTGCCATGTGCTCCAACCCGGCGACCCACCGTAGGTCTCGGGAATGGGCCGCTGGCGATAGGGAACCGGGCGGCTTGGGTCGGAGACAAAGCTGTCGAACGCTTCCCCGCTCTCAGCCGGCGGCTCGAACGAGGCCTCGCCCGAGGCGTGCAAGTATAGCCGGCGTTCTCGAACCCCGGCAGGGGGCCACTGATCAAAGGCCTTCCATTGGTTGGAGCCGGTCTCGAAAAGCTGGATGCGCGGCAGATTCAGCGGGCCGTTGCCCTTTAGCCAATAGGCGAACCAGCGAGCCTGGATGTTCTTACGGAAATAGTCGCCCGTGTTGCTTCCGAAATCGAGGTTCTTCAACGTGCGGCCCGCGCCGGCAAACCAGCCGCCATGGTTCCAGGGCCCAACTACTAGGTAGTTATATTGGCGCGCCTCGGGCGTTTCGCTGGCGGCGAAAATTCGCCACGGCCCGGCAAAGTCCTCCTGGTCGTACCAGCCGCCGACGTTAAGGTTGGGCACTTTGACGGAGCGGACGATGCGCTGCACGGCCTCCTGCTTCCAGAAATCGTCATAATTCGGATGCGCGATGAAATTGTTCCAGGTGGGCCGCTGGCCGTCGAAGTAGCGGGCATTGGCCCCGCTCAAAGGGCCGAGCTTCAAATACCAATCGTAGGTGTCGAACTGCTTGAACTGAAATGTCTGATTTGTTTTGCCCGTCTCCATCATGGCGGCGTATTCGAAACCGTAGCTAAGCCGGAAGGCGCCGTTATGGTGAAAATCGTCGCCCAGAAACATGTCGGCGGGCGAAGCTTGCTCGGAGGCGGCCTTCAGCGCCGGATGCGGCTCAATCAGCGCCATCTCGGTTAGCCAGCCTCCGTAGGAGATCCCCATAATCCCGGCGCGCCCATTGTTTCCGGGGATGTTCTTGATGAGCCAGTCGATCGTATCGTATGTATCGGTGCCCTCATCGATCGACCGGGGGTCCTTCGAATCCCTGAGGTGGCGCTGGAGCATAAACTGGCCTTCGGATTGGTAGCGGCCCCGAATGTCCTGGAAGACCAGGAAGTAGCCGTCGTGGGCGAGTTCGCTCATGCCGGCGTTGATCGAGACCGCAGCGGAATCCCATCCGTAGGGGGAGCGCTCGATGAGGAACGGAAGGGCTTCGTTGCGCGCTTTTGGCGAGAAGACGATGGTGTGGAGATGAATCCCGTCGCGCATGGGAATCATGTGCTCGTGCTTCTCGTACGCATCAGCGGCCCTGGAGGAACCGCGGCTCTCGCGAGCGAGCGCCAGATCGCCCACGCTTGCGCCCTGCGTGAACTTGCCCTTGATTTCATCGCCGGAGGCAGATAGAGTTCCCTCGAATTTGAGGCCGCGGTCTTTCAGTTCGAACGCAACTTGTCCGTTGGTCAACGAGATCAGGTCGATATTCGAACCCGAGCCCGATTCGAGATTGACCAGGGCGCCGCTGTATGCGCCATCGCGAAGCGGCGACACGCACAAAACCACGCGCGTCCTTCCCTGGCCAAACACCAGCGCACCCTGCCAGACGCCATCAACGCCAGTGGCGGATGGTTGCGCGAACAGAGAGGGAAGGACGAGAAGGGTGGCGAGAATCAGAGGTGAAATTTTCATTTTTGTGACATAAGCATTCTAAAGGATCTATGTCCGCGGGCAGGCTCTAGGCTAATCGAGGCTGAGCCGATGTACCACTTCCGCTAACGCCAAACGGTAGCCGCAAATGGGCCCTTCATGGCCTCGTTGTTTCACAGCGATTGCCTTGCAAGGGGATCCACTGAGGCTGCGGCACGTGGGCAGGAAATTCCACCCTATGGCTCTTCTTCCTCGCCCGCCTCGATGGTCTCTTCTGGCCGCGCGGGTTCGATGACCAGCTCAGGAAGATTCGCCTCCTTCAATTGACGGTTGACCGCAGGGAGCTTGGTGGTCTTCACGCTCTTCCAGCCCGTCAATTGCTTTTCCAATGCCTCGCGCACTTCAGAAACCGCCCGGGCGGCCTGCGAGGTTGGCGCGTCGTCGCCGCCCTGAAGCAGATCGAACAGTTGACCCAGCTCGGAATTCAAAAGAAGGAAACCTGCGGCGCCTTGCCGTGCGCGCTCGAGTTCTACGAGTTCCTTGTCCAGATCGTCAAGAGCAGTCGCGGGCTGGCCGGATGCTTTTTCGCGCGCTGAGCGAACCTGCTGCCTCAGACCCGTCACTTCGCTCAAGGCAGTGTAGTCATCACTAAGTGACTTCGCAACCTGGGTAGACAGTTCGAACTGCGCGGCGAGGCCCGCGGGGGTGGTCTTGACTCGTGGGTCCATCTTGACTTGAATGGCCTGCGAATAGCCGCGGCCGGACACGGTGAGTTTCACGCGATAAGTACCCGGCAGAACCAAGGTTCCGCGCGGCTCGAGAGGCGTGTCCTTATAAATAGCGGCAATCGGGTAGTCATGGCGCAGCACCCTAGGCGGTTCGTGGCGCAGATCCCAAATGAAGCGATGCATTCCCGGCGTCGCGGCAAGGGTCTGGGGAGGACGCAGCCAGTAAAGAGGCACGTTGATCTGCTTCTCTTCAATGGGCGCGGGCTGGTCAGTGGAGGCATAGCGGCGAACCAGTTTGCCTGAGTTATCGAAGATCTCGAGCGTGACAGGCGCGGTGCTGGAGGGAGCGAGGTAGTAATCAATGATGGCGCCATCGGGCGGATTTTGGCCGGCGGGCTCTTCTGGAGGCAGCGGCGTATCAGTGCTTCTGTTCCATCTCCAGCGGAGCGCGGGCTGGGGCGCGAAGAGTTGATCGGCTGAAGCCGAACGAGCCTCAATCTGGCGAAGGGGCGTGACGTCATCGAGAATCCAGAATGACCGGCCATGCGTGGCCACCACGAGGTCGTCTTCATGAACAGCCAAATCGCGTACAGAGGTTACGGGCAGATTCAGTTGCAAGGGCTGCCAATGGCCGCCATCGTCAAATGAGACAAAGACGCCAATCTCGGTGCCTGCGTACAGAAGCCCTTTGCGCTTGGGGTCCTCCCGCACGGCGTTTACGACGGCGCGCTCCGGGAGCCCATTCACAATTTCAGTCCAGGTCCTGCCCGCGTCATGCGTGCGGTAGGCATGCGGATTAAGATCGTCGAGGCGGAAGCGGTTGACGGCGACGTAGGCGGTGACGGGGTCAAAATGCGAGGCATCGATCTGCGCCACTTTGCTCCAGGGCGTGAGCGCAGGGGGAGTGATGTTGGCCCAAGTTTTGCCGCCATTGCGGGTGATGTGCACGAGGCCATCGTCGGTGCCCGCCCAGATGGTGGCGATCTCCTGGTGAGAAGGCGCAATGGCGTAGACAACGCCGCGATGTTTGCCGTGCTCGGGGTCCTGGTCAGCAAACACGCCCACCACTTTGGGCATCTCCCAGGAGGCGCGCGTGAGGTCGGGGCTGATTTCCGTCCAGCTGTGGCCGCCATCGACGGTTTTGAAAATGACATTCGAGCCGAGAAAGAGAGCATGCGGATCGACGCTAGAGAAGATCAGCGGCATGGTGCGGACAAACCGGTATTTTGGGGAACGGATGGGAGCGGGGCTGACGTCCTGAACGTCGCCGGTTGTCCAGTCGAAGCGCGTGGCCTTGCCCCCGAAGAGGATGTTGGGGTTCAGAGGATCTGGGGCAACATAGCCGTATTCCTCGACGCCAATGGTGCGAAACTCGCGGAAATCGATGGAGCCGGTATCGCTGCGGCTGGCAACCGCGGCCGATCCGCTTTCCTGCTGGCCGCCATAGACCCAATATGGGAAGCGATTGTCGGTAATGACGTGATAGAACTGCGCGGTGGGCTGGTTGTACCAGGAACTCCAGGTCGCGCCGCCGTTCACTGTTATGGTTGCACCTTGATCGACGCCCAGAATCATGATCTCGGGATGGTCGGGATTGATCCAGATGGTGTGGTAGTCATCGCCTCCCGGCGCGCCTTTGATGGCGCGAAACGTGTGGCCGCCATCGGTGGAGCGATAGGTTGAGGTGTTACAGACGTAGATGGTATTGGGGTCCCGCGGGTCAGCGCGAACCCAGGCGAAATCATCGCCGCGCCCCCAGACGCGCTCCTCGTCGTTGGTGCGGCTCCAGTGCAGGCCGGCGTCGTCACTCCTATAGACGCCCGCTTTCTCGGGTGCGGCATCGACCATGGCATACAGGCGGCTGCCATCCGAAGGGGCGACGGCGATGCCGATGCGGCCCAGGTGATCGGAAGCGGTGGGCAGGCCCTCGGTGAGTGGTTTCCACGTAGCGCCGCCGTCGATGGATTTGAACAAGCCGCTATTTGGACCCTGAAACGAATCGCTTACCTCCCAAGGCGCCTGGCGAGCCGACCACAAGACGCCGTAAATGGTATCGGGATGGCGCGGATCGAAGGCGAGATCCATCGCGCCGGTGTTCTCGTCTTTGCTTAGCACTTTTTCGAACGTGGCGCCGCCGTCGGAGGAGCGGTAAATGCCGCGTTCGGAGTTCGGGCCGTAGGGATGACCGAGCACGGCGACGAACAGCCGATTGGGATCGCGCGGGTCAACCAGGATGCGCGGAATTTGATAACCATCGCGCAGACCGAGATGAACCCAGGTCTTGCCCGCGTCAACGGATTTGTAAATGCCGTCGCCCACGGAAAGATCGGGCCGCTGGAGCCCCTCGCCACTGCCTACATAAATAATGTTCGGGTCGCTGGGGGCGATGGCAATCGAGCCGACGGATCCGGTAGGCTGGCCATCGAAAATGGGCTGCCACGTCAAGCCATAGTCCGTGGTCTTCCAAACGCCGCCATCATTGGGCGCCATGTAAAAGACGTTCGGCTGCGAAGGAATGCCGGTGGCCGCGACCGTTCTGCCGCCGCGGAAAGGGCCGATCAAGCGGTAATGCATGTCGGCGAACAAGGCGGGTTCGAGCGGCTGGGACAACAATGGGCCGGCCGAAGCCAGGGCAACAAAAGCGGTGACTGCAACTCGCACGCGGGACTCCTCAGATCGAATAAGAGCCGGTACGGCCGCCGACCACGGCTCATAGCTCCAGTCAACAGCATAGACGGGCGGGGTCCACAGAAGCGGGGGATCACGGCCTGGACGTTTCACGCCCCACCCCCGTAAAGGGGCCTCACGGAATTCCTGCTGGTAGAATATGACTGACTGGTCAGTCAGTATGGATTTGGTTGCCAAACCAGCCCGCCACGCGCAATACGAGCAGCGGCGGGACACGATTCTGAGCGCGGCGCGGGAAGTCTTTTCGCGCGTTGGCTTCGCTGCGGCGACTGTCGAAGACGTGGCCGAACAGGCCGGCATCGGGAAAGGGACACTGTATCTCTACTTCCGTTCCAAGGAGGAGATTTACCTGGCCTGCCTTGTGGAGGAAGTCCACGAGTTGATGCGCCAAACTCGCGAGGAGCTAAGCCGCGCCGGTGATTTTCGCGCCCAACTGCGCGCTTTTTTCCGGATTCGATTCGAGTTTTGCGAGAAACATGAAGCCTTCTATCGCATCTATCAGGCACAGTACAGCACTCTGTTCACGAAAGGACACGCGATCCCGAAGGAGCTTCGCCAACTGGTCTTGAAGGCGCTGGACTTCGTAACGGGAGTGGTGGAGGAGGCGATTGCGGCGGGCGAGATCCGGAACGTGCCGGCGCGGTCGGCAGCCGGCGCCATATTGGACATGGCACGCGGCATAGCCGACAAGCGCCTGCTCGGCTTTAGCAGCCTTTCCGCCAGCGAGGAACTCGAGTTTCTGGTGGATTTCGTGTGGCACGCTCTGGCGGCGCCTTCGGCGGGTCTACCGGGAAAGAAGAAGAAACGGCGGACGGCGAAGGCATGAGCGAGACCTACTGGAAGCCGAAACATAATCCGTTCGCCATTGCGCTGACGGTGACGCTGGCGACGTTCATGGAAGTGCTGGATACGTCGATTGCCAACGTGGCGCTGCCGCACATCGCGGGCAACCTTTCGGCGAGCCAGGATGAATCCACCTGGGTGCTGACCAGCTACCTGGTCTCAAACGCGATCATTCTGCCGATGAGCGCGTGGCTGGCGAGTACTTTTGGCCGGAAGCGCTTCTACATGGCCTGCGTGTTCCTATTTACCTGCAGCAGTTTTCTGTGCGGGCTGGCCCCCAGCCTGGGCATGCTGGTGTTCTTTCGCGTGCTGCAGGGAACCGGCGGAGGAGGATTGCAGCCCAGCGAACAAGCGATTCTGGCCGATACATTTCCACCCAACCGGCGCGGAATGGCATTTGCGATTTACGGCATGGCAGTGGTGATTGCGCCGGCAATCGGGCCGACGATCGGCGGCTGGATCACCGACAACTATAGCTGGCATTGGATTTTCTATATCAACGTGCCGGTGGGAATTCTTTCTCTCTACCTGACAAATCGCCTGGTGGAGGACCCTCCCTATCTCGCCGAACAACGTAAACAGCGCAAAGAGGCGGGCATCGACTATATAGGAATCAGCCTGATTGTGCTGGCAGTGGGCTGTCTGCAGATCATGCTCGACAAGGGCCAGGAGCTGGATTGGTTTGGTTCGCGCCTGATCACCTGGCTGCTGGCGGTGGTCGTCGTCGCTTTTGTCGTCTGGGTCTATTGGGAGTGGCATCATCCGTTTCCGATTGTGGACGTGAAGATGTTCAAGAGGCGGAACTTTGCAACCGCCATGTTTTTCACCTTTTCGCTTGGCATTGTCCTGTTCGGCACCACCGTGATGCTGCCGCAGTTTCTGCAGAGCTTGATGGGCTATTCGGCGGAGCAGGCGGGCGAAGCGCTGGCGGGCGGCGGAATGATCATGCTGGTGGCCATGCCCATCGCAGGCTTTCTGGTTTCGCGCGTCGACCCGCGCGCCATGATGGCAATCGGTTTCAGCATGACTGCCTGGTCGCTCTACAATATCGCCACCAACATCAACCTCCAGATGGACTTCAAAACGGCCTTTCTGATGCGCGTCTATCAGACCGCCGGTCTCGCGTTTATCTTTCTTCCGTCGAATACGCTGGCGTATGTGGGAGTGCCGCGAGAGAAGAACAACCAGATTTCATCCATGAACAGTTTCGTGCGAAATCTGGGCGGCAGCATTGGCATCGCCACGATTACGGCGATTCTGACGCGGCAGGCCCAGAAACACACTTCCTACCTGACCTCGCAGACGTTCGCGGGCAACCGGTCCTTCGAAAACCTGAAGGGCGGTTTGACCAACTTGTACAAGGGGTCGGGCCACGGCCTCGCGACGAAAATGGCGTACTCGCAGATTTCGGGATTGATACAGCGGCAGGCGGTAACACTAGCCTATACCGACGTGCTATTTGGGCTGACGCTTGTAGTGGTGATTCTGGTTCCGATGGTTTTGATCATGAAGCGCCCGCCGAAGCAGGCGGCGCTGGTGGCGAAGACCCGCACGAGCGAGACGAAAGAGGAAGCACCGGTATTGCATTGACACTCAGGACAGTTAATCACGTCCCTCCGATACTGCGCCACCGAGACTGTCTGCGGTGTTCGCTGGTTTGGGGGGTTAGCGTGGTCGTCAACGCACAGAAAGGAAGAGGGACGGGGTTGGCGGCTGGACTTAGCGGGTTGATATCTTATTGATTATAGGGTAGTTGGAAACCGCGAACCCGTTGATTCAGGCTGTCCCTCTCGGCTCCTATAGGGTAGTTGGAAACCGCGAACCCGTTGATTCAGGCTGTCCCTCTCGGCTCCTACTCTTGCGCTCTGGACGAACGTCATCTTTGGGTCGCCCTGCGTTACGTCGAACGAAACCCGGTTCGGGCTAATCTGGTA
>Ga0181525_10000496_pt1 | contig 34347 bp, 23 predicted proteins | sample PEATcosm2014_Bin_48_FD_121100 | JGI IMG/M metagenome (GOLD analysis project Ga0181525, IMG submission 121100) | Peatland microbial communities from MTU Mesocosm Facility, Houghton, MI, USA - PEATcosm2014_Bin06_10_metaG | ecosystem: Environmental > Terrestrial > Soil > Wetlands > Peat | place... | reverse complement strand
TCACCCTTCACCGTGTATTCGGGCATCCAACAGACCGGCGCGGGCGACCAGGGATCCGATCGGCCGGATGAAATCGCGCAGCCGGTGTTATCGACCAGCCGCACGATCCGGGAAGACTATTTTGGGCAGGGCGCCAACAACGCTTCGTTCTTTTACATTCCGATAAACGTGCCTGGCGGCACGGGGCCGAACCATGGAGTGTTCGGCACGCTGGGCCGCGATACATTTCGCGGACCAGGGATGCACGATGTGGACCTTTCGCTGCTGAAGGATACTCCGATTGGCAACTCCCGGAACCCGGAGCGCGCCGTGCTTGAATTCCGCGCGGAGTTCTTCAACGTGTTCAACATCGTTAACTTCGGATTGCCTTCGAACATTGTGCTGGGGCCGGGCTTTGGCGAAATCAGCCGGACATCGACGCCTTCCCGGCAAATCCAACTCTCGTTGAAGGTTCTGTTCTGAATCTGGACGCGCCCGACTTCTGGCTGTGAGTGCAGGAGCTGGTGAAAATCCGATTGTGGTCGAGGGAAAACGCTCCCTCATGGTCGCGTCTCGGCTAGGAGTTCTGGAGAGCGGCGTACGACTTCTAGCCAGGGCACGACCGAGAGGGAGCGCTGCGATGCCTCGCACCCCCTAGCCTATATACTGACCCTAAGTTACGCTTGGCAGGAGAACATTATCCGCATCGGCATTGCGTACGATCTGAGGTCCGATTTCCGGCTGGAAAAGAATCAGCCCGACGACAGCCTTGAGGAGTACGACAGCGAAGAAACCATCGAAGCCCTGAGCGGCGTCTTCCGGCGGGCCGGTCACGAACCCGTGAAGCTCGGCGGCGGATTGCATTTTCTGAATCACTTCGTGGACCGCTCGACTGGAAGAACCCGCGTCGATCGGCCTCCTATCGACCTTGTTTTCAATATGGCGGAGGGGCATGGCTCGCGAAGCCGCGAGGCGCATGTTCCGGCAGTCTGCGAGATGTTCGATTTGCCTTACACCCACAGCGACCCATTGGCCCTGGCGCTTTCTCTGGACAAAGCCTTGTGCAAGCGAGTGGTGGCGAGCTATGGCGTTCCAGTTCCCGTGTCGGTTGTGATCGAAGACATCGAAGACGTGGGGTCCGCTGCGCTGCCGCCGTTTCCCGTCCTGGTAAAACCGGCCTGGGGCGGTTCTTCCATGGGGATTCGTAATAGCGCTCGCTGTACTTCGAAAAGCGAATTGACCAACCAGGTGTCTGCGCTGCTCAGCGGCTATCGCCAGCCGGCGCTGATTGAGCCATTTCTTTCCGGCGCCGAAGTCACGGTTGGGATTCTCGGCACGGGGGCGTCGGCGCGCGTCATCGGCGTAATGGAAATCGCCCCTCGCGCCGCCGCACCGGACGTTTTCCTGTATTCGCTGGAAGCGAAAAGGAATTACCTGGAAGAAGTTGAATACCACGTCCCTCCCCGATTAGCGCCGCAGATGGTTGAGAGAATCTCGCAGGCGGCTTTAACGGCGTATCGAGCCCTGGGATGCCGCGACATCGGCCGCGTCGACCTTCGCATGGATAGCGACGGCCAGCCGTTTTTCATGGAGATCAACCCGATTCCCGGGTTGCATCCCGTGGACGGGGACTTCCCCATACTGTGGAGGCGGCTGGGCCGTTCCTACGACGAACTGATTCTGGCCGTGCTCGAGAGTTCCGCTGCCCGGTGGGGTTCCAGGATCGCAGCGTCATGAGTCTTGTCGCGGTTCTCTATAACGACGACGCAGAGTTGTGCCGCGGCGCGGATGCCGATCGACGCGCAATCGCGGCCGTGGAAGGGGCCTGTGATGCAGCGGCCGCGGCTTTACACCGCGCCGGTTTCGAAGTACAGAAAATCCCCACAGGGCGATCGGCCGCGGCTCTGGTCGCGCATCTTGAGGCACTGCGGCCGGCGGTTGTCTTCAACATGGGCGAGAGCTTTGCCGGCAGCACCGCCATGGAGCCCCATCTCGCCGCAATGTTGGAACTCCTCGAACTTCCTTATACGGGCAACTCGCCCTGGACCCTGGCCATGGCGCGCGACAAGGCCCTGGCCCAGCGTCTACTGCAGGGTTATGGCTTGCCGGTGGTTCAATCGGTGACCGTGGGCAATTTCGATGGCCTCCGCGACGGCGACCTCGATAACCTGACGCCTCCGCTGTTTGTCAAACCTCGTTTCGAGGATGCCAGCCATGGCATTACCGCCGACAATTTCTGCGCCGGCGCCGCGGAGGCCCGCCGCCTCGCCGAAAGACTGTCTCGCGAGTTTCAACAACCTTGCCTGGTGCAGGAGTTTCTGCCCGGCCGCGAGTTTCTGGCCGGCGTGATTCTGGATGGGCAACTGCTGCCTCTTTCCGAGATAGACTGGCAGCTACCGGAAGGGTGGCCAAGAATTCTCACCGGCGAATCCAAATGGATGGAGGAATCGCCCTATTTTCGTGGGACCCCGGTAAAGTGTCCCGCGGAAGTGGAAGAGCCGCTGGCTGGTCAACTCCGCGATCTGGCGCGACGCGCCTGCCAGGCGCTCGAATGCCGCGACTACGCCCGTGTGGACATTCGACTGGACGGCCAGGGAGCGCCGCACATTCTCGAGGTCAACCCCAACCCCGACCTGTCTCCCCAGGCCGGATTGGCGCGGGCTGCATCCTGTGGAGGTATTCACTATGACGAACTCATCGTCGGATTCGTCCACGAGGCTCTCGCCCGCGGAACCCTTGCCGGCGGCCGCCGCCATCCGGCGCCTTGAAGCCGGCGACCGTCAGGGGCTCGAACGGATTCTCGAGGCGGCCGGCGTATTTAATTCCGAGGAGATCAGCGTTGCGGTGGAGTTGATCGACGAAGCCATCGCCAAGCCGGGCGGAGATTACCGCGCGCTGGGAATCGCTGCGGCCGGCGGCATCATTGGATACACCTGCTACGGGCGGGCTCCGTTTACAGAATTTGCGTATCATCTGTATTGGATCGCCGTTGATCCCGGCGTCCAGGGAACCGGAGTGGCGCAGCGCCTGATGGCCGCCACGGAAGACGCCGTGGTGAGCCTGGGCGGAAGGTTGTTGCTGGTCGAGACGGCCTCGAAGCCTTCCTACGCACGGTCCCGCCGATTCTACGAAGCGTTACATTATCGCGAGGCGGCGCGCATTCGCGACTACTACGCCCCAGGCGACGACAAGATCATCTTCGAGAAACGCTGGACATGAGTGAATCGTCAGAATCCGGAATGGGCCCGGCGGGCTTCCTGCGCTGGCTCTACCCATACCTGCGCGCGTATCGGTGGCAATGCGCGCTGATTCTTCTCATCTCGCTGCTCGAGATGAGCTTCAACGCCCTGGTCCCCATGACCTTTCGGGAACTGATCGACTACGCGCTGCCGCACAGGGACGCCCGCGCCCTGTTCTGGATGATTGTGGCGCTGGGCGTGGGTCTGCTGATAGTTGCGCTCAGCGGCCTGGCCCGCGACTACTTTTACGCCCAGGTGAGCAGCAGCGTGCTGAGCGACATTCGCCGCCGCCTCTACCAACATCTCCAATTTCTTTCCATGGATTTCTACGCGCGCTCCCAGACCGGCGACCTGCTGGCGCGTTTTTCCACCGACCTCGCGGCCATCGAGCAATCCCTGATCCTGACGATTCCCTGGGGCCTGGTACCCGGTCTCGACGTCGCCCTTAGCTGTGTTCTTCTCTTCTGGCTGAACTGGAAACTGGCGTTGGTGGCCATGCTGATCTGGCCTTTGTGCCTGACAGGACCCCGCTTCTTCGCGCCGCGCGCATCCCGAGCCAGCTACTTCCGCAAGCAGGAAGAGGCGCGCACCGCCACCTTGATCCAGGAGAATATTCTGGCTCAGTGCACTGTCAAGGCCTTCGGCTTGGAAGGTCTCTCACTGGAGCGGTTCGGTCAACAGAATACCGAATTGCTGAAGGTCAGCTCGCGATTGAGTTTCCTCACTGCCATGATGGAGCGTTCGGCCGGCGTTGGGATTCTCGTTCTGCAGGTTCTCATCATCAGCGTCGGGGCTTTCATGGTGTTTCGCGGCCGACTCACCATAGGAACCCTTGCGGCCTTCCAGGCGATCTTCATAAATCTCAGCTATGGCCTGTACAACGTCGCGCAGTATGTTCCCCAAATGATTCAGGCCGGCGGAGGTATGAGCCGCATTGAAGAACTGCTCGGCCAGCTTCCTAAGATTACGGATGGGCCGGGCGCCGCCGTGCAGCCGCCCTTCCAAAGCCAGGTTGAGTTCCGCAACGTGTCCTTCAGCTACACCGGAAATGAAATTCATTTGCACGACGTGAATATTACGATTCCTCGCGGATCGTCGGTCGCCTTTGTTGGCCCCAGCGGATCCGGCAAGACCACTTTGCTGAATATGCTGATGCGTTTCTACGATGTGGCTGGAGGAGCGCTGCTGGTGGATGGCCACGATGTGCGCAGTGTCACTACCACGTCGCTGCGGGCCCAGTTCGGCGTGGTGTTTCAGGATAGCTTTCTGTTCAACGTCTCGCTGCGCGAGAACATTCGCTTAGGGCGGCCGGACGCGACGAATGCCGATGTGGAGGTCGCTGCGCGAGCCGCCGAAATCCACGATTTCATCCTGACCCTTCCTGAGAAGTACGACACCCTGACGGGCGAGCGCGGCGGGCGGCTCTCCGGCGGCCAGCGGCAACGCATGGCACTGGCTCGGGCGCTGCTTCGAAATCCGCCCATCCTGCTGCTGGACGAAGCCACCTCGGCGCTCGACGGCGCCACGGAATCGGCGATCAACGCAACCCTGTCGCGCGTAGCACGAAACTGCACCATGATCTCGGTGACCCACCGCCTGGCATCCGCCGTGGCAGCCGATTGCATCTATGTTCTGGAAAAAGGGCAAATCGTCGAAGAAGGCCGCCACCACGAACTGCTTGGCCAGGGCGGCGTCTACGCGCGAATGTGGCAAAAGCAAAATGGATTCGTGATGCAGCCGCAGCACGAGCGGGTCCACGTTGAGCCTGCCTGGCTGCGGCGCACAGTCCCGCTCCTGGCCGCGCTCGACGAAGAACTGCTGAGCGAAATCTCGGGCGCATTCGTCACGGAGGTTTTTCCCAAAGGGCGTCACGTGGTTTACCAGGGCGACCCGGGCGACAAGTTTTTCATTGTTGTCCGCGGAACCGTCGAAGTGATTCGCGAGGAAGCGCCCGGAAGCGAAAGACGTCTCGCTGTTCTTCAGGATGGCGACTACTTCGGGGAAGTGGCTTTGCTGCAAAACACCACCCGCAATGCCTCCGTGCGGACCCTCACTGCAGCGGTCTTCCTGTGCCTGCAGCGCGGCCAGTTCCTGGGGTTGATCGATCGTGTTCCCGCGCTTCGGGAGCAAATGATCGAGGCGATTCGCGCGCGCGAGCAGACGCCCGGCGCGAAATCCGCTACCAGCCAGCAGTCGCTATCTGTGTGACGCCCTTCCGCCCGGGGTCTCCTGGCGCGGGGTCTTCTCCGTGAGCCAGATGCTGACGAAATCCGCGTCAAGCCGGGTGCGTTCGCCCTCCAGGGTGAAGGTTCGCGTTACAGGCAACCGGTCGGCGAGCGAGGTGGAATTTAACCCCCAGCCAGGGCCACGCGAGGTAACCGCGAGGTCGGCCCGATGCGCGGCGAGCCGGTATGTTGCGGAGCCGGATTCCAGGCGGCGCCAATCGAAACCGATCTCGGTGTGGGCCGCAGGAGCCTCCACCCGCTCCATGCGGATGAGGCGCCCTGTAACCCGGGCTCCCGCTGGCGCCAGCAGTTTGTGCTTCGCGCCATAAACCGGCTCTTCGATCGATCCGGTCACCAGGTCGCCCAGCCAGTTCGAATTGAAGTCGACGGCGGCGGCCAGGCGGATGCGCAGCGTGAGGCCGGGCGGTAGCTCGTGCTCTGGCGCCGCGCCGGCGGGGCTCGGCGCGGTTGGCGAATCCGACGCCACGAAGCGGATGGTGGAGTTACCGACGAACTGGTGGCAATCGCTGTACTCGATTCGGTCCCTCGACTGCGCGCCGTCTGGCAGGAGCATCACGGATTCCACCTTGCTCGGCATCAAGAACATCACCGCCCCAAGGGGAGTCATCTGGTATTCGATGCCAATGCGAATGCCGCAGCAGGCGAGGGTGCCCGGCACATCGGCGGCCTTGATGTTGAGCGAAAGCAGATCCGCCGTGTCTGGGTCGACAACGAACTTCCCCTCATAACCCACGATGGCTTTGGCGCCGGTACGGTCGCGCACTTCCCAGGTGCTCTTGTCACGTGGAACCGCAAATGAGAATTCGGAGACAGCCTTGCCATTGAGTGAGTATGTGCTTTCAAAGCGGAAAGTGCCGCGGGCGTCGCGAAAGATTGCGGCCAGGAAGGAAGAAAAGGTGCCGGTGATGATCGCTCCGTAGACGACCAGATCCTCGAGACCCAGTTCGTTGAAAGTCGTTTCGCCGTGCCAGGAGTACATCTCGCTGGATTTGGCGACGCCTATGTCGAGACGCAGGCGGTCATTGGATTGCATGCGAAGGTCGGCCAAGGGCGGTTCGACGTTGCTGCATCCGGCCCACTTCAGCGGCAGGTAATTGAAGCGGCTCACGCTTTCGGTGCAGGTAAGGTCCGCTGCGTGGGCGACCGACTCGACCACCTTCTGACGTACGCGATTGAAGAGGGTCTGCGCCGGGGGTTGGGAGTGGAGGGGAAAGACGACGGCCAAAGCGACGACGAGTCTTTGCGCGACGCCGGAAATGCGCATGAGCTTGCGATGAGTATATCGCTCGTGGCAGCGCGCACATAGTGACGACCGCCCTTAGCGCGGGCGGCTCTGTTCATCTGCGCGCGCAATCTGGCACTGCAAGCACATATCAACTGACACAGTGCCATCGTTGTTCTTTTCACCAGCCCATTGCTTGCTGGCCGCTTCAACGAATGAAACGGCCGATCGAGTCATCTTCGACGCCGCCGGCAGCGGTTTGCCGCAAATAACGCACGCGCGTTGCTCGCTTCCAGGCGCCATGCTTTCTGTTGTAGCATTCGTTCTAGTTGGCAGGCCGATCTTGACACCTGCCACGGGAGCCGGTCAAACACCGCTAGCCGAGACGCGACCGGCGCCGCGCCGTAGGAGGTCGCAACACCCCGCGTATACTGCCATAAATTCGCGATTCGCGAATAGCGAATAGCAAATAGTCTTGTGGAATGAATTGCTAGCAGCCGACGTCCATCTCACTTCATTAGCATTTGTGACGGTTTAGGCTGTGGGCTGGTCTGCCGCCACAATCGAATTTCGATCCTAGGCCGCCCCAAACCGCCCCGGCCGGATTCATCGAACTGCCCGTGCCCATGTGCATCATTCGCCGCTCGCCATTACCGGTGCCCTTCGTGTGGCGAGCCCCCCGGGCCACCAGTTCCAATCGCCCGCAACACGAAGAAGGGCTGGGCCGATTACAATGCGAACCAGTGTCGCGTCGATAAAAACGGCTACCGCCAGCGTAAATCCGATCATCTTAACCACCAGAAAGTTTCCGAAAGTGAACGCCGCGAAAACCACGATCATGATCGCGGCGGCGCTCGTAATCAGGCCGGCGGTTCTGGCTAGCCCCTCCGGGATTGCCTCCATTTCGCTCAGCCCGCTCCTCCGCGCTTCGAGGACTCTCGCGACCAGGAACACCTCGTAATCCATGCTCAGCCCAAAGACGATGGCAAAGGCAACGATAGGCACGATGGGGAACACGCTGCCCGTTCCGGCATGAACTCCCAGCAAGCTAATTCCGTGTCCGTCCTGAAAGACTAAGACCAATGCCCCGAACGAAGCCGCTACCGAGAGTAAGTTCAACGCGATGGCCTTCACGGCCGCGAAAAGCGATCGGAACCCAGCAAGCAGCGCCACGAGCGTCCCTAGCACTACCAGCGCTATCACCGAACCAATCCGGTCCGAGACGATAGTCTGATAGTCGGCATTCAATGCCGGGATGCCTCCAATGCGAAGCGTGGCGCCTGGTATTCCCGTCAGAGCTGGCGCGCCGGTCTTCCGCAGCTCCCGCACCCAGTTGACTTGATCGCTCAGGGAAACCGAATCCGCGGGCAACACCTCGAGCAGCGCAGCCCGTCCGTCGCGGCTCAAAAACGTTCGGCGCGTCTCACGCGAGAGGTTGCCGAGGAAAGACCGGTTGCTCTCAGCCATCGTTGTAATGGAGATCACGCGGGCCGAGCGAGGGTCGCTCGCGAGCCGTTTGGTGAAACGATCGAGCGCATTCCAACCCGAGTCGGTTTGCGCCATGGAATCGGTTGGAAGTTCGAGAATCACGCGCAACGCCTGCACTATGCCGCCCCGGTCCATTTGTTCAAGCGTGTGAAGGGCGTGAACCGACTCCGCCCCTGGCGGAAGCCAATTCCCTCTGGGAAGACTGGTATCGAGCCGCGCGGCCTGCGAAGCGAGCAGCAGCAAGGGTGTGCCTGCCAGTAGGATGGCAAGCCAGGGATGGGCCACGATTACCTTCCCCCACCGCCTCCAGCGCTTTCCCGCGCGTGCTGCATGGTCCGAATCCAACTTCGCGGTAAAGGGCAACCTGCCGGCATTGATCCGTGGGCCGAGAACTCCCAGCAGTGCCGGAACGAGAGTATTGGCGAGCAATAAGCTCATTCCCGCCACCAGGAATCCCGCCACGCCGATGGAACGAACTTCGCTGATGGGAACCGTCAACAGGGCCAGAAAGCCGATGGCCACCGTTGAGGCTGAAATCAGAAGGGTGTGACCAGCCTGACGCGCCGCGATCACCGAGGCTTTCATTCCTTTGTGCCCGGCGCTAATCGCTTCCCGGAACCGGCTCACCATGAGGAGCGCGTAGTCGATCCCCAAGCCTAGCCCAAGCATCGTCGCCAAATTCTGAACCAGAATCGACAAGTGCCAGCGCGCTGCGAGGAATCCAGCAATCGCCATAGTAGTCGCAATGGCGAGCTGCCCAACGGCCAATGGAATCACGGCCGCCACCAGGCTCCCGAAAGCAATCAGCAGAAGCGCCAGTGTCGCGGGAATCACCAGACTTTCGCCGTGTCGCACGTCATCGGCGCTGGCTTTTCGAATGTCGAAGTTAAGGGGCGTCTCGCCCGTCAATTCCAACTTCACCGCCGGATAACGGCCCCGCAACTGATTCTGAATAGAGTTTGCCCGGTCGTGAAGTTTGGGGACAAGCGACTCGACAGGCGCCCCGGTCGACTCGAGTCCGATTAGAACAAAGGTTCCTCCTCCCCTGCCTATGAAAATCGGATCGCGCAAATCGAGGTAGGAAACGATTCCGGACACGCCAGGCTCATCTTTCAGGCCCTCCACAATTGTTCCCAAGGCTTGTTCACCCGCGTCCGAATCCGCGGGTGGAAGTCCCTGAACCACCAGAACCACGCGGTCGACGAATGGCGAATGAAAGCGGCTGGCCAACTCCTCCGTGACGGTCTCCGCTTCACTGCCTTCGACGCGGGTTGCGGTCTCCAGGTGGCGCTCGGCGTGAAAAGAAAACGGTAAAAGCGCAAGGACGGCTGCAAGCACTACCCCAGCCAGCCAGAAATGGCGCCCATGCCCAAGATTCATGATGTAACGCAAAATCGTAACCAGTAAATGATTAGTATGCCAATCGCTTCAGCCGTGGGACTTCATTCGATGAGATGGCGCCTTCGATCCCGGCGGCTTCTAAGGATACACCACAGCCCTCATCTGCCCGTCCAGACTGAATCTGCGAAGATTGGTTGAAACTTTCATCGGTTTAGGAGGACCATGCGCAAACTCGCGTTGCTCGCTCTGGTTGCCGCCATTCAACTCGGCGCCGCGGACCCCCGCATTGGCTCCTGGACGCTCATTTCCGCGCAATCTGTCCTGGACCCACCCAACAAACTCTCCGTCATTGCTCTCCACGATGGAGTACATGTAGTGTTTACCGGCGAAACTCATGTCGATTTCATGGCGAAGTGGCATGGTCATGAAACGTCGGTGCAGGGCAACCCGGCGTTTGATCAAGTCGAGCTGCACCGGATCGATAAGAATCAAGCCGAGGTCAAAGAGAAGAAGGGTGGAGTTGTTACCGCGCTGGTTCGTGACAAAGTTTCGAGTAATGGTAACGAATTGACGATCACGAGGTCGCCCAAAGGCCGCCCCGACCAGATCACCGTGTGGACGCGGAGCGGAGGCACGAAGGTCGCCGATAACCCATTTGCGGGTGAGTGGACGCAGGACCTCAGTAAAACTCGTATGCGGCAAGGGTTGGTGCTCAAGATCGAGGCAGACGGGAAGGACGGGGTCCGTTTTTCGGGCGAGTTCAGCTACGCCGCCCGTTTTGACGGCAAGCCATACAATCTGAGAAACTCCAGCTACGATACCGTGACGCTGGAGCTGGTCGATGCGCACACGGTCGATTCGATTTACCGGCGGGACGATCAAGTAGCTCAGAAGGATCGGTCGGTGGTTTCCGCCGACGGCCAACAGATGACGCTGACCATCACAGGCGTATTGGAAACCGGTCAGCAGCTAAAAGAGAACCTGGTATTTCGGAAGCAATAGCGTTAGTGCCGCGAACGATGAGGCTTCCAGCTCGCCATACCTACCGGCAGGCGGCCACGGGTTTGAAGTCGCGTGCCGGGACTGAGATGATTCCCTTTCGCAGCATGAAGCGCAGAATACCGTTTACTGTATCTTCGAGGGAAGGATCCGGCTTGCCCCGTTCCGACGCATCCCGTGCCGCTTGATAGCTGGAACTGTCATAGCGCTTGAATTCCATGGCAGAGATGTTTTGTTCGGAGCCCACCAGGAAATCCAGCAGTGGGAAGAGCAGATCTTCCTTCCTGCATCTCCTGATAAGCTCCGGAACGAAGTCTTTAATGCTGAACACCTTGAACTGCCGCCCGGTCGCCTTTGTAATCAGTCCGGTAATATCCAGCATGTTGGCGTAGTCGTCCCTGGTAACGTGATACGTCTTATTAACTGTGCCGGGAGAGCTGGAAATCGCAACGATGTTATTAGCCGCTATGTCGGCAGGGACGAAACTGACCTGGTTCAGAGCATCGACGCCGATGCCGTGATTCACCATGAAGGCAACTAACCGGACTGCTATATCGAAGTTATTGCCTCCGCCTGAGACCGAGGGGCTAACCAGAGCAGGCCGGAAGATCCGCGTAGCAAGTCCCCGGCGGCGCGCGTCTGCAACAACTTGTTCCGCTACCCATTTGGACTGGCTGTAACCGAAATCGAGAAGCTCCATATTCTCGTTCATGTCGGTCTCATACAGGACTTTCTTGACCGCCCAGCCAAACACAAAGGTAGTCGAGACGTAATTGAAGCTCTTCGACCGTCCTTCGAACGCAAGCCTTAGGACCTCATTCGTTCCCAGTACATTAGCGTCGCGCATCCGGTCGTAGTTGAACAGGTAGTTTACGGTTGCGCCGTTATGGAACACGGTGTCGATTTCACTTGCAAGAAGATCCCATGCTTCCTGCGTCAGGCCCAGTTGCGCATGCGCGAGATCGCCGCAAACAGGGATCACGCGAGCCTCGAACATCTGCATCAGCCCGGCCGTGGAAAGCCCCGCCGATTCCATCGCCGCCCGTAGTCTTTGCTTGCCCTGATGCTGGTCGGAAGACCTTACCAGAACATGGATCTTCGCGCGTGTCTGTTCCAGCAGACTCCTCACCAGGAACGGTCCGATGAAGCCGGTGCCGCCCGTGAGCAGCACATTGTTAAGCACTGGTATATCCGGCAACAGCGCGGGCGTTGGAGGCTCAAAGATGAGCTTCCTGTCGTTGCTCATCATCAGCGTTTCCGCCGCGCGCCGCTCTTCACGGAATGCCGCCACGGAATGCCGCAGCAGAACCAGCGCTTCTTCGGGAGCGCGCTCCAGTTGTTCCACCAGACGAAACAGATCGGCTACGCTGACACTCTGAACGAGACTGATATCCACCTGTCTCGCCAGCAGGTCGGCCCCCTTCTCCTCCAGGCGTTCTTTGATCTCATGCATGAACACAACCAGATCGAGCGAATCGAGCCCGGCTTCGACGAGGTTGTACGATTCGGCGCCGGTCAGGTGGTACCGGGTTTTCAAAACCTCGAATGGCGACTGGTCTTCAGAACCCGACGTTGAGGGGCCGGTGTTTTTTTCCCGCGAAAACTGCGAGAGAACCGTAAACTGGCTTTCCTGCCACATCTGCCTGGTCTTATTGCGCATGATCTTGCCCGAGCTGGTTCTCGGTATCGCGCGTGGCGTTATGAAGGCAATCAGGGCCACTTCCACATTGAGGCAATTCCGCACCGCGGCGGCAATCTTTAGCGCGTCCGGAAGCGCTTTAGGATTTTTCACTTCGGCAACTACCGCAAGCGCCGGCTCGCTGTCTTCATGAATCTGGAATGCGGCAACGCAATTATTCCGGATCAGGCCGGATGCTTTCTCGACCACATCCTCGATGTCCTGCGGGTAATAGTTTTGCCCGCGGACGATAATCATGTCCTTGATACGGCCGCAGACGAAGAGTTCGCCGTCGTGGAAGAAACCCATGTCGCCAGTGCGAAGGTAGCCATCGTCGTACGGGCTGTCATCCACCATCCGGGCGTGAAACATCTTAAGCGTGAGTTCCGGATTGTTCCAGTAGCCCAGACACTTACTCTCTCCCGAGACCCAAATCTCTCCAATGTGACCTGGAGCGGGAGCGAGGTGCTTCTCCGGATCCACTATCTTTACGGTCTGGCCCGGTAGCGGAGTTCCGCAACTGATAATCTCGGTGACTGAGCCGGTCTCGGAAACCTCGGTTGTCATGCGGGCTTTTCCGAGCGCGATAGCGTTTTTGCAGACTGAAATGATATTGCGTCCAACGTGCGAGACCGCCAGGGTATTTTCCGCCAGGCCGTACCCGACGTAAAAACTCTCCGGCTTAAGTCCATAAGGTTGAAACGTCTGCAGAAAGCGTGTGTAGGTGTGGGGCTTTATGGGTTCCGCGGCAGCCATCAGAGATCTCAGCGAGCTGAGGTCGCAGTTTCCCAGACTCTCCTTCGAAAGCCGCCCGGCACGCAGACAATAATCGTAGGCGAAGTTAGGAGCCGTCGAGGCAGTGGCGCGATAGGCTTTTATGGCTTCAAACCACAGGGCCGGGCGCTGAATGAAATCCGTGGGAGCGAAGCCGTAAGTCGTGCCGCCCTGGAGCGCGGGATAAAGGTAGCACCCGATGAGCCCCATATCGTGATACTGCGGAAGCCAGGATACGACTACCGGCGCGGCGTGCTGGATCACCAGCGGACCGTTATGCAGTATGTTTTCGTGCGTAACCATCACGCCTTTGGGATCTCTCGTCGACCCTGACGTGTACTGGAGAAACAGAATTCTCGAAGCGCCGTGCCCGTTGCCGTTTCCATTGCCGTTTCCATTGCCGTTTCCGTTGAAAGTCTCGTCCGAAATCATGTCGACGAAATCTTCGGTTACGATCCAGGGAAGGCCGGAAATGTAGTCGGCATCAACTCCGGATGCCGCGACTCCGCTTCTGGCCAGATTCGTTCTCAGGGATCCGTGGTAGTCTCTGCTCGTCAAAACCGCGGCGGCCTGGCAATCCTTTGCGATGTGGACCATTTTGTACAGGGCGGCCTGGAAGCCATGAGAGCTGGGAGGATACACGGGAACGGGAATCAGTCCTGCGCGCACGCAGCCCAGGAACGCGCAGATCATCTCAAGGCCCGGCGGATAGGCGAGCAGTACCCGGTCCTGCGCCGCAAGACCGTGCTCTTTTCGCAGATGCCCGGCGATTACCTTCGTCCGGTGGAGAAACGACTCATACGTGTACCCTTCGATCTGATTGCCATTCAGGTCCAGGTACGCATAGAGTAGTTTGTCCGGGTGCTGATCTCCCAGTCTGTCCAGCTTGTGTAAAATCGACGCTGTCATAGATTCGCTTTTTAGTCATGGCGGTGGCGCCGCCATTCGGTGCGCTCCGAGGTCTCATAAGATACAGAAAAGCCCTGCCCGTCCCATAGAGAGGCGGGTAAATTTTGAACACTCGGAGCCGGGAGGCCGGAAGTTTGAAAGCGGTCTTGATCATTCGTCGGAAGGCGCCAAAGCGTAGCTAATGCTGCGCACCCAGCATACCAGCCCCGTTCCCGCATACATATTGAAAGTACTCTCGCCTGATCTCGCTCGCTCAAGTCCAGGGCGTGCCGCCGCGAGGGCAGTTCCCAGCGCCGCGACGCAGTGGGAGGGATTCAAGATTCGCAGGCGGGCTTGAACCAACCGCGGCGTGCCGGTAGTGCGACTGCCTCTAACGGCCTCCTTCGCAAACCCTGGATCCGCGTGCCCCTTCAGCCGACCCAGTTCACAAAGGGACCTTTCCGGCGCCTGATCGGCCGCCTCAAAACGTCGTTGCGCCATAAGCACTTATCGATCTAAGTTAGCAGACTTCCTGGGCACTGCGAAGCCTTGCCACCGGATATTATCTCCCGAGGACCTGACTTCCCGCGCCGAATTGAATTCCCTTGATTTCACCCCGGATTTCGAGCTACCATTACGTTCTGAAGGCTGCAAGTGGCGCTGTTCGCATAGCGCAACTCGCCGGTGAATCAAGCGGCCCGCTGCATCCGGGCCGGGATGCGCCGGAACGAATTGACATTCATCTGGCCATCAATGCAGAGGCGCCAGTGAGGTCCGAGACAGAAGCAGTCATCAGCCACAAGCCGGATATTGACGATCTTGTGCCGCCACAGGCTGCGTCATGGCAATCCGGCGCCGCTGCGGCAGATGCGTCATCCTTCCCGAAAGTCTTGCGCCGCCGCCTCGAAAGCTTCTTCGCCGACCGCAATATTTCCCCCAAAGCCGGCCGGATGATGTGGCTCAAAATCGGGCTGGGTCTTGCGGTGCTGGCAGGCAGTTGGATTGCTCTCTACGCGTTCAATCCCGATTCCTGGAAGTTTGTTGCTCTTTACGTTTTGAGCGGACTCGCCCAGACATTCCTTCTTCTGAACGTCGCGCACGACAGCAACCACAATGCCGTCTCGTCGGTCAGGTCTGTCAACAAAGTCCTGAACTATGCTTTCGATGTGTGCGGAATCAACTCGTACATGTGGCGAATCCTCCATCATCGGGGCCACCACTCCTGCATCAACCTTCAAGGTGAAGACGACGCGCTAACGGGGCGCAGGGTTCTTCGCTTTACGCCCCACGAGCCGCTCTCCCGCTGGCAGCGCTTCCAGCATATCTATGCCCTGTTTTTTTACGCGCTGTTCTCCCTGGATTATGTCTTCGTACGGGACTTCGAGTGCTTTTTCTTCCCGTCCCACGAGTATCTAAAACGCACCAAACATCCGTTGCGCGAATACGCCATTCTCTTTGCGGGTAAAGGTTTCTACCTCACGTACATGCTTGTTCTGCCGATCGTGCTGCTCGCGAAGTCGCCTTGGCTGGTTGCTTCGGCTTTCCTGCTGACCCACATGATCATCGGCTTGACAGTGTCGCTGGTGTTTCAGACTACGCACACGGTCGAGAGCACATATTTCCCTTCTAGCCGCAGCGAATTCGACAACGGCGTCTATCATATCTTTGCGACAACGGCCGATTATGCGACGAATAACCCGCTCGTTAGCTGGCTTGTGGGCGGGCTGAATCATCACATCGTCCATCATCTGTGTCCTTTTGTGTGCCACACTCACTATGCTGCGTTGACCCGGATCGTGAAGCAGACTTCCGAGGAGTATGGCATTCCGTACCGGCAGCATCCCACGATGGGGCGGGCGGTGGTTCGGCATCTTGCTTTGCTGAAGCGGCTCGGCAGCGAGGCGTGACTTTGCCCCAAACTGTGCCTGTCGTCTCCCGATTCCGCTCGTTCATGGATTCGCGCGCGATGGCCCGGAATCCGGTGCAGGGCCTCTCGAAATACACCGAACTCCTCGGCGACACGTTCAAGTTCTATTTTGGCGGCGTCAAAGAAGCCATCGTAACCACCAATCCCACCGTCATTCAGCACGTGCTGAAGACCAATTCGGAGAACTACCAAAAATCGGAAATTCAGACCAAGCGGATGGGCCACTTCCTGGGGAAGGGCCTTCTCACCAGCCACGGCGAAGTCTGGCGAACGCAGCGGCGCCTCATCCAGAAGGGTTTCGATCCAAGACAACTGGACGTTCTTTCCACGATCATGCAGGACTCGCTCGCAGACTCGCTGCGGGATTTCGACAAGCAAGCCAGTGCCGGCCCCGTCGATATTTACCCCCAGTTGATGAAAATGACCTTCGGCATGGTCGCCAGGTCGCTGTTTGGTGCGCGGCTGAAAGACGAAGACATCGACGTCATCAGCCACACTATCTCGACCATCCAGGAATTCATGGTTCGCCAAACCATTCAGCCGTACTTGAATCCCTGGTTTGCCGCCTCAGGCGAACTGCGCAGGCACGAGGAAATGCGGGCTCGCGCCGACGCCATTCTCTTCGACTACATCAGAAGGCGGCGCCGGGAGCCGCCCGGCCACGATCTGCTACAAATCCTGATGGACGCTCGTTACAGCGACGGCCACGGCATGAGCGATGAATTGGTCCTCAGCGAAAGCATGCAGCTGCTGGTCGCCGGCCATGAAACATCGTCGAATGCTTTGTCGTGGCTCTTTTACCTGCTGAGCTCGCGGACGGAGTGTCTCGAAAGAATGCGGCAGGAGTTCGATTCCGTGTTAAACGGCGAGCCGCTGAATTACTCCGCTGTTCCAAAATTAGAGTTCGCTACCAAGGTGGTGCAGGAGGGGCTGCGTCTTTACCCGCCGTTTTGGATGGTCGACCGAATGGCTCTCTCAGACGACCGCGCCGGGGACCTCGTCATACCCCGAGGGTCGACAGTGGTTGTGTTCGTTTACGGCGCGCACCATTCACCCCGGTACTGGGACGACCCCGAGCGTTTTGACCCGGAGCGCTTCACCAAAGCGAATGAAAAGCTTCGCGCGCCCTTCACCTATCTGCCGTTCGGAGCCGGCCCACGCGGCTGTATCGGCGGTAACTACGCCATGCTTCAAGTCCTCATGATTCTGAGCGTTCTGCTCAGAAAATACGACTTCAAGCTGGCGCCGGACCAGACGATCGAAGCACGCCCGCTGGTTATCCTGCGGCCGAAGAACGGAATCCGCATGACGTTCACCGCGGCAATCACTCGCGACGTCAATGATCTGCTCAGACCAGCCCAACGTTCCGTTTGATGGTCTCGATCACATCGTCCATCTTTCCGCTCCACACCTGTTTGGCCATGCTAAGGGTGAAGCCCTTGGCAGTGTGGAAAGGAACATGCGACGGTAACGACAGCGCGAAGGGATCGACTACCGCATCCACCACCACGGGGCCGCCTTTGTGGGCAAGGGCCTCGGCAAGTCCATCCCGAACGTCGCCGGGGTCTTCGAGGCGGATCCCTTTCGCGCCCATCGCCTCAGCCACCTTCGCGAAATTAGGATTCTTGAACTCCACTCCGAACGGAATTATGCCGGCCTCTTGCTGCTCGATATTGACGAAGTCTAGGGATTCGTTGTTGAGGATGACCTGAACCGTCTCGGTTTTTCGCTGCACTTGCGTCAACAGGTCGCCGAGGGCGAGCATCGTGAAGCCCCCGTCGCCGCACAGGGCGATGGTTTGCCGGCCTGGGTAGGCCAGTTGCGCGCCAAACGCATTGGGCGCGGCATTGGCCATGGATGCCCATGAGAACGAGCCGAAAAGTCTCCGGTTTCTGCCGCCCTTGATATGCCTTGAGAGCCATATGCATGCCGTGCCGGTGTCGGCGAAAAACATCGCGTCGTCGGACGCAAGATCGCTTAGAGCAGCGGTCAGGAATTCCGGGCGTATGGGCTTGATCTCAGGGCCCTTCTCGACGTAATGCTGCAACAGATCGTGGAAAGAGTTTGTATTCGCGACGTGTTTGTCCAGAAAGCCGCTGTCGGCCTTGTCATGAACGCACCCAAGTAAGGCAGTGACGGTCGCCTTGATGTCCCCGGCAAGACCAAGATCAACGGCGGTCCGGCGGCCGATGTGACTGGGATTCTTGTCGATCTGGACTTTCTTCACACTATGGCCGGGAAGAAATTCCGTGAAGGGAAAGTCAGTGCCGAGCAGCAGCAGGAGATCGGCCTCATGAATCGCGTCGTAGGCTCCGCCGTAACCGAGCAAGCCCGTCATGCCAACGGCATTAGGATTGTCGTGTTCCAGCCATTGCTTGCCGCGGAACGAATAGCCGACAGGCGCCTTCAATCTGTCCGCCAGTTGGATCACCTCATCGTGGGCGTCCCTGCAGCCATCGCCCCCGAAGATCGCCACCGTTTTCGCATCGTCGATCATCTGCACAAGCTGATTCAGGTCGGCGTCGGCAGGGCGAAGGATGGGCGGGTTAGGGATCGTGATGCCGGCAAAGTAGCCGGCTACATCCGCCGACGCAACGTCGCCCGGGATCGAAATTACCGTGGGCCCTTTTTCCAAAACGGCAGTCAGAATCGCTGTGTTGATGATTGACCGTGCCTGCTCCGGATTAACGAGGCGTCCGGTGTAGAGAGACGCTGCCTCGAAGAATTTGTAAGGATTGAGCTCTTCGAGCGCCTCCGTGTCGATCAGGGCTGTCTCCACATCTCCCGCAATGGCGATGACCGGAGCGCCCTCTTTACGCGCATCCATCAGCCCATTGAACAGATGGACGACACCGGGACCAGCCGTACCGCACACTGCAACGGGGTTACCGGTCAGGTAGGCCTCGGCGACGGCGGCAAAAACACCGTATTCTTCGTGGCGGACGTGGATGAATTCGATTTTCCCGTTTCGACGCAGCCCGTCGACGACGGGATTGAGAGCGTCGCCAACAATGCCGTAGCAGCGCCTGACGCCGGCGTTCGAAAGCATCTCCCACAAGAGATCTGCCACCTTCCCTGACATGGAATGCGTCCCTTCAAGGCTGAAATTGCGATTCTGAATCGCGTTTTCTGCAGATTACTTCATTTTTGAAGACCGCGCGACTGCTGAATACACTTATGTCCAGCGCCTTTCTTCGTCCCGGCTAATCGTCGGGAGATCTCTCGGAATTGGCCGTATTCAATTCGAGCGCAGTGCAACCATTGGATCGATCCGAGAGGCGCGCCAGGCCGGAAGGTATCCGGCTACTGCCGCAACCACGATCAGCAGCGCACCTATCCAGATAAATGTGACCGGGTCGCCAGGGGTAACACTAAACAACAGGCTCCCGAGCGCATTCGTCAGAGCTCGCGACGCTGCCATCCCCAGCGCCAGCCCCAGCACAGCCAGTCCGAGCGTGTTCAGCAGAATACCGCTCTGCAGATTGGTCGCGGAGGCCCCCAGCGCCATTCGAATCCCAATCTCCTGCACCCTCTGATTCACCGAATAGGAAATCACCGCGTAAATCCCCAGCGACGCGAGCAACAGAGCGAAGCCCGCAAATCCAGCCAGCAGCAGCACCAGGAACCGGCGCGGTGAGACCGCTCTCTCGACTAGATCCTGAAACGTCACAAACTCGCGGACTGGCAGATTGGGGTCGATCGGCCGCAGCGCCGTTCGAATCCCTGACGCCAGACTTTCCGGTGGAAGCGCGGTTCGCACCACCAGCTGCATGGCCGAGTAGTCCGCGGTTTGCCGCATCGCCAGATACAGTTCCGACCCGCTGGCCCCCTCCAGAGCTTCGTGACGGACGTCGGCGACCACGCCCACCACCACTCCCAGAACCCGCCGACCTCCGTAATTGGTAACTGTTTGACCCAGCGGGTTCTGGCCTGGCCAGAGCGTCCGAGCCATCGTTTCATTGACCACCGCCACGGGCTCGCTCGATGCACGATCCCTTTCCGTAAGCACTCTCCCCGCCCGCAACGGAATTCCTGCCGCCTCGAAGTATCCGTCGGTCACAACGCGAATGAATGCCTCTGGCTGGAAGCCCTTCCGATAAACCCGTCCTCTCGTATCGACGGCCCACCCCCGGTCGTCGCGCAATGGCAGGACGTCCGTGATCCCTGCCGCCACAATGCCAGGGACTGACCGGGCCCGGTTCAGCACATCGTCGATAAAAGGGTTCTGCTGCGCAAAACTCGAAATTCGGAAACTCGGGTCAATTCTCAGCGCGGCCACTCGCTCGGGTTGAAATCCAAGATTCACGTCGAGGACGCGGAGAAAGCTCCGAATCAGCAGCCCCGCGCCGACTAGCAGTATGCAGGCGAAGGCGAGTTCTGAAACCACCAATCCATCGCGTACCCAGGCATGGCGCTTGCCGCCGGTCGACCCGCGGCTCGCGTCTTGCATGCCTTCACGAAGCGACAATGCCGAAACCTGCATTGCGGGCAGCAGTCCAAAGAGCACTCCTGTAGCGATTGCCGCCGACAAAGTGAAGGCGAGTGCGCGTCCATCGATGTGAATAGTTTCGAGCAGAGGAAGATTGAATGCAGTGAGGTGCGCCAGCTCGCGCGTGCCTGCGACTGCAAGCATGAGACCCAGCGCCGCGCCACAACAGGAGAGCGTTACGCTCTCGGTGATCATCTGCCGCAGCAGCCGGAAACGTCCCGCTCCCAGCGCCGCCCGCATCGCCATTTCTTTTTGCCTTGTGCCAAACCTTGCCAATTGAAGATTCGAAAGATTCGCGCACACGATCAACATCACTACGCCGACTGCGCCGGCCAGCACGAAAAGAGCCGGCGTCACTCGCCCGCTTACGTACCGCCTCAGCGGACTCAACTTCGGCCTGATCGTGTTCCGCTCGGGCACAGGATGCTGGCTTTCGAGCTGTTTTCCCAGCAGCGTAAACTCCGCCTGCGCGCCTTGCACGGTCATGCCTGGCTTCAGTCGCCCGATGAGCCTCATCGTATTTCCTTGGGGCTTTCTTTTGTCCGTTAGCGGCCACGGAACAAAGATATCGGCCCGCGTGCCTGGAGCGAAGATGCCCCCGAAATCAAAAGATGCAGGCAGCACGCCCACCACAGTCACCGGCTGATTGTCCAAAGTCAGCTTCCGGCCCACCACGTTGGGGTCTGAATCAAAGCGCCGCCGCCAAAAATCGTGGCTCAAGAGCATGGCCGGTGGAGCGGAATACCTCCCCTGGCATTCCTCCCTGGTGAACCCTCTTCCCGTAGCGGGCTGCACACCCAGCACTGCGAAGAAGTTCCCAGTCACGGGAACGCTCGTAAGTCGCTCGGGCTCGCCGATTCCGGTTAGCTCTCTATCGCCCACGCCCCAACCGGCGAATCCCGCCAGATCGGAGAACGATTGATTTAGTTCCCGCAGGTCCGAATAGTGTTCGGTTTGAGTGTTGTAGTCGTCGCCGTTGGTCACCCATACCAGCCGTTCTGGATCTTTAAACGGGAGCGGACGCAGAAGCAGCGCATTCACCACACTAAAGACGGTGGAACTGGCTCCGATGCCGAGCCCGGCGATGAGGATCGTAAACGCCGCAAACCCGGCATTGCGCCGCATCCCTCGAAACGAGTAGCGCAAATCCTGCGCAAGATCGCTGAACCACTGCGCGATCCAGGTTAAGCGGGATTCTTCTGATTTCTGCGTCATATTGCCGAACTTTCTCCTTGCCGCCGCGCGCGCTTCGACCTCAGACATGCCCCGCGCGGCGAAATCTTGAGCCATTGACTCGACGTGAAACTCCATCTCTTCCCACAAGCGCCGCTGCCGCTCGCTATGCGAGAGCAAAAACCGTAAACGGCGTCGAAAACGTCCCCAATCGGAACCTGCCCGCACGCGATCTCCGTGGCCCCCTTAAGCGAACCCCATAATCCGAGCCACCGCGCCCGTTACTCGCCGGTAGCGGGCCGACTCCTCCGCGAGTTGCCTTCGCCCATCTGGCGTCAGTTTGTAGAAGCGAGCCCGCCGATTATTCGCCGACACGCCCCACTCGCCGGCGATCCATCCGTTCAGTTCGAGCCTCTGCAGCGCCGGATAGAGCGAGCCCTCCTCCACCTGCAGCAAATCGTCGGAAAGCTGCTGGATCAGTTGCGCGATCGCATATCCATGCAAGTGACCGCTCATCAACATTTTGAGTACCAGCATGTCGAGCGTGCCCGGTAACAGGTCGGCTCTGTCTCTCTCTGCTCCCATAGGTGGTCTGATCATACTTACGTCGCATTTCCGGTTCAGTTGAGAGAAATTGCGACTTTTTTCACTCAGGCAGTCTGTTAGAGCAGGCTTTGGATCGGCAAGCGCGAACAGCGCCAGGGGGGTGGTGTAGGCGCTAGGGGTAGGTTTGAGTAGTCGAAGCAGGCTCGTCCGATACCTTGTGCGGCTGCCGCGATCGGAGTAAGGGCCGGTTGCCAGCACTACCCAGCTTGGCTTTTATGCTGCGCTGTGCGCCAGGCGTCTGGCCGCGAGGCTGAGCATCAGGCGCGTGGTGCCGGTCATAATCATGCTGATGCCAACCAACGTCCCGATCAGCCACAGCGAACTCGACGGCCATTGCCGCCAAACCATCAGGCCGAGAATCAACGTGATGATTCCGTTAATGAGAATCCAGCCGGCGCCTCCGGCGTTGCGATTCTGGAAGTAGGCCACCAGGTCAAAGATGCCCTCGGCAACAAAAAAGATCGCCAACGTAAGCGTGAAAGCCTCGACTCCAATTAGAGGATTGAGCAGGAAATAGATCCCGACGATGAGATACAGGATTGCCACCAGCAGTTTCCAGACAACGCTCCCAATGCCTTTGGAGTGGAAGGCATGGATGAACAGGAATCCGCCGCTCAAGACAACCAGCCAAGCGATGACTACCACCACCCCCCACGAGGTAGCGAAGGGAAGCGCAATCGCCAGGAACCCGAAGACGATGAGCAGAATTGCCCAGACGATCGATTTTCCGGAGCCGAGTTCGGAGACTGCCGTTGGCGCCATGGTTTCCTCCTTGCTGTTTTCCTTTTGCTTGATGAGGTTTCGCTCTACCTACTTCATGAATCTCAGAGTACTCCAAAAGACACGGGCTTTTGCCTACCCCTTGGCGCCTCTCACGGTGACGTTGCCTGCGCTGCTCTGTGCCATTGCTTATGTGCTCCCTTCAACGGAATATCAACCGGCCTTTTCCGAATGATAACCCGGCTCACCGAGAGTCAGCCAGCGGCTGTCGTCAGCAATGTCTCCACCTTCGCGTCCAGGTCTTTAGCGACTTTCAAAGCTTCGGCGCTTCCCATCAACATTCTCCATTTCCTGGCCTGGGACACCTGCTGCTGGAGCCGGTTCAAGACAGCTAGCGGGCGCTACCTGGCGCCTGCCATGCGGCTTAGTTCCTGCATTTTCTTTGCGTCAATCTGCAAGCCGGCCGCCGCCACGTTTTCTTCAAGATGTTCAACACGCGAAGTCCCTGGGATCGGCAGCATGACTGGAGACCGGGCGAGGAGCCACGCCAGAGCCACCTGTGAGGGCGTCGCCTCTAGTTGCTGAGCCACGTGACGGATGGGGCTGTCTGCTCCGGAGACGCGACCGGCCGCCAGTGGGAACCACGGAATAAAACCAATGTTCTCTTTTTCGCAAAACTCCAGAACGTCTTCTGATCCCCGGTCGGTCACGCTGTAACGATTCTGGACGCTCACAATCGGAACCATCGTTCGCGCATGTCGAATCTGGCGCACGTTCACTTCCGATAAACCGATGTGTTTGATTTTTCCCTGCGCCTGTAAATCCTTCAGCGTGCCGATCTGATCGTCTGCCGGCACCTTTGAATCGATCCGATGCAACTGATAGAGATCAATCCGGTCGAGGCGCAGCCGGCGCAGGCTGCCTTCGCAGGCGGATTTCAGATGTTCCGGCTTCCCATTTTCAACCCATTTGTTGGGGCCTGGCCGCAAAAAACCGCCCTTGGTGGCAATTACCAGGCCTGCCGGATACGGGTACAGAGCCTCGGCAATAATCTCTTCACTTACTCCTGGACCGTATGAGTCCGCGGTGTCTATGAAATTGATCCCCAATTCGACAGCGCGTCTCAGAACGCGGATGGCGCTGGCCCGATCTGCAGGCTCGCCCCAGATTCCATCTCCCGTGATTCGCATCGCGCCGAAGCCCAATCGTGTTACCCGGAGATCGCCTCCAATCGGGAATTCGCCGGCCTTTTCGGCAAGCGCATGCCCTTGCTGTAACTCAGACTTGTGATTCTGCATATTCTAGGTATGTTGATTCCATTCCACCGCAATTGTCTCCAGAAAATCATCGAAGCCTTCAACGTTTCGACAACCTCTCGCTCCGCCAGCAGCCCATCGGCTCGATAACGTTTGATCAGGCGGGAACGTCGGAAGAACTTCGGCGACGGAGAGGCGTGGCGGCGGCGGAATCTCCCGATAGCCCGTATCCGGCCGGTCGTCTTCATTCGTGACGCAGCGAAACCAGCGGGTCCACCCGAGTCGCGCGCCGCGCCGGCACATAACATGCGATAGCGGCAACTGCGCAAAACAGCGTCGCCGCGCACGCGAACGTAAGCGGATCAGTCGGCTGCACTTCAAAAAGCAGGCTGCGGATCCACCGCGTCACGCCCCACGCGCAGACAAGACCCAGCGCAATTCCTACCAACCATAGAGTCATCCCTTGCCGCAAGATGAGTCCTACGATCGCCCTCCGTTGCGCGCCTAAAGCCATGCGGATGCCGATTTCCGCGGTCCTCTGTTGCACTGAATAGGACAGCAACGCGTACAGACCCAACAGCGACAGAAAGAGTGAGATGCCGCCGAACGCAGTCAAGACCAGCGTTTGGAAACGCCGTTCCGAGCTCGCTTCGGAAACCAGCTCGCCCATCGTGCGCACGCCGGTGACCGCCAGCGCCGGGTCCGTGTTTCGCACCAGGCTGCGGATTGCCGAAGCAGTCTGCTCCGGAGGCAGCGAAGCCCGCACCACGACGGCGGCCGCACCGGTCGGGGCCTGCCACAGCGGCACGTAAAATTGCATCGGTGGAGTGGCGTCCAGCCCTCGCATCCGCACGTCGGCCACCACGCCGACGATGGTCCGCCAGCCGGCGGAATGGACACGTCGCCCCAAGGCCGGCCGTCGCGGGAAATATCTTTGTTCGAAGCTGCGGCTCACAATCATCACCGGTGTGCGCCCGGCCGCGTCGCCGTCCTCGAAGTCTCTGCCCTCCAGAAGCGGAATTCCCATCGCGGCAAAATACCGTGGCGTCACTGAACGGCTCTCGAAAGACGTCGTTTCATCGAACGGATATCCTTCCACTTCGATCAGACTGATCGATTCGCCACCACCCAGCGGAACGCGGTCCACTGCTGCTGCGTCCTCGACACCCGGCACGGCCCGGACTCGCGCCAGCAGTGTCTGGAAGAATTGGTTCTGCTGCTGCGGCTGGCGGTATCGCTCGTCGAGTTGAATGCCGGCAGTGACGGTGGAAAGCGACGCGAAGCCCTTATCGACGGACCACAATCTCAAAAAGCTGTGGATCAGCAGGCCCGACCCGATCAGCAGCACGATGGTGAGCGCCAGCTCGGCAACAATCAGACCGCTGCGTAGCCGGCTCGCCCCGCCTTTGACGCTGCGAGCCCCGGAACCCTTCATCGCTTCATGCAAATTGCAACGCGAGCCTGACCGTGCCGGAAATAACCCCGAGAGCAACGCAGTCGCCAGGGAAACGCCGAGAGTGAACAGCAGGACGCGTCCATCGATCGAAGTTTCTTCAATACGCGGAATGTTCGCCGGATGCAAGGCCGCCACGGCCCGCACAATCCAAAAGGCTGCCGCAGTCCCGAGCGAGCCGCCGGCTAAAGCGACGCATAAGGACTCCGCAAGCAGTTGCCGCTGCAACCGCAAACGTGAAGCGCCAAGCGCGGCTCGCACGCTCATCTCCTGCGCCCTGCCACTGGCGCGAGCCAGCCCGAGGCCCGCTACGTTCGAGCATGCGATCAGCAGCACAAGCAACACTGCCGCCATGAAAATCAGCAGGGGGCGCTGCGAACCCCCAGTGATCTCATCATCGAACGAGCGGACCACGCCCTGAGGCTTTACATGCTGCTGCTGGAACGGGGGGTCGAAGCGCGAGGTGATCGCGGCGATTTCCGCCTGTGCCTGGCTCAGGCTCACTCCGGGCAGCAGCCGTCCGATTGCGTTCCCCTCGTCGTTATTGCGCGACGCCCGTTCCTGCGGGGTCATCGCCCAAGGCACCCAAAGATCGGTCGTTCCCGCCGCCGTTTCGAGGTTCTCCGTGCCGTGCGGAAACGCGAATCCCGGTGGCATCACTCCGATAATCCGATACGACCGCGCGTTCAGCAGTAGTTCTTTGCCGAGCACGCTAACGTCGCCGCCAAACTGCGACCGCCACAGAGAATCGCTGATGACCACAACAAGTCCGTGACCCGGCTGAGTGTCGGCCGTATCCACGGCCCGGCCGAGCGCCGGGGAAACGCCCAGCACGCGGAAAAAGCCCGCAGTCACGCGCGATGCGGTGGCGTGGAACGCGGAACCTCCTATCGACGCATTCAAGCCGTCGGTGGTGAACATCGCCATGCCGGCAAATGAGCGGCTCTCTTGTTGCCACGTGAAGAAGTCTCCGTTCACCGGTCCCCACGCTTCCAGCGGAACGCCTGGGATGCCCGGCAGCGGTTCGTACAGAAACACCAGCCGCTGCGGGTCGCGGTAAGGCAGATGGCGCAGCAGAACCGCATTCACGAGGCTGAAAACCGCCGTTGTCGCGCCGATGCCCAAAGCGAGCGTCACAACCGCAAGGGTCGAATAACCCGGACTTCGGCGCAGAAGCCGCAGACCGTAACGAATATCCGACAGAAGCGAATCCAGTATTTCGACTCCGCGAGCCTCACGGCACGCTTCCTTGGTTTGCCCGACGCCGCCGAATTCCATCTTGGCCCGCCGCTCGGCCTCGGCGCGCTCCATGCCGCCGCGCGCCAGGTCTTCCGCATATCTCTCCACGTGGAAGCGCAGTTCCTCATCCATCTCGCGTTCCATCGCGTGGCGCTCGAGCGTCGCTCGCAGCCAGGAACGAAATCGTTTCGCCAGCATCATACGTCCTCTGGCGTAGCGCGCAAAACGGCAGCGACTGCGCCAGCTACCTTGTCCCAATACCCGGCCTCGGCCTGCAAAAGATAGAGCTTTCTTGCCATATCTCTCCTAGAGCGTCAAGGAGAGCATATCAAGAGGGGCAGCGGACGGTCAAGGAGAGGCCGCCGGGCTTCATCGCACGATCAGATTTGTCCGGCTGCTAATTGGGGTGGCTTTCCCGTTTGCAATCTTGAGGAACTCCTCCCTCACCGTCTCATATGCCGGTTGCCCGTCAAAGAACTTGTAGGTGAAGTGGGTCTGAGTGCGTTGGCCGTTGCTGTTCAATCCAGTCTCGAGGTAGCCGTCAAGAGAGAAGCGGCGTAGACCTTCGGAAGCCTCTTTGGGATGCTCTTTGGCGAACAAGCCTTGATCGAAATCGCTGCTTTCGAGGGTGATGCGGAGAAACATCTTGCCTTCGCTGTTTGAGACTTGGACCAGGTTGTACACCTTGTAGGGTCCCCAGGGCTCGAGTGAAGTTCGTATCAGTAAAGTGTTTTCACCCGCTTTGACCCGCTCCAGTATGTACTGCGTCAGGCCCTGAGGCGTGATGCCCTGGTGGTGCAGATCCAGCAGGTGGGCGATCCCCGAGTCGCGGCAGGTTGCATCGCCTGATTCGGCGCAGGCGCGAGTGAGCAGCGCGGCGGCTTGCCAGTCGCTGGCGTCAACTGCCGCTAGCGGCCTCAGGGCGCCCAGCGCAAAGCTAGTATCTCCGGTGTTGATCGCCGCCTCGCTGGCAATTTTGGAGAGCACCGCATCACCCGGAATCTGTTTGAGTAGTTCCTTGAAAATCGGGAGCCCGTCGGCGTAGCGCTGTGCGTTGAAGGCCGTCATCGCCTCATCAAACTGCTGCTTTTGCTCCGCAGTCAGATGAGTAACGAGATCCCGGACAGACTCCAGTTTGGAAATCGGCGACCCAGGCGTCTGCGCAATCGCAGTTTTCGGCAAGCTCGCCAAAATCACGCAGAGGGCCAGGACAACCAAAATCAACGGATGCCGCCTCATGCTGCTGATGGTACCTCGTCGGCCGTGTTACAGCCATTTTCGACCCCGGGCGGGCGCAACTCGCCGTCGCAGAGAGAACCTCCCCAGTCAGTTCTAGCTTGAGTGCTTCGAGAACTCCTTTCGAAGTTTGGCGATTTCTTCACTGGTCGGAGGCCAGTCTGTGTCGCAGGTGTTACAGTGGAACACCAACGCACCGGATTTCAATGTTTCTTCGAATTCTTTCTGACTGAATGTAACTGTTTGGTTGTGGCCGTTCGGACATTCAATTTCGAACTCCATGTGGTCGCTCATGAGCCTCCCATTGCTTGCGAAACTTACCGATTTGTCATGTTGGCGTCCCTCTTTTCGCCTGCGATAGGCGAACGAGGAGAATCTTCGCCTGTCACTTCCCGGCGCTGCATAGATACTCAGAAAGCACCCGCTGAAGCAGCGGGTCGTGGGGATAGGGATGAATTGTGTAGTGCCGGAAGCCTTCGCCGAAGACAACGCCAGCCCTCTGGCCGCAGGCGCGTGTCCACACTTCCATCTGCCTCAGATAATCGTCTATCCCGTGCTGTTGTTGAAGCCATACACGTTGACTGCGGTGCTTGGCAAGCATTGCGGTCTTCGTCTCAAATGTGGATGCGACATTGATCGTGAAATCCGGAACCGCCGGATTTCCGCTACGGTCTCGTTGATCAATCGGGTCCATAAAGTATAGATGGGGGATAGCTGGAAGGGCCGGGCTCTTCGCTGGTGCCGTGTAGTTCGGGATAGACGCCGCAAAACAGGCGTCGCAAACAATGGCGCTGGTCGCTTCATGATCGGATAGATAGTCACTCGGCGCGGCGGTGAGGACGATCTGTGCATTCAGGTCCCGGAGCAATCCCGTTACCGCGCGCCGCGAGGGATCATCGTTGAAGATCGCCATGTCGCGAAAACCGCCCCAGAGGTATTTGGCGCCGATCAGCGCTGCAGACTCGGCTGCTTCGGCTTTCCGGATGGCGGCGATCTCGTCCGGGCCATGTATCGTGGACCCGCAATCACCGGCGCTCAAGGTCACGATGGTAATGTCGTGCCCAAGCGCGGCGAGCAGCGCCAGGGTGCCGCCCGCCAGAATCTCCGCGTCATCCGGATGAGCGTGGATGCTGGCGACCCGCATTAAGCGCTCCTCGTCCACCGCTGGCCGTCAAAGCGATCGGTCTCTTTGCCCCAAGTTCCGAACTTCGATGCCATCTGCCCGCCATCCACCACCAGGGTGGTTCCCGTGATATATGACGCTAGATCCGACGCCAGGAACATCACCGCCTGCGCCACCTCCTCCGGTTCGCCGCCGCGTCCAAGAGCGACGTGCTTGAAGTAATCCGAAATGACGCCCTGATTTGAAAAACTGGATGCGGTAAGCCGGGTCCGGATCAGGCCCGGACAAACCGCGTTGATGCGAATTCCGTAGGGCCCCAATTCGTTCGCTGCGGTGTGCAGAATCCCCAGCAGACCTGCTTTGCTTGCATTGTAGGCAATAAGCTCCGGTTCCCCATCGAAGGAATTCGTGGACGCCGTTATGACAATGGATGATGCCTTACGCGAACGCTTCATCCGCTCTGCCGCGATCTGCACCGTGTTAAACGCACCGGTCAGATTTACGGCCAGAGTTCGACTCCAAAGATCTGCCGTAGTCTCCGCCAATGAGGCGGTCCGGCCGATTCCGGCGTTAACCACAACGACATCGGGAACCGCTGCCTCGTCGAACGCGCTTTCCAGGGATTGGCGATCCGTAACATCCGCTATGCAGGCCTGAGCCCCGATTGAGCGCGCAGCTTCAGCGGGATTCTCCGACGCCACATCAAATATCCAAACGGAGCCGCCCGCGGCGGCGAGGCCTCTTGAAATGGCAAGGCCAATCCCGTTGGCGCCTCCGGTCACCACCGCGTTCTTGCCGTGAAACGTCATCGTCCAGATTGTATACGGCTCCACGGGCAATGGGTCTAAAGCCGGGGAAAGTCGACCCTACTGAACCACTTCCGCTGAAATCGAGCTAGTGCTTCTCCTTGTGGTAGTTGGGGAAGGCCGGTCTCTCGTAGGTTGGCAACGGGTGTTCTTTCAACTCTTGAAGAAGCGCTTCCACCGCTCTTTCGAGCTGGGGGTCGTGGCCCTGCCTGACCAGGGCCGGGTCATAGTCGACTTCAATGTCCGGAGGCACGCCGTGGTTCTCGACATCCCACTCCTTCGACAAGTTGTAGAACGCGAGATTCGGTGCGGTGACAAAGCCTCCGTCAATCAATTGCGGGAATCCAAAAATGCCGACCAAACCGCCCCAGGTGCGCTTGCCAACCAGCTTTCCGACCTTCTGATTACGGAACAGCCACGGCAGCGCGTCGCCGCCCGAGCCCGCGTATTCGTTGATGATCATCACCTTCGGCCCGAAGATCTGGTTCTGTGGCGTAGTGAACTCCAACCCGTAGCGCGTCATGAAGAAGTTTGTCTGAGGGCGCTTCAGGTAGTCGATGATGTAATCGGCTATGTCTCCTCCGCCATTGAAGCGCTCGTCGATCACCGCGCCCTCCTTGCCGATTTGCGCGAAGTAGTAGCGATTGAAATTCGTGTAGCCTTGCCCGGCGGTATTGGGCAGATAAACATAGGCGAGCCTCCCACCGCTCATCTGGTCCACCTTCTTCCGGTTGTCATCCATCCAGGCGCGATTGCGCAGGTTGAATTCGTCGGCAACGGGAACCACCGTCACTTCTCGCGAGTTAGCGCCGGAGGGGTCAGCACCTACACGGATAACAACCGATTTGTCCGCCGTTCCTTCGAAAAACGCGTAGACACTGTCTGGCGGCCGCAGATCGCGGCCATTCACAGCCAGCAGATACTCGCCCGCGACGACATTTACACCCGGCTGCGTGAGTGGCGCTTTCAGATTCGGATTCCAGTTTTCGCCTCTGTAAACGCGGGCGAAGCGGTAGCGCCCATTCTCGACCTTGAAATCGGCGCCCAGCAGGCCTCCGGGCACTTTCTTCACCTCGGGATAGGCGCCTCCTCCCACAAAAAGGTGGCCGACTGAAAGTTCACCCAGCATCTCGGCGAACAGGTAGTTGAGATCGTCCCGGCTGGCAGCGTTCTCGGCGTAAGGCCGGTATTTCGCTTCGGCGGCTTTCAGATTCAACCCGTGCGTGCCCGGATCGTAAAAGAAGTCGCGCTCGATGCGCCATACCTCGTGATAGATCTGCCGCCATTCCTCTTTCGGATCGACGCGCATTTCCATCGCTTCCGTCTTCAGCACCCCCTCGTTCGGCTTTGGCGGCGCGCCCGACGCGGCAATTACCCATTTGTCGCCCCGCTGAAAGAGCATCTTTTCACCGTCGCTCGACAGCTCGAAGGCTTTGATGCCGTCCACGATTTTCTCTGTCTTGCGAGTCTTGAGGTCGAATTCTTGGACCGTGAGGCCGGGCTGGTCGCGGAACGCGTCGGACAAGTCGCCCGCTTCAACCAGATAGAGGATCCCCGTCTTGCCCGCCGCCAAACCGCGGTAGTCACGTTCCGCGATGGGCAGCGCCAGAATGCGCTGATCGATGTTATCGAAATCGATTTGGACAGTAACCGCTTTGTCTTTCTCCTTGTCTTTGCCTTTATCCTTGTCGTCATTCTTGGTCGCGTCGGCCGGCTTTTCATCATCGCTTTCTGGCGCGATGGGGGATGGATCTTCCTTTCGCAATACAACTATGTACACGCTGCGGGTAACTTTGCGATCGATGCTCGACATATCCAGCCACGAGGTCGACAGGCCCCTATTCGTGCTCGCGGTGAAGTAAAGATACTTACCGTTCTTGTCCCATTCGGCGTAATCGGCGTCGCTGAGGCCGTCAGTAATTTGCGCGGTTTTCCCGCTGTCGAGCGAATACACGAATACGGCGCGTAAGTGATTTTTCAAGATCTTGTTATAAACGATCCACTTTCCGTCCGGCGACCACTGCGGGCTCAAGTCGCGAAAGGGAGTCTGGTAAGTATCGGTGTCGATGAGTACCGGCTGCCTCTTTTCAAGATCGATGTACCAGGCGTTGAGGCGGTTATCCGTGTATGCGATCTTTTTACTATCCTGCGACCAGACCGGCTCATAGAAGAAAGCCGGCTGCTCACCGAGGGCAATCTTAGTTACCGGCCCCAGCCCGTTCTGCGGACGCACGTGCAACTGGTATTCACCGGATTCATCGGAGAAGTAAGCAATCTGCTTGCCGTCGGGCGACCAGGAAGGATCCCGCTCGGCCACGCCGGAAGTGTTCGTCAAGTCGCGCACATCACCCTTCTCGGCGGGCACCGTGAAAATCTCCCCTCGCGCTTCAAACACCGCTCGGGCGCCCGTCGGCGAGATACGCGCATTGACGATCTTCGAGCCCACTTTCTGCATCGAGGGCCGGACATCAGTGATATCAGCCGCAAGATGGATGTTCACTTGATTCGATTTGCCGGACTTCACATCGTAGAGATGGATGGCGCCGAATTGTTCATAAGCGATGGTGTCGCCGAAGGAACTGGCCGACTTGAGGTCCAGACCGTTGTTAGGCAGTAACTGCTCCACTTTGCCGCCAGACGGATCGTAGGAGAAGAGCGTGATGGGGCCGTTACGGTCAGATAGGAAGATGATTTTGCCGCCCACCCACATCGGGTTCGAATCGTTGCAGTTGCTGTTCGGGATTTTCACGACCGACGAATCCGCGAGCTTGGCGATCCAGATCGGCGTCGTCTCGCCGCCACGATAACGCTTCCAGATCGCATTAGCGGGATTGATCGGCATGTAAGCGAGCTGGGCCTGATCGGGGGAGAACACGCCGCTCCAGCCGGAAGGCAAGGGCGTGGATTCCGGGAAACCGCCTTTTGCCGGAATAGAGAATAGCTTGCTGAACCGCGAATAGCTCTCGCGAAACGAGCGGAAGAGGATGTTCTTGCCGTCCGGCGTCCAGGCCACCGGCACGTCGGGGCCAGGATGGTAGGTCAGCCGCCGCGGTATGCCGCCGTCAACACTCATTACGTAAACGTCTACATTGCCTTCGTACTCGGCGCTGAAAGCAACTTCTGTGCCGTCCGGAGAAAAGACGGGATTGGCTTCGATTCCCACCCCGGCCGTAAGGCGCACGGCATCTCCGCCCGCGCGTGGGACTGACCAGAGATCGCCCGCGTATGAGAAAACGATTCGGTTCTTGCCGAGCGCGGGCGAACGGAATATGAAGGGCGATGGTGTCTGCGCAAAACAGGGTACGAGCGCGATGAACAGTGCCAGGAAACGTTTCATAAAGGGTCCTTTGGCGTTTTAGCCGGGATCTCCATTTTGCCACCCGGCACCATGGGAGTATACATCCAACCGCCCTCCGTCGATTTGCGCGCTTTACGCCAGGCTGACGCGATGCCCGGCCTCGCCAATAGAATTCGCCACGGCGCGATCGATCCCTATCGATACTGCTGCAGATCAAGGCTGAAAAGCGCACTCTTCGGCCACTGGGCATCGCCGATCGTGATTTTCGTGTGCCGCGCATCCGCAACGCTCATCGTCCGCAGCGGCACACGCACGTCGAGGAAGTTGCCGCCGGCCTGAACCAACGGATCGGGATCTAAGCCCGCCCACGTCTGGAAGATCATCTGGTCGGCGCGCTTTAGCATAAGCCAATACGCCACGTAATGTCGATTACCGTTGGCGCGGCCACTCTTATCGAACGTCGCCTCGACTCCGATGTTCGCTGTGCTGTGCAACACGAACTCGCCAACGCCGGAAACATCGATTTTCATCACCGGCCATCCCATGGGCGGCTTCTCCGCCTGGCTGCCGGGCGCAGGCATCGGTGTCGGCGATTCGATCCGAATATACAAAAACGACTCATCGAAAGTTGCCCGCTCCTGCCAGCCGTGCTTGGCCGCACCCGCCTTATCGAACGCCGGCGCGATGTTCTGCCACGGCGCCCCCGCGCGTTCGAAGGCTCCGGCGGCGGGCGGAACCATGGCATAAACCGAGTCTGGGTGGAACGCCTGGTCGCTCCAGACCTCATCCTTAATCTTCCAGCGGCCGTCTTCCTTGACGAAACGCATGCTCAGGAATTGGTCTTTGCCGGATTGTCCGAGCAACGCCGCCTCGTCTCCCTGCGCGAAAGTCTTGGACGACGTGTAATGCACATCCGGACGCGCGCGAAGAAGGGGACGCATCTTCTCGGCCTTCGACGCCGATTCGCGGCACCACAATCCGACCCAGGTGTTCGCGTCGCCGCTTTGCTCGGCCTTCTCCATCTGCCTGTATACGGCAAGCACCTGGTCCTCGGCACTTTGCGCCTGGCACCCGATCGCGCAGATCAAGAAACAAACAAGAGCGCGCATTTGCTCAAGTATATCGGCGGGATTGTGATTCGACTTTCCGTTTTACCGGCAAAAGGCG
>Ga0181525_10000493_pt1 | contig 34404 bp, 34 predicted proteins | sample PEATcosm2014_Bin_48_FD_121100 | JGI IMG/M metagenome (GOLD analysis project Ga0181525, IMG submission 121100) | Peatland microbial communities from MTU Mesocosm Facility, Houghton, MI, USA - PEATcosm2014_Bin06_10_metaG | ecosystem: Environmental > Terrestrial > Soil > Wetlands > Peat | place... | reverse complement strand
TGAAAAACACTCGGGGTTTCAATTACTCGATCAAAAATACCCGATTACCCAATTCCTTGGTTCTCTCTCACTCAAATTCCGCTTTGGCCATCGGGTGCGGCGCCGTGGGGCCTTCGCCCATGTCGGCCTCGTCCATGGTCTTGCCTTTTAGCGCGACCGAGACGGCGCTGTCCATCATCAACTCGGCCAGACGTGTCGTGCCCTGGTTAAGCTCGTCGATGGCCTGGCGGATGATCTGATAATCTTCTTCCGCCTTTGCAGCGATCAAAGCTTTCTCCATCTTCGCGATCTTTTTCTTTTCGTCGGTTGTAAGGTGACCCCAGGCCGGGCTCTTTTTGCCTTTATCGAGCGCGGCGAGGATGGTCGCGGCTTCATTGCGCGCTTCAATGACTTGACGCTGCCGGAAATCTTCTTCGGCGCTGTCAAAGGAGTCGAGAATCATGCTCTCGACCTGCTCGTCGGTAAGGCCGTAGCTGGGCTGAACCTGAATTTCGGCCTCTTTGCGGCTGCGCTGCTCGCGGGCGGAGACGTGAAGAATGCCATTGGCGTCGATCAGAAATTTGACTTCGATGCGTGCCATCCCGGCAGCCATCGCGGGAATGCCCTTGAGATCGAAGCGCGCCAGCGAGCGGCAATCCTTTGCCAGTTCGCGCTCGCCCTGCAACACGTGGATTGCAACATTCGCCTGTCCGTCGACCTGCGTGGTGTAGAACTGTGTGGAAGACGCAGGAATCGTCGAGTTGCGCAGAATGATCTTGTCGGTCACCCCGCCCGCGACTTCGATGCCAAGCGAAAGAGGCGTGACGTCCAGCAGCAACATGTTCTCGGTGGCAGCAGAGCCTCCCCCCAGAATGTTGGCCTGCACCGCCGCTCCCAACGCTACTACTTCATCGGGATTCAAATCTGTGTGCGGGTCGCGGTGGAAAAGTTCCTTGACCAGAGCGCGAACCTTGGGAATACGCGTCGATCCGCCGACTAGAACGACTTCATCAATTTGTTCAGGCTTGAGGCCGGCGTCTTTCAAAGCTTGCCTGCAGGGTCCCACGGTGCGGCCGACGACGGGTCGAATGAGTTGTTCGAACTGCTCTCTCGTGATCTCGCGCAGATAGCGCTTGCCTCCGGGTAATTCAACATCCAGCTTTACCGAAAGCTGCGAGGAGAGCGCGACCTTGGCTTCGATCACAGCTTTGCGAATGGCTTGCACGGCTTCGGCGTTTCTACGAAAGTCGACGCCTAGATCTCCGAGCGTGTCGTCGAGAGCGATGGTGATCAGAAGATTGTCGATGTCGTCTCCGCCGAGGTGGGTGTCACCGTTGGTGGCGATAACCTCGAAGATGCCATCGTGCAGCTTGAGGATGGAAATGTCGAAGGTGCCTCCCCCGAGGTCGTACACCGCAACGATGCCATTCTGTTTCTTGTCGAGGCCGTACGCCAGCGACGCTGCTGTGGGCTCGTTGACCAGGCGAAGGACTTCGAGGCCGGCGATCCGCCCTGCGTCTTTTGTAGCCTGGCGCTGCGCGTCGTTGAAGTACGCGGGCACGGTGATGACGGCTTTCGTGACTTGAGCCCCGAAGAAGCGTTCGGCGTTACGTTTGAGCTGGCGCAGGATGAGCGCGGAGATTTCCGGCGGCGTGAAAGTCTTGTCGCCCAGCTTGATGCGCAGGACTTCGCCGGGTTGCAGATCTTCAGCCAGCCGAAAGGGGAAGAATTTCAATTCCTGCCGAACGTCGTCAACTCCGCGCCCCATGAGCCGTTTGATGGAGTAGACGGCGCGTTCCGGGTGTTCGATCAAGGAATTGCGCGCGGCGTTGCCGATGATGGGCTGATGGTTCGAGTCGAGGGCTACAACCGAAGGAACCAGATTTGATCCATCGTCACCGGGGATTACGACAGGGCTCTCCCCTTCCATGAAGGCTACGAGGGAGTTCGTTGTGCCCAGGTCGATGCCGACGATGCGATCAGTTGCCATTTCGTAGTTTGGTAATTGGGTAATTGGGTAATTTGAAAACCTTCCGGGTTCAGATTCCTCAATTACCAAATTTCCGAATTCCTCAATTCTCTAAAGCCTCGCTCACATCCCGCACCAGATTGCGGATGTAGTTGCGACGGTTCAGCAGGTCCACCATCTTGTCGCGCTCCTGCTTGCGTTCTTCTTCTGATACCGGCTGACCGTTCTGCGTACGCTGGATCATTCCATCCCACATCTTCCATCGGTCCTGCAACTCGCGCAGAAGAGCTTCGTGCTTTTTTTCCAGTTCCAGCTTTTGCCGGCCGATCTCTTCGATCAGGGCGGGATCGTCTTCGCCCATCTTCTTTTGCGTGCGAAGCTCCTCCAGTTGCAGGTTCAGCTCAAAAACTTCTTCCAATAAATCCGGTGGGACAATCTGTTTCTTGGCTTGTCCGCTGGAGCGGGCCTGCTCGGTCGCTGATTTCGATTGCTCTTCAAGTTCCACGCCTTCCAGCTTCAAAAGATACTGAGTGCGTTTGATGGGATCCTTCAGGGTGCGGTAGGCGTCGTTGAGCAGGGAGCTTTGTTGCAGGCTCCACTCCTGCTCCTGGCTTCCGGCGCGGACGCTGAGATCGGGATGAAGCTTGCGGCTCAGTTCGTAGAAGTCTTTCTCCAAAGCAGCAACATCGAGATCTAACTTGCGCGGCAGACCGAAGAAAGTGAAATAGTCCACCGGCACGGGCGGTTGCACCTTGCCGCAAGCCTCGCAGAAGTGGGTGGCGCGCATGGTTCCGCATGACCAGCACGACTGAGTCTGCTCCGGAGTGGGCTTCGCGGTAATCGTGGTTAAGGACGAGTTGGTCATCTCAAAATTACGTTTCTCGTAAACACAGCACAAGGCATGCGCGATTTCTGGGAGCTAGGACCGTTGCGCCGCCGGCATTCGCGGGCGAGGGCGCCCGCTCCACATGGCACGCTTTCAAGCGGAGAACGAAGTCCCGCAGCCGCACGACTTCGTGGCCTGGGGATTCACGAAGACGAATCCCTGCTGCATCAGCGTTTCCTGGTAATCGAGGATCATGCCGTGCAGGTAGATGAACGATTTCGGATCGACGAAAACGCGCACGTCATCGAACTGAAAAATGCGGTCGCGCTCGCGCGGCTGCGTGTCGAAGCGGATGTTGTAGCTTAGACCGGAACATCCGCCGCCCTGCACCCCGAGACGCAGTCCGCCCTGCCCGGGCGAGATGCCTTCTTTGGCCATCGCGCCACGCACCTTGACCAGGGCTTTGTCGGTGACCTGAATGCCCTTGGCCGGCACGGCCTGAGTTGCGGGTTGGGTTAACGTTGTCATTTCAAATTCGGGCGCAGTGCCGCAGCGGCCAAAAGCCCGGTTGATTTCTCGCCGGCTTCACGGCGCGGCTTGAAGCCGCGCCCTTTCAACGCAAAGGCAAGCCATGATCCAACTCGGGCTCTGGCTCCCTAGCTTACTGAGCCACGGCCGAGCCCACCGGCTTGGCGCTCTCCTGCTTTTTCTTCCAGTCGCCAATCGCGGCCCGGATAGCGTCTTCGGCCAGCACCGAGCAATGGATCTTCACCGGCGGAAGCGAAAGCTCCTTCACGATATCCATGTTCTTGATGGCCAGAGCTTCGTCAACCGTCTTGCCCTTCACCCACTCGGTAGCCAGTGAGGACGAGGCAATCGCCGAGCCGCAGCCAAAGGTCTTGAATTTGGCTTCTTCGATGATATTGGTCTCGCGGTTCACTTTGATCTGCAGCTTCATCACGTCGCCGCACTCGGGTGCGCCGACCAGGCCGGTTCCCACATCGGCGCTGCTCTTGTCCATCGAACCTACGTTGCGCGGATTGTTGTAGTGATCGATTACCTTATCGCTATATGACATTCGCTTCTCCTAGAACCGTCTGAATTTCCCTCCGGGGCTAAAAGCCCCGTCACAAACAAACTCTTAACCGCACGACTAAAGTCGTGCCCTTCCCGTTTCTGGTCGCCCTGCGTGTTCTTGGCTAAATTACTCACCAGCCCACTTCACGTCCTTCAAATTGATGCCTTCCTTCGCCATTTCGTAGAGCGGAGAAAGTTCACGCAGGCGTTCGACGGTTTCGATGACGCGGTCGGCCACGTAATCGACCTCGGCTGCGGTGTTGAAGCGGCCGATGCCGAAACGGATCGAGCTGTGCGCCAGGTCGTCGCCGGTGCCGAGGGCCTTCAATACATAAGATGGCTCGAGCGTGGCGGAGGTGCATGCCGAACCGCTCGAAACTGCGATGTCGTTGATGCCCATCAGCAGCGATTCGCCTTCCACGTAGGCAAAACTGATATTCAAATTGCCCGGCAGGCGATGTTCCATAGAACCGTTGATATAGGTCTCATCCAGCCGGCGCATGATGCGGTCACGCAGGCGATCGCGCAACCCGCCCAATTGAACCGCCTCGCGAGACATTTCTTCCGAAGCGATGGCGCAGGCTTTACCCAGACCCACAATGCCGGCTACGTTCAGGGTGCCGGAGCGCATGCCGCGCTCGTGGCCCCCGCCATCGATGATGGCGGAAATCTGCACTCGCGGATTCTTGCGGCGAACATACAAAGCGCCCACACCTTTGGGTCCGTAAATCTTGTGGCCGGTAATCGACGCCAGATCGATATTTTGTTTGATCACATCAATCGGAACCTTGCCAATGGCCTGCACGGCGTCGGTGTGAAAAATGACGCCGCGCTCGTGGCACAGCTTCCCGATTTCCGCGATCGGCTGCAGCACGCCGATTTCATTATTCGCAGCCATAATCGTCACCAGGATGGTCTTGTCATCCATGGCGCGTTTCAGGTCGTCGAGATCCACCAGGCCATCTTTTTGTACGGGCAGGTAAGTGACGCGATAACCGTACTTCTCCAGGCGCTTACAGGTGTCGAGTACCGCCTTGTGCTCGGTAACCGCGGTGATGATGTGGTTGCCCTTCTCGCGGTACATTTCGGCCACGCCCTTGATGGCGAGGTTGTCGCTTTCCGTGGCGCCCGAGGTGAAGATGATCTCTTTGGTGGTGGCGCCGATCAGCTTGGCGATGCGTTCGCGGGCCGTTTCAACGCCTTCTTCAGCTGCCCATCCGAAGGAGTGGTTGCGGCTCGCCGAGTTGCCGAACTTCTCCATGAAATAGGGCAGCATCTCCTCCAGCACCCTCGGGTCCATGGGCGTGGTGGCATGGTTATCCATATAGATGGGCAGCTTCACTCCTTGCGGAGCAGCGTGCTGCGTGACTGGAAGTTGCTGGGGGATCTTCACATCCGTGCTCATCATTGCTTTTCTCCTACCTCAGGGGCTAAAGCCCTCATTCGTTTGTCGCTTCGACGGCACCGTTCAGGGCCAGCTTTTGAAGCCGTGCCCTTCCCGAACATTTTTTCTAGCGACCGACTCCCGCCTCTAGACGATGGTGACCAGCTCCGCCGGCTTTTCAGCAGCACCTTCGGCCGCTTCTGGTTCTTCGCGCATATGCGAAATCTTGATTCGCTTCAGCACAGCTTCAATGCTCTCATTCACCTTGCGCAACGGCTCGCGGATGTTGCAACGGTCGCTTTGACCACACTCTCCACGAACGGTTACACACGAGGTGATGAACAGCGGACCATCAATCGCTTGAATCACTTCGAAAGCCGAGATGGTATGCGCCGCGCGCGCCAGCCGATAACCTCCGTTGGTTCCGTGCTGCGAATGCAGCAGGCCGGCTTTCGCCAGCCGCTGCAAAATCTTGGCCAGCGCCTCAGGCGGGATGCCGAACGAATCGGCAACGTCCTTTGCACTGGCGCTGCGGGTTCCTTCGTGCGCATGGTCGGCGAGATGCTTCATCGCCATCAACGCATAATCCGCCTTCTTGGTCAATTTAAGCATCTTCGAAGATTTCGCGGTCGAGTCGACCGTAGCCTTCTTAGCGAACCCCGACCATTTCTGCCGGATATAACTACGACCTTTTTCGTCGTACTTCATTCTACGTCCTTCACCCCGGATTATGCAAGCCTTTGCAGCCATCCGCGTATCGCGATGGTCGAATGGTAACTTCCCGCTCATGACCGGCTTAGCCGCGGGCGACAATTTTGGTCGCCCTTGCTGTCAGGCCTCCCGCGAAAAGGGTCTGGAATCTCGCCTAGGGACTTGACAAGTCGAAACGCAGGTCTAAAATACCGGAAATCCCCAAGCGAATCCGTTCCTCCAAGTCTTCAAGGAGGGCGAGGCTCTTGGATTTATGACCTCAAAGCCGTCCTCCCCTGCCCAAAACGTACAAAAGCAGCCATGCAAACACCCCCGTGTGCAAATCGTGAGCCGCGACGAGGACGCTGAGTTCGTCGAGTGCCTGGAATGCCGGGAAGTATTCGAATCGAGCGAACTCAAGGACATGAGCATTGAGGAGAGCGCCGAGGATGAAGCGCAGGACGGCTGACAATGCGGTCTGAAAGCGCAAACGCGGGTTAGGCAGCTCCCGAGGCGTGCTCGACCATCGTGTAGATAACCATAGTAACCCTTGTAATCAATTGCGCCTTGTTCCCCGCGTAACCGCACTGCTAGTCTCAAGCCGGGAGCGTGTATTACTCACGATTGTCCTTCATGCCGATTGCCCTGGTGGTTGACGATTCCATGCTTATCCGCTACACGGTTTGCCGCTCCCTTGAGGAGCGAGGCTTCGCGGTGGAGTCGGCCACGAATGGTGTGGAGGCTTTGCAAATTCTGGAGCGGGTTCGCCCCGATGTCATCGTCACCGACATGCAAATGCCGAAGATGTCGGGCAGCGAACTGATCACCGCACTGAAAAAGAACCCGGAGACTGCCAAGATTCCCATCATCATCGTCGCCGGGCGCGCCAGTGGCTTTGGCGAGAAGGAAAAACGCTCCGACTTCGCAATCTACAAGGATATCGACATCCAAAGCCAGTTGGAAAAAGCGCTCGATGCAATCATGGGGAAAAGCCCGGGAAAAGCCGCGGCCAAGTAGCCATCCGGTTTGATTCTGATTCACCACCAAGAACTAGCGTAAAACGAGATTTGCCTCCGCCGAAAAATTCATGGCGGCGAATTGATTGGCCAGAAACTTGGGGTAGGCGGCCGCGGCAATCATCGCGGCATTGTCAGTCGATAGAGGACGCGAGGGGAAATACACGGGCAGGCCGTCTTCCGCGCCGCGGCGCTCGAATGTGCCTCGCAATTCGTTATTCGCCGCCACTCCGCCCGTGACGAAAAGGGTAGCCACGTCGTAGGCTCGCGCCGCCGCCAGAGTCTTCGCCGCCAGATCTTCCACCAGCGCCCGCTGAAACGAAGCGACGAGATCCAGCGTCCGCCGATCGCAACTTGCCAGATAGTCTTGCAGCTTCGGATGGAGAATGTTCGCCAACGCCTTGCGGCGGATTTCGATGGCAGGCCGCATCTCGTGAATCTCGACGTAGCGCAGCACGGCCGTCTTGATGCCGCTATAGGAAAAATCAAAGCGCGGGCGATCGTTTTCCGGTTCTCGATCACCGTCCGCCTTCCCGGGCCTGCGGCGATCGGGGTGTTTCATCTGTGCCGGCGGAAATTTCACGGCGGACGCATCGCCATACGGAGCCATCCGGTCGATGACCGGACCCCCGGGGTAGCCCAGGCCAAGAAGTTTTGCCACCTTGTCGAACGCTTCGCCGGCCGCGTCGTCGCGGGTGTGGCCGGCATTTTCGTAGGTCCAGCCTTCCCCCTTCTGTGCGGCTAGATACAGGTGAGTATGTCCTCCCGAGACAACCAACGCCAGCACCGGGAACTGCAACTCACGATTTCCCTTCTGCCGCTCTTCGAGCAGTACGGCATGGATGTGGCCCTCCAGATGGTTGACCGCGATCAGCGGTTTGTCGAGCGCATACGCCAAGGCCTTCGCATAGCTGATGCCGACCAGCAGCGCTCCCGCCAGGCCGGGACCCTGCGTGACCGCGATCGCATCGATCGAGTTGTAAGTCCGATTGGATTCGGCCAAGGCTTGGCGCACGACGGGAACGATGGCGCGCAGATGCTCGCGCGACGCCAACTCGGGTACAACCCCACCGAAAGGCTGATGCGTCGCCATCTGCGAAGCGACCACGTTCGAGATTACCTGTTCACCGGAGCGCACCACTGCAGCGGCCGTCTCGTCGCAGGAGCTTTCGATGCCGAGGATGTAGGCGTCTGGCATAATCATTTTCGGTTTCGATGTTTCCGGATTCTAGCTTAATCGAAAAAGGCGTTGCGACCCTTTATTGTCTTTGTCAACCAGATGTTGATGAAAGAGTTTGCCATCTCGATCATCCGGACCCTGCGCCAGCATGGCTTCCAAGCCTACCTGGCGGGCGGATGCGTCCGCGATCTGCTGCTGCAACGGGATCCCGCGGATTACGACGTCGCCACCAGCGCCACCCCGGTGCAAATGATGGAGATTTTTCCCGATACCTACGCTGTGGGGGAGCGGTTTGGCGTGGTGCTGGTGCCGTTGCCGGAGGAGTCCAGCGCCGTCGTTGCAGAAAGTATTATGCGGAAGTCGCAAGCCATCGAGGTGGCGACATTTCGCAGCGACCTCGGATACTCTGACGGACGCCATCCCAACCAAGTCCGCTTCAGTCAGGATCCGCGCGAGGATGTGGCGCGCCGCGACTTCACCATCAACGGCATGATGCTCGACCCGGTCAGTGGAGAAGTGCTCGACTTCGTCGGCGGGCGTAAGGACCTCGAGGCCCGCATGATCCGCGCCATCGGCGATCCGGAAGAGCGTTTTGCCGAAGACAAGCTGCGGATGCTGCGAGCCGTTCGCTTTGCCGCGCGCTTTCAGTACTCCATCGAAGCCGGAAGCCAGGCTGCGATCCAACGCCTTGCGCCGGAAATTCACCTGGTCTCGCGCGAGCGGGTTCGCGATGAGCTTACAAAAATGCTCATCGAGGGCCACGCGCGCCGCGCTTTTCTTCAATTGGACGAAAGCGGCTTGCTGAAAGAAGTATTGCCCGAGATTTCTGCCCTGAAGGGCGTCGAGCAACCACCTCAGTTTCATCCCGAAGGCGACGTGTTTGTGCACACCCTGCTGCTGCTCGAGCATCTGCCGCGTCCTTGTCCACCTACTCTGGCTTGGGGCGCGCTGTTGCACGATGTGGGCAAGCCGGCGACGTTCCGCGCGGCGCCCGACCGAATCCGTTTCGACGGACATGTCGATGTAGGGGTCAAGATCGCTGAGGAAATCTGCGATCGCCTTCGCTTCCCCAAACTCGACGCCGTCCAGGTTCTTGCTCTGGTGCAGAATCACATGCGCTTCGGTCACGCCACGCGCATGAAGGAATCGACTCTGAAGAAGTTCCTTCGTCTGCCGCGCTTCGAGGAGCATCTCGCGCTGCACCGCGCCGATAGCATGGCCAGCCATGGCATTCTGTCCACGTATGAGTTTGTGCGCGAGAAACTCGCCGAGATTCCGCCCGAGACGATGCGGCCAGCGGGCTTAGTCAGCGGCGACGACTTGATCGCTGCCGGATACGCGCCCGGCCCAAGGTTTCGCGAGATTCTTGAGGCGGTGGAGGATGCGCAACTCGAAGGAAGATTGCTTTCGCGAGACGCAGCGCTCCAGTTCGTGAAGCAAGAGTTTCCGCTCTGATCGGAGCAATTCCGGCGACTCCGCATTCGCGATCGGAGTGCTAGAATCGGAATCTCCGTCGCATTTGTGCGGAAAAGAATTTCCGGTGAGGAGTCTTGCATGGAGCAGGCGGGCGTAGGACTCGAAAAAATTGTGTTGGGCTCGCTTGGCCGCGTCGCGCGCGCCGAAGCTCCGCTGCTCGCCTGGCCGTTGGTCTGCGGGTCGGCAGTGGCCGAACGCACGCGAGCCGTGGAGTTCATCGACAAAGTCTTGCGGATTGAGGTTCCCGATGCTGGATGGCGGCGCGAGTTGCAAAGCCTGGCTCCACGGTATCTCGCCACATTGAATCGTTACGCCGGCCAAAAGGTGGAGAGAATCGAGTTTGTGATTCGACAAAGCTGATGTCCCGATGATGTCTCTCGGGAGGTCTTTCTCGCGAGGGTTTTCTTGCAATCCTCAAAAGTAAGTCACGGAATATGAAAGTCACGGACCAAGACGTTGCCTACGTCGCCGATCTGGCTAACCTTGATCTTACGGTTGACGAGCGCGCCGGCATGGTGCGCGATCTGAACTCGATCCTCGAGTACATCGAACGGCTCAGCGAACTGGACACGTCCGACGTCGAACCCATGGCGCAGGTGTCTGATCGTTGCGGCGTCGACGACTCCAAGCAGGGCAGCGAGAGATTTGCCTACGCCAATCGCGACGATGTTTTGGAGGGATTGCGTAAGTCACTGTCTCAGGAAGAGGCTCTGCGGAACGCGCCGGATGCCGACGGAACATATTTCCGGGTGCCGAAGGTAATCGAAAGGTAGAGACGAGAGATTTGGATGCGTGGTGAAAGATTTCAAGATTAAAGATCAAAGATCAAAGATGGACTCACCCTCTCTCACGATCGACGCCGCCCGCTCCGCTGTGCAGGAGCGCTCGACGACCGCGCTCGCGCTCGCCGAGGCGCATTACGCTCGTATACAGAACGAGGATGAACGCATCGGCGCCTTCCTGACGCTCTGCGAGGAGCGCGCACTCGAGCAGGCGGATCGCATCGACCGCATGGCCGCCGAGGGTAAGCCACTGCCGCCGCTGGGCGGAGTGCCCGTGGCGATTAAGGACGTCATGTCCACCCGCGGCGTGCGCACCACCGCGGGATCGAAGATTCTGGGCAACTACATTCCTCCTTTTGATTGCACTGCAGTCGCGCGTTTGGAAGCAGCCGGCGCCGTGGTTTTGGGCAAGACAAATTGCGACGAGTTTGCCATGGGCTCGTCGAACGAGAATTCGGCGTTTCATCCCGTCCGCAATCCCCGCGACTTAAGCCGGGTTCCGGGAGGATCGTCGGGCGGGTCCGCCGCCGCAGTCGCCGCAGACATGGCGGTCGCCGCGCTCGGCTCCGACACTGGAGGCTCCATCCGCCAGCCCGCCTCCTTCTGCGGCGTAATCGGGCTGATGCCGACCTACGGGCGAGTCTCGCGCTACGGCCTGATCGCCTTCGCCTCTTCCCTCGATCACATCGGGCCCCTCACCAAGACCGTCAAAGACGCCGCCATCATGCTGCGCACAATTGCCGGTCGCGATCCCATGGATTCGACGTCCGCCAACATCTCCGTCCCCGACTACGCGGCCGAACTCGACCAACCTCTGAAATCTCTGAGATTGGGCGTGGCTCGGGAATATTTCGGCGATGGACTCGACGACGAAGTTCGCCATGCGGTCGAATCGGCCATCGACGAGCTGAAAAGCCTGGGTTGTGAAGTCGTGCCCGTTTCCTTGCCGCACACACCCTATGCGATTCCCGCTTACTACCTGATCGCCACGGCGGAAGCATCTTCGAACCTTGCCCGCTACGACGGCGTGCGCTACAGCTACCGCGCCCCCGGCGTCAGGTCGCTCTCGGAAATGTATCGGCGAAGCCGCGACGAGGGTTTCGGCGCCGAAGCCAAGCGCCGCATCATGCTCGGCACCTACGCGCTGAGCGCGGGTTACTACGATGCCTATTACCTCAAAGCGCAGAAGGTGCGCACGCTGCTCACTCGCGATTTCGACGAAGCCTTCCGCAAGGTGGATGCCATCGTGACCCCGACAAGCCCGACAGCTGCGTTTCGACTCGGTGAAAAATCGAACGATCCACTCGCCATGTATCTGGCTGACATTTACACCGTGACGGCTGACCTTGCGGGAATTCCCGGCATTTCCGTGCCCTGCGGCACGACCAAAGAAAGCCTGCCCATTGGGTTGCAGATTCTCGGCAAGCACTTTGACGAAGCAACTATACTGCGCGTGGCTCATGCTTACGAGCAGGCGGCTTGATCGGCTGGCGATCTAGATGGCTTGATAGTAACTCTCGCCCGCGCACGCACGGCAAAGCGCCTTGTCTTCGGTGCGGACTTCTCGGCGGAAGTTAATCCCTTCGCCGCAGGCTGCGCACACCACTCGATCCCCTTTGAATCCAGGAAATTCTTCCGGCGGTAGGTCGACTCTCACCCATTGGGTTGCGAACAGATCGTCGTCCGTGATTTCACGGTAGGCCAGCATCTGCTGCTGGTTCTTGTCTGCGATTTCCGGATGCATCTGCCGGGCAAGAGCCTTGGACGATTCTTTGGCAGCGATGCGGATCGCCCTTCCCGAACTCAGGTCAACAAAAGTTGCCGCAACCTTTCCCCAGTCGCGGAATTTCAGCGCGCGCTTGCCCAACCGGCAGCCGGTGACCACGGCAACCGCGTCGGTGGCGCAGCGATCGATCTCAACAAAAGTGACCAGCCGCTTTCGGTCTTTTCCTCGCGGATCGTCGATGCCAAGCTTTTCCAATCCCAGCATCGCCAACCGCACACCGAGGACTTGTCCTGCGCAGAGATGGCCATGGGCCTGGGCGGCATCGCTAAGATATTCGTCGAGGGATTTCATGGGAGCTGTCAGCTCTCAGCTGTCAGTTCTCAGAGTAACACCCCGGAAGCCTACTTTCTTCGCCAGCGGACGCCGTCCTTGGTCTGTTCGATAATGATCCCCGCAGCGGTTTGGGTTTCCGCGCGGATTGCGTCAGAGGTCTTGAAGTCGCGCGCACTGCGGGCCGCTTTCATCTCGTCGATTCGCTTTTCGATTTCAGCATCCGACCACTGGCCGGATGTCACCCCGTCCCGCAGTTCCGCGCTGACGTCCTGCTCGCGGCCTTCCTCAGTCGCCCAATCGAAAACCTGTTTCATCTTGGCTCGGTCGTCGTCTTTCAGCACCGCGAAGATCTCGTCGAACTTTTCCAACGCTCTCAGCAGCGCAGCAGCATCGTCCTTATGGATTTGATTTGATTCAAGCGCCGAGTTCGCCCGGCGCACCATTTCAAAAATCGCGGCTTGCGCCTGCGGAGTATTCAGGTCATCCTCGAGCGCCGCCCGCATGCGCTCCGCTGCTTCCGTTGCCAGGGTTTGCATTTCGGGATTCGATCCCGCTGGAAAGTTCCCCATGCTTAAACGCTGACGAAAACCGCGCAGACGCTCCACCGAGACTGCCGCTTGCTTCAGTCCATCGAAAGTGAAGTTGAGCTGATTTCTGTGGGGCACGGAAGCCAGCAGATAGCGGATCGAAGACGGCTTGTGCCCCTTCAATATCAGGTCGCGCAGCGTATAGAAGTTGCCCAGGCTCTTCGACATCTTCTCGCCTTCCACCAGCAGAAACCGCACGTGAAACCAGAAACGGGCGAATGTTTTTCCGGTGAGTGATTCCGATTGCGCAATCTCATTTTCGTGATGAGGAAACACCAGATCCTCGCCGCCGGCGTGCAAATCGAAGCTCTCCCCTAATTCCTGCATCGACATGACCGAGCACTCCAGGTGCCAACCGGGGCGTCCCGGACCAATCGACGTATCCCACGAAGCCTCGCCGGGCTTAGGCGCCTTCCACAGCGCAAAATCGCGCGCGCTGTCTTTGTCATATTCGTCAACGTCAACCCGGGCTCCGTCGATCATGCCGCCAAAGTCTTTTTTCGAAAGCCTTCCGTACCGTGGAAAGCTTGCGATTTTGAAGTAGTACGAGCCATCCTCGGTTCGGTAGGCGATGCCTTTCGCCACCAGCTTCGCGACAAATTCCGCCATTGCGGCGATATGTTCGGTGGCGCGGACCAGCGTCGGTTGCTCAATCCCCATCAGCCCAGCGTCTTCGATAAATGCTTTCACGTACTTCTCGGTGTAGTCCGGAACGCTGAGCCCATCCCGCGCCGCGTTGCGGATAATCTTGTCATCGACATCCGTGATATTCATCACATAGCGCACCTTGTAGCCGGATTGCCGCAGAAATCTCTGCAACATATCGACCGCCAGAAAGGTGCGGAAGTTGCCAATGTGTCCGTAATCGTAGACGGTGGGACCGCAAGCGTACATGCGGACTTCGCGGTCGCTCAGGGTCTGAAATTGCTCCACCTGCGACGACATGGTGTTGTAAAGGCGTAAGGCCATAAAGTGATTATGCACTCAACCACGAACCCTAAAATCAAGGGAGTCGCCAGAAAGTCAACTGGCAGAAATTTCTGCGGAAGAATGTGGAGGCAAGGCATGAGTGTGCGCCCGCAATCGATGTTGCACCAGAAAAACATAATGCAGGGCGGAGAGAATCGTGAACGCGAACGTGGCTCGCAGAAATACGGTGCGCGTAATCCAGATCCAGCGGGTTTGTCGCACTGAAAAAAGTAACGCAAAGAACACAGCCGCAATCTGCGAAAAAGTGTTGGCCTTCCCGAACAAGCTGGGCCGGAAATCGCGCAGCCCCGCAATCGCAAACAGCACTGCGCTCGCGGCCAGGATGGAAATGTCGCGACTGAAGACCAGCACGGTGAACTTCCAGGGAATCTTGTGCAGAATGGAAAGCACCAGAAACATTGTGCTCAACAACAGCTTGTCCGCGATCGGATCGAGATATTGGCCGAGCAGGGTCTGCTGGTGCAGCTTGCGCGCCAACAAGCCATCCAGGCCATCGCTGAAGCCGGCGATCACAAAAAGAATCAGCGCCCGCAGATAGCGACCTTCAACCAGTTCGATCACGATAAACGGCACAAACACCATCCGCAGCAGCGTGAGTTGGTTGGGCGCAGTGAAGATTTGCGAGAGTTTCATTCCTCGTCCTCAAGACGGACGCGGGAAGGCAGGGTGCGGCGGTTCTCGAATTTTGCTGTGCCTTCATTTTCCTTTATCCCGCCAGGACGAAGCAGCGCCGAGGGTTCCATTCCAGTCTTGGCCGAAAAGCGCTGCGAGAGCGATGGCAAGCTTCCGTCGGGAAGATCGAGTTCGATCCTTTCAATTCGGTGCATCGGAAAGAAGACTACGGCAGGGCTGAATGACTCGCCATCTTTCACCATCATGACGAGGTCTTCAAAAGATGCTAGCTCGGCGCCGCTCAGGCTCAGTCCCTCCGGAGCCAGGGCGAGAATCATTCCCCAGAATTTGTCTCGGGGATTGCCCAGCGTTACGACTACCATCGATCCCGGCAAAAATGGAGCGTGGTTCGAGATTTGCAGGGGGGAACGATCATCGTCTCGCTCGAGCGGCTTCGCCATGAACGATTGTCGCCGCCGCAGGTAGAACTTTGCAACTGGCAATCGCGGTTATGATGTCTGCATGTCCGCTCCGCCGCCTCAATCCCTGGTTCTGAGCTTTGCAGAGGCGCGTCACGCTGTCGAGCAGCAGGCTGCGCAAATGACTCAGGGTGCGACCGAAGTGGTAGACCTGTTGCACGCTTCGGGACGAATTCTCGCCGAGCTGATTGCAGCCGATCGCGACATCCCGCCCTTTCCTCGTTCTACACGCGATGGCTACGCGGTACAGGTCGCCGATTTGGCAAAAGTTCCGGCTACGCTGACTCACGTCGGGGAGATCAAAGCGGGGCCCCAGCCGGGAACGATCCCGCCGCTAAATCGCGGCCAGGCATTCTCGATCATGACTGGAGCGCCGGTTCCGCCGGGGGCGAACGCCGTGGTGATGGTGGAATACACATCCTTGCGAAACCGCTCGGTAGAAATCACCAGGAGCATCGAGGTTGGCGAAAACATCGTGGCTCAGGGAGCCGAAGCCAGGCGCGGCACAGTTCTGCTCAATCGTGGCGAGCGCCTTGACCATGCTGCCATCGCACTCGCGGCCTCTGTGGGGAAGGCGCGGCTGCGCGTTTTTGTTCGTCCCCGCGTGGCCGTGCTTACTACGGGCGATGAAATCATCAACGTTGATGCGGCCTTGGACGCGAAATCCGGCTCCATGCAGATTCGTAATTCCAACGCATATTCGCTTGCCGCACAGATCCAGGAAGCTGGGGGTGTCCCCGTCATTTTGCCGATCGCTCCCGATGAGCCCCGCCGGCTGCGACAACTTATACAGAGGGGGCTGACCTCCGATTTGCTGATCATGTCCGGTGGCGTTTCCATGGGACGCTACGATCTGGTGGAGCAGGTCCTCGCCGAAATGAACGCCGAGTTCTTATTCACCGGAGCGAAAATTCAGCCCGGGCGTCCCGTCGTATTCGGCCGCGTCAGGTCGCTCGGAGCCGGCGCTCCGGCAACAAAGCTGATGAAAAGCTCTGCCCGCAGGAAGAAGTCAGCCCGATCGTTATACCAGTGCTTCTTCGGACTTCCCGGCAATCCCGTGTCAACCATGGTCACGTTTGAACTGTTCGTGCGGCCCATGCTCGAAGCTATCGCGGGGATGCGGCCGCGGCCGCTCCAGTTTCTTCACGCGCGTCTGAAATCGGAGATCCGCGTCAACCCCGGACTGATGAGATTTCTTCCCGCGGCCCTTTCCGGCGAGTATGAACATTCACAAGTGGAACTTGTGCGCTGGCAAGGATCGGGTGACATTGCGGCCAGAGCGCGCGCGAATTGCTACATCGTTATCCCGCCCGACCGCGAGCACACGCCCGCAGGCGACTGGGTCGCGGTGATGTTGAGGTGACTTTGCGGTCCAGGATGAGCGTCCCATGGCCGCCTCCAATGTAAGATAGAGCTTCGCATGGCCAAGAAGCTGTCTCATTACGATGATTCCGGCCGCGCTCGGATGGTGGATGTAACCGCAAAACCCACGACACACCGCGAGGCCGAGGCGAGCGCCTTTGTGCGCATCGCGCCTGAGGTTCTCCGGGCTTTGCCCAGGAATCCCAAGGGCGATCCGCTGGAAGTGGCGCGGGTTGCGGGAATCATGGCCGCCAAACGCACCGCGGAATTGATCCCGATGTGCCACACCCTGCCGCTCTCGCTCGTTGATGTCGACCTGACCGTGTGCGAGAATGGCGTCGCCATCGTGACCAAAGTGATTACCACCGCCCAAACCGGCGTCGAAATGGAAGCCCTGGTGGCCGCCGCGATATCCGCCCTGACGCTATTTGACATGACGAAGGGAATGGATAAGGGGATTGAGATTCGAGACATTGTGTTGCAGCGGAAAAGTGGAGGCAAGAGCGGGGAGTACCGCCGCGCGAAGAAATAAATGGGGGCGCGTCGGTAATCGACAACGAGAGCGACAAAGAAAAAAAGAAATTCGATGGCAAACGACGTCAAACTACTGCTGGTGGATGACAATCCGATGGTGCTGGGGATGCTGGAGCAGGCGCTTACCCCCTTCGCGCGCGTGGTGGCAGCGGGAGACGCGGCGGATGCTTTACTGAGGGCGGTGGACGACCCTCCCGATCTGGTGGTGTGCGACTATCGCATGCCCGGCATGGATGGGCGGCAACTGGTGGAGAAGCTGAAGAGCCGGCCAGCCACGGCGAATTTCTCCGTGATATTGCTGGCCAGCCGCGGTGACATTGATGAGCGGCTTTCGCCGCAGGATGCCGCCGACGACTACATCGCCAAGCCATTTTTCCTGAAGGAAGCCACGCGCCGCATCAAGCGTACGGTGGACCGGATTGCGCTGGAGAAAATGGCGAAAACAGCGCCTTCTGACGGCGTGGTTCGCGGGAATCTCTCGCAGATGAACGTGATCGATCTCATGCAATCGCTTGAAATGGGGCGTAAGAGCTGTCAGCTCAAACTCAACAGTGAAGGCGAGAAGTGTGAAGTATTTTTTGTCGAGGGACAGGTAAAGCACGCAACCTACGGGGCTTTGCAGGGGGATCAAGCCGTGTTCAAAGTCCTGCGTTGGACGGGAGGAAATTTCGAGCTCAACTTTGAGGGCAAGACCGACCAAGAAACGGCGCAACTCAACACGCAAGGTTTGCTGATGGAAGGATTGCGGTTGTTGGATGAATCGCAGCGGGACGGTGGCGCGGAAGTGAGCGATGACAGCCGGGTTGCAAGCAGCGGCGCTCCCAGTGGCAGCGCCAGTGCGGCCAGCACGACTACCGGCAGCGACAGCGGCTGGCGCCGGGCGGAAGAGGAAGAAGATGTCCTCCTCGACAATTGATGCTGGTGCCCCGGGCGCCGGTGCGTCATTGCATTTCACGGCTGCGGTGCTGACCGTAAGCGACTCCTGCGCGCGCGGGGAGCGCGTGGATGTTTCCGGGCCGTCCGTGGCGGAACTTCTGAAGCAGTCCGGCTTTCAAGTGATAGCCACCAAAATCGTCCAGGACGATTCGATGCAGGTTCAGAATGCTCTGGTTCATCTCGCCTTGGAAGCCCGGTTCATCGTGACCACAGGCGGAACTGGAATTGCGGAGCGTGACGTCACTCCGGAAGCGACGGAAGCGATTTGCGAGCGCTTGATCGCCGGCGTAGGCGAACGCATGCGTAGCGAGGGTTTGAAGAAGACTCCGTTTGCGGCTTTGAGCCGCGGAGTTTGCGGAGTGCGGGGCAAGACTCTTATTTTGAATGTTCCGGGGAATCCCTCGGGGGCGGTGGAGTCTTTGAGGGCGGTGGTGGGGTTGATTCCCCATGCGCTGGATTTGCTGGAGGGCAAGACGGAGCACTCGTAGTTCGGGCGAAGCGCAGAGTCCCACCCCTCGGCTCCGGTCAGGTCCAGCCTTCTCGTAAAGAACACGAGAAATCGGCATCCGGCGCGGATAAACACTAGGGTTCGGTGCGTTGCTGGCGCCGACAGGATTTGGAGACGCCGATGCCGAACAAATTTGGTAGGGACATTCTGATTCAGGCAAAAGACCCGGTGAAGGCCGCTCATTTCTATGTCGAGGCGCTGGGCTTTGAGATTAAGGAAAAGAAACCGCAGATGATCAGCCTCCACGGAAAAAACATTAATTTCTTTATCGAGCGCGGTCCCGCTCTGGGGCCGGTTTTGGAAGTGACCGTGAAAAGCGTTAAAGAGGCCAAGGCAAGTCTCAAGAACAAGGGCTGCCGCATCGTCAAGGATGAGCCTGATTTTCCGAGGTGCTATGTCAAGGATCCGTATGGGCTGATCTACAACCTGACGGAGTGATCGAGGCTGGATAAGAACGGCCCACGGTTCGCCTTCGGTCCGTGCAGTTTCCGGCAAGAGAAGCAAAAGCGGCGCGCATCGCGGACCGCTGTCTTGCCGCACAACCAGGCCCTCCGGCGTTGTGGGCAATCCCGTCGCCCCAGCAGAGATGACGTCGCCGCCGGGAGTTATTGGGATAAGAAACGTCGAGTGCATTCCCTCGCTTGCTTCTGCTACCCTGCCTCTTGCGATGGATTACCTCTGGACCCCGTGGCGTTATGCCTACGTTTCCTCCGCCGAAAAGTTGGCGGGATGCGTATTCTGCGACGCCGTCGAAGCCGGCGACGATGCGAAGGTCCGCATCGTGCATCGCGGCCGGCATTGCTTCGTCATACTGAATACTTATCCCTACACGCCCGGCCACGTGATGATCGTACCCTACGCTCATCTCGACGAACTGCGAAAACTCCCGCCGGAGGCCGCCAGCGAAATGATCGCCCTCTCGCAGCGCATGGAGTCCGTCCTGCGCGACCTCTACACGCCCGACGGCATCAACCTCGGCATGAACATCGGCAAAGCCGCCGGAGCGGGCATCGCCGGGCACATCCACATGCACGTCCTGCCGCGCTGGGTCGCGGACGCAAACTTCGTGTCGGTAGTCTGCGAGACGCGCATTTTGCCGGAGACGCTGGAGGAGACGTGGAAGCGGATGACGAGGGCGCTGCAAAACGAATAACCTGTCGTCTTATCCTGCCAGCTTTTCCATCTCGTTTTCGTCAACCACCTTCACCCCCAACTCCTTCGCCTTGTCCAACTTCGACCCGGCATCCGTCCCCGCCACCACGTAATCTGTCTTTTTACTGACCGAGCCAGTCACTTTCCCGCCCGCATCCTCAATCATCTTCTTGGCTTCATCGCGCGTGAAGTGCGCCAGGGTTCCGGTCAACACGAATGTTTTTCCGGCAAGCTTCGTCCCGCGCTGTTTCTTATGCCCGGTCAACCTAAGACCAGCCTCGCGCAACCGCTCTACCAGCTTGCGATTGGCCGCAATGCCGAAAAACTCCACAATGCTCTCCGCGATCCGCGGACCAACTTCGTTCACAGCCTGCAACTCTTCCACGCTGGCGCTCTCCAACTCTTCCATCGATCCAAAATGCTCCGCCAGAAACTGCGCCGTACGCTCGCCCACCATTCGGATGCCCAGTCCGTAGATGACGCGCTCGAGCGGCAGCTGTTTCGAATTCTCAATCTCGTCGAGAATATTCTGCGCCGATTTGTCGCCCATGCGCTCCAGGCTGAGCAAGACGTCTTTCGTCAGCTTGTAGATGTCGGCGACGTTGTTCACCAGACCCCGCTCGGTGAGCTGTGTCACCAACGCGTCGCCCATGCCGTCGATGTTCATCACTCCGCGCGAAGCGAAGTGCAGAATGGTCTCGCGCAGCTTCGCCGGACAATTTGCATTGACGCAGCGGTAGTCGACCTCGCCCTCAGTCCGCACCACCCTGGTCCCGCACACCGGACACTTGTCCGGCATTTCAAACTCCTTCAGATCGTGCGGACGCGGGTGTTGCTCGTCGTCAATCACTTTCGTCACTTTCGGAATCACGTCCCCGCCCCGCTCCACCTGCACCCAGTCGCCGATCTTCACTCCCAGCCGTTCGATCTCATCCATATTGTGAAGAGTGGCGTTTCTCACAGTCGTCCCACCGATCAATACCGGAGCCAGCGTCGCCACCGGCGTGAGCTTGCCGGTGCGTCCCACTTGAACGCGAATGTCCTCCAATTTCGTGATCCCAGCGCGCGCGGCATATTTGTAAGCGATTGCCCACCGCGGAGCTTTGCCCGTGAACCCCAGTTCGTCCTGCAGCGCCGTCCGGTCCACTTTGATCACGATGCCATCAATCTCGTAAGGCAGCGATTCGCGCTTCCCCTCCCACTCTTGAATGAAAACCCAAACTTCCTCCATGGCGTGCAAAAGCCTGCGGTTTGGATTGACTTTGAATCCTGCGGCGAGAAGTGCATCGAGAGTTTTCCAGTGCCGATCGAAATATGTACGCCCATTCTCGAGCAAGATATAAGGGAAGAAGTCCATGCGGCGTTCCGCTGTAATGTTTGCGTCCAACTGTCGCACCGTACCCGCAGTAAAATTGCGTGGATTGGCAAATGTCGCGAGTCCCTTGCGCTCTCGTGCCTCGTTCACCTTCTTGAAGGCAGCCGTCGGCATCAGAAGCTCGCCGCGCACTTCAAAATCCTCAGGGATCCCAGCCCTCTTCAGTCTCTCTTTCGCAATCGAGAGCGGCACCGATCGCACCGTGCGCACGTTGAGCGTGACATCCTCTCCGACACTTCCGTCGCCGCGAGTGATGCCGCGCACCAGCGTACCGTCTTCATAAATCAGCGCCAGCGACATGCCATCGAGCTTCAGCTCGCAAACGTAATCGATCTCTTTTCGTCCGCTCAGTTCGTGCACCCGCCGTTCCCATGCCCGCAATTCCTCCTCACTGTAGGTGTTGTCGAGCGACAGCATCGGCGAAGAGTGCGGCACCTTGACGAACCCCTCGCGAGGCTTGCCTCCGACGCGCTGTGTGGGAGAGTCCCCCGTGATCAGCCCCGGATGCTCGGCCTCCAAATCCTTCAACTGCTGCATCAGTCTGTCGAACTCGGCGTCGCTGATCTCAGGATGGTCAAGAACGTAGTACAGGTATTCGTGGTGGCGGATCTTCTCGCGGAGCGATTCGAGCTTCTTTCTTAAGTCCTTGGGCGCAGCGGGCATCGCCAAAGATTATAGGCGGGAACGAACCGGGGAGGGACAGCCACCTCGGCTGTCCCTTCGTGAGCATTTTCACACCAAGTCATCCAGCTTCAGAGCCTGACTGCCGCCCCTCCACGATGACTCGAACTCTTTCTGGAGAAAGCCTGCGTCGTAATCGCGTTTCTGCTGCAGCAAGGTCTGCCGCAGACCCCAGAGTGACCGTGGGTTTCGCGGGTTGCGATCGAGATCGGCGCGAAACACATTTTCCGCCCCGGCCGCGTCTCCATTCATCAGAAGAGCCGCGCCCAGCGACTCACGCACCGGGAAAAACCAATCCGGCGGCTCGCCATACCTCAAAGTGTCCTGGATCGCCACGGCCTCCTGCAACATGGCGATTGCCGCGCTGTTGTCTTTTTTCGCCAACGCGATCTTTGCTCCCAGAACGTCCTTCGCGATCCTCATGATGTCCTTCGCCTTGTTATTGATCGGCATCTGAAAGATCACGTCAGGAGGCGTCGCCGCCTCGGCGTCGGAAACAATCTTGTATTCGGCCTCGGCTTCCGCCGTCTTTGCCGTGCCGGCAAGCGCCAGTCCGCGGCCGAAGTGCCAGAACACGGTTGCGGTTTTCATCGCCGCATCCGGCCGAGGCATCTTCAATATGTCACTCCAATGATGGAAGCGAATCTGAACCGCCACTGGAATCGTCATGAAACCTTCGAGCGGAGGCATATCCTTCACGTGCGGGCTCACGTTCTCGACCAGCAGTTCAGCGTTTTTCTTCGACTCCGCGTAGTTTCCGTTCATCGCCGCGCACATCGCAATGAACTGCAGGTTGTGGCTGTAATACATCATGGGATAGATGCCCTCCACTCCGCTGGCCTTGATGTAGGCGCGGTCCACGATGGCCGCCTGCTCGTTGGTTTTCACGGCTGCTTCATAGTCGCCCGTGCGAATGTAAACATGCGCCGGCATGTGCACGATATGTCCGGCATTGGGCGCCAGTTCTGCCAGTTTGTTGGCTCCCGCCAGTGCGCGCTCGGGCGTGGGTGAGGCCTCCACGGCGTGAATGTAGTAGTGGATCGCGCCGAGGTGGTCGGGATCGCGCTTCATCACCGACTCCAACGTGGAGACAATTTCTTCCGTCCCAGCCTCGGGCGTGCCATCGACATGCCACAGTCCCCAGGGATGTAAATTCATTCCAGCTTCGGCAAAGAGCGTGGCCGCGTCGAGGTCATCGGGAAGCTCCTTCACCACCTGCCGCATGGCGTCGCGATAATCCTCCGCCGCCTTCCTCAAGTCAGACTGAGGATCTGCCGGAAAGCGTTTGGCCAGCGCCTGGATGTACGCCTGGTCGCTGCTTGAAGCTGCCCCGGAGAGATCAACAGCCTTTTGCACCGCCTGGTGCGCCCGCTTGTATCGTTCGGGATCGGCGGGATCGTTATAATTCGGTCCCACCGCCTCGGCGATGCCCCAGTACGCCATCGCAAGCTTGGGATCGAGCTCCGCGGCATGTTGAAACGAACGTGCCGCTTCGTCGTGATTGAAAGCGTAAATGAACCGCAAACCCTGATCGAAGAATTGTTGAGCGTGGGGATTCTTGGTCGAAACCGGATGATGATTATTTCCCAGCCCTGTCACCAGCGTGACCGGATGCGCCGGGGAGTGCGGTGCAGGATCCTGGGCTGCAGCGCCCAGGCACAGAAATCCGCAGAGAAAGTACGCCAGAGTCTTCATCTGGTCAATCCTCCTGAATTCGAATTCTGCAGGCGGGCGGTCTAAGGTGTGCCAGGGAGACGCGCCCTTTTCCGAGCGGCCACAGCTTAATCCAACTTCCCCCACTTGCCAAGCAGGCTGCGATCGCCGGCAAAATGACTCAGGTACAATCCAGCATCGACCACGCTATGCGCAAGGCAGCTCTGCTTTACAACCCAGATTCCGGTGGCAGCAGTAAGCGGCGCCAATCCGAGTTGGAGTCTGTGGTCAGCCTTTTACGTAATGCCGGGGTTGAGGCGCAACTCGTCCTCAACCACTCCCGAGAAGAGGCCGAAGAGAAAGCGCGGCAGGCAGTCCTTGCCGGTTGCGATACTGTTTTCGCCTGCGGCGGCGACGGCACCATTCACAACATCGTCCAGGTGCTGGCAAACACCCAGGTTGCCTTGGCGGTTCTGCCCATGGGCACAGCCAATGCACTGGCCCACGACCTGGGTCTGCCCATGCATGCGGTTGAAGCAACCCGAGCCGTCCTTCGCGGCAATCTGCGACGGATCGCTCTCGGCTATGTTCAATACCTCGATCTGAATGGTCAACCGGGATGCCGCTACTTCGTGATCGCCGCCGGCATCGGGGTCGATGCGCATCTCTTCTACAGACTTGGCACAGGAACCAAGCGCCGCCTTGGGATGGCCGCCTACTACGCCAAGGCATGGCATCTCTGGTTCACCTACCACATGCAGCGCTTTCAGGTCGAGGCTAACGAAACCGGGTCGCATCATCCGAGGTGCGCCGAAGTTACCGAGTTGCTCGCGGTGCGCGTCTCTAATTTCGGCGGAGTGCTGCAAAAGTTGGCTCCGGGCGCCTCGCTCGATCGTGACGACTTGCGGCTCATCGGCTGCCGCACGGCCAGCCGTTTCGCCTATCTTTCCTACGTGACCCGCGCATTACTGCGTGGCCATTGGACAGTGGCGGGGATCGATCTATCGCACGCCGGAAAAGCGGTCTGCCAATACCTGCCTGCTCCTCCGAACTCTTCCAACAGCAGTTCGGCTCAGCCCCGTATCAAGATTTTCGTGGAGGCCGATGGCGAACTGCTCGGTACGCTTCCCGCTGAAATCACAGTCGTGCCAGATGCCCTCACTCTTATCGCCCCAGCTCCTATGGACCTGGTTCGCTAAATTCGCTAAACCCTCCGTTGGCTTTTCCCGGAGCATCCCCTTAGAATCCTTGTTGACCGCGTGGAACCCATCACCCATTTTCTGACCGGCGCCTGCATGGGGCGCGCCGGACTCAATCGCAAGACCGCGCTTGCCACGCTCACCCTAACCCTCGCCGCCGAGGCTCCCGACCTCGATGTTCTCGGTCGCTTTCGCGGTCCTGCCTTCGGCTTTGCCCATCACCGCGGCTTCACCCACTCATTTCTCGGTATCGTGCTCATGGCTGCGGTCGTCGTTTCCTTCGTGTATCTCATTTATCGTCTTCGCGGACGCAAGCTGAACCATCCCAGCTTGCCTCCGCGCTGGGGATTGCTCTTTTTCTATGCCTGCCTCGCCGGGCTCAGCCATATCCTGCTCGACTTCACCAACAACTATGGGGTTCGGCCCTTCTGGCCTTTTTCAGAAAAATGGTATTCCTGGGACATCGTTTTCATCTTCGAGCCGGTGATGTTCGCATTCCTGCTTCTGGGACTGGTTGTGCCCTCCCTGTTCTCGCTCATCGACAGTGAAATCGGCGCCCGCCACCCAGGCCCCCGAGGCCGCACTGCCGCAGTCGTCGCTTTGATTGCCGTCGTGCTCCTGTGGACCTTGCGCGACTCTCAGCATCGCCGTGCGGTCGGCGCCCTCGAAGCCCGCACCTACGACAACGCAGACCCCATCCGAGTTTCCGCCTATCCGGCGCTGACCAATCCCTTCCACTGGTACGGCGTGGTCGAGACCTCCGGCTTCTTCGTTCTGACGCCGGTGAACTCTCTCGCTCCCGAGGTCGACCCCCAAGGCTCGCTGGAGACTCGGTACAAGCCCGAGGAGACGCCCATCACGCTCGCCGCCAAACGCTCCTATCTCGGACGTGTTTACCTCGATTGGGCGCAGTACCCCATCACCGAAACCGAAGTCGTCAGCTCGCCAGTAGATGGCTACATCGTGCGGTTCCAGGATCTGCGCTTCGTCCAGTTACCCAGCTTGCTCGGCCGCATAGCCGGCCGTCGCAACCGACCGAACCGGGCCCTCAGCGCAGGCCTTTTGCTGGATCGCAATCTTCACGTGATTGGCGACGTCTACGGTCAGGTGACCTACCCAGAACCCGGCTCGGGGAAATAACCCGAACCGGCCGTTCAGACTCATTTACAGACGAATGTGGGGACGGCCGCCTCGGCTGTCCCGCCGATCGCAGCGAGCCGAGGGCGGCGCTCGTCCACCCGAACGCAGCTAGGCAAGACCGCCACTCATCAAAATCCGAACAGCGGTCGTGGGTCGGTTTGAATTTGTTTTGAAGGGCGCGGCGTAGCCGCCGATGGAATGCGATTTCCAATCGACCCACGACCCGAACACCGAATCGCTTGACGGACTCGCCTCCCCGCGCCCAGAATAAGGTTTGGTTCCTGAGGTCCCCATGCTGCCCTATCTATTCGTTCTATTAGCGATTGCCGTCCGCTTCCTGCCCTTCGCCGGCCCCTTGAATGTATTGCCCCACGCCTGGCACTTCACCCCGGTGGCGGCGTCGCTCCTGTTTTTCGGCGCTCGCGGCTCCCGGCGTCAGCTCTGGATTCCTCTCGCGCTCTTCGCCGTCACCGACGTCGTCCTCACAAAGTTCATCTACTCTTACCCCGTCACGTGGGATCACCTCGTCACGTGGGCGTGGTACGCCGCCATCGTTTGGCTCGGAACCAATCTCAGTGAAAAATCCGGCCCAATCCGGGTTGTCGGTGCGGCACTCACCAGTTCGCTTTCGTTCTTCTTGATCAGCAATTTTGCCGCCTGGGCGGCCTGGGCGGATATGTATCCGAAAAACTTCCATGGCATCCTGATGTCCTACGCCGCTGGGCTTCCGTTCCTCCGCGGCACGGTGGAAAGTGATCTGTTCTTCTCCATCGCCATGTTCGGGACCCCGGTGTTTCTCCACGCTCTCTCCGGCTGGTTCCATAAGTCCGCCGGCGACCACATAGCCGCCGCGTAAGAGAACAAACCTTGGTCGGGAGAGTGAGATTATGGGTGGGACAGCCGCCTCGGCTCTCCGGCGGCCCGGGCGAATCGGGCCGTCAGGGTTTGGCTCCGGCCCCGGTTTTCACCCTGGCTCCCCGCGACGACGGGAAACCTTTCCCCGCCACATCACCCACGCCAAAACCCCCGCCAGCGCCATCGCTCCCAACACCCAATAAATATGCCGCCGGAAAACCGTTCCCGTCAGAACCACAATCTGCGGCCCGAACCACAGGGTGAGTAAAGCCAATGCAGAAAACCTCACGAACCTCCCGGCAAAAATCGCCAACAGAAAGTCGCGAAACCGCATCTCGAAGACCGCCGCGCCCAGCACGAAGATTTTGAAGGGCATCGGCGGCGGCAGCATCCCGGGAAACATGAGCGCCCAAAATTCATGCCGCTCAAACGAGCGGTGAATCCGCAGAAATCTCGCTTCCGAAATTCGCTTCCGCAGTACCGTCTCGCCGCCCACATATCCGATGATGTAAAGCGGAATACTGCCCAGCGCCGACCCCAGCGAGGCCACCACCACATAAAACAGCAGCCGCTTGCGATCCTGATACACATAAGCCGCCACGATCGCGTCCACCGGCATACCCAACAACGCCGAATCCGCGAACGCAATCACGAACACACCCCAAATTCCGAGATGATGCAGCAGCATCCAAATCCACGCCGTGTAGCGTGCCAGAATGTGCCCAATGGTTCTCAAGGGAAATTAGTTTACGCGAAAGGCCTGCTCTAGAGACATCAGCTCAGCCTGTCCTGAGCGAACGACCTGCGGTGGCCCGAAAAGACGCGGCGAGGCGATACAAATGACTGATACAAAACATTAACACCGGCGGGACAAATCTTGATTGTCTCGGCAAGCGGGATCGGCGGCAACGCAGTCTTGCTGTTCCATCGCTCAGGCGAGGGAACGCTCCCACCTGAAACACTCCCGTAACATGCATGAACAATTAGGTTTGACACTGTTTGCGGGGCGTTGCTATAGTCGAGGAGTTCCCTTTGGACGCGGGTTTCTGTAAAACGTCCGGCAGCTGGGATTGTCCAAGTTCACTCGCCAGGGTGAGCCCACCACAACCAAACGACTCACTCCAGCAGTCCGCCAAGCAGGCCCCGCATCCTCCCCGCACTGATGTGCGAGGTTTCAGCAGAGAGGCATAACCTTGTTCGACGATTCCACCGTCCATAACTCCGATTCCGCCACCGCCGTCGCAACCGAAACAGAACCGACGGCAGCCGAACCTTCCGTTAACCAGCATCATGAGCAGAGCCAGCACAACGAGCAGAGCCAGCAGGATGAGCAGAGGATGACAGACGCGACCTCAACGGAGGCGCATTCGGCGGAGCAGGGTCAGGCCGCGAGCGCGTCTTCCCATGCCGTTCCCAGCGCCGCTCCCGATCACCAGACGGCAAATGCCGCGCCGGCTTCCGAAGAAAAGCCTGCCAGCGACGACTTTGCCTCGGCGCTGGAAAACTTCACCACGGAGAGCGAAGAAGCTGTGGGTGAAGACCGCGTAATCAAAGGCACGGTTCTGAAGCTGACTTCGACACACGTGGTGGTGGATATCGGCACCAAGTCAGAAGGTATGTTGCCGCTCTCGGAGGTGCTGGACCACGAAGGCAAGCCCAAGGTGAAGCCGGGGGACGAAATTGAGGTGATGAGAGAGAAGGGGCAGACTGAGGAGGGTTACGTCAACCTCTCGCATCAAAAGGCGGCCCGCATCCACGCCTGGGACGAAGTGGAAAAAGCCCACCACGAAAAGAGGCCGATCAAGGCAGTTGTGGTGGAAAGAACCAAAGGTGGTCTGACAGTCGACATTCTTGGGGTACGGGCGTTTCTTCCCGGCTCGCAGGTGGATTTGCGCCCCATCAGGAATCTGGATGGGATGAAGGGTCAGACGCTTGAGGTCACGGTAATCAAGATTAATAAGAAGCGCGGCAACATTGTGGTCTCGCGCAAGGAGTTGTTGGAAGGCGAGCAGAACGAGAAACGCAGCAAGACGCTCGAACATCTGGAAGAGGGTTCGATTCTGACCGGAGTGGTGAAAAACCTGACCGAGTACGGCGCCTTCGTGGATCTGGGCGGGCTTGACGGGTTGTTGCACATCACCGATATGTCGTGGGGAAGGCTCACCCACCCGCGCGATCTGGTAAACGTTGGCGACCAGATTCAGGTAAAGGTTCTCAAGTACGACAAGGAGAAGCAGCGGGTTTCTCTGGGCTTCAAACAGTTGACGCCCGATCCCTGGCTGGATGCGGAACACCGCTATCCGGTGGGCGCGCACGTCTCTGGACGGGTGATCAGCGTCACCGACTACGGCGCGTTCGTCGAACTGGAGCAGGGCATCGAAGGGCTGGTTCACGTTAGCGAGATGACCTGGTCGAAGCGCATGAAGCATCCTTCGAAGCTGGTGAATGTCGGCGACCAGGTGGAGTGCGTGGTGCTGAATGTGAATCCCGCGGAACGGCGCATCTCACTCGGTATGCGGCAACTGGCGGCCAATCCCTGGGACGCTTTGCATGACAAGTACCCGGTGGGCATGACGGTGGAGGGCCGGGTGCGCAACCTGACCGACTTCGGAGCATTTATCGAGATCGAGGATGGCATCGATGGCCTGGTGCACGTCAGCAACTTGAGTTGGACCAAGCGCGTAAAGCATCCTTCGGAGGTGCTGAAGAAGGGTGATCGCGTGAAGGCCATCGTGCTGGCCATTGAGCCAGACAAGCGGCGGCTATCGCTCGGGGTGAAGCAACTACAGCCCGATGTCTGGGAAACTTTCTTTGAGACCCATCACGTTGGCGACGTGATTCACGGCAAAGTCCTGCGGGTGGCGGCGTTTGGCGCGTTCGTGGAAATTGCCGAGGGAGTGGAAGGCCTTTGCCACAAGTCTGAAGCGGTGGATGGAAATGGACAGCCGCTGCATCTGGAGCCGGGCGTAGAGCATGACTTCAAGATTATCAAAATGAGCCCTGAAGACAAGAAGGTGGGACTGAGTATTCGCGCGGTCGGCGAAGAAGCTTCGCGTTCAGAGGTGGAAGCTTACAAGCAGCCGGTGTCGAGCACCAGCTCGACGATTGGCGAGCTGATCTCGTGGAAGCGCGCCAGCAACGAAGGAAACTGAGTCGTCTCTCTTCAGAGCACCAAATTCAATCTGCCAAAAAGCCGCTCCTTGGGAGCGGTCTTTCTTTCGTGAAGCGCGATCTCGGCAACCGGCAACCGGGGGCCTTGCGAATGGCTCCTTTCTCGACGCTGTTCTAGAATCATTGGTTTGCCTTTTGTCATCTCTTCCTACTGAGGACAATCGCTTTGCCTGACACCATTTATGACCTCGCCATCATCGGCAGCGGTCCTGCCGGATACACCGCCGCGATTCGCGCAGGCCAATACGGGCTCAAAACCGCGCTTATCGAAAAGGATGGTTTTCTCGGCGGCACCTGCCTGCACGTGGGCTGCATCCCGACCAAGGCGCTGTTGTTCAACGCCGAGCTCTGGGACCATCTGAAGGAGGCCAAGGAATTCGGCATTGACGGCGTGGAAGCGCGCAAGCTGAACTGGGCCGCGATTCAGGAGCGCAAATCTAAAATCGTGGCCAAGCACACCAAAGGACTCGAATTTCTGATGAAGAAGAATAAGGTTGAGACGGTCAGGGGCTACGGCAAGCTGACCGGCCCGGCACAGAACGGAGTGTACACGGTTGAAGTCACGAACGGCGGCAAAGCGAGCCCACTGAAGACAAAGAACATTATTCTGGCGACCGGCTCCGAGGCTCGGATGCTGCCTGCTCTGCAGGTCAGCGACCGGGTTCTTACCAACATCGAGATTCTCAGCCTGAAAGAATTGCCGAAGTCTTTGGTGATTGTCGGCGCCGGAGCGGTGGGGGTGGAGTTCGCCTCCATCTATCGCTCGTTTGATTGCGAGGTTACGCTGGTCGAAATGCTGCCGCGGCTTGTTCCCGTGGAAGATGAAGAGGTATCGAAGGAACTGGGTCGGGTTTACCGCAAGCGCGGCATCAACTTCCACACCGGCGCGAAAGTCGAGAAGATTGATAACACGAAGACCGGGATCGCCGTGACCATCAGCGTCGAAGGCAAGCAGCAGAAGATCGAGGCGGAAAAAATTCTGATCGCGGTGGGCCGCAAACCGCGCACGGAAGGGATCGGTCTCGAAAAGACAAAAATCAAGCCCGAGCGCGAATTCATCAGGACCGATTCCTGGATGCAAACCGCAGAACCGGGAATTTACGCCATCGGCGACATCGTGCTCGGGACGCCGCAGCTGGCGCATGTCGGCGCGATGGAGGCGCTGGTGGCCGTGGCTAAAATTGCGGGCAAGCCGGGCAAGCCGATCAACCCCGAGCACATTCCCGGCGCCACGTATTGTCATCCTGAAATCGGCAGCGTCGGCCTCACCGAAACCAAGGCGCGCGAAGCCGGATACAATGTGAAAATCGGCAAGTTTCCTTTCACCGCGAACTCACGCGCCTCCATTCTCGGTCAGCACGAAGGCTTTATCAAAATTGTATCCGATGCCGATTACGGTGAGATTCTCGGCGTCCATATCATCGGCCCGCAAGCGACAGAGTTGATCGCCGAAGCCGTTGCCGCCATGGAGCTCGAGGCCACCGTCGAAGATTTAATGTGGACGATCCACGCGCATCCGACCCTGGCTGAAGCCATGCTGGATGCGGCGAATGGCGTGTACGGGATTGCGATCAACGCATGAACTTGCCACGGAGTCACGGAGCCCTGGATCAGAGCAAGATAGAGCAGGTTTTCTCCGTGCCTCTGTGCTTCCGCGGTGAAGGAGTTTGAATCTGATCTCCCTGATCCAACTCGGCACCGTCGACTACGCCACGGGTCTGCGTCTGCAACAGCAGTTAGTGGCTCTGCGTAAAGAAGAAAAGATCGGCGACGTTCTTCTCCTGCTGGAACATCCGCCGGTAATAACGCTCGGCCGCAATGCCAAAGCAGCCAACGTAGTCGCCTCGCCCGAACTGCTCGTTCAATGCGGCGTCGAGCTTTTCGAATGCGATCGCGGCGGCGACGTTACCTTCCACGGTCCCGGCCAGATCGTCGGCTATCCCATCTTCGATCTGCGTGGCTTCGCCGCGCCGGACGGCAAACGCAAAACGCTCGGAGCCATCGAGTTCGTCCGCCGCCTGGAAGAGGTCCTGATCCGAACCTGCGTCGACTTCGCCATCCCGGCAAAACGCGTGCCAGGCCTAACGGGTGTCTGGACGACTGCCGAAAGCAACGATGCTCATGTGGGAAGCCACGATGATGGTGTAGGGACGGCCGCCTCGGCCGTCCGGCGAAGCGAAGCGCCCGCGCCCGACCACGCACCCGAGGCCAAAATCGCCGCCATCGGCGTACACATCTCCAGCTTCGTCACCTCGCACGGCTTCGCCCTCAACCTAAACACCGATCTCAGTTTCTTCAACCTGATCGTCCCCTGCGGCATCACGGCGAAACCGGTCACGTCGATGCAGCAACAACTCGGCAAACCGCTCGACCCGAACCTGGTGGCCGAATCCATTTCGCGCAACTTCGGGGTTGTGTTCTCCAGACAAATGCTCTGGGTCGAAACCCTTGATGCCCTGCTCGGACGCGCAGTCGGTGTTCCGCTGCAGCACCCCCCCGAATTGCACCCGTTCCGCGGAGAAGACGACAAGACCTGGGCCTAGCCCAATGCGCCACTCTCGCGATAGCATTAGCCTTGGGCGTTAAACGCGGTCTCCACCATGGCGATCAAAAAGAAATCGAGCTCCAAACACAACTCGAACGGCAACCGCCGGCGAAATGGTGCTTCTGAGCCTAAGCCGAGCCATGCGGCGTCGGAGAACTCCGGTCTCCGCACCTACTCGATTCCCGACACGCGCCTGGAGCATCCCGATCTCACTGTCCGACAGGTCGTAGAAAAAGATAAAGACGGCACGGAGCACGTTCGCTACGCGGTAAGCGGCGATCTCGACGCTCCGGTCGCGCCGATCCGCGACTCCAAGTATCTCGACAAAAAGCGATGCATCGAGATCTACCGCTACATGTTGCTCAATCGCAAAATGGAGGTCGCACTCGAAAATCTCTACAAACAGGGCAAAGTCGTCGGCGGAGTTTATTTCGGACTCGGCCAGGAGGCCTGCTCCTGCGCTTCCGCCTACGCACTCGATAAAGACGACTGGTTCGCGCCCATGATCCGCAACCAGGGCTCGCTGCTGGTGCGCGGCTTTCGCGCCCGCGACACCATGATGCAGTACATGGCGAAAGCCGACTCGCCCACCAAGGGCCGCGACGGCACCAGCCACTTCGGCGACATCGAAAAACGCAACATGGTTTCGCCCATCTCCATGCTCGGCGATCTCATCCCCGTGCTCTCCGGAGTCGCGCTGGGCGCGCGCCTGCAGGGGCGCAACATCGCCGTCATGACCTACATCGGCGACGGAGGCCAATCCACCGGCGTCACTTACGAAGGCATCAACTTCGCCGCCGTGCAAAGTCTCGGCCTCGTGCTCTTGGTCGAATCGAATCTCTGGGCCTACTCCACGCCGTCGGAAATGCAGTACCGTTGCAAGGATCTCGCCGAACGCGCCATCGGATATGGCATCTCCGGAGTGATCGTCGATGGCACCGACGCCTGCCAGGTCTACGATGCCGCCCGCGACGCCGTCGAGCGCGCCCACCGCGGCGAAGGCCCCACGTTGATCGAAGCCAAGATGATGCGCATGAAGGGCCACGCCATCCATGACGCCGCCGCGTACGTGCCCAAGCCCATGTTCGACTTCTGGAAAAAACGCGACCCGATCGCGCGCTTCGAGAATTATCTGGTGCGAGAGAAAAAATGGCTGTCGGGCGAGGAAAACACCGACCTGATCGCGGATGTTGAGCGGGTCATAGAAGAAGAACGCGAGATCGCGGTGAACTCTCCGATGCCCACGCCGGAATCGGCCGAGGGCGGCGTCTTCTGCGAAGGTGGCTGTCATGAGATCAAGCCGAAGTATGGGATGCCGAAGATAAGTAAGAGAACCGGGGGATACAAAGAGACTGCAGCGGCTATCCATTTGAAATAGTAAGAATGTGGGTATGAAGGAAAACACCGATGCATGGAAGCGCGCCAACATGCTCCTTGTCTCGGTTGTCAGAAGAATTGCTCGACATAAAGGTGTGAAGACCGGGCCCGCAGAGGGTAAGACTCGGCGGAAGGAATTGGATCGTCCCGATTTGTATGGCACGAACTTCTGCTTAGCTTCGCGACCATGGGAAACTCACGCGCCGCAGAGGGGTTGATTCGGAATCAAGAGAATTGCAAGAGGGTGACGTTTCAAGCGCTAAAGCGGAAACGGACAAATGCAAGCCGCCTCGGCGATATCGCGGCCGCCCGCCAAGCGCTGAAGGATGGCAAGACAATTCCGTGGGAACATGTGAAAAAGGGACTGAAGCTGTAGCCGTCGCTTATCGGTAGCGAAAGAATCATAACTATGCTGCTCACCTACCTCGAAGCCGTCCGCCAGGGAATCTGGGAAGAAATGGACCGCGACCCCTCGGTCTTCTGCCTCGGCGAAGACATCGGCATTTACGGCGGGGCTTTTAAAGTCACCGATGGATTCATCGACCGCTTTGGCCCCGAGCGCGTCATCGACACGCCCATCGCCGAGTCTGCGATTGTAGGCGCAGCCTTTGGAGCTTCGCTCACCGGCATGCGCCCGGTCGCCGAATTCCAGTTTATGGACTTCATCGGCTGCGCCTTCAACCAGATCAGCAACATGGTCGCGAAGACGCACTACCTCTGGGGCGCTCCCGCTCCGCTGGTCCTACGCGGGCCGAGCGGCGGATACGTCCACGGCGGCCCCTTCCACTCGCAGAATCCCGAGATGTGGTT